>Ga0224508_10003036_pt1 | contig 14012 bp, 13 predicted proteins | sample SF_Jan12_sed_USG_4_FD_170157 | JGI IMG/M metagenome (GOLD analysis project Ga0224508, IMG submission 170157) | Sediment microbial communities from San Francisco Bay, California, United States - SF_Jan12_sed_USGS_21 | ecosystem: Environmental > Aquatic > Marine > Sediment | place: USA... | reverse complement strand
GACCAAGGACATCGCCCGGGAACTGGATACGCAATAGCACACCGCTGCCCCTCATCCCCGAGGGATTTAAAGGGGACATTCTGCTTTTTTCGCCTCAGAGGGATTTAAAGGGACATTCTGCTTTTTTCGCCTCAGGCTGGAAAAAAGCAGAATGTCCCCTTATTACCTCGAATTGTTATTTCACCGCGCCGGCTGCCATCCCCTTGATGATGTAACGCTCCAACACGATACCTATGATCACCAGTGGTGCGATCGCTGCGGCCGAGAGCGCGGCCATGGACCACCAGTTGATCCCCTGGCTGCCCGTCTGGCTGGCGACCATCACCGGCAGTGTTTTGGCATCGGTGCTGGTCAGCAGGGCTGCGAAGAAATATTCGTTCCAGCACAGCACCAGCGAGAGAATGAACGCGGCGACCATGCCGGGCAGGGCGATGGGCAGCACGATCTGCATGAACGCGCCCCAGTTCGAGAGACCGTCAACCAGCGCGGCTTCTTCGAGTTCCACCGGGATTGCGCTGAACTGGTCGCGCATGATCCAGATGACGATGGGCAGCACCATCAGCGTGTAGAGTGCGATGATGCCGATGCGGCTGTCGAGCAGCGCGAGCTGCTTGTAGAGCACCAGGAACGGCAGGGCAAGTACTACCGGCGGCAGGATCAGCTGACTCAGAAAGAAAAACGAGATGTCGCTGTTCTTCATAAAGCCGAACCGGTAGGAGAAGCGGCTCAGGCCGTAGGCTGCCAGCGAACCCAGCATCACCGCCAGTGTCGAAGCGCTGAGCGACGTGATCACGCTGTTCATGAAGCGCTTGAGAAACTCCTCGCGCACCGTCGATGTTTCAAAGATGGTTTCGGGCGACAGTCCCAGTGAGCGCCAGCCGCGCCATCGCGGGCTGAAATCCAGCCACGGAACCAGGTGCCCCTTCATTACGTCGGGCGCCATCTTGAACGATGTCGTGATTGTCCAGTAGATCGGAAAGAAACAGATAACTGCCCAGATACCCAATGCCGTGTAGATCAGTATGCGCTCACTGGTCCATTTGGCGCGGAATGCCAGATCGGAGTCGGTATCAGCGAAAATCTGGCGGGGTTTGTCAGTCAACCGCTGCCTCCCCAGCCGGCTCGTTTGCTCCAGCGATTCACGATGCTCAATAGTGAGGTGACAAAAATGACGATCAGTATCAGATAGACCATGGCCAGCAGCGTGCCGTAGCCGACGTTGGAGCGGTCTCGGTATTCACGGAAAATGAAACTGGTGACCGAGTCGGTGGCGCCGCCCGGGCCGCCGGCAGTCACGTTGATGATGATGTCGGCGAGCTTCAGCTTGAAGATGATGCGAATCGCTATGGCCGTGATGCTGACGGGCAGCATCAATGGAAAGATCACTTCCCAGAACGACTGCCAGCGCGTCGCGCCGTCCACTTTCGCCGCTTCCAGAACCTCTTTGGGCATCGCCTGGAGCCCGGCGAGCAGCATGATCATCATAAAAGGAATGAAGGTCCAGGCGTCCATGACCTCGATAGTCAGGCGCGCGACGATCGGTGAGCCGAAGAACGATGGCGTCTCCCAGCCCAGAAACCGTGCCAGGTTCGCCAGCGGTCCGAAACGGATCTCCATCATGGACTTTCCGACCATCCAGCTTACCGCAACGGGCGAGAGCATGAGCGGCAGCAGAAATACCACACGGAAGAACTTGCGGGCGCGGATTTCGGCGTTGAGCAGCAACGCGAGGCTGAAAGCGATGGCGTATTCGACGACGATCGCGAGCACGTAGTAGACCATGTTCTTCAGCGCATTCCAGTAGAACGGATCGCTCAGCATCTGGCGGAAGTTGTCGAGGCCGTTGAACTTGCGCCCAGTGAGGGAAGACAGGTTCCAGTCCGTGAACGAGATGTAAAGGCCGAACAGCAGCGGAAAAACCACCATGGAAATGACGAACAGCACGGCCGGCAACACGAACAGCGCGCGCTTGCCCTGCTCACCACGGATCAGGACCTGGGCGACGCCCAGGGAAATGGCCCAAAGCACATAGGCGTAGAGCACGGGTCGCCAGTTATCAAAACCGAAGGCGATATGCCCGAAGTCGTTGAGCGCCTGCACGACTGCAGTGGCGACGAGCACCAACGCCGTGCCCCATACAAGCGCTCGCCCGGCCAAAATTCGGCCGGGTGACATGTGGTCAGAGGCTACGGTGTGAAGCCGATCGCCTTCGGTCTGCACAGCCATGCTGGCGAGGGAACCCTGTGAGTGCGTGGGCTGGCGGCCTCGCGGCCGCCAGCCGGTCAGCGTCAGGCAACTATATGCCCAGCGACGCCTTGTACAGTTCGATCTGGCTCTTGCGCCCGATCTGGTCGGTGATTTTATCCCACGCCGCTGCGATCCTGTCGGCGCCCTGTTGCGCGGAATACTGGCCGGCATAGATCTTTGCCAGCTCGTCCTCGGCCACCGAGTAGTACTGGAAGATACCCGGGATGCGCGGCTCGATGGCGGCGTTCGGATGGTTGTACGAATCCGCTTCGGAGGCAAGGTAGTCCGCGATGAAGCCCTCGTCGTAACCGGCGCCTACCCACTCGGGAATATCGAAGTGTGAGTTTCGGTAGGGCTGGAACCCCGACGGGTACGCCGCGCACCACAGCGAGATATCCTTACCACCCAGATGCGCCGCGGCCGACCATGCGGCCTTGTGTTTCTTGGCGTCGCCGTCCACGCGGGCCATTACGTATACGCCCCAGCCGATGTAGGCCATGTTGGGTGCGTAGTTCGGCCCCGAGGCGAGCGTGTCCCACTTACCGGTCTTGGAATTGTAGACGTCGTCCGAGCCCGGCAGAATCGAGAAGCCCACCGTGTCGCCAACCACCGAAGTATCGGAGGTCTTGGCGTTTGAGCCGATATCGCCCCACCAGCTCAGCATCGAACCGGTTCCTGCCAGGAATTGCTGAAACCCGGTGGTGCCCGGATCCGCGTTGATCTGGTCGGCCGGCTGCGCGTCGAGCACGTCGAGCACGTCCTGAATGGCGCGCACCCAGGCGGCGTTGTTGACGCGCGGCTTCATCGTATCGGGGTCGAACAACCAGGCGGGGTCGTCCGGGTGCTTGGCATAAGCCGTCGCGCGCGAGCCAAGGAAGTAGAAGCCGAAGCCGCCCCAGCCCTTTAGCGGATCGAGATAGCCGTAGGCATCGAACCCACCGGTTTTCTTGCCCTTGAGGAACTTCGTTACTTCCTGCACTTTCTGCCAGGTCTTGGGCACTTCCCATGCGCCTTTGTGGCCCTCGGCTTTCCATGCGGCAGCGAGTTTCGCGTCCTCGAAATAGTCGGTGCGGTAGTTGAAATTGTGACAGTCGCCGTCGATAGAGATGCGGTAGGTTTTGCCGGCCCAGGTGCCGACTGGGGCTTTCAGATAACCCACGTAGTCGTCCATCTCGATCTGGTCCATGACCCAGCCGGGCATCTCGGAGGCGAGACCCTTGCCACAGACGTCACCTTCAAAGGGGGCGCCCATTTCGATGATGTCGAAATCCACCGTGCCGGTGGCGATCGACTGCTGGAGGCGCGCGTTGTAGTCTGCCTGCGCGAGATCGATCCAGTCGATTTTCGCCCCCGTGTACGCCTCCCATGGTTTCAGGAAGCCGCGGAACAGAAAATTATGCAGGTTCTGGTTATTGAGCCCGAGGAAGGCGAGCTCAACACCCGCAAACTCGCCCTTGGAGACGCGTGCCTTGGTGGGCTCAAGGCACAGCGCGCCGACTTTTTGCCAGTCGGAGTCGCTGGGCGAGCCGACACCCACGCCCGGAATTTTCAGAATCTCCTCGCGCACATGGCTCATGGCCCAGGCTGAGGAGGCGAAGCCTCCGAGTCCACTGGCGGTCAACGCGGCCATTGCGCCGGCCCCGGCCCCGCGCTGCAGAATTTTTCGCCTGCTCAGCTGAGCGGCCATGAGGCGCTCAAATACTTCAACTTTCATTGATCATCCTCCTGCGGGTAGATATCAGTTTCACTTGCTTCGCACCGTCTTGTTATTATCGGCGACCTGGCATTGCGCGCGATTGACTAGGCGCGACAAGCTTGTTGAGTGCGGCTTGCCGCGATCACCCAACCGCTACTCTTGATTGGCCTGGGTTCGAGTGCCCAATGGAAGATTGAGAGTATGCAGCAAGCCGCGAACTGTCAACAAGGTAGAGCATGCCAGATGCGCGCGGCAGAGTCTGAGAAATTAGAGAACAAACATGGCCCAGGTTGCGGTGCGAGATCTACGTAAATCGTTCGGTTCCGTCGACATCATCCACGGCGTGGACATAGACATAGCGGACGGCGAGTTCGTGGTGCTCGTTGGTCCTTCGGGGTGCGGGAAATCGACGCTGCTGCGCATGATCGCGGGCCTCGAACGCGTGACCGCGGGGACCATCCATATCGGTGAGCGCCTGGTCAACAACCTGCCCCCGGCCGAACGTGACATCGCCATGGTGTTTCAAAGCTACGCGCTCTATCCGCACAAAACGGTGGCCGCGAACATGGCGTTCGCCCTGAAGTTGCGTAAAACCGATCCTGCTGTTGTTAAAGAGCGTGTCGACAACGCCGCGGAGATTCTCGGCCTCACGCCCTACCTGGCGCGCTATCCGCGCCAGCTTTCCGGCGGCCAACGCCAGCGGGTGGCGATGGGGCGGGCCATCGTGCGTGATCCGCAGGTGTTCCTGTTCGACGAGCCGCTCTCGAATCTTGACGCGAAGCTGCGACTGCAGATGCGTACCGAGATCAAAGAACTGCACCAGCGCCTTGAGACGACCACGGTGTTCGTCACGCACGATCAGATCGAAGCGATGACGCTGGCCGACAAGATAGCGGTGATGCAGGATGGCAGGATCGAACAAGTTGGCACGCCGCTGGAGGTTTTTGCCCATCCCGATAATGTGTTTGTGGCCACATTCATTGGTTCGCCGGCCATGAATCTGATTCCGGGCACCATGCAGCGCGACGGAAACTTCGGCGTCGAAGCGTACGGTCACCGGCTTCCGGTCGGCAGCGATAGCAGCGTCGGAGACGGGCAGCCGGTACTCTATGGAATCCGACCCGAGCACTTCGATCTGGTCGACGAAGGCATTCCCGCCCGTGTTTCCGTCGTCGAGCCGACGGGTTCGGAAACGCTGGTGTTCCTGCGCTTCGGCGAGACCGATCTCATCGCTATCTTCCATGACTGGCACGATTTCGAACCTGGTCAGATAGTGCATCTAGGTCCACGGCCCGACAAGGCGCACCTGTTCGATAGCACAACGGGTGCACGTATCTGAGACACTCATACACACCATAATTCCGACTGCGTACCGAAGGGAGCGAACATGCTCAAGGGAATCAATCCGCTGCTCAACGCTGACATCCTGCGCGCGCTGCGTGCCATGGGACACGGCGACGATCTGATCATCGCCGATACGAACTTTCCGTCGGATTCCGTGGCCCGCCAGACCACGCTTGGCAAGTTATTGCGCATCGACAATACGACGGCTGCGCAGGCGGTCGAGGCTGTGCTGTCGTTGATGCCTCTCGATTCGTTCGTGGATGATTCCGCGGCGCGCATGGAGATAGTCGACTCGCCGGACGAAATTCCGCCCGTGCAGCAGGAGGTGCAGGCGGTACTCGACGCAGCCGAAGGCAAGTCCTGGCCGATGATGTCGATCGAGCGTTTTGCTTTCTACGAACGCGCCAAGCAGGCCTATTGCGTGATCCAGACCGGCGAGCGGCGATTTTATGGTTGTTTTGCGTTTCGCAAGGGCGTCATCCCGCCCGACGCTGAATAGGGCAGGCGCAGATCATGGCCGGCAAGATCGTGATTCTCGGTGTGTTCGTGGCAGACACAGCGTATCGTGCGGACCGCGCACCGCGCATGGGTGAGACCATACTCGGCAACGATTTTGCCCTGGGCCCCGGCGGCAAAGGTTCCAACCAGGCCGTCGCCGCCGCGCGGCTGGGCGCGGATACCGCTTTCCTCTCGAAGCTGGGTGTCGATCCGTTCGCGGATATGGCGCTCAAGACATGGGAGGAAGCCGGGGTGAAACCGATGGTGGAGCAGAGCAGCGAAAGCTACACCGGAGCGGCCTACATTTTTGTCGAGGAGGCGACGGGCGACAATGCGATCATCATCTGTCCCGGAGTAGCGGCGACGATCTCGGCTGCCGACATCGAGGCCAGGTCAGCGTTGATCGAGTCAGCAGCAGTTTTCGTCACGCAGCTGGAGCAACCCATCGAAGCCGCGGTCCGTGCTCTGGAAATCGCGAAACAGGCGGGTGTTTGCACCGTGCTGAACCCAGCGCCCGCCAACAGCCTGCCTGACGGAATGCTGGCATTGTGCGAATACGTCACCCCGAACGAAACGGAAACCGAGGGTTTGACGGGTGTGAAAGTCGAGACGGTTGACGATGCGCGGCGGGCGGCCGACGTGTTCCTGGCCAAGGGCGTGGGTGCGGCGGTGATAACTCTCGGCGACAAAGGCGCGCTTTATCACTCGTCGCAAAAGTCCGAACTCGTCCCGGCCGTCGCGGTGGGGCCCGTCGTGGAGACTACCGGTGCCGGTGACGCCTTCAATGGTGGTTTTGCAACTGCGCTGGCGCGAGGCGATGAACCTCTCGCGGCCGTGCGCTTCGGATGCGCGGCGGCAGGCATTTCGGTTACCCGGCCCGGGACCGCACCGTCCATGCCCACACTGGCAGAAGTGGAAGCGCTTATCGGCAGCAGCGGGTAACCTCATTCGGTATTTGCCAGAAATTTCTCGACCTGCTGCCCGCCGATAGAAAGCCGGTTTGCCAACGGCGTCGATACATGCATAGCGGCAGCGGCAGCGGCGTAGCGCAAGGCGGCCTCCGTCGCGTCACCGGCTGTCAGGCGAGACGCCAGCGAACCGACGAACAGGTCTCCGGCACCATGCGTCGATACCACGTCCACGGCGAATGCCGGCTGCACCAGCGTTTTCCCTTGCGGATCGCACCAGACCGCACCGTCGGCACCGAGCGTGATGATGATCCCGCGCCGCGGCGTGACCAACGAGTTTGCACTCTCTTTTGCGTGCAGCAGTGACACTGGCGTGGTACCCGTCATCGCAGCGGCCTCGACGCGGTTCAAAACCAGCAGATCTACTTGCCCCAGAAGTTCGTCTGACGTTGCGCGCCAGGGCGCAGCATTCAGAATTACCAATGCCCCAAGCGCATTGGCTTTCCTCGCCACGTCGATGTTCACCGCTTCGGGGATTTCGTTCTGCAGCACGGCAACCGTTGCATCCGCCGGCACGTCTATGGCGTCTGCATTCAGTTCGAGATTCGCACCGGAAACGATTACCGCACCATAATCACCGTTGCCGAGCACGATCGCTACGCTCATCCCGGAACTGCTGCCGCTGCCAACCTGGATCTGCGAACGCTCGATCCCCGAGGCATCGAGATGCGCGAGCAGCTGCTCAGCGAACAGATCGTCCCCGACGCGGCCGGCCATGTGGGTACGCGCTCCATGCAGCGCTGCGGCGACGGCCTGATTGCCGCCCTTGCCGCCACAGACAAAATCCACGCCGGAACCGGTCACGGTCTCGTCGATCGCTGGCAACTTCGGCGCGTCGACCACCACATCCAGATGCAGCGAGCCGACCACGAACACGCTGCCCCCGGCCACCGCTTCAGGCCTGCCGGTAGAGCGCTTCGGCAACAATCCTCTGACTCAGCGCGGCATCCTGGCGCTCGATCGCGCTTGCCAGTCGTACATCTGCGGACAGCCTTGCCGCTACCGAACGCAGGGCTTCGACGAGCATGATGTTGGTGCGCGTTTCTTCCACCGGGTCGAGCGCGGACACATCGGGAAAGGTGTCGAAATAAATTGCTCTCTGGTAACCGCAGCGTTCCAGTTCGACCAGTAGTTCCACGGTTTGCACCGGATGCACGCTGCCGGCGATCAGCCCGTCGTCGCGTTTACCGTAGCCGTCGTTCATCTGCACACCCAGGAGGCGCGAATACCGGTTGACGATGGTGACGGTGTGGGCGGGCATTTCATCGGCGTACAGCACATGGGCAAAGTCGATCGTGATGCCGGTATTGGCACGGCCGATTTCGCTTAGTGCAAGCAGGTTGGTGCCGACATCCGGCATCAGTGAGTAGGCACGCGGTTCGTTGGGCTTGTATTCGAGAGCGATCTGCACGGCCGGGTTGTGGTCGGCCAGTTCGCCCAGCGCTTCGAGAGTGTCGTCCCACGATTTTTTGTAGTCCGACTGGAAAGAATAGTCGAAGCCGTCCTGACCCAGCCACAAGGTCATCAGATCGCCGTCCATTTCTGCGAGCGCATCGAGGCCGCGTTTGGTCAGGTCGATCGCCGCGCGCCGCGCTGCCGCGTCAGGGTTCATTAAAGCACCGGGCTTGAATCGCGGATCGGTGTAATAGCGCATTGCCAAACCGTTCAGTTCAACTCCGATAGTGTCCAGGTGTGCGCGCAGGTCGCTTGCCGACTCGTGCACAAAATGGTCGGGAAAGTTGAGATCCGCAGCATTCAAGTCAGGCACCGTGGCTGCGCGCGACAGCAGGTCTTTGGTGGTGACGCAATTCTTTCCAGGCCAGTATGCCTCGGCGCCAACCAGGAAGGAATTAAGGCGTGTCGCGTATTTCGGCTTGTTCACAGTCATCTAAGGGCTCGCGATCCCAGGTCGCTGGATTAAACGCCGGTGTGGCCGGCTGACTGTACTGTAGATGGCGATTTGCGTGCAATGACACGCGGCGGGGCGTCACTGCTCCGCGAGTGTCAGTAACGTCTGCGTTAGCACCAGGTGGGACCGGAGTCGGTCCTGATCGAGATGCCTGGCGGTGTTATGGCGAACGTCGGTTCTTTCATTTGTGCCATTCCGTGCTGCGCTGCCTTACCATGCACGCAGTCTAGCGATTCAGCACAGCGTGTGTATGACCATGGCCGAGAATGCGGAGAACAACTACTTCGTCCTCGTCGCTCAACGGTACGACCGTTGAACAGCGACACCAGCTGGGCGGCCGTGGACTGGGGCAGCACCAACGTGCGTGCATTCCTGCTCGCTGATGGGCCGCGGGTGCTTGCGCAGACTCGGGCATCCATGGGCAGTAAAAACACCAGCCAGGCCGATTATCAGGATGTTCTCGATCAACTGTTCACCGAGTTAGGTGAGGCGCCCGCCCGGATTCTGCTGGCCGGCATGGTGGGCAGCCGCGCGGGTTGGCAGGAAGTGCCCTACTGTCCCTGTCCAGCAGGTGTCTCCGATCTGGCCGCGCACGCCATCGCGCCTCCGGAGCGTCCGGATGTGCGCATCGTGCCCGGCTTGTCGTGCCGCCGGGCGAGCGGCAGCGGCGACGTTATGCGCGGCGAGGAAGTGCAGTGCAGCGGCGCCATGCACCTCGAACCGGACGCCGCGAGCGTGTGTCTACCCGGCACGCATTGCAAATGGGTGCGACTGGCAGCTGGCAGAATCGCCGAGTTTACGACTTTCTGCACGGGCGAACTGTTCGACGCGGTGCGCCGTCACACACTGCTCGGTGCGTTGATTCCACATGAGCAGGTGCTCGACACCGAGCCGGGGGCGGGTTTCGCTCAAGGTCTGCAACGCGCGACCGCGGAGCCGGGTCTGCTGTCCGCATTGTTCAGCGTGCGCGCCGACGCGCTGCTTGGCGGGATACGGCTGGATCAGGCGGCCGACTACCTGTCCGGTATCCTGATCGGCGCGGAGCTTCGCGAGGTCCGCGACGCGGGCATGCTGGAGTCCGTGCTGCTGATTGCGGACGGTAGCCTGGCAGTGCGCTATGCGGCCGCGCTGCGGCAGTTCGGTGCAGCGGTGCAGGAAGTCGCTTCGGCGGACGCCTTCGTTGCCGGTGCGGCGCTCATAGCCGCGCAGGTGGCATGGGACTGACAGGACGCCACGATGACTAAATTCCTGCCGCCCTTGCGACCTGCATGGACGGACTACGCGAGCACGATATTGACAAGATCGCCAGCACCTTTGCTGATCGGATCATGTTCGTGACTTCCGTGCGCAGCATGGACACACACACTCGGGTATTCGCGCGCACTGTATACGGGGTTTCCAGACTTGCGTTACGATAACGCTCCGCCGGAGCATCGAGGTGATGGAGGCTGGCGAGTCAAGTGGCGGCAGGGCGGCACACATACCGGGGCATTGGAACGGCCAGGGTTCCCAACGATTGCGCCGACCAATCGGGCGGTGTCGACACCCGAGCACTGCTTCTACAACAAAGTACAGGAAGAACTTCTGATCGAGATACGTCCGGACCTCGTGCCCCTGGGAGCATCGCACGGTATTTTCGAACAGATAGGCGTGGAATTGCCGCCGTTATGAACAGGCACACCCGAGATCGAAATCCAATCGCGCTGAGCAGCCAGCTTTGCAACTTATCATCACCCACCGCTTGGCGTTTTCTGCACAGGCTACGAAATCTTGCGGGACTTCGATCTGCAATATTCTCGATGTACATTAAACCAATCATTATCGCCTTTGTGGTATCGATCAGCGCAGAGAACGCCGCAGCGTCGGGCGAGGAACTGCTATCGCGGGGGGAATACATTTTGCGAATCGGAGGTTGTGTGCACTGCCACACGGCCGATGGCGGCGAACAACTGGCGGGCGGGCGGCCGCTCGAGACGCCGTTCGGGACCTTCTATACCCCGAACATCACCCCGCACGATACCGCAGGCATCGGGGCCTGGAGCGAGAGTCAGTTCCGGGACGCATTGCATTCGGGCGTTGCGCCCGATGGCGAGAGCTATTATCCGGCGTTCCCTTACACGTCCTATACTCGCATAGTCACGGAGGATGTACGGGCTTTGTGGGCCTATCTCAAGTCGCTGCCCGCATCCTCGCAGCCCAATCGAGAGCATGAACTGCCGTGGTATCTGCAATTTCGGATAGCCGCGCAGATCTGGCAGTACTTGTTCTTTACGGCGGGTGAGTATCGGGAACGTCCGCAGCAGTCGGTGAGCTGGAACCGCGGTGCCTATATTGCGGAAGCGCTGGCGCATTGTGGTGAATGCCACACCCCACGCAGCATATTTGGCGCCACTCAGGCAGATCTGGCTTACGCGGGGACCGCGCACGGTCCGGATGACGAGCAGGTACCTAATATCACCCCGCACCCGAAAACCGGGATCGGCGACTGGACACGTGACGAGCTACGCCAGTTTCTCGAATTCGGCGAACTTCCCGACGGTGAGTACGCGGCGGGCGCCATGGAGCCCGTATCCGAGGAGCTTACGCGCCTTACGGCCGCGGACCGCGAGGCGCTTGTCGACTATCTGCAAGCTTTAACGCCCGTGGACAATGCCGTGGGCGGTGATTGACACAACACACCTTCATCGAGGTTGTGGGCCAGAAGCTGCACCATATCGGCGACATGGTGCAGCTTCAATCTGATTAAAAATCTTCGGCGCGGAAGTCGTCGTGGCAACCCTTGCACGTTTTACCTAGCTCGCTGACGCTCGATTTGAGCGCATCCAGACCGTTACCGGCGCTGGAGGCGAGGCTCATCACGGCGTTCTTGTAAGCTTTTCCCTTGTCACCGACGTTGGAGTCGTTCCAGATTTTGGGGAGGGCACGTGTTTTACCACTGTAGGCCTTGTTGTCCGAGCCTTTTGGCCACGCAGCACCGTTGTTCAATTTTGTCAACAGGCTCAGGTTGTTCGCGTGCATGCTCGCCTGTTTCGCATCGTAGGCCATCTTACCCTTGGCCATCGCGAACAAGGGTCCGGCGTTGAAACTTCTCAGCTGCATTTCGCCGCGGCGGGCATTGATGGCCTTTTCATTGGCGTCGGGGGCGGCCATGATTGCCGGACTGCACAACGCGGTGGTCAACAACATTGTCACAAGGACATTCCTCATCGTTTTTCTCCTGAGATTTTGTCAATTTTCGTGAAAGCAACGGGAAACGTTTGCAGTCTCCCTGATACTTATACAGCAGCCAGCCTATTATATTCCGCGAGCGGTTGTCTGCAACGGCGTGTGACCGGTTCAGGGAATATTCGGCGGTGCAGCGTGTATACGCTGATGATGTGTACTTACGATGATCAAACGGTCAACATTGTTCCCGGAACCCCGCACATCGAGTGCCGAGGCCGTTATGGATCATTTAAAGAGTACCCGGATAGCGTAGATGGATCGATTTGAACGTCAGCTCATCACCCATATGCCACGCTTGCGACGCTACGCGTGGGCGCTCAAGGGTAGCCGGGAACGGGCCGACGACCTGGTGCAGGATTGCCTCGCCAGGGCACTCAGTCGTCGTCATTTGTGGATTCGTGCAAAAGGTATGCGCCCCTGGCTGTTCACCATCATGCACAACATCCATGTGAACGACGTGAGTCGCGACGCGCGTGCACCGCAGGAAATGGCGGTGGATGACTTCGATCATTTGGCGGACACCCGGGTTGGTTCGGAGGGGCATCAGGCATTGGAGGAAATTGACCAGGCGTTGCAGCGTTTGTCACCGGAACATCGCGAGATCGTGTTGCTGGTGGGCCTGGAGCAGATGCCCTACAAGGAAGCGTCGATCGTGTTGGACGTGCCGATAGGCACCGTGATGTCCCGTTTAGCCCGGGCACGGGAACAACTGCGCGAACAGTTGTTCGAGAGCAACATAGTCGGCGTGACGAAGATTCGATGAACGAGCATCTGTCAATCAGCGCAGAAGAACTGCAGGCCTACGTCGACGGTGAGTTGGAGTCGGGCCGTCGGGATGCCGTGGCGGCGGCGGCGGCGGCGGATACGGCGCTTGCCAAGCGCATCAAGCAGTACTGGATTATCAACGAGCGCCTGCACGGCCGCTACGACGTCATGCTCGCTGACCCTGTTCCACATCCGTTGTTGAACATTCTCGCGGATAGGGCGCGCTATCCCGGTCTGCGGGCTGCTGCCGTGATCGCGTGGATCGGGCTGGGTGCCATGTTAGGCGTCGGGGTGACGATGTCGGTATCACAAACCACCGCTCTGAGGCCCCTGGCGGAGGAAGCGGCGTATGCGCATGCACTCTACACGCGGGAACGCCGCCACGCCGTCGAAGTAACCGCCGTAGAGGTCGATCATCTAAATGCGTGGTTGTCCAAGCGATTGTCAGGGCCGGTGGTCGCCCCCGATATTCGCGATGCGGGTTACACGCTGATCGGCGGGCGATTACTGCCGGATGCCGGAGTGGCGGCAGCGCAGTTTATGTACGAGGACGGGGACGGAAATCGCATCACGCTCTTCGTGCGTCAGGTCGGTGATGACGATAGGAACACCCCATTACGCTACACCCGCACCCACGATGTAGGGATCGTGCACTGGCTGGACGGGCGACTCGCCTATGCATTGGCCGGTGGCGCCGACAAGCAGCACTTGCTGTCGATTTCTAATCAAGTGCATGCAACGCACAATCGTTGAGCGGAGAGCGGGGATTTCCGCCCCGGAATAGAAGCGCCTGCCCGTACATCCTGGTGAAATTCCGTTGAGGCCGGAACAGATCCTGCCCCTGAGCGCCGCTGGCTGGATACGGCACCTCCTGCTCATCGGTAATCCCTTTCCTTCGAACTGGCGGTTTTGTTGCGGCGTGATCTGCGGCTCGGATCGGTGGATTTGGCCGCTTTACATCATTGTGGTAAATGCCCCGCCGCTGCGCGAAGATGGCAACTCGGTGCCGAGCGCTGCGGGAAGGGGACCGCGATGTTTTTTCGAAACGCCGCCAACTACCGGCCTTACTACCTCGGCGGTTATCCGCTGGAGAGTTTACCGCGCGACGAGTCCATAGTTGCACAGGAGGCTGCACGACCGCAGGTCGACGCCCCCGCGTACACCGCGGCACCTGTCGGGCCGCTGGCCGAGGCGTTGCGCGAGTACCTCGGCCTGTTCGTAGCGAACGCGGCAGGTGAGCCCGCCGCGCGCTGCGCGCCTATTCCGAACGATCCCCACCAGCGCATGCAGGATGTCAAAGGCTATTGTTACTTCATGAACGCCTCGCAGGTGGGTGTGTGCCGGATGGCCGAAAATGCCT
>Ga0224508_10003035_pt1 | contig 14014 bp, 14 predicted proteins | sample SF_Jan12_sed_USG_4_FD_170157 | JGI IMG/M metagenome (GOLD analysis project Ga0224508, IMG submission 170157) | Sediment microbial communities from San Francisco Bay, California, United States - SF_Jan12_sed_USGS_21 | ecosystem: Environmental > Aquatic > Marine > Sediment | place: USA... | reverse complement strand
AGCCTCGCCGTGGAGCAGGCCGAGCGCCTCGGTTACCCGGCGCTTTTGCAGTCGTACCATTGCGCCATTGCTGTAATTGGCCTCGCGGCAGGTCTCCAGTTTTGCCAGCAAGGTTTGCCAGCGCTGAGTCAGCGCGCCTTGCGGATCGACCTGTATCAACAACCGTTCCATACAGCTTCCGTCTGGGGCGAGTCCGGCCGTGGTACACAGATGTCGCCGCTCACTGTCGAGTGCACTCAAATCTTCGATACAGGCTTGTTTCCTGGCGGTGGCGGCGTCCAGCGCACCAGGATCCACTTTTCGCAAGGCATCTCGTTCGTCGGCGAGTGCAGCGCCGAGTTCGTGTGTCAGCGCCAGCTCGTGGTCGATCAGATTACTGAGCGTTTCCTGCAGGTCCAGAGCCATATCAACGCCGGTTGAGGTCCATTTCCATTCGCAGCACTTCAGCGGCAACTTTCTGAGCATCGACCGAATAAGTCCCGTCAGATATTGCCTGTTTAATGACCTCCACACGATCGCGATCCACGCTGGGCAGATCTTCCAGGATCTTTTCCAGCCGCACCATCAGACGTGCCGATTCGGTCAGGCTGACCTGGTCTCTTGGAGTAGCTGCAGGCGCCGTCTGGTCGCTTTTGCGAACGTCACCAGAGCGCGTACTGCTATCGATACGCGGTGAGCCGCCCGAGACGCCGTTGATCTTTGGATTCACGATACTCCCACTCCGGATATCCCCGATTAACGTAACAAGTATCGGCCGATCCGGCGCATTCTTTAGTGATTCTCGTCAGTTCATGAGTATTTCGACCCGTTCCTCCGATCGGACGATTCCCTCGATGACCCGGCCGGACGAGAGATTCTGGACCCGTATCCTCTGTTGCAGTGCACCATCAGAGAGTGCCTTTCCGGCCGCCCGGATCCGTACCCCGGCCCGGTCAGCATAGAGCGTCACTGTCTGGCCCCGGCGGACGGTCTGCGCCAGACCCAGCATGGGTGGGATGATGACCGCACCGGGGGTCACCGGCCGGCGCAAAACCCGGCCGCTAATTGCGCGGGGGTCGGTCAGGTAGCCATAGGGAAGTCGATCGAGATCGCGTTTTGCAAGCTCGACGTCGGTGCTGCTCAGGCTGTGACCCCGTGCCAGGGCATGCCGGCTCACCAACACCAGCCCCGTCATCCGGGACCGTACCGGCACAAAGACTCTCCAGGGCGTCGCACCGGTACAACGCACGCCGACCGTCATATTGACCCCTGGGCGGGTGCCGGGTGGCAAAAACCCTTCGAGCTGTCCGACACAGTTTTTCAGACGCAGACGCGAATCCAGCGTCCCCGCCTGTACCGTACGCGACGATGTTTCCGTATTCATACTCGCTGCGAATTCTTCGGCGAGCTCGCGTATTTCACTCAAAGCCTGCCATTGCGACGCCGCCGTCACGCACGGACATAACACCAGCACCAGCAAGAACAGTCTCATTTTCATTTTCGGTGGGAAAAACATGGCTTCCTTAACAGTTGCCGGAACAATGCAACTCGCGTGCCAACGCGGGATTTTGGCTAAACGCCAGCAAATTTGCCGGTCAACGGCTGGAATTGCCGGTGACAGCGGAAAATTGTTGCCGCTTTCCGGCGCAGCGACGGCAAACACGGCGAGTTTCTGCGGGCTTCGAGTCTGGCACGCTTCTTGCTAAATGTTCGTCGGGCTCATGCATAACGCATGGGCATCAGGAGGCAAGGATGGCTTTCAGTCTTGACGAAGCGTTTGGCATGCACCCGCAGGCAGTGGCTGTGCGAAGCAAACGCATGCAGATTATTGCGTCGAATCTGGCTAATGCCGATACGCCCGGTTACCAGGCACGCGATATCGATTTTCGCGAGTTACTCCGGAACGAGCAAAACAGCCGGATAGTGCGCACACATGCGCGCCATCTCGGTGGCAATGCCATAAACAATACGACGGGCAGCGAGCTCAAGTACCGGGTTCCACTACAGCCTGCACAGGACGGCAACACCGTGGAACCGCAATTCGAGCAGGCCATATTTGCTGACAATGCTATTCGCTTTCAGGCGAGCCTGATGTTTCTTGACGGTCGTATCCGCAGCTTGTCGGATGCCATCACCGGAGGATTGCGCTGATGTCGATGTTCAGGATTTTTGAAATCGCCGGGTCCGGTATGGCGGCCCAGTCAGTACGTCTCAATGTCACAGCCAGCAATCTGGCGAATGCGGACATGGTGGCCGGCAGCCCGGGCGAGGTTTATCGCAAGCGACAGCCAGTTTTTGCAACCTATATGGATCCGATGCGACCGGATCCGGCGACAGCGGGCGTGCGCGTTACAAATATCAGTACCAGTAGCGCACAGCCGCAGAAGAATTACGAGCCCGGTCATCCGAGTGCAAACGCCGAAGGCTATGTCTATCGCGCCAACGTCGACAGTGTGGAGGAGATGGTCAACATGATGTCGGCGGCGCGCTCGTACCAGAACAACATAGAAATACTCAATACAACGAAGGAATTAATGCTTCGGACTCTCAACATGGGCCGATGAGTTAATCAGCAGGTAAAGCCATGCCAATTAGTAACGACATCGATCTGAACGCGCTGGGATTATCGCTGGGGTCATCCGGTGGCAACCAGGCAAGTCCGGTCGCCGAGTCTGAAGATACTTTCCTCACACTCATGATGACGCAACTGCAGTACCAGGACCCTTTCCAGCCGCTGGAAAGTGGTGAGTTCCTGTCGCAGCTTGCCCAGTTCGAAACCGCGGCGGGTATCCAGGGAATACAGAACGGGCTAAACAGTCTGGCCGAGTCCATGCTGTCCAACCAGGTGCTCGAGTCGGCTGCGCTGGTCGGGCAGACAGTCTTCGCCGAGTTATCCGACGCGAATCTTGCTGATGGCGGCACTGTCGAAGGTGCGATCGACGTTCCACCCGGCGCAACTTCCGTGGTGCTCGAGATCAAGGATTCAGCCGGCCAGATTGTGCGGCGTCTGGACTTTGGTGCCATGACAGCGGGCCGGCAGGCGTTTGTCTGGGACGGCCTGGATGACACGGGTCAGTCCCTGCCGGCAGGCAATTACTCGATCCGCGCAAGCATCGGTGCGGCAGGCGAGACTTACGCCGGCCGTGTGCTGCTGGCCGACCAGGTTCGCAGCGTTACGTTGGGTGGTGGTGGCCAACCCCCCGTGCTCAATCTCGCCGGTGGCGGTCAAATCAGTTTTTCACAAATTCTCGAAATCCGATAAGGCAGGAGATCAAAGATGCCATTTCGTATCGCTCTTAGCGGACTCAATGCCGCTTCCGCAGACTTGAGTATTACAGCTCACAACATCGCCAACGCATCGACACTGGGCTTTAAACAATTTCGTTCCGAATTTTCCGACGTGCTGAGCGACGGCGTACAGCTTGCTGCGCAGACGCAGCAGTTTGCACAGGGTTCCGTGGAATTTACCGGCAGCCCCCTCGACCTCTCGATTAGCGGCGAAGGCTTTTTCACCCTGAGCGACGGTGGTGGACTGGTTTACTCCCGTGCCGGCGCATTTGGCGTCGATTCTGACGGCTACGTGGTCAACAGCGCGCAACAACGTTTGCAGGTATACCCGGATGCAGGTTCAGGAATATTCGACGTCGGCGCACTGGAGGATTTGCGTCTGGTTACCGCATCGAGCCAGCCGGTGGCGACTACGGAAACTGAAGTCGGTGTCAATCTCCCAACTGAGAGTGCTGTGCCGGTCGGTCCATTCGACCCTGATGATCCATCGACTTTCAACCACACCACTTCGGTAACGATTTACGATTCACTTGGTTCAGAACATACGGCGACGCTCTATTTCACCAAGACTGCGGTACCCAATTTTTGGGACACACGACTGTACGTTGATGACAATGCCGTCGGCGGCGCCAATACCCTGGAATTTTCGTCCACGGGCGTACTGGTCAATCCACCATCCGGTACGGTAACCATGCCGGCCTACAACCCCGGTAACGGTGCCGATCCGCTGGTCATGGATTTCGACTACAGCCTCAGCACACAGTATGGCGGCGAATTCGTGGTCAACACGTTGACCCAGGATGGGCTGAATGTCGGGCGGCTGACCGGAATTGACATCGATGGCGCCGGGCGGGTCCTGGCGCGTTTCACAAATGGGCGGTCGTCATCCCTGGGGCAGATCGCCATGACCAATTTTTCGAACCCACAGGGACTGACTACGCTCGGCGATAACACCTGGAGCGAGACTTTCTCTTCGGGTGCGCCATTACGCGGCGAGGCCGGTAAAGGCACGCTCGGTCTGGTTCAGTCCGGTTCACTCGAACAGTCAAATGTCGATCTGACCGCGCAACTGGTACAGATGATCACTGCGCAACGCAATTTCCAGGCCAACGCACAGATGATCTCGACGGCCGACACGATCACCCAGACGATTATCAATCTCCGTTAAGGACTGACTGATGGATAAAATGTTGTATGTCGCGATGACCGGTGCCCGGAACATGATGCTGGCGCAGACGGTCAATGCCAACAACCTGGCCAACGCCAGTACGATTGGTTTTCGCGCAGACATGCTGGCAGCCGAGAGTCACCAGATAACAGGTCCGGGCTATCCCAGCCGGATAAATGCAACGCAAGAGACTGCCGGGTGGAATTTCCAGCCGGGACCGATGCAGGACACCGGCCGGCAGCTCGATGTCGCCGTGCAGGGCGATGGCTGGATTGCGGTGCAGGGAGCTGATGGCGAGGAAGTCTATACACGCGCCGGCGATCTGCAACTCGGACCGGGTGGTGTACTCATCAATGGTGCGGGCCAGTTTGTGTTGGGTGAGGGTGGCCCGGTTGCGATACCCCCATTCCAGAAACTGGAGATCGGTGGCGATGGCAGCGTGTCAATCGTACCGCTTGGACAGACGGCCAACACGCTGGCTACCGTGGACCGCATTCGACTGGTCAATCCGGGACCGGAGAACCTGGTCAAGGGTATCGATGGGCTCATTCGGACTCGCGACGGTATCGCGGCAGAACCTGACGCCTCGGTACAACTGGCTTCGGGGGTGCTGGAAGGCAGTAATGTCAATGCGATCGAGTCGCTGATATCAATGCTGGATCTGGCGCGTCGTTATGAGATGCAGGTCAAGCTAATGGAAACTGCCAACAACAACGCCGCTGCTGCGGCTCGACTAATGCAAATGAGCTGATCAGGCTCAGCCAGAGGAGTAAGAAACGGATGAATACCGCACTTTGGGCCGCCAAGACAGGTTTGGATGCACAGCAGACAAAAATAGCTGTGATCTCCAACAATCTTGCCAATGCGAGCACGGCCGGGTTCAAGGCCGGTCGCGCCATGTTTGAAGATCTGGTTTATCAGAATATCCGCCAGGTCGGTGGCCAGAGTTCGCAACAGACGCAGCTGCCGTCGGGATTGATGCTTGGGACCGGTGTGCGGGTTGTCGCCACGGCCAAGACTTTTGGGCAGGGCGCGGTATCGCAGACCGACAACCCGCTCGATGTGGCAATCGTCGGTCGCGGTTTTTTTCAGGTGTTGCTGCCCGATGGCACGCTCACCTATACACGTGATGGCGCCTTCCAGGTGAACGCCGATGGTGAGCTGGTCACTTCGAGCGGTTATCCGGTGCAACCGGGAATCAATATTCCCGGCAACGCCCAGAGCGTAACCATCGGTGATGACGGAGTCGTGTCAGCGTCGCTTGCCGGTCAGGCCGACCCGATCCAGGTGGGGACGATTCAGCTGGTCGATTTCATTAATCCTGCGGGTCTGCAGGCTCGCGGTCAGAACATGTTCCTCGAGACCGCTGCCAGTGGTCCGGCACAGGCCGGCACGCCGGGGCTCAATGGTCTGGGCACGGTGCAGCAAAACGCACTCGAGAGTTCCAACGTCAATGTCGTTGCTGAGCTGGTGAGCATGATTGAGACACAGCGTGCCTATGAATTGAATTCACGCGCCGTGGCTACCAGCGATGAGATGCTGCAGTACCTGACCAACAACATCTAAGGAGCCCGGTGATGTCCAGTTTGCGATTTCTAACCATCGTTGCGGCCCTTGCCGGTCTGAGCGCTTGCTCGTTGTTGCCAATGCCACAGGCCGATAAGGAAGTGTGGCATCCGACCGAGCCGGTCGTGATGCCCGACGACATCAGAACCTCGGGCGCGATATTCAGCCTGGGCACCCAGGTGGAATTGTTTTCTGACGTCAAGGCGCGTCGTGTCGGCGACATCATTACGATACGGCTGGTAGAGAAAACTGCCGCACGCAAGAGCTCCAGCACCAGTACCAGCAAGGAGACTTCCATAGCGAACCAGAACCCGACCTTGTTCGGTGTTGAACTCAGCAGCGACAGCATCCCAATTCTGGCCCAGGACATTGACGGTAGTCACAGCTTTGACGGCGATGGCGCGAGCAGCCAGAGCAATGAGCTCGAAGGCAGTATCACAGTGACTGTCGCGCAACGCCTGCCCAACGGTAACCTGTTCGTGCGTGGCGAAAAATGGTTGACGCTCAATCAGGGTGAAGAATTTGTGCGGATCTCCGGCATCGTGCGTCCGTACGATATCGGAACCGACAACACCATCGCATCGAACAAAGTGGCCGATGCACGAATTATTTATAGCGGCAAAGGCGCGCTCGCCGACGCCAACCGCCAGGGCTGGCTGGCACGTTTCTTCAGCCGCCCCCTGATGCCTTTTTAACGAGGACCCGGCATGAGAAGCATTTTTTCGATTTTGATCTGCGGATTCCTGTCACAGCCTGTCTACGCTGAACGAATTAAAGATCTCGCCGCAATCGCCGGCGTGCGTACCAATCAGTTGGTGGGTTACGGTTTGGTTGTCGGTCTGGAGGGAACTGGCGATCAGACCAGTCAGGCACCATTCACCGTTCAGAGTATGAAGAACTTTCTGCAACAGTTTGGTGTTACCGTTCCAGAAAACTCCAACCCCCAGCTGAAAAACGTGGCCGCCGTATCGTTGCACGCCGAGTTACCGCCCTTCGCCAAGCCCGGGCAGAGTATCGATATTACGGTGTCCTCGCTGGGCAATGCATCGAGCCTGCGTGGTGGCAGTCTGTTAATGGCGCCACTACGAGGTGCCGATGGTGAGATTTATGCGTTGGCACAGGGCAACGTAATAGTCAGTGGATTTGGCGCTTCCGGAAATGATGGATCACGGGTAACGGTCAATACGACCAGCGCCGGTCGCATTCCCAACGGCGCCACGGTCGAACGCCCGGTACCGTCAAACTTCACGACGCTGCCGGCTGTGTTTTTGAACTTGCACACACCGGATTTCACCACAGCGAATCGTCTGACTGAAGCTGTCAACACAATGCTCGGTGCAGGCACGGCGCAATCGCTGGATCCGGCGTCGATAAAAATCGCTGCCCCTGTCGATCCGTCGCAACGAATCAGCTTTGTTTCGGTGCTGGAGAACATAGAACTGGAGCCTGCGGCCGCGCCGGCGCGTGTGATTGTCAATTCACGCACCGGTACGGTGGTGATTGGCTCGCATGTGCGGGTTTCACCGGCGGCGGTTTCACATGGTTCGCTGACCGTGACGATTACCGAAAGCCCCGGTGTCAGCCAGCCCGGTGGGTTCAGCGAGGGCGAAACAGTAGTGGTGAACCGTTCCGATATCGAAATTATCGAAGAACAACAACGCATGTTCTTGTTTGAACCCGGTGTCACACTGAATGAAATCGTCACCGCCGTGAACCAGGTGGGTGCCGCACCCGGCGATCTGGTGGCGATACTGGAAGCGTTGAAACAAGCCGGTTCCCTGCATGCGGAGTTAATCGTCATCTGATGAGCGCCTACAGTGGAATTTACACCGATATACAGGGCCTGGCGGAACTACGTACGCAGGCTGTCCGCCGCCCGGAGTCGGCGCTGGACCAGGTGGCGGGACAATTCGAGGCCCTGTTCACGCGCATGATGTTAAAGATGATGCGTGAGTCGAGTTTGAATAGCGGATTGTTTGAAAGCAGCCAGTCTGAGCAATACATGGAGATGTTTGACGGTCAGGTTGCCGTCGAAATGTCGCGTGGCCGCGGGCTGGGTTTAAAACAAATACTGACCGAGCAACTGGGGCAACTCACACGTGCAAGCCGGCGGCCTGATATCGCCACCATGGAAGGTCCAAGCGACTTTGCGCCGGCCAGTCAACAGGAATTTATTACAGGATTGTTGCCGTTTGCCCGCCAGGTCGAAAAAGAACTGGGCATTTCGCACAAAGCGGTACTGGCCCAGGCAGCGCTGGAGAGTGGCTGGGGTCGGCACACGATACGCCGCCCCGATGGTGGCAACAGCTTCAACCTGTTCGGCATCAAAGCGGGCCCGTCGTGGACCGGCGACAAAGTCGCGCAACGCACAGTCGAATTTGAGGACGGAATCGGCGAGCGGGTCACGGAAAAATTCCGTGCCTATGCTTCTCTAGGTCATGCCGTCAGGGACTATGCGAGTCTTATCCGTGACAATCCGCGCTACCGCACGGCGATAGAGCACGGAAAAGACCCACATGCGTATGCCCGCGAGTTGCAGCGATCGGGTTATGCCACCGATCCCGACTACGCAAAAAAGATTGGAGAGATTCTCGATAGCGATATCTTGCGTGACGGGAATCGAGCGGGAGTAATGTAATGACAGATTTTCTGAATACCGGAGTTTCGGGGCTGATTGCCTTCCAGCGAGCACTGGCAACTACCAGCCACAATATTGCCAATGCCAACACGGTTGGATTCAGCCGGCAACAGGCATTGCTGGCGGCCCGACCGGCACGTGGTACCGCGCTATCGGGTCTGGGTACGGAAGTAACCAGCGTGCGTCGCATTTACGACCAGTACCTGGTCGGACAAGTGCAGACAAATACGTCGGCATTTAACCGGCTGCAGTCGTTTCACTCGCTGGCTGCCCAGGTCGATGACCTGCTCGCCGGCGGCGGCACCAGCGTGGGCACGATGCTGCAGGATTTCTTCAATGCACTGGACACCGTGGCCGACGACCCGGCCGGATTGATTACCCGCGAGGCGTTCCTTGGCCAGGCGCGAGCATTGACTCAACGCTTCGAACAGGCAGAGTCCCGGCTGAATTCACTCGATCGCGATGTAAACAATCGCGTGAGCAATTCCGTTTCCGAGATCAATGCGCTGGCCGACTCGATCGCGCAGATCAACGAGCAAATAGTCGCCAGCAACTCTGGCGGTCGGACGAGCAGCGATTTGCTGGACCAGAGAGACAACCTGTTGACTGCCTTAAATGGTCACATTGCCGTTACTACCGTGCAACAGGACGACGGTGCGGTAAACGTATTTGTCGGCAACGGTCTGGTGCTGGTTCGCGGCTCCAGTCCCGAGTTGCTGGCAACAACCCAGAACGAATATGAACCAACCCGCCTCGGTGTGAAGTTCCAGAATGGCGCCGAGATTACGTCACGGCTCAGTGGTGGAGAGATTGGCGGCGCGCTCGACTTTCGCCGCGAAGTTCTCGATCCGGCACGCAACGCCCTGGGTCGTCTCGCCAATGGAATTACCGAAATCCTCAATACCCAGCACCGTGAAGGCATCGATCTGGCCGGCGCGCGCGGCGGTGACATGTTTGCTGTGGGCGCACCGGTATCGCTGGCATCAGCGTTTAATTCTGGCGCAGCACCGGTGACGATCGCGATCGATGACATAGGCGCACTGACGACAGATGACTACATACTGCGTTATGACGGTGCGATCTGGTCGCTCGAGAACTCGGAAACCGGAGCTGCGGTAACCATGACCGGTACCGGGACCCCGGCAGACCCGTTTCGGGCCAATGGTCTTGCGATCGAAGTCGGTGCCGGTGCAGCGGCCGGTGACCGCTATCTGCTCCGGCCGAACAGCAATGCCGCGGCCGGTCTGGACCTGCTTATTGATGACCCGGCAAAAATCGCCGCTGCTGCGGCCATAATTTCATCGGCCTCGACCGCTAACACCGGTGACGCGCAAATAACCATCGGTGAAGTTATCAATGGCGACCACCCGAATTTACTCAATACGGTCAATATTGTCTTTGTCGATTCGAACAATTTCACGATTGGCGCCCTGGGGCCGTTCCCCTACACGAATGGTAATCCAATCAGTTTCAATGGCTGGCGGGTGGAGATCAGCGGCACGCCCCAGGCCGGCGACACATTCACCGTGACTGCAAATACTGCCGGAAATGCCGATAACCGTAATGCGCTGTTGCTTAGCGACCTGCAGAGTTTGCGAGTGCTGGATAATGGCACATCGAGTCTCGGTGATAGCTTTGGCACGTTGGTTGCCAGTGTCGGAACGGTTACGCAGCATGCGGCGATTAATCGCGATGCACAGCAGATACTGCTGGCAGATTCCGAGCAGGCGCGATTGGCTGTTTCCGGTGTGAACCTGGACGAGGAGGCAGCCAACCTGCTTCGTTTCGAGCAGGCTTACCAGGCGGCGGCGCAGGTAATCAGCGTTGCCGACCAGTTATTCCAGACGCTGATAGGGGCAGTTGCACGATGAGCGGACGTATTTCGACACAGGGGCTGTATCTGCAGTCACTCGCCGCGATGCTGAATCAGCAGGCGGCCCTGGCCAGAACCCAACAACAGGTCTCGACTGGCCGGCGTTTCGCTGTCGCCGCAGACGATCCAGTTGCGGCCTCGCGCGAACTGGATCTCAATCGCTCCATCAGGCGTATCGATCAGCTGCAGCAAAACATCAGCATCGCGAATCATCGCCTCGGTCTCGAGGACAATGCGCTTGCGGAAGTTACTGACACGCTGCAACGCGTGCGCGAACTGGCGGTGTTGGCTAATTCCGACACCAATGAGGGCACGCGCGACATAATTGTCGAAGAGCTCGATCAGCTACTCAACCACCTGGTACAGACTGCCAATAGCAGTGACGGCGAAGGCGGCTTTTTGTTTTCCGGGTTTGCTGCCGCGGGGCAGCCCTTTGTGCGTGACAACACGTCGGTACAGTACCGCGGTGATCAGGGGCAGCGGTTTTTGCAGATCGGTCCCGAACGGCGGGTGGCGGATGGCGATTCTGGTGCCGGGATATTCCAGTTTGTTCGCAACGGTAACGGAACATTTACAACTGCGGCCGCCGGTACCAATACCGGCAGTGCCATTATTGACAATGGTGCGTTACGAAACGCGGCGGCGTGGATACCTGATAATTACACAATTAACTTTCTCACCGATACGGACTACGAAGTTACTGACGGTGGCGGGGTCCCGATACTCGTCGGCACCTACGAGGATGGCGGGGTGATCAGCTTCGCCGGGATCGATGTTTCGTTGAGCGGGCCCGCTGCGGCCGGGGACAGGTTTGAGATTCAGCCCAGCCGGTATCAGGACATCTTCGCCAGCGTGCAGGATTTTATTGACGTCGCTACCGGTCAATCGGCAGACACCGGGGCGCGAGCAGTTTTTCATTCTGCTATGAATACTGTGCTCGGAAACATCGATCGTGCGCTGGAACATATTGCAACGACACGCACGCGTGTTGGTACCCGATTAAACGCACTCGATGACCAGGGTCAGCTTAATCTCGACAGCCGCCTGTCTCTGGAATCTACCTTGTCAGATGTGCGTGATATCGATCTGATCGAGGCCGCGAGTCGCCTGGATCTGGAGCGCGTCAGCCTGCAGGCCGCACAGCAGGCCTTTTTGCGGGTGCAGAATCTTTCGCTTTTCCGTTTGCTCGGCTAGAAAAACAAGCGTCAGGTTTTTTTTCTCCGCCTTGATGCGACACCGATGAGCCCGAATCCAAGCCCCAGCAGTGCAAGCACTCCGGGTTCAGGGACGTCTACGAACTCTCTGAAATCAAGCCCGCCCAGGTAAAAAGGCTCCCCTGCGAGAAAAGCGAACGTAGTACCAAAGATTTCGTCGTTGTCGCACAGGCTGCTGTCACAAATCGCCTTTGAGGTGGCCACACCATTGAGATAGAGCCCTGCAATACCCGAGTATTGGATGTGGTTATCATCGTCGTCGCTGGAGTTCAAAAAGAAGGCATCCAGAAAAATTGCCTCGCTGAACGTAACGATAATGTACTCCTTGAGCGCGTTGTCAGCGTCGCCATCGAAGAGTTCGCCGTTAATATCGGCTTCGTTCTGCGTGGCGGCGCCCATGCCACCATAATCGGCCGGCGACCGGTCATACCAGCTCCACAGATCCATACCGCTGCCATCGGCGGCGGTGTTGGCCGTTACTGTCGCGTTGATGCCGGTGCCACCGATGTTGCTGAATATCAGCGACAGCGCACAAATGTCGGTGGTGCTCGTGCCGTCGTTGCACGAGTTTGATTCGCTGCCGTCGGTGGACGCTTCGAGCACGCCGGTAGTGACGGTGTCGAAGGAGAGGATCGTAGCGGATGCACCCCCCGGGACCAGGCCCAACATGGCAAGTAATACGATCGTTCTTTTCATTTCGAAACCCTCAAAAGATCCATTGAACATAACATGCAAGAAATGTACCGAGTCACAATATCCGTTGAGAATCAGCCGGTTCCATAATAACAGAATTAGACTGAGTCCAAAGTGTAAATATCTCTGACGCCCTTCGTCTCCCCGTCGCTGGCGGGTCGCCTCGTTTGTCCGGACCTGACGTGAGGAAGTTCATCATGGGTTACACAATGCCGGACCGGCACTGGGTCCCGGCGCCAACAGGAAGAGGTCCTTGACGATGGCGAGGTCCTGAAAATCGGTAGCTCCGCCATCGCTATCGAGATCCAGTAGTGGATCTACCGTCAGGAACCCGGTCTTGAAAATACCGACATCATCGAAGTTGACGACGCAATTCTGGTCAAAGTCTGCATCGCAACGGTTGCCGTGACCGTCGGCGTCGGTGTCGATTTGCAGCGGATTCGCCAGGTTGGTGCAATTGTCCACGGAATCCGGAACACCGTCGCTATCGGTATCAGAACCAGACGGCTGATCATCGTTGGTGATGGTGCACGTGATGTCTTTACCCGGGACGATTCTGACAGTGCCACCCGGCAGGTCCGGACAATTGGCATCGCCGCTGATGTCGACAAAACCATAACCGGCTTGCTGAACTTCGTCGATAACTACTTCTGTTCCGCCCGGCCAGATTACGAGCGTGCCGGATGGTACAGCTATGTTGTCCATCGTCAGCCCAAAATCGTTTGGTCCGGCGGTACCGCCGTTGTCATTGATGACATTCTTGATCAATGTCAGGGTGCCATCCGGCGGGTTGCAATAGTGACTCGGATCCGAATCAGAGGCACCAGGTGCAACAGCCGTGCCTATGTTTTCATAAGCGTTGGTTCCCAGCGATCGCGATACGTCTTTGCAACCCGGTACAAAGGTCGTGCCCATCGGCGGTGCCACGGTGAGGTCCAGGGCAAAGCCAGTCGCTGTGTAGGTCCAGGTTTCGCCCGGTGACAATATCTCGTCGTCGCCCACATCGCTGGATGGATCGAACATTGGTGTAACACCCGTTACGCTGTCGCTAACGATCAGATCCGCAAGAGCGATGGGCTCGTCGCCCGTATTGGTAACGAGATAAGTCCACGTCACCAGATCGCCGGGCACAATGATCGGGATATCGTCATTGTCCGCATTATCAGCATCGACGCCATTTGTGGCTTTTTCGATGTCGATTGCGGGGTTGGGAATGTCGTCGTTAGTGATCGTGCAGGTGGCACTTTCACCGAGAGCCACGGTGACCTGGTCACCGGCCTGCATGCCGCCGGTGCAGACCCAGTCGCCGGCGGTGTAACCGCCCGGTCCTGCCTCGGACAGCGTATAGGTGCCGGCGGCAAACGTAGCATCACTGGTCGCACCGCCAGGACCGCTTATGGGTGTCGGGCCGGCCGCGCTTAACGTGAAGTCGGTAGTAACCGATGTACCGCTGTTGTCATTGATGACGGTCTTGACCAGGGTCAATCCCGGGGCGTTGTCGTCGTTGACAAAAGTACAGGTGATCGAATCACCGAGACCCAGAGTCACCTGGGTGACTTCGACACCGGGGTTGTCGTCACAGGTCAACGACGTTT
>Ga0224508_10003034_pt1 | contig 14014 bp, 13 predicted proteins | sample SF_Jan12_sed_USG_4_FD_170157 | JGI IMG/M metagenome (GOLD analysis project Ga0224508, IMG submission 170157) | Sediment microbial communities from San Francisco Bay, California, United States - SF_Jan12_sed_USGS_21 | ecosystem: Environmental > Aquatic > Marine > Sediment | place: USA... | reverse complement strand
GTCGGCTGGGAAATCGCTCGAGAGCGACGCGGTGCTGCTCGAAGCCCTGCGTGGCGGCGCGTTGGCGTCCGATGCTGAATTGCGCTGTGTGGATGGCCGCTGGGGTATCAAAGGTGATCCCACAGAAGGCGCATTGGTAGTCGCAGCGGCCAAACGCGGGCTTGAGAAAAATGACTTGATACGACAGTGGCCGCGCATTGAAGAAATTCCATTCGCTTCGGAAAGCAAGCGCATGACGACATTGCATGACGGCACCGAAGCGGGGGCCACCGTTGCTTACTCAAAAGGTGCTCCCGAGGTGATTCTCGCGACGTGCCGACAACTGCAGACAGAGCAAGGACCGCGTGCGCTGAACAAGGCGACAGCCGAGGCTATTCGCGATGCCGCTCACGCGATGGCGAGCAAGGCGTTGCGTGTTATCGCAGTGGCGTACAAACGGAATACCTCAATCGATCGCGCCGAACACGACATGGTGTTTCTGGGCCTGTTTGGCATGATCGATCCGCCGAGACCGGAGGCAAAGCAAGCAATCAGAACTTGCGAGCGTGCCGGGATCAAACCGATCATGATCACCGGCGATCACCCGGCCACGGCCGAGGCCGTAGCACGTGAACTGGGCATCCTAAAGGCCGGCCGCGTGGTAACCGGTACGGAGTTGGACGAGATTCCCGACGATGCGCTTAGGACAGCCGTTGCGGAAATTGAAGTGTACGCGCGGGTATCGCCCGAGCATAAGCTCCGCGTAGTCGATTCCTGGCAGGCGCAACATCGTGTTGTGGCCATGACCGGAGACGGGGTCAACGACGCACCGGCACTCAAGAAAGCCGACGTCGGTATTGCCATGGGCATCACAGGGACCGACGTGAGCAAAGAGGCGGCGGATATGACACTGACCGACGACAATTTCGCCTCGATCGTCGGCGCAGTCGAAGAAGGACGTGGCATCTTTGGCAATATCAAAAAGTACTTGATGTATCTCTTATCATCCAATATCGGCGAAATCGGCCTGATCGCCGGGGCGACCCTCGCGGGCATGCCGCTGCCATTGACGGCGGTCCAGATCCTTTATGTGAACCTGGCCACAGATGGCCTGCCTGCGTTGGCACTTTCGGTGGATCCTCCAGAACCTGATCTAATGCGCCGATCACCCCGTGATCCGCGTATCGGCATCTTCACGCGACCCGTGGTTGTGCTGATGCTCGTGGGCGGCATCTGGTCAACGATAGTCAACGTCGGTTTGTTTAAATGGGCGCTTGACTCCGGGCGCCCACTGGTTCAAGCAATGGCGATGACTTTCCTTGCCCTGGTGCTCATCCAGTTCTTTAAGGCTTACAACTTCCGTTCCGAATCTCAATCGGTGCTGATCAGACCATTCGCCAACAAGTGGTTGAATCTGGCCATACTCTGGGAGTTCGCGTTATTGATAGTGATCGTATATACACCCTTGCTTCAGGCGCCCTTTGGTACTTTCCATTTGACGGCGAAGGATTGGATTATTGTCACAGGTGTGGCGTTTACCGTGGTCCCAGTGCTGGAGATCGCGAAGTGGGCAATGCGGCGCGGGCGATCTTGATATCCCATCGTATTGGCCGGCAATCGCTCGGATGTTCTTAGTGTTGGTGGATCGTCCGAACAAATCGTCAGGATTGCACAATCCGCGTGTAGAATGTGGAAAAGTCATTAGTGATTACCAATATCGGCGACGACATTGTTCGGTCTGCGACAAACCCGAGTCTATCGGTCTCTAGGGGTTTTCTTTTTTGCCCTGGGCAGCATAGGAATCGGTGTCCCGCTACTTCCTACGGTAATATTTTGGATACTCGCAGCAATTTTTTTCGCCCGTTCCGACCCGGAACTGCGTGACAGGATCTTTAACCATCCGAAGTTTGGTCCAACCGTGCGAGATTATCTCGAGGCCGGCGCGTTGTCGCTTCGAGCGAAGGTATTTGCCGTCTGCGGGATCACCGGTGGTACCAGTTTCGGCCTGTGGCTGGTGCAGCCACCGCGCTACGTCATCGCTTTGGTGGCCGTCGTGGGCATTGTTGTGCTCGTCTATCTTCTGACGCGTCCCGCACCGCCCGTTGTCTCTGAAAAACTCAAGCGCCCGCACAATCAGTCTGTTGACGATGAGTCTCTGTTGGATAAACATTTGGAGTAGAGCGATCTATTAAGCCTCGTCGACCGTCGGCCGGGCGCGCCTAGACCACGATACCGGCGCGCGCTGCTTTGATTTTGAAGGTCCCTTCATCCGGGCCGGGGAGCCCGCTTACTCGGTCGGCCCCATGGCGCTCGCGGTGCGTCGCGATAATGAGTTATCCCGGCCAGGATTTTTCGAATGTTTCATTGACGATTCGGTCGAATTCGTCATCCACGCGGGTCTTGCAGGCCCCCAGTTCCCGGTTCGATTCGCGTTCCAGCTGCCCGGATTTGCGTCCAAGCTCGGTTTTCCGGCGCTGTTCGAATGCCGCCAGCGCCCGTTTGGTGCGCTCGTCATTCCGTTTCAGAATGTGTTTAGCGCGCCGGCGCGCCTTGCTCACCGAATCTTCTGCGTCGTGCCGCGTTTGCTCGATTTGCTCATGAGCGTCACGTTCCGCCTGCAAGACCTGTTGTATCGGATTGCTTGCCATGGTCTGAATTCTAGCTGTGAACGTCTCCTGGCCGGCTGATCTCGGTCAATAGGATTTAACCAGGTCCCGCTAGAATAGTCGATCGTTACCGATGGTTATCCTAATATTGGTTTATGTTTGGAGGTCCAGTATTTGAGTTTGCCGAGGCACAGGCCCGAATTCGGGCTCGCGTGGGGGCCATGCCCAAGGAGGCCCGCTGGCGGTATATCGCCGACGCCACGGCGCTCGACAATTTGATCGAACGGATGCGCGACAACGGGTTGGGCTACTGGGTCCAAGAGTTGCCGCGCACGCCGGATACAGCGGCAATCGAGGACTACCTGCGACAACGGCTGCGGATGTGTATCGAGGGGGTTGCCCGTCTACTGCCACATCGTTGGAACGCTGCGCAGCGCTGGCTGCGGTTGGGTGCCGTATTGGTGCTGGTGGAACAGGTGCTCGTTGAAGAAAAGGCCGAACTAGGCGCAGCGAGTGAGAAAGTATTAGCATTGCTTGATCGTCTTCCATTGGCGGGACGGTGGGATCACCTCCGACAGACACCATACCAGCACTACATAGGCAAACCGCTGCCCTTCGAAGCCTGGCTTGAGAATTTCCCTCGTCATCTGCCGCCGCTGACCCGTCACGAAAGATATATCGTCCACCGGCTTCAGAACATCGTGAGCCGGCACCATCGACAAATCCAGGCTGCCTGCGATCGAGCGCTGGAGGAGGAGCACACCATCGATACGACGTTGCAGTGGCGGCTGCGCTCTGAGCTCGCAGAAAATTTGCGTGAACTGCTGGGTGGTTATCCTTTCCATGCCGGGTTGATCATGATCTACGGGCTGCTCGAGCTGTTGCAGTACGAGCGCTGTCGCGCGTTGCTGATCGGACGTTCCCGGGGCTGGGAACGACCCGGACTGTTTGCGGGAGCACCGGCGTAAATGTTTCGGCCTGTGAAAATGATTTGGGTGGATCTGCTGATTGACCCGGATTCGGTGAACACTGCGTTGGATCTGTTGGGACGTTTGCAGGTGATCGAACTGCAGCAATACGACCGGTCCGAGGTCCCGTTCGAAGTTAAGGGTGATCAATCCCACCTTGAGGTTCTGGCAGAGTTGGAGCACGAACTTAAGCGGCTGGCGGACTGCTTGCCAGTGGCAGACTCCTCGGTGGTAACGCCATCCCGACGCGATCTCTGCACCGATGCGGTGTTACCCGAACTTCAGGCGCGCTTGCGGGCCTGGGCGGCACAAGCGCATCCGTTAGCCCGCAAACTGCGGGAAACCGGGACGCGTATGGAAGAACTCGAGCTGCTCGCTTTGGGTCTGCCAGCGCTTGGGCACGAAGAAATCGATGTAGCACTATTGGCGGATGATGGTCATAAAGTCTTTCCACCGTTTCTCGTGCTGGCGGATGCGACCGACTTGGAGGTCTTGGACAGCCGCGCGCCCCTCATCGTCCGCGCCTATCCGCTGGAGCGGTCGGAGGCGGGGAAAGGGCAGCAGGTCTTGTTGGTGGGAGTCACCGATGCCGATGCAACCGAGGAGTTGGAACGGCAGTTTCACGCTCGTGGGATGCGCTTTGTGCGCGTACCCAACGGACTGCATGGTTTCAGCGCCGAGGCTCTCCAGCAGGTGCAGGGTATGCAAAAACGGCAGCAGCAAGTGTTCCAACGACTGGAATCAGAACTCGCCGATCTCAACCGCCGTACCGGGGTAGCCGGTGACTTGTGGCTGCTGCGACGCCACCTGTGGGTGAACGAGGCGCTGGTGAGTTCGCTAGTAGGCGAGCGTTTCGTCTGGCTCGGGGGCTGGGTGCCGGCAGCCCGGTATGACGAACTGCTGGCGACGCTGGACGATAGCGGTGTGCCGTTCCTGATTCATCAGGAGCGTGCCACCGTACATGGAGAGCCACCGGTGCAGTTGGCCAATCCGGCCTGGATAAGACGATTCGAGATCTTCGTGAAGAGCTTCGGGATCCCCGCCGCGGACGATGTCGATCCGAGTCCCATTCTGGCGGTTATGACACCACTCATGTTCGGTTACATGTTCGGTGACGTTGGCCATGGCGCGGTGTTGATGGTGGTGGGCTGGCTCGGGCGTCGCAGATTACCGGTGCTGACGTTGTTGATTCCAGCGGGATTGGTCGGGGTGCTGTTCGGCTTTCTGTACGGTTCGGTGTTCTGCAACGAGCAATTACTGCCCGCGCTATGGCTGCGGCCGCTTGAGGAACCGCTGTGGATTTTGGGGTTACCAATCGTGTTTGGCTGGCTGGTTGTGCTGGTGAGTATGCTGTTGGCGGGACTGCAGGCACATTGGCAGCGTCGTGCCCTGCACTGGTGGACAATGGAGGCACCGTTGGTCTTGTTATATATTGCCGTCGCGCTGGCAGTAATTTGGCTACGCGCCGGGGTTGTGGTGGCAGCGGTCGCGCTGTTCTGCCTGTTCGGTGCCGCCGCCGTATATGCCTACCGCCGCAGCGGTTGGTCTGGCATTGTTCCGGCGCTGTTGGCGGAGATGTTGGTATTGCTGGAGACCGTATTTCAGCTGCTGGTCAATACTATTTCATTTGCGCGACTCGGGGCGTTCGCACTCGCTCACGCCGGGCTCAGCGCCGCTGTGATTGCCGTCGCCGCCATGCCTGCGAGCGTCATCGCCGCAATCGTTATTTTGGTATTGGGCAACGGTGTGGTAATAGCACTGGAGGGGCTGGTGGTGTCGATCCAAACGACCCGTTTGGTGATGTTCGAATTCTTCCGGCGCTTCATGGCGGGGGAGGGACGCCCGTTCCGGCCGCTGAGCTTACCCAATCAAACTTAAGTTAGTTTCTTGAAAATGGAGTAAATCCATGCTGCAACGAAAAGCCAAGTTGATGTTGAGTGCGACGGTATTGTCGGCACTGATCGCCACTCTCGTATACGTGGGACTGATTTGGTTGCCACCCGCGGCACTCGCGGCGGAGACCGCTACCGAGGCGGTGGATCCCGGTATCGTACGCTGGGGTTATCTTGCCGCGGCACTCGCCACCGGGTTGTCCGCCCTGGCCGCGGGTATCGCGGTGGGCGGCGTTGGCGCCGCTGCGGTGGGTGCGGTCGCGGAAAAACCGGAGCTATTTGGCCGCACCCTCGTGTTTGTGGGTCTGGCGGAAGGAATCGCCATCTACGGACTGATCGTTTCCATCATGATTTTGAACCGCTTGGGATGAGCACGCGGGTCATTTATATCGGGGACCTGGTCACCGCTCGTGGACTCGCGCTGGTGGGGGTGGAGGTGCACATCGTGGAGCCGGAGCCGCGGGCGGTATTGCAGGCTTTGGCGTCGGCCCGGCGCAGCGCCGACCTGGTAATCCTGAATCAACAACACGCGGCTGCCATATCGACCGGCCAGATGTTGCACGAAAGTTTGGTGCCGCCAATGGTGATACTGCCGTCTATCGATGGTCAGGAAACCGTGCAGGATCGAGTTATCGGCCCCGCGCGGCAAGCGCTCGGATTGGCTTGAGGATGGCCTGGTGACACAACCGCCGTTGGACTTCGATCCGAAACACGTCGGGACTTTCCTCGCCAAGATCGACCGTGATCGGGACACAACATTGGCGGTGATTGCCAAGGAGCGGGATAAAGCTGTGGCGAAAATTTTGACACAGGCCCATGCGGAGGCGCGCCGGGTATTTCGCCATAGCGCCACTGACGCCCGCGGGCGGATGGAGGGTCAGGCTGCGCGTCACCTAGCGCGAGTGCGATCCGATCTTCGCCGGCAGCGCTGGACCATACTGGTGGCGGCCCAGGAGCGGGCGTTGGGGGTGATATGGGAGAAATTTCTGGCGGCGTGGCAAGATCCGGATCGACAATGGCACTGGTGCAGTTACTGGCTACGGGAAGCCTTCTCGCGCGTCGGTGACCAACCCATTCAAGTCATATGCGGAAGCGGCACCTCGCCGGCGACGGTGGAGCGGCTGGGCGCCGAGCTGGCACAGCATGACGGCGACGGACAGCTCCGCGTTGATGACGACGCGGAGCCGGGGATCATCGTTGAATGGGGCGACTACATTTTGGATGGCCGATTGCGTTCACAGTGTCCGGCCATCGCGCAAGAAATATTGTGCTGCTTGGCGCATCTGCTGGTCGATGATAGAGACGAGGATTGTCCCTAATGTCCAGCGCTGAAGTGTTTTGGATCAACGGCCCGGTACTCAAGGCGCGCCCGGAAGGCCACTTTCACATGAAGGAAGCCGTGCACGTCGGACCGGCGCGGCTTGCCGCAGAAGTAATCCGGTTGGATTCGGATTCCATCACGGTGCAGGTGTTTGAGGACACCACCGGTTTACGTCCGGGGGTGATGATCGAGGGTAGCGGATCGCCCTTGGGGGTGGAACTCGGTCCGGGCATGCTGGGTCGGATGTTTGACGGGATTCAACGCCCACTTGAGACCATCGCGGCGCGCCACGGTGACTTCGTTCGCGCCGGTGCCACTGTGCCCAACCTGGACCGCGACCAGCGGTGGCCGTTCCGACCGTTGCTGGAAGTAGGCTCCCAGGTGACGGCGGGGCAGGTACTGGGTGAGGTTCAGGAAACGCCAGGGTTGTGTAATCGGGTCCTTGTACCAGACGGTATGGATGGTCGGATCGAGTGGCTGGCCCCTGCGGGACAGTATCGCGTCGTTGACCCCGTCGCGCGTGTGCTCTGCGAGGGACAGTCATGCGAAATCTCGTTGCTCACACGTTGGCCGATCCGTACCCCGCGCCGCTTTCAGCAACGACAGATGCCTGACCAGCCGCTGCTTACCGGTCAGCGGGTAATCGACACTCTCTTTCCCATCGGCAAGGGTGGCGCTGCGTCGATGCCGGGCGGCTTCGGCACGGGAAAAACCGTACTGCAGCAGACGCTGGCCAAGTGGTGCGATGCCGATCTCATTATTTATATTGGTTGTGGCGAGCGGGGCAACGAAATGGCCGAGGTGCTGGAGGAGTTTCCACAGCTCGAAGACCCGCGCACGGGGCGTCGATTGATGGAGCGCACGGTCTTGATCGCCAACACCTCCGATATGCCGGTGGCGGCACGTGAGGCTTCCATTTACACCGGAATCACCATCGGCGAGTACTTTCGCGATCAAGGCTACGATGTCGCTTTGTTTGCGGATTCGATTTCGCGCTGGGCGGAGGCGTTGCGGGAGATCTCCGGCCGGCTGGAGGAGCTACCGGCGGAAGAGGGCCATCCGGCGTATCTGCCCAGTCGACTGGCGGAGTTCTTTGAGCGCGCTGGCCATATTACCACCCTCGCCGGTGCCAGTGCTTCGCTCACGGTAGTGGGAACCGTGTCGCCGCCGGGCGGAGATTTCTCGGAGCCGGTTACCGCGCATTCGCGGCGCTATGTGAAATGCTTCCTGGCATTGGATCGGGTGCGGGCCCAGGCAAGGTTCTACCCGGCTATCCACCCGCTGCTGAGCTACTCGGAGTATGTTCAGGACACCGCGCGCTGGTGGCAACAGCACGGCGGGGTGCGTTGGGCGGAGCGTCGTGAACGGATACTGCGATTGATCCAGGAACAGGCACGACTTGAGAAAATGGTCAAAATCGTGGGGCGCGATGCCCTGCCCGCCAGTCAACGTTTGATCCTGATCTGCGCGGAAGTGATGGTGGAATCCCTGCTGCGACAGTCCGCTTTCTCGTCCCTGGATCGTTACTGTTCACCTGCCAAGCAGTCGGCCATGCTGGGACTGGTCGATGACTTTATCCGACACGCGGAACAAACCGTCGCGAAAGGCGCCGATCCCGACTTGTTGCCCACATTGCCTGTTGTTCGTCGTCTGCAACGTATGGGTGATGACATACCCAACGAGCAGCTTGAGTTGTTCGACGAACTGGCCCGCGAACTGGACCATGTTTTCGACAAGCTGGCCGCTGACCACGACACGACCAGGCAACCGGCGGCGTTGGAATGATCGAGCCACAATATCAACTTATGCATCGGGGCCTGACAAGTGTGCAGGGTCCGCTGGTGTTTCTACGCAATGCCGAAGGGGTCGGTCTTTATGACCGGGTGGAAGTATTGCCGTGGGATGGTGCTGTTGCACGTATGGGCAGGGTCGTATCGGTGGCGGGTAACAACGCAGTGGTGGAAGTGTTCCAGGGTACGGAGGGACTGGCGTTGGGGAAAAGCCGCATGCGATTGTTATCGGAGCCCATCCTGCTGGACGTAGGTGGTGGCATGCTGGGTCGGGTCTACGATGGCGTTGGTAAGCCGATCGACGGCGGCCCCCCGATTGTGGCCGAACGCCGGATGCGCATTGACGGTGAAGCGATTAACCCGATCCGACGTGCGGTGCCGAGTGAGTTCATTGAAACGGGGTTCTCCGCTATCGATGCCATGAACTCACTCGTACGTGGGCAGAAGCTGCCGATATTCTCCGGCAATGGCTTAAGCCACGATCGCCTGGCGGCGGATATCGCGCGTTTCGCGCGCCTGCGCGGTGCGCCGGAGCAGGAATTCGCGGTAGTGTTCGCCGCCATCGGAGTAACTTTCGATACTGCGGAGCACTTTCGCAGAGAGATGGATGAGTATGGCGCGATGGAGCGCATCGCCTTGTTCCTGAACCTGGCCAGCGACCCCAGTGCCGAGCGTCTGCTTACACCGCGGGTTGCACTGACCGCGGCGGAACACCTGGCCTTTACCGAGGGACGTCACGTACTGGTGATCCTCACCGACATGACCAACTATTGCGAAGCGCTGCGGGAGGTCTCGTCCAGTCATGGCGAAGTGCCCAGTCGCAAAGGATACCCGGGATATATGTATTCCGATTTGGCAAGGGTGTATGAGCGGGCCGGACGCATCAAGGACAGACCCGGGTCCATCACCCAAATGCCTATCTTAAGTATGCCCGGTGATGACATCACGCACCCCATTCCCGATCTGTCCGGATACATCACCGAGGGCCAAATTGTGCTCGATAGGGAGTTGGATCGCCGCGGCGTATTTCCGTCCATCAAACTGCTGCCGTCCCTGTCAAGGCTGATGAACGAAGGTATCGGTGCGGGCATGACTCATCCGGATCATCCCGCCTTCGCCCAACAGTTGTATTCCGCCTATGCCCAGGCTTACCAACTGCGTTTATTGTCGAGCGTTGTGGGTGAAGAGGGTCTATCATCGGCCGATCGACAACTGCTGCATTTTGGCGGGCGGATGGAGCAGGAATTCATCCACCAGGCTGACCGACGGCGCTCACTGGAGGAGACTTTCGATGTCGGTTGGTCGTTATTGGCGGAACTGCCGGACGAGAGCCTGATCCGGCTCTCGGATACCCAGATTGGCGAACACCTGAAGCCGTACCGCGATGCCGCAGCAAGCACCGTCTAGAACTGAACTACTCGAACTCCGTGCAGAACGCGAGCTCGTACGAGAAGGAAAAGCAGTGCTGGAAGAACGCCGTGATCTGCTAGCCCAGCTGATGCTGTCACAGTTGAACCAAGCGGTGCAACTCAACGAAAAACGCGATCGGCTGTTCGATAGGGTGCGCAGCCTGGTACGGCACGCAGCCATGCGACATGGGTTGCCTGGACTGCAGCGACTTAGTGCATCTGACGTGGATGTTTCGGACCCGCAATGGCGCATTGAAAACCGCTTGGGTATTCCATGGCTGACCAGTGTGCCCGGGGTCGCTGCGCCTGCCGGACCGGCACCGAGCAACAAGCGGAACGCGTCCCTGGAGGTGGCGACGGCGGTGTCCGCGCTGCACCAATTGCTCGAAAACCTGCTCCAAGTCGCGGAGGTCGAGAACAACCTCACCCGCTTAACGCAAACGTTCCGGCGTACCCAACGGCGGGTGAACGCGCTGGACCACATCATACTGCCCGAACTCAACACCGACGTTCGCGCCATGGAGGGCACCATGGATGAGATGGAGCGCGATGACCTGGTGCGGGCGCTGTTAATCAAACGCGCGCAAACCGATCGCTAGGCTGCATGGCACGGGCGCGGACACAGTATCGCGGTTATTTCCGCAATAGCTGTGCCCAGACGCATCAGACTCTTACTTCGTTGTACTTTCGTCCTGGGAAGATGAAACAGCCATAAGTTGTGAGGGAGTTCGCATTAATGGTTTACTAAGAGTGCGAACTTAGCTTGAATAAGTCTTTCAAACCCAAAACGAGTTGCTGTTGCGGCGTTGGTCTGTTTTGGAAATTTCGCATGTCCGGCATATACCAGTCAGGATGGGCCGGTGTGTTGCGGGACAGTGTGTGTATTATTCGCGTTGAATTGTTGTTAACGGTGGCCCGTTGTATTCAGGCGCGGGCGACCTAGCTAGACGCCAACCGGAGACGTCTGTGGTTGGGCAGAGAGCTAAGCAACAGACAAATCAGCGCTGCAATCCCGAGCACCCAACGAATATCCTGCGCTGCCTGACGCGGGTATCCGAACTCCGGCTGCGTGAGGAAATCGGCCAGTGTTTCGGGAGAAATCAGCCGGTGGTAACGGTGCCCGACCTCATCCGCCAGCTCGACCAGGTGCGATTCCTTAAGCGAAGACAAATGCTCGGTACCGGCGGCGATGCGCTGTTCGAGATTGGACCGGTCCACCCCCACCATGACCTCGTCTTTGACACTGCCGCTGCGCCCTAAAGTGAATTCGTCGATTTGAAGGACCTCATCGGCATGCCAGTCGCCGATCAAATCCCCGGAGACGTCAAACTTCGGTATCGGCATGGCGGTGTCGCCGCCGACACCGACCACAATGCCCTTAACGGCACCCGGATCGCCGGAAAATCGAATACGTAGGTCCGCGTGCACCGGGGGCGCTTCGTGACCGTCGCTAACAAATACGAGGTGTGCCGGTTCTTCGAACTGACGCATGATTTTCACCGCCGAGTACAATCCCTTGCCGACTTCGCTGCGCGCTCGCCACGCCATTCGCCACTCAATGTCGGCAAGCGTTTTGGTGATTTCGTCATAGTGTTCGCACACCTCGACCGGCGTAAACATCAAAAGCGTGCGGTTCTGAGTAAAGATTCCGAGGCCCGCCTCGGAGCCGCAGGGAAGTTTGCGTACTGCGTGTACAACGCTCTGTTTTGCATAATTAAGGCGGGTGCTGGGAGTGTCGGCAGCGCCGACGTCACGAACATTCATGCTTTGGGTGATATCGAGCACGAACACATACCGGTAATAGTTCCGCTGAAAGTCTAGCGACGGAACGAAGAACGTCCCGATTGCCAAGATCAGGGCCACTAGGCACAACCAGAAACGGGGGTGGTTGGCGAAGGGCCCGAGGTGTGGGAGCGGCATTGTAGGTGTTCTCGAGCCGGGACTCAGGGCAGTTCCCGGGCAGATTCGATCACCCCCAGGGCTCGAGGGCTTCGCTCCGGCATCCCCTGTGCGGAAGGTTTCAGATCATCCGGATCGGGCTGTAAATGCAGTACGCGTTCCAGGTTATAACGAGCCGGCCAGTGGTTGTGGTGGTCACGCAGCAGTTGCCGATAAGTCACCTTGGACAACTCCAAAAGCGGAACGGTGAGGCGCGCCGAATCTTCATCCGTTGTGGTCATCGCCCACTGCAGATACAAAGTGCCGGTGTTGTATCGTGCCGCGGCGCCAACCGGATCCGGTTCCTTGCGCAGTTTGGCGTAGAGTTTCAGAGCATCCTGAAAGCGCTTCTGACGTTGCAAATGCAATGCTTCAGCAAACTGGCCATACGGCCCAGGATACGTCGCAGCTTCGTCCAGCGCATTTGACTTAAGCAATACGTTAAAGCGATCGGCTTGATGAATTCGGTATCCAGAGTAAATTGCAGTTACGACACTCAATACGATCATCAGACCCGCAATCCAAGTCAGTCTGGTTTTGCGTGCGCTCATGTCCATCCTTCGATCTCCAGGCCGCGAAATCCTGATAGCAACAATAAAAACACAGCGGCCGCCGCATAGAACCAGTAGTCGCGATTTTGCTGTGCTTTTATCTCGTCGTAATGGATCGGTAGATTCTGCAGCCGGCTGACATCCGCGATCGCTGTTTCAAGCGCCTGCGGGTCTTCGGCGGTGTAGACTCGATAGGGGACACCCATCTCTTTGAAAAACCGATGCAGCGATCGGTGTGGGAATAATTCTTCGCTCTCGGTCGAGCTCAATTCATCAAAAATTCCCGGAGAGCTCCGGGTACGAATGTATAACCAGTACAGTGCTACCCGGTTCCGGGTCGCCAGCTCCTTGATCCGCTCGCGGGTCTCGAGCTTCAAGTTCGCCGCTCCATCGGAGATCAACATAACGATCCGCGACCCGCTATACGGGCGGTCGTCAAAGAAGCGAAACGCCTGTTCGAGCGCGTGCCCGACGTTAGTTTCCGCTAATCCGCGGCCCACGTTTCCCGCTTCGATCGCCGCTTGAATGACGTCCGGTTTTTGTGTCAACGGTAAAACCTGAATCGGGTTGGTGCTGAAAATCACCATACCGAACATGTCTTCCCTGCGTTTTGCGGCAAATTCAGACAGCAGACGCCGCGCTACCGTGCCCTTTGAGTCGCCCCGCGGGCGGGCCAGGAGCGGCATGTCCGGCAAACTCTGGTGGTAGAATGGTTGATCCATGCTGCGGCTGCGGTCCAGCAATACCACCATTTGCGCACCTTGACCGATGCGCGCCAGGGTCTCGGTTGGTTTGTGAGGTGTACTCAAGCCCAGCAGCAACGCGATCAACGCCAGACTGGTGAGGCTCCGTTCAGCCACCGACATGAACGTGGACACCCGGTCCACCGGGAACACGGTAAGTGATGAGAAAGCCGACGCATGCCGGCCCCATTTCAACCAGGGAATAATGGCGAGCACCAATGCGAACAACACCCCGGGATGCTCGAACTCCAGATTCATGCCAGGCCTCGCTCGATATCCCGGCACGCGCGACACAGCTTCTCGAGTATGCCGATTCCGGCGCGTGGGGCGCCGGTACCGGGAACGAAAAACTGCGCTCGGGATGCTTGGAAAAAGGCCTCGATGTCGTTACGTAGGCGTATAAACTCGGGTTTGGCGCGGAAAAAATCGGCCAGCGTTTCCGGGAATACGGCGCTTCCGGCGGTCTCGTTGAAAGCACCATGGATCACGCGCAGGGCGACGTCGTATCGATCTGGCAAATCGCCCTTCGCCAGCCGCGAGACGCTTCGGTAGGCGCGCGAGAACGGGCCGTGTGATCGTGCAATCAAGGGAAGCGCCCAGTACATGTAAGCAAGCAAAAACAACGCACTGAAGAAGGCGGCACCGCCCATACTGAGACTGACCCAGTATCCACGCATCGGGATCGGCGGGGGCGGGATCGCAGGCTGGATGTCGGTGTACGCGATCCCGTCAGGATCCCGTTTGAGTAACGGTCCGGCGGTAAACCCCCAGGGTTTGATGAGCAGAGGCAGTCGCTCTTCGCCATCGGAAAAGTACA
>Ga0224508_10003033_pt1 | contig 14015 bp, 11 predicted proteins | sample SF_Jan12_sed_USG_4_FD_170157 | JGI IMG/M metagenome (GOLD analysis project Ga0224508, IMG submission 170157) | Sediment microbial communities from San Francisco Bay, California, United States - SF_Jan12_sed_USGS_21 | ecosystem: Environmental > Aquatic > Marine > Sediment | place: USA... | reverse complement strand
AATGTGTCACTATGCTTTGTTGATCGTCATACAACATTGGGCCTTGTAGCAAATCCATGCAGTCAGGGTGTTTTTCGTAATAATCAAGTAACTTTCGGATCGATCCACGCACTAATAAAACGTGTGAGTCGATACACAATACAGAATCGGCGTTCGCCTCCTCAAAAACTAAATCGCGAATAGCGGTTCCCTGCACTCTGGTATTGGGCACATATCGATAATTCTTTACCCATTTGTCCAGTTTCTTGAGTGCTTCAGCACAAGGCCCGGTTGGATTATTATCAATGACTAAAATCTCCGTATCATCAGCCACTTCGGGATGAAACATGCGAATCGCCTGGACGGAAAAATATACGCCATCGTAGTCATCGTAGGTAGCCATACCGATTGTCAACTTCTTCTTGCTACCCTGTTTCGTTTCCTCGGGAATATCATCGACTGCTTTCGTTGTAACTGGATTTGGTGTGACGGTTTTAACGCTTACAGATCTCATGGCGCGAAATAGCTTCGCGATATACTTCGCATCAGCAGTCTTTTCCAGCACGAGTTCCAGCAATAGGTCGAGTTGATTTTCAATTTGCCCAAAATCGCTATAAAACAACCGGAACGCTGGGGTGGAGCGGGCTATGCTTATCGCCTCATGAAACCCGTGATATTCCAGGTTACGTGCATTTGCATGAACACTCATGAGTGCCATACTCGATTGGGCCGGACTGAGAGGTTCTATCGAGAGCTCAGCACCATCCGTAAATTCGGGAAATAGTAAAAAAGAGGCTTCAGCGGAATTAGCTTGCCATGAGTCGTTAATAAGCCGATGTGGCACGATGTTGATATCGCTTTCTGTCGCAAAACCATTTTCAGCAAAACTCGCGTCTAGTAACGAATCAAGTGCTGCAGCAGACCCTGACTTAAAGTTAAGCGGGCGCGTGAAGGAGCAAAAACTGGATTGCCCGATGGGGAAGTAAACCGCTTCGTCCGTGAGGTAGCTATATCCTTGGGCTACGAGCCATGCACATAAGGTGGTTTTACCACTACCACTCTTACCAGGAATTAAAATCCCCTTACCGTCTTTGTGAACGGCCGCAGCGTGGAAAACATGACCAGTATCGCATCGATTAATCAACGTAAAAAGAACTTCGGAAAACAAATGCACAGCGAGGTCGCTGCGTGAGTTTATTTGGATATCGTGATTGTCGCTCCAGGACAAAACACAATTTCGCCACGCTTTGTCAGTTTCTACACAAAACGTTTCTACTGGATTTTTATTGGTTGTAGATGAGACATCCCCAAATAGAAAATCCAGGAGTTCTGCTACTCGACTATTGCTGTATTGAATAGCGACTGTTTGGCCAGCGAACTCAACAATCCAGTTTTTCATTATGTAAAATTATTCTAACGACAAGACACCCTGTTCAACGAGTCGGTTGAGGGCTTGAATAACGTCCTTTTCTATATTATCAGTGGACTCGGGATAAGCTTCAGCGATCGTGTCAACAATGTCCTGGATGGAGCTCTTACCATCACAAAGATGCCAGATAATTGAGGCTGAATCATTCAAATGTATAGTTCTTGTACTCGCGGGATGATACAACAATAATTCACCGTCGAAGTCTTCTAGGCGATAGTCAGTTGCGGCAACTGGAATTTTCTCTTTGTTCATGAGTTAACTACGTTTTTTCAGTAGCCATAATGACATACGAATACTAATGTACACAATGAAAAAAATCTTTTTGCCCGGTAAAGTTAATACAATGCACCCGTGTGGGCCGCAACCAACATGTCACATACACAAACTAATTTGCAAACATGGTATTTCATGAACACAAATGCATCTACTTTCATATCGGTAAAACAGCCGGCGTTTCGGTAGAACGCTGGTTAAGAGACGAACGGCGGGACGCGCGAATTGCGGATCATACTTCTATGTTCGGTTGGGATGCGCAAGAAGGGGTTTACCTTCAACACGCTACGCCCAAGGTTATTCAACGCAAAGTGGGGCAAGATACATTTGATAGTTACTATAAGTTTACGGTTGTGCGAAATCCATTCGCCCGACTGGTATCAGTCTATTACTATCTCTACGACCAACATGTGAAACAATTTGGAACATTCGAAAACTATGTGGAGTCATTGCCGTCGCTTGTAACAGCAAAAGCCTGCGAAAGAGGATCGCATCATATTCCGCAAGTGAACTACACGCAAATTGACGGAGAAAATATCTGCGACCACATCGCACATTTTGAAACCCTGCCGGACTCCTTAAATCCCGTTAGGCAACAACTAGATTTAGCTATCCCATTACCGAAACACAATGTCTATCGTCACAAGGCGCGCACTAATCTGTCAATAGGGAGCTATTACACGCCGTCAATGCTTGGGATTGTGCTACAAATCTATTCAAGAGATTTCGAAGCTTTCGGGTATTCCAATGACCCTGGGCATTTACAGCCAGGCGAAATGTCAACTCCGTCACAAAAATAGTGTGAACCAGCACACATAAACAGCGGGAGTGATAAACTAGCATTTGTTGTGTCAGCTAATCAATGGCTTATACCAATAGCATATACAATACTATGTTCAACAAGAGTCGAAACAGGGGCATAACGGGAGACGATAAGATGACACGATTTATTATTGCGGGACTTGTTCTTTTCAATGCCAACCTTGCTGTCGCCTTTGACTTAAACAACATCTCCATCGGTGGCGCGGTGGATGCATTCAAGGCGGCCACCCTCAGTAGCGAAGATGCCAGGGCTTTAAGTCTGAAGGCAATCAAGCAATATGACGGTCAAAACAAAGTCGCTCCCGCAGATGATAAATATGCGAAACGGCTGGCAGACTTGACCAGTAAGCATACGGAGGAAGACGGTCTGAAACTAAACTTCAAGGCGTATTTGGTCGATGAGATGAATGCCTTTGCAACCGCAGATGGCAGTATCCGTTTCTTCTCTGGCCTTATGGACAAGATGAGCGATGAGGAGTTGCTATTTGTCATCGGCCATGAGATCGGTCATGTCAAACTGGAGCATAGCAAAAAGAAAATGAAAACTGCGTATGCCACCAGCGCAGCGCGCAAAAGTGTCGCCGCCGCGGGAGGGGATCTCGGTTCTGTTGCAGCATCCGAACTCGGTGGTATCGCCGAGTCCATGGTCAATGCCACTTATTCGCGCAAAGAGGAATCCGCATCCGATGGCTATGGTGTCGAATTCATGAAAAAACACGGTTACAACCCTACCAACGCCGTTTCTGCTCTGAAGAAACTCGCGGAACTAGGCGATTCAAGCAGCATTCTGGCCTCCCACCCCGCACCAACAAAAAGAGCTAAGGCTATTTCAAAGAAATACAAACTCTGACGCAACTAAACATTGGTTAACCAACCGTGAGCATCTTTTGCCTCACCACTTTGCAATTCGGTAAGCACAGAGCGTAGCTTTTCCGTATTAGTGCCGATATTACCGGTACCCACGGAATATTCCTGGCCTTTGTAAATCAAAGTACCGACGCCGGCTAATACCGCTGCCGTACCGGACAACGCCGCTTCGCCGGTCTTGACCCAATCGAGCATTTCATCGACGTTGAAATTCCGTTCACTCACTTTGTAACCGAGTTCAGGCGCGATGGTGAGTGCTGAATCTCTGGTCACACCGTGCAAAAATGAACTGTCCAGTTGCTTGGTCAAAATTTCATTGTCGTTTATCAACAAGAAATTAGCTGCGCCGGTTTCTTGCACATCGCCACCCGGACAAAACAACACCTGGTCGGCCTGATACTCATTTTTTGCACGGGTGATATGGCTTAAGGCGGCGGCGTAGCTGCCACCGGTCTTTGCCATACCGAATTCCGGTGTCGCACGCATGGCTTGATCTTCCACCAAAATACGCAACGGTCGCTGCCCGCCCTGAAAATAATCGCCGACTGGCGAGAACAATACAAACAAAGTCGCCTCGGTGGTTGCCGTCGCGGCGGCGCCGATATTGACCTGAGTACCAATCAGTGTCGGGCGGATATACAAAGCACCCGGATATGCCGGAATTTCACTTCGACTTGCACGCACGCCTTCGAGAATCATGTCGCGCAACACCGCAGCGTCCGGTTCCGGCAATTGCAACAAACGTGCGCTTTGCCGCATACGCTCGATGTGGGCGCCCAGACGAAAAATATGCACACTACCATCATCACGTCGGTAGGCTTTTAAACCTTCGAAACATGTGCTGGCATAGTGAAAAACATGCGCACCCGGATGCAGTGAAAACGGTGCGGTTTTGTCCAGCGTGTGCGATCCCCACACGCCATTGCTGTAGTAGTTAACCACCATGTTGTGCGTAAACACCGTGCCAAATGGTGCCGGTTTCAAAATTTCAGCTGCCTGTGTTGCCATATCGTTGGTCTCTGTATGTATAAGTTCAACTCGCGACCGGAGTCTGTGCCGGTCGGGTCAAGGATAACAAAACCCGAAACGGAATGAGCATGGTCAATGCCATCGCCAGTTTAACCAGATAATCGCCCGCCGCCAACGTCACCCACGGTACGCCAGTGCCAACAAATGCGATGCTAAAAAACAATAGCGTATCGACTACCGATGCAATGGAAGACGATACCAGCGGCGCGCGCCACCATACTCCCTTTCGCAAGCGATCAAATATTTGCACGTCCAATAACTGGGCCAATAGAAAAGCGCTGCCCGAGGCGAGCGCAATGCGCCATCCGGCAAAATAAATCGATAATAAAACAGCGAGCGCAAAGCCGACATAGACGACTTTGCGCGCCGGCGCCACACCGAGTTTTCGATTGATTAAATCTGTCACCAGAAACGCAAAAGGATAGGTGAAAGCGGCCCAGGTGAGCCAATCGTTAATGGCATAAGCCACCAAGACGTTGGACACCGTCACAATTATCACCATGGCGATAATACCTATGATCAATCCGGTTTCAATATCTTTCATAAGATTTAGTCGTTTCCGTTAATCATTTATTCAAGGCTCGCTTTGATCGCGGCGAGGCACTGCTTTCGCATCGACAAAACCTGCCCGATCATTGTTTCGACATCGGCCCCGCAACCAGAGCGGGATCCAAACGCTTGTCGAATAAATTAATACGCCAGTCAAGATGCGGGCCGGTGCTGCGGCCGCTGGAGCCGACTTCGGCAATTTTTTGCCCCTGCCGCACGCGCTCACCTTGTTTTACGGTGATACGTTGTAGATGCAGGAAAGCGGAGGATAACCCATGACCATGGTCAATGATGAGCGTCGCGCCGGAATAATACATATTGGGGTGGGCGACGGTCACCAAACCATCCGCAGGCGCAGCGACAGGAGAACCCGCCGCAGCCGCGATATCAATGCCAAAGTGCGGTCGCTTGGGTTCGCCATTCAATACGCGCTGACTGCCGTACACTCCGCTGATTCGGCCAATCAACGGCCATTTGAATCCAGTCAGAAAATCAGTGCGAGCGTCATCGCGTTTGCGTGCTTCTTTCACCAACGCGACTTCGCGAGTGATGCGTTCCAACACCTCCGGCGGTGGCGTCACTTTCTTGGGCGCCAATCCGTCTATGCGCTCGATGTTGTATTGCCGCGCCACTATCGCGAGTGATCGTGTTTGCTCAGTGCCATCAGGAAATCGAACCTGCAATACGGAATCCGCTGCCGCGTCGCGATGAAAGCCGATCAAAAACACACCTGCAGGGGAAACCCTGATCGGCTCTCCATCATGCAGTACGGTCGCACCCGGCGATGTCAGACCACGCAACAAGGCACCCTGTTTCAACTCACCATTGAATTCAATAGTGTTGGCTGTGGCCGACAGTGTCAGCAATAGACCTGAAACTGTTAGCAGCAGTTTTGCAATTTTAAAATTCATAACATGTGCAAATGTATCACTGAAAAATCTATTCTAAATTGCAATCTATTGTTAATTGTGAATTTTTGTGACGAAGTTCACGGTTTGTTAAGCAAACTCATGGCAAAATGGTATAAGACTTTAAACATCAGGTTAAACAGATATGGATACCAAACTTTTTAAAATCATGACCGCACAGGGACGAAAAGTCGTCGGTCTCAGCTATGGGCAGTTGTCCATGCTCAACACCGGCCCGGCAGCTCAAGCGGGCGCGGAAACTCTGCAGGAAAAACTCCTGGACGTTTATGGCCTGCCAGTCCGGGAATTCAACCTGGTGGAGGATGACGCCGGACAAATTCGGGTAGAAGCACGCGACGAGTTTTATCTCGAAGCCCGGGAGATCGAAGATATCGAGCCTCTGTTTGGTCGCTTTTCTTTTGCCTGAACAATAGCGTTTTCAGTATTGCGCCGAATGGCGCGCCTCCAATAAATTCCAGATTATCGGTATGACGATTAATTCCGTAGCGAATTAAATTTTCGTTATGCGGATGTCTAATAGACATAGTTTTTAAAACTCAAACCGGCAAATTCTGTAAAAAAAATATTATTTGTGGAATTGAAACCGTTATCAGTATAAAGCTTATAATTGGCTGGTGCATATCACCATTCGCCAACTCAAAATTTTCGACGCGGTAGCGCGTAACTTGAGCTTTACACGCGCAGCCGATGAGTTACACCTGACCCAACCAGCGGTTTCCATGCAAATAAAGCAACTGGAAGCGGCAGTAGGCATCCCATTATTCGATATTCTCGGCAAAAAAGTGCATGTAACAGAAGCGGGTGAAGTGTTGCTGAAGCATGCACAGAAAATCATGGCGCAATTATCCGCGACGGAAAAAGAAATCGATACATTGCGTGGCATCAACAGTGGGCGGCTTAGAGTCGCCATTGCTTCGACGGTCAATTATTTCGCAGCGAAACTGTTGTCGCAATTTTGTCAGGATCATCCGAATATCAGCGTTAGTCTTGATGTGGTTAATCGCGAGGTTTTATTGCAGCGGCTGGAAGACAATGAACCCGACATCGTGCTCATGGGTCGCCCGCCTGCCGACCTCGATGTTGCAGCCGAAGCATTTATGGAGAACCCACTTATTGTCATCGCCGCACCGCATCATCCTCTGGCCGGTGAAAAAGCCATCCCACTGCATGTGCTGGACAATGAAATCGTGATAATGCGCGAACCCGGTTCCGGCACACGCATCGCTATCGAACGGTTTTTTACAGACAACGCGATCCATCCTTCAAGCAGTATTGAAATGACCAGTAATGAAGCCATTAAACAAAGCGTCGAAGCCGGTCTTGGTCTGGCCATTGTTTCAGCGCATACCGTCGAACTTGAGTTGTCAGTCAGTAAAATTGTTCAACTGGATGTAGAGTCTTTCCCGATTATGCGTCACTGGTATATTGCCCATCGGCGTGGACGCAAACTTTCCGCGACCGCCCAAGCATTCAAAGAATTCGTGCTGACGGAAGGTGAGCGTGTGCAAACAGAGCGAGAATCTATAAGCATCTGAAGGGAACTAGCGCGAATCTGATGTGATCTAACCCCGTCATGTGTACCCCAATCGCATGGCGAATTTGTTTTTCCGCGCTACTGTTTGTATTAGGCGGACAATCCATAGCCTCCGAACCACTAGTCGTTTTATCACAGCCGGGTCCGTGGTCAGCGGTTTCGCAGCTCGTTGCCTACGACGGACGAGTCTGGTTTGTTAACAGCGTAAAGTTCAAGAATCACAACTCCGCCGATCTATACAGTTACGACCCCGCGAACGGCGCGACTCGTTACGAAAAACATTTGTTCAGTCAGGATGCCGGCGATCCATTCGTACATAACGACTTATTGTACTGGCCATTCGAAGATTCGCGTTTTTCTACCGGTGGTGGTGAATACTCGGTCACCAACGGGCGTGATTGGATAAAAAATATTCTCGCAAAAGCCCAGGCTTTTCATACCCATGCGATGGCTCAACTAAACGGAGATTTGTTTGCAGCGACATCCGCCTGGCGTGCAGGCTTGCAACGCTCGACTGATAACGGACTGACCTGGGATATTGTTTACAATCACGAAACTTCCAACAGACAGGTTTCGCGCATTACCAGTCTGGTTGCGTTTAAAGATAGCATCTATGCCGGATTGACCAGTCGTCGTGCGGCCGGGTCTAAATTATTACGTTGGAAGAATAATTCGATGGAAACGTCACCTGGATGGCCTGACGGAAGCGTGACCACTGCACTCAGCGTCTTTGATGGATGGTTGTACGCGGTTAACACACACAAGGGAAAACGCTCAGTGTGGCGAACCAATGGTGTAGCCGCGGAGAAAGTCGATGCGTTCAATGGAAGAAATGTTCGAGCGTTTGCAGCGGGTGAACGTGACTTTTGGGCTATCGCCGCCAAAAAAGAATCTGGTGAACTCTTGCGCAGTGAAGATGGCAAAAATTGGAAGATCGTACAAGTTTTCAACAATGCACAACCCGTAGATATTCTGGTGCTAGATGATCACGTTTATGTCGGCACTGTCGGCCCCGATGGTCGTGGTGCGCTTTGGGGGCCAGAGGAGTTAATTGTTTCACAAAAACTGAGTAGTGTACCGTCGCTTCCAGTGTCAGAAGTCGACATAGAAAACATCGCGAGCTTGACCGCCAGTTTAGAAAATGTTTTACAAACGCCCAGCGAGAATTTTTATGAATATCGAGTCCGTTTGGACGAGCTATTAACACCACTTGCGTTAAGTCGACAAGCTGAGGTGGGTGAAGCCTTATCGAAATTACTTTTAGCGGACTTCCCCGTGTTGTCAGTGGACACGTTCGCCCATCAAGTTAATATTCAAAACGTCAATCGCTGGTATTTATTGTGGGCCATGAGTTTAAACGGCCACGGACGAATACCGATTGAATGGCTAAGTGAAGAATGGACACGGGAAACCAATCACGCCGACAAGTATTTTGAACCTCTGCTGAGTGCTATTACGACGGTTGGTGACACTGTGCAAAAGGATGGAACCACGATAGATACATTGATAAAGCGTCTTGATAATGACAAAGACCCATTTTGGTTGAAAGGCGATATTGTTGGTGCATTGACTGATCTGACAGGTAATCGTTTCGGCTACGACTTCGATGCCTGGAAGGAATGGTGGCGAGATTATGACAGTGAAATGATTGCGATTCCGGGCGGTGATTTCAACATGGGTTCGCAAGACGGTGAAACTGCCGAACGACCCGTACACAAAGTCTCTGTCACCGGTTTTTCCATTGATAGATTTGAAGTAACTAACAAAGAGTTTACCTACTTTGTTGATACAACTAGTTACACGACTGACGGTGAAAAATCAGGAAAAGCCTGGCATTGGGATGGTAAGTGGTATCAAGTCTCACATGCTGACTGGAGACATCCACACGGTCCTGACTCATCCATTCAAGAACTGGACGTGCATCCTGTTGTACAGGTGAGTTGGAATGATGCCAATGCCTATTGCGAATGGCGCGGCAAACGCCTGCCGACAGAAGCTGAGTGGGAACGCGCGGCACGCAGCAACGATGGTCGTATTTACGCCTGGGGAAAGCAGCCACCCGATTCAGTTCGTGCTTCTTACGGTAGCGACAAATGTTGTGCCGCTGATAATCACGACGGGTTTTTGTACACAGCACCGGTTGGCAGTTTTCCTAAGGGTGCTTCTGCGTTTGAAATTCAAGACATGACGGGAAATGTATGGGAGTGGGTCGAAGATAGTTTTGATCCTATGTTTTATTCACGTTCGCCCAACCATGACCCGGTCAATCGCGAAGTGGCGGAAGAAAAAGTGATTCGTGGTGGCGGTTGGGGCAACAACCCTGAAGGTTTGCGCACAACACTGCGTCATGCGAATCCACCACACTTTGCGCTATCGATGGTTGGGTTCCGTTGTGCAAAGTGACATTGGCTTACCACACCAATCTAAAAGAGGCATCTAGTTTAATCAATCGCGGCGAGGGCGCCGCTCCAACAAAGACACTCGTCTTTCCCCTTGCGTTCGAGCAAACCGATTTGAATTCTATTCGGCGGAACACTTTCCGCCCTACAATGATTTTGTCATACTGAGCGAAGCGAAGTATCCAGTTAAATAATTTGCGAGCGTAGCTCGCTCTTATTAATAATTAATACTTCAAGCGAACCAAGCCGAAATCCACTGGCTCACTTTATGTAACTACAATTTATTTAGGATCAACTTGCGCAAAATAGATGCGTGATTCAGCAACAGATTGTGCATCGATAGACGTTGCTGTTCGATCTTCGGTTCGAACTTTGCCTTCGGTTCCTGCGGTAATACTGCCGAAAAGCGCCAACAGTACAAGTCCGATACCTACACTGAACTACCCTCGACTATAAGTCGAGGGGTTCGCGTGCCGAACAATACAAATGTGGATCATTTCAATCATCGCGAATAGCTCGCTCAATGTCGACTTAAAGTCGACTGAAAACCAGACCAGATCAAAAACAAAATCGGCCTACATTCGCTTCGCGAACGTACAGCCCAGTTTTCTTCGCCTGAAGGCGAGGGGTTTTAACCTTCGCCGAAAGAGACACTAAAAAATCCCCTTTGATTGGTAAATGATTGCGTCCTTTTCATTGTATTTTTTCCTCGTGTAAATTTGCTTTCACAGATGGTTAGAATGCGGGTTGCATGCAAGCGAACACAGGTGAATTCATTTGATCACACTTTACATGATTGTTAATGTTCGCTCGGGTATTCGTTGTTGGATGCAGTTCTCCGCTTGCACTGACCTCATCGCGGTATAGACCGTTACAAGGATGATTCAGACCTGGCACAAGATAGGGGTCTTCGCAATTGCGTCTGGTTTCGTGAATATTGGTTTGTTGCATTACCCGTACCTCTGGATTTGTGAGACTTCATGGTACGGGGAAACAATTCTAGAAGCTGTGAACTAACTCGCATTGTTGAGGTGTAAAAAGATACTTTTTGCAATCTACCAGCCGGTGAAAATGCCTAATCCGCGCTTTTTGATTTGCCCGCCGATAATGGCCCGTTGAATCTCGGAAGTGCCTTCCCAAATGCGATCCACGCGTATATCACGATACAACCGCTCAACCGGGTTATCCCGCATATAGCCGCGGCCACCCAGAATTTGTAACGCTTTGTCAATCACGCGACCGGCCATTTCAGAGCAATGCAACTTTGCGGCACTGGCCCGGGCATGAACCAGTTTACGTTCCATGCTGTCGTCAACTTCCGCGGCGATACGATAGAGCAAAGACTTAGCAGCCATAATATCCGTCGCCATGTCTGCCAACATGAATTCGATCGCCTGAAACTCCCGAATCTTCCGGTCAAATTGGACGCGCTCACTGGCATAATCATTTGCAATTTCCGCGGCACGGGTCGCCGCGCCGATGCAGTGAGCAGCGATTTGCAACCGTGTCTCGACAAACCAGTCTTTAGTTAACTCAAATCCCTGACCGATTTCGCCCAAGATACAAGTTGGGTCAACTGCCACATTTTCAAACGCGACCTCTGCGTGATCAAACGTGTATGTGTGCATAAAATGCGGCGAGCGAATATGTCGAATACCCGGTGTTGTGTGGTCAATCAAAAATAATGTCGGTTTATCGGCATCGCCATCGACATGAGCATGCAGGATGAAAAAGTCACTCGCGTTGAACGATGTAACAAACCACTTTTCACCATTAATAATGTATTTGCCGTTTTCCAATACGGCGCTGGTTTGTACTCGCCGAGGATCGGAACCGGCCTCCGATTCGGTAATCGCATAACAGCCACGCCGCACGCCACAACAACAGGGCTTAAGATATTCTTCAATCTGCTGCGCTGTGCCTTGCCTCAAACATATAGCCGGTTGCCACACCGCTGTCCACAACCCATTTGTCGCACGACCGAGTTGTTCGTTAACTAACGTTTGTTCAAAGATTGAGAAGCCTTGCCCATCGTGTTCCGTTGTGTGGTTGATCGCCGCGAACCCCCAATCGACGACTTGCCGGCGTACTTCAGGGCGTGATGCCAGCGGCAATCCATTGTTTTCTTCAACTTCCAGTTCACACGGCAATAACACCCGATCACAAAACTCACGTGCCTTTTCTTGCAAGGCTTTTTCTGACTGTGAAAGTTTTAAGTCCATAGTTCCAATCTATTTGTATTAACTACTTTTACCAACAACTAACGCATCCGCCGCGAAACAACCCTCTGGCATTACTATTACCGGATTGATATCCACTTCAGCCAGACAATCTTTTAATTCATACGCCACTGTGGACAACTGAACTATAGTTTGCACCAAGGCTTGTCTGTCCAGCGGCGTACCGCCACGCACGCCGTCCAGCAAGCGTGATATTTTAAGTTTATCCAACATGCGGTTAGCGGTGTGCACTCCGCATGGCGCGACCGCAAAAGTGCGATCATCCAGCAGTTCAATTAGTACACCACCAGCACTGACCATGACAACTGGTCCAAACTGTGCATCGTTTATGATACCAAGTCCTATTTCAACTCCTGCGTCTAACATCGGCATCAGCATGACATCGGTGCCAAATTGATTGCTTAGTTCAATATAAACACTGGCTACTTCTTGCTCATTTTGAATATTAAGTTTGACACCACCCGCATCGGTTTTATGTGCGACCCCGGCTGCTGCAGTTTTCATAACAAGTGGGAAACCCAGCTCGTTTGCCACGCTAACAGCTTCTTTAAGATCAGACACAACACGATGTGCCACCACTGAAATGCCATAGTCCGCTAACAGCGCAAGGGATTGTTGTTCATTGAGTCGTGAGTTATTGCAAAGCATTGTGCGCCACTTGTTCGAATTGCAAGCAACACAATTTGCAACAGGCAATTCAACTGGTCGCTGCAAGAAATCGCGGTAGGACATCAGCGCTTTTACCGCGATCAATGCCTCACGAGTACCATCGATAACGGGAATGCCATTGTCCTGTAAAGGCAGTGAAATTTCATTGTCTAAAAGATTCGAATAATTGGTCGCAAAAAATACAGGCTTGTCTGTTTTTTTGTGCGCCGCCTGCGCGACCGCCACCATGTTTTCATGGTGCCAATGCCCATCACGCAAATCCGAAACGACGAGCCCGACTGCTGCATCATCATCCAACAACAATGCATTCAAGCAATTTTCAAATATGCTCAATGCATTGTGACCTGTTCCCCAGGCATCCAGAGGATTCACCGGTTCCAAACCCGGATCTAGGTTTGCACGCAAAGTGTCTCGTGTTGCACCGCTGATGGCAGCAATTGGTACTTCGATATCACCTGCGCAATCCAGTAACATCTCACATTCACCACCGGAATCGTGGATTGATACCAAGCCTCCTTTATCGGCACGGCGAGGTTGCGAAAAGACCGACAACACAGCCGCCATTTCATCAAGATTATTCACCCGAATGACGCCGTACTTATCGAACAATGCCTGGTAAGCGGAGTCCTGACCCGCGACCGCGCCGGTATGCGTTAAGGCCATTGCTACGCTGGCGTCCGTCTGACCCGTTTTTATAATAACAATGGGAATTTGTTTGTCCGCGGCAATTCGTAACGCATGCTGGAAGCCAACCGGATCACGCACGGACTCCAAAAACATGCCAATCACCCGCGTCGATGTCTGCGTTAACGCCCAATCCATGTAATCAACGCATGTCGTGACCATCTCCGCGCCACTTGATACACAAAGATTGAACTTGAGACGCGGATCATTGTAAGTCAGCGCCCCAAACACCGAACCCGATTGGGCGATCCAGGTAATATGACCGGGTTGCATGCGATGTTGTGCAGTTGGGAAAGCGGCGACTTGCAATTGATTGATTGGATTTGCAAAACCCATGCCGTTGCCGCCACACAACGGAATATTCGCGACCCGTGCCATCCTCGAAAGACGTTGATTCAAACTTGGCGTCGTATCGTTTTCCAAATAACAACTGGCAAAAATGGTAACGGCCTTGGCACCATGATTGATGGCTTGTTGTAACGATGCTTCAAGTCGTTCGTTAGACACCCCGAGCACAACATGTTCCACGGCTTCAGGTAAATCATCCAGACTGGGATAACACTGCAATCCTTCGATCTGGTCGTACTTTGGATTGACCGGGTAGATCGCGCC
>Ga0224508_10003032_pt1 | contig 14016 bp, 10 predicted proteins | sample SF_Jan12_sed_USG_4_FD_170157 | JGI IMG/M metagenome (GOLD analysis project Ga0224508, IMG submission 170157) | Sediment microbial communities from San Francisco Bay, California, United States - SF_Jan12_sed_USGS_21 | ecosystem: Environmental > Aquatic > Marine > Sediment | place: USA... | reverse complement strand
TTACAACTATAGATCGGACTGGGTATTGGATTACTTGTCGGCTTTATAATCGCCAAACTATTAGAAAAAGGGAAAGCTTCTAAAACCATACTAAATGCAAAAAGGGAAGCTTCACGTCTTATTAAGGATGCTCACAAGGAAGGAGAGGGAATAAAAAAGGACAAGATCTTCCAGGCCAAGGAAAAATTTCTGGAACTCAAAGCAGAACATGAGAAGGTTATCATCAACAAGAATAAAAAGATAGCCGAGGCCGAAAAACGTACCCGGGATAAGGAATCCCAGGTTAGCAGTGAACTGGCGAAAAAAACTAAGCTGAATGAACAGCTGGAAGGCCGTATCAAAGAAGTTACGCACAAACGTGATTTTTATGAAAAGAAACAGTCTGAACTTGAAAAACTGCATAAGAGCCAGGTACAGCAATTAGAGGTTATCTCCGGACTCTCTGCTGAAGATGCTAAAAGTCAGCTTTTAGAATCGCTGAAGGAAACAGCCAAAACAGATGCCATGGCGTATCTCCAGACCACATTGGAAGAAGCCAAATTAACTGCACAACAGGAGGCCAAAAAAATTATCATAAATACCATACAACGCATTGGAACAGAAGAGACCATAGAGAATTGCGTTTCAGTCTTTAACCTTGAATCTGATGATGTTAAGGGGCGAATTATTGGTCGCGAAGGTCGGAATATAAGGGCTATTGAATCGGCGACCGGGGTAGAGATCATTGTAGATGACACTCCAGAGGCAATTATTCTGTCTTGTTTTGATTCGGTGCGAAGGGAAGTAGCCCGTCTTTCATTACATAAACTTGTTACAGATGGCAGGATCCACCCTGCACGGATCGAAGAAGTGGTGAAGAAAACCGAAAAACAGATCGAACAAGAGATCGTAGAAGTTGGAAAGCGCACGGTTATAGATCTGGGTATTCACGGTTTGCATCCCGAATTGATCAAAGCGGTGGGACGCATGAAGTATAGATCCTCTTATGGACAGAATTTGCTGCAGCATTCCAGAGAGGTCGCTAAACTGTGTGGCATCATGGCGGCGGAATTAGGCATAAATGCAAAATTGGCCAAACGCGCCGGCTTGCTGCACGATATTGGAAAAGTACCCTTTGTGGAAAGCGAAGTGGACACACCGCATGCCATCCTGGGTATGCAATGGGCTGAAAAGTACGGTGAGAAAAAAGAGGTTTGTAATGCCATTGGAGCCCATCATGACGAAATAGAAATGAATACACTGATCTCGCCTATTATTCAGGTATGTGATGCTATTAGTGGAGCAAGACCGGGAGCGAGAAGACAGGTGCTGGATTCCTACATTCAAAGACTAAAAGATCTTGAGGAAATTGCTTTTGCCTTTAATGGTGTACAAAAAGCATATGCCATTCAGGCCGGAAGAGAACTCAGGGTAATTGTTGAAAGCGAGAAGGTCAGTGACGAGAAGGCTGCACAACTGTCCTTTGAGATCTCTCAAAAGATCCAAACCGATATGACATATCCCGGACAAGTTAAAGTAACCGTGATCAGGGAAACACGCTCGGTGAACGTAGCAAAATAATACATCACTTAATTTTACATTTTGAGTTATTCTTTTAAAATTTGCAGTTAGCATCCCTGAGATGAAAAAATAGCCGTATACCAGATGATGCCAAAACTTTAGGTATTCGGTAAATTCTAGAGCAACCAAACACATGTCCGAACCAAAACTCTGTAAAAACTGTGAGACCCAGATAGAAGGAGATTTCAACTTCTGTCCGGAATGCGGTCAGGAAATTGTTGACAACCTGACTTTCGGTGTCCTTTTCCATAATACAATAGAAAATTATTTCTCTATTGATGCACGTTTTTTCAGGAGTTTTGTTCCCCTCATGTTAAAACCTGGAGTGCTGGCACGCCGTTTTGTAGATGGTAAACGATTGTCTTACTTACATCCGGCACAGTTTTATCTTTTTATCTCTGTACTCTTCTTTTTTATTTTCTCTTTTAGTATTCGCAAGGCCGACAGTCAGGTTAGCAAGGCTCTCGAAAAAGGATTTGATTCCGAAATCGTTCCTGATTCCGTTATAGTTGAACAGGATTCAGTTGCGATTGAAAAGGCGAGGGAGGCATTCAGGAAAAATCAAAAGTACATGGGGCTTTCGGATGAAGAAGTCCAGGAAATTGATTCTGCCATTGCTTCTGGCCAGGGGCGTCCTGAATTGAATTTTTCTTTTGACAGGAAAGTATTGGATTCTTTGATCGCCAATAATGCGCCAGAAAATGAAAAACTGAAGGCCATGGGGATGAAGGAAGATGCAGACCCGTTGACAAAGAGGTTTTTTGCGCAGCTCTTGAAATTTTATAACCAAAAAGGAGATGGCATCCTACAAACCTTTTATGATACCATCCCCATTGCCATGTTCCTACTATTGCCATTATTCGCCTTCCTCTTGAAAATTTTCTATTGGCGCCGGGCCAGTTTCGCACATCACATGGTATTCTCTTTTTACTTTTTCACTTTTCTGTTCACTGCATTTTGTGTCTTGATTATAGGCGAACTTATTTGGGATATTCCTTTTTGGATAGAATTCTTGTTCTTCCTTTCCTTTATTGTTTACCTTATCCTGGCACTCAGGAATTTTTATCGGAGTAGCTGGATAGGGGCGATATTGAAAGCAAACATGGTTACCTTTATATATTTGCTCATTATTGTTCCTACGGCCTTTATTGGAATAGTACTGACCTCGTTTATGCTTTATTAAGGTGGGATTTGCTAAACTGCTTTGAATAAATTGATACTAACCGTCGCCAGATCTGAATTCGGGAATTTGCTGAAATGTTCCTTGTCAAGGAGCAAACCGGCTTTGGCTGCTATCCGGTGAAAGACTTCGATCTCAACGATATATTGATCAGAAAATCCATGGGTTGCGTCATATGCCGTAGCTGCAGTTTTACCTAGATTCGCTGCAGTTAATGCCGGGGGGATGGTATGTAATTCAATTACGAGCAGGCCGAACTTTTTTAAATAAGGCGTCCAGCGTTTTAAATGTTCGGTCAGATTCTTTTCAACCTGCGTATTTGAAAGTCGCTTGCCCCTGAAAGCATAGGCACCTGTTGAAGTGCTGGTTTCCTTTTCCGTGTCCAAATCAGGATCTTCCCATATGCGATTGTGATCCAGAAACGTGCGCACGTTTAACAAATCACCCAATTCCATACCATAATTATCCTGCAGGTCATTGGCGAGCAGATCAGGCCGGCTGATATCGCCTTTGATCACTTTTGCCCAGATATCGGCATTTATCAGATTGGCACGGGAGACTTTTAAGGCCACTTCATTAAAATCTGCGCCAACTAGAAATAGGGGATATTCATCAAGCATCTTCCCGCGTTTAGTGCGTTGCTCGATCACATCAAATAAATGTTCCAGGTAGGCCCCGTTTCCACATCCCATATCTACGATCCCTTTGGGTTGCTCGTGTATAGGTTTATTAAAGAGGGCAATAATGATGTCATCTACTTTTTTAAAATAGGCACTGTGAGCGCCGCCACTTCCCCAGACATTCATAGCGCGATCTACGTGTTTTTCAGGCTGACCTTCAGGCACATCCCACATCGCATAAGGATCTCCGAAAAGCAGGGTTTCCATATGTCTAAACGTCGGATTATAAGAAACAGTTACGCCAAAGGCGGAAGCCCTTTTCGCAAAGAACAGGCCTTTGTCAGTGAACTGGAAAGTGTCGTTCTTCCGATTGAACCATCCCAGGTGTGCAAAGAAATCCAGCAATAGGGTAAAACTTTCGGCATCCTGGTGAAATTCCTCGGCTTTAAAGGAATGCTCCATAAAATATTGGTGGAACATTCCGTTCATACCAAGGGCTACAAGAGAAGGCGCAAGCAGCATCCCTTCTATATGCTTAAGGATTTGTTCCTGAACACCGCGTTCTATTAAATCTTTGGAAGGGGTAATCCCATACCCGGATCTGAGCTTTTTTGTGATCCCCAACCATATATCAAATGGCTCTTTTTCGAATAGGCGTTTATGATATTTACCTGAAAGTACAAGGAGGCCGTATACATCTTTGTATAACTCGCAGTTCGAAAGTAAATGGGGTGTACACTCCGTTGTGGAATACTGCACCTGATCTGTTGTATTATCAATTTCCTGGTTTAACCATCCCTGGGATGCCATGAGTCGGCATGCTACATTTAAATAGCCTTCGTTGGCCTGAAAAGCCTCGGCTACTTTACTTACATTGATTTGCTTCTTTTTGAGGATATGATCCAGAACACCTTTGGTATAAAGCACATAGGTGGAAGGGCCTGCTCCCAGGCCGTCAAGATATTGGAACAGCTCCTGCCTGTATAAGGATTTTTCTTCTCGTGTTAACACTAAGAAAGAGAATTGAATTCAAAAACTTGTTTTACTTAGTCCAGCATAAACAGTGCATTGGCAAAGAACAACTTACCGCCTTCCCAAAAAGCTCTGAATAAGGGATTATCTACCATATAGACCACTTCGCCCCGACCGTGATTTTCCAGACCAAATACTAGGGTCTTGTCCAATTTCTTCTGGGCTTCACTTCCTGCAAAACCCGAAAAGGGTTTTGTCTGATCTTCCAGGTATACGGCTGTACCTCGTTTTAGATATTTATAGGAATCATTACCAAGTTTTAAGGTGAAATACGTATCGCCATAGCCATAGGCCAATGGATTAGATGTATCTACTTTGGTTTTGAAGATAGCCCCAGTGATCGCACTTTTCATTTGTTCGCGTTGAGAACTGTCAAAAGGCGCAACTTTATCTTCCAATTCCTTCTTTTCGGCTTCTTTTAATTTGATGCTAAATCCTTTTTCTCCATCAATGGCTTTAATAGATCTGCCCATGGCAATAAGCCTTCCGCCTTCACGCACCCAGGATTTTACTTCTTTAAGCCGGTCTTCAGTTATAAACTCGCCATATCCCCTACCATCCGGGAGGATAAGGACATCATAGTCTGCCAGGTCAACCCCATTGATATAATCAGCATCGATCACGGTTACCGGATAGTGAAGTTGCTGCTCAAAGAAATGCCAAATCTCGCCAAAGCGGAGTGTGCTGCTAGGATCGCCGCCCAGTAATGCAATTTTTGCTTTGGGTATCATATCTACATAGAAAGATCCAAAATCTTTTCCGCTGTCTACAAATCCGGTTTGGACAGGGGTTAAAGTTTTATTGTTTTTTAGCGCTGCATCCTTTAGATTGTTTAGGTAATCAGGCTTTCTTTCATTATCGGCATGGGTAATGATCAAGCTTCCGCGCGCATAGCTATTGCCTTCTAGTTGGAAGGGTTTATGTGCCTTGCGCACCCGGATTCCTCCTTTTAATAGATCGGCCAGAAAGCGGGCATCATTCATGCTGTTCCAATCCGCGACATAGGCATATTCTTTGGCATTCACATCCAAAGCGGGTGCTGTTCCTATCTCCCAGTTTCCACTCCCTGAACCAAGATCGGATTCTGAGGCAATGGCATTCAAGCCATAGGCATAGGGGAGAGACCAGGCGGTAATATCATAGGTAAGTGAATCCACTAATTGGGCATCGGGCTCAAAGAGCACTTTGACCAAGGTGCCCTTAGTCTGATCTGAAGAAATAACCAGGCTATTTTCACCGCCTCTCAAGCTGCCATTTTTGCCGGTTTTATAGTTATATCCTTTGGCTGAAACTCCTGAACCCTTGCCGTATTTGATTTGGTGTTTATCAAGCAAGGAAGCCAATTGTGCGAGCTGGTCTTTTCCTCCGTCAAGCAAATAGCTTTTGTACTTGAAATTTTTTCGTTGATAGAATTTACGAAACTCCGCATTTAATCTCGACTCATTATTCTTAGCCACTTCAACTGTAGATAGACCCGTTGTGTGATGATGTGAAATCCTATCCTGTAGCGTCAGCGTATCCTTGATAGCGGTGATTATACCTAATCCGGCACGTCCGCTACCGCCTTGTTCATAAGTCATCCCTATGCCCCCATTGTAGGTCGGATAGGTATCCCCATAGCTGGGATAAAAAAGATCGAAAACTTCTTTGGTAAAATAGAACCAGCCATTGGCATCAAAATACCGGGCGTGGTTTCTCCCGATCGTCTCCTGGAAATCACGTTGAAACTGGGTGATCACTTCGTGATAAGGCTGTGCCGCCGGGGCAAAGAAATACGGATTGTTCACGCCCTGTTCATGGAAATCCACATGGATATGGGGAAGCCATTCATTGAATTTCTTTAAGCGTTGCTGACTCTCAACCTGGGTGAGCCAGGCCCAGTCCCGATTCAGGTCGAACATATAATGATTGCTGCGTCCGCTCCACCATCCTTCATGGTGTTCCTTACTATTAGGATCTACATTGAAAGGGGTATTCTTATATTGATTATACCAGTTGACATAACGGTCTCTACCATCCGGATTGATACATGGATCCATGATCACCACCGTATTCTCCAGATAGTCAGATTTTTGTGTCAAAAGCTCATAAATGGTTAGCATAGATGCCTCTGTACTGACACTCTCATTACCATGTACATTATAGCTAAGCCAGACGATGGCTTTATTTGCCGAATTGCCACCTGTTGTACTCGCCAAATGGGCTTCCCTGATTGCTTCCAGATTTGCCATATTTTCTGCCGAACTAACAAAGGCCAATAACAAGGGTCTGCGTTCATTGGTTTTTCCGTAGCTGATCAGTTTAACGCGATCTGGTGCGGACTTGGCCAACTGTTCATAATAATCAACAACTTCATGATGCCTTGTAAACTGGGTGCCCAGCTCATATCCAAGAAACTCGGAAGGGGATAATAGGGGTTGGCTAAACAGGGATAAACAAAAAAAGCTAAGCAGGCCTGTGTAGAAATTTTTCATTGATTAGCAAGTGATTGGTGTGCTACCAAAGCTACTAAATAAATGTTAACTTATCATCCCAAAACCGCCATAGAATGGGAGAGGAATTCTATCTTTGGCGGGATTACGATTATTATGAAGGTTGATAAAATACCTTATAGCGATACCGGATATTTTTCCACACTCATATGTGATTATTTAGACGGGCACAAAGATGTCAGGCCGTACTATAATCGCTTTCCGAAACTTGAGGAATTTAAGGCTCAGATCGAAGAAAAAGCGAAGGGGTATCCTAAAGCATTTCGACCTGTTCTCCAAAAAGCTGTCAGCATTCAAAATAAGGTGCTGTCACTTTCCAAAACTTCTCAGAAGAACATTGAGCTATTAGAAGACGACAACACTTTTACAGTAGTTACCGGACATCAGCTAAACCTTTTTACAGGCCCCTTATATGTGTTTTACAAGATCATCTCAGTAGTCAATCTGTGTAATACCTTAAAGAAGGCACATCCGAAGAAAAACTTTGTCCCAGTTTTCTGGATGGCCACAGAGGACCACGATTTTGAGGAGATCAATTATTTCAATTTACATGGAAAAAAGTGGGTGTGGAACTCAGAAGCTACAGGTGCAGTAGGGCATTTTGCAACAGACGGACTTGAAAAATTATCTATGGCCCTACGGGCCGAATTGGGAACTTCAGAAAAAGCGCTAAAGCTTGTGGCTCTTTTTAAGGAGGCTTATGAGAATCATGAAACACTTACTCAGGCGACTCGATATTTGGCGAATGAGCTGTTTGGCAGCCTTGGACTTGTCATAATTGACGGAGATGACAAGCTGCTCAAAGAATTGTCAATCCCGCTGATGGAAGGTGATATCCTTCGGCAGCAAGGCTTTAAAAAGGTCATCGAAACTATCGAGCACTGGAAGGAGCAAAACCTGCCATATAAGGTTCAGGTTAATCCCAGAGAGATCAACTATTTTTACCTGCTACCGGGCGTACGAGAACGTATTGTATTTGCTGAGGGGGAGTATCAGGTAATGAATTCGGAGCTGCGATTCAGTGAGGAGGAGATCAAAAAAGAGATTGCCGTGCATCCCGAACGCTTTTCACCCAACGTGATCATGAGACCTGTTTACCAGGAATGCATCCTTCCCAATTTGTGTTATATCGGCGGGGGTGGAGAGATCGCCTATTGGTTGCAACTAAAGAGTGCGTTTGAAGCTTATGAAATCTCGTTCCCTGTGCTCTTGCTTCGAAATTCCGCCTTATTGATGTCGGAGAAACAAGGTGCGAAATTGGAAAAACTTCAGATTGGACTACCCGATATCTTTCTTGAGTCAAATCACTTTATTAATAAAAAAGTCAGGGAGATCTCAAATATTCTGATCGACTTCAGTCCGCAAAAAGAAATACTCAACGAGCAGTTCGGGCATTTACATGAGTTGGCTGCACAGACCGATACTTCTTTTCTCGGCGCTGTAAAAGCACAGGAACGCAAACAGATCAAGGGCCTGGAACATCTGGAGAAAAGACTTTTAAAAGCACAGAAAAGGAAACTTAAAGACCAGGTGGTACGGATGACCGAAATACAACAAGCCCTGTTCCCTAATGGAAGTTTACAGGAACGGCAGATAAATTTCTCTGAATTCTATTTGGAACTGGGCGATGACCTTTTAGCAGGCCTGCAGAAAAACCTGGATCCGCTGGATCTCCGTTTTACAGTTTTACGGTACTAGATATTCACTTATCCAGGATCCTTCGAGTTTAGAATAACGGACCTTAATATGACTCACCGGCTGTAAATGCAGGTACTCCAATTTGTAGAGGGTCACCTTGACTGCCGTAAAATAATCCTTGTCTTTTAAGAATTCAACATTGTCCGGATTATCGACAATACTCCCCGGTGGGGTTGCACTGGTATAGTCCTTTCTGTTTTCTTCTGCAATATCATTCCAATAACCCTTTAAAGTGTCTTTATCTTTGACAAGGGTAGCGATACCTTCGGCCTTGAGTTGTATTTTATTTTCCTGATCATAAAAAAGCATCCCAACTTTGTTATTCTCCTTCATATGCGTCACTTTCTTTGACCTTCTGTCTGTATAAAACAACAACTCCTTATCCTCCGTAATACCACGAAGCACTACAATCCTGAGTCGGGCCATTCGATCCAATCCAACGGTACCCAGGGTAAATATTCGGAAGGGATGTGACTTTTTATCGGCTGCTTCTTGTAGCGATTCAAAAATATTTTTTAAGTATGACTGGCTCATTATCAGTTATTTATAAAAAAGTTTTAAAAAAATTTCATAGGATAGGTAGGGTATTTCATTAGATGCTTGTTTTATAACCAAATTGCTATGAAAAAGAAAATATTCAAACCATAATTCAAAAGTTTGATTTAGTTATTATAAGTTCATGTGTTTAGGTTGGTTTTTGATTTTGAAGTAACCCTGTAGTTCGTACTACGGGGTTTCTTCATTTATACCTAATACCTAACTTATTTCACCTTGTATTCCAGTCGCATTGTGATAGAAGCAGTCTTCTCTTTGGAAGCCGTATTATAAGCACCTCCCCAACTGTAATCTTCATCTGAATATTGCCCCGTGATTTGGAAAACACCCATCCTGGCCGAAATCAGATCCCCTAATTGCCCTCCGGAATTTTCCGCTATTTTTTCTGCACGGATCCGCGCATCTTCTGTGGCCTTTGAGATCATTTCGATCTTTAGGTCAGCTAACTTACTGTAATAATAGCGCGGGGGAGTGGAATTAAATTTTACACCCTGGTTTAATAACTCGGTGATCTCCCTGGAAATTTTCTCAACGGTTGCCACATCAGAAGCTTCCACCCGTACTGTTTGTGTAAGTTCGTAGCCCCTGAAAATAGTACCTACATAATTATTTCCCTCATATTTATTATCGCGGATCTCTGAGGTCTGAACGGCTTCAAAAATAATATTTTCTTCCTTGAGACCTTTGGAGGTAAGATAATTTTTTACCTGGTCCTTGTCCCTGTTTAACTGATCAAAGGCGGGCCTGAGTTCCACATTGCTGGCGTTAAAGCGACCCTCCCAAACAATGAGATCTGAAATAAAATCCTTATTGCCCAGGCCGGTAACGGAGATGATCTGCGGCGGATTGGCACGCTTAACATAGGAATTACCAAGGAGTAATGCAGCTATAACAATAGCTGCCCCAAAGATAATTGCGGTCAGGTGTTTCATGGATGTAATTTGTTTACTTCTATAAATATACCGAAAAGATGTTTTTTCAACCGCCCAAATTTTTATTTTTGCCCATGGCAAATCAAGTCCTGATCCTCGACTTCGGTTCTCAGTATACACAATTGATCGCGCGCCGCGTCAGAGAACTGAATATTTATAGTGAAATCAAACCTTATAATAAAATCCCTGAAGATCTATCCGTGTATAAAGCGGTGATCTTATCCGGTTCCCCAAATTCTGTTCGTTCCGACGAAATATTAGAGGTGGACCTAAAAGCTATTAGGGGCGAAAAAGCATTGCTGGGCATATGTTATGGTGCCCAGTATATGGCACATAGTTATGGGGGGAATGTAGCGGCCTCAAATACCAGGGAATACGGAAGAGCACGTTTATCTGCCATCAGGGCTGATGAACCCTTTTTCTATGAGATCGCTGAAGGGTCTCAGGTTTGGATGAGCCATGGAGACACCATACAGGAATTGCCTAAAGGCGGTAAATTGCTCGCCAGCACTGCTGATGTCAAGAATGCTGCTTACCGAATTGAAGACGAATGTACTTTTGGGATCCAGTTTCATCCGGAAGTCTACCATACAATGCAGGGCAAACAGCTCCTGGAAAACTTTTTGGTACATATAGCCGGGATCCAGCAAGACTGGACCCCGGATGCATTTGTGGATACTACCATTGAAGAACTTAAAGAAACCATTGGCTCAGACGATGTGATCCTGGGATTATCCGGAGGGGTAGATTCAACGGTGGCCGCTGTTATCCTGCAGAAAGCCATTGGGGATCAATTGAATTGTATTTTTGTCAATAATGGCTTGTTGCGCAAGAACGAATTCACAGATGTCCTGGAACAATACAAACATATGGGATTGAATGTCAAAGGAGTGGATGCTTCGGCACGCTTTTTGGAAGCATTGGCAGGAGAAGCTGATCCTGAGAAAAAAAGAAAGATCATCGGGCGTGTTTTTATCGAAGTATTTGACGATGAAGCCCACAAAGTGGAAGACGCTCGCTGGCTTGGACAAGGGACCATTTATCCGGATCGGATCGAATCTGTTTCCGCATCTGGCGGTCCATCGGCAACGATCAAGAGTCATCATAATGTAGGTGGCTTGCCCGACTTTATGAAAATGGACGTAGTAGAACCGCTCAAAATGCTGTTCAAAGATGAGGTTCGGAGAGTAGGTGCGAGTTTGGGAATACCTAAGGAACGCCTTGGCAGGCATCCTTTTCCCGGACCCGGTCTGGCGATCCGCATCCTGGGGGATATCACGCCTGAAAAGGTTGCCTTACTCCAGGAAGTTGATGCCATTTTTATTGAAGGATTGAAGAAATGGAACCTTTATGACAGCATCTGGCAGGCCGGAGCCATACTTTTACCCGTACATAGTGTAGGGGTAATGGGTGACGAACGGACATATGAAAAATGTGTAGCCCTGAGAGCCGTGGAAAGTACAGACGGGATGACGGCAGATTGGGTAGATTTACCGCATGAGTTTTTACAGGAAATATCGAATGAAATAATAAATAAGGTTCCCGGTGTCAATAGAGTGGTCTATGATATCAGCTCAAAACCCCCGGCTACAATAGAATGGGAATAATATGAAAAACCTAAAGACATTAATGGCAGTACTCCTCCTGGTATTCCTGTTGCCAGGTGCACTCTGGTCGCAGAACAGGAAAACCCATATCGTAAAAGAAGGAGAGACTATCATGAGTATCGCCCGGGAATACCGGGTAACGCCTTATAACTTATTACGAGTGAATTCGGATGTGAAGAGATCCGAGGAATTAAAACCAGGAACAGTACTGGTAATTCCCGGTGCAGCGGGAGATGTTGAACAGCCGCGTCAGGAATCAGTTCAGGAAACAAATGAGGTCAAGGAAGAATTTGAAGAACAACAAAGGCCATTGGGCTTTTTTACCCATAAGGTAAAACGCAAGGAGACGCTTTTTGGAATTTCAAGAAGATATGAGATCACCGAAGAAGATATTAAGCGATATAACCAGGTACTTTATTCCAGATCTTTGAAAAAAGGCATGTGGCTTCAGATCCCTCAATACCCTGAACGCCCGGAGGTCGAGGAAATTGATCCAAACGATTATACTGTACACAAAGTGCAACCTAAGGAAACGAGGTGGAGCATTGCACATACATATGGGATCACCATTGACAGTCTGGTAGCATTGAACCCAAGATTGGCTACAGGCACAAATTACGTGGCAGCAGGCCAGGAACTTCAGGTACCTAAACCGGCCACTGCGCTGGAAGAAGAGGTGCAATTGTATGAGTCATATACAGTGCCGGCCAAAATGACCCTGTATAGCTTGAGCAAAGAATACGGGATCACGTCACAAGAGATCATAAAACTGAATCCACCGATTGTGGAAGCCAATGGTTTGAAAGAAGGCATGGTCCTTCGCTTACCACAAAAGCAACTTCCGGAATTAGAGATCAGTACAGAGAATTATGTCTTCTACGAAGTAAAACCCAAGCAAACGATCTATTCGCTAACCAGGCAGTTAAAGGTGAGCTATGAAGATTTAAAAGCCCTAAACCCAGACCTGCTTAGCGGACTGAAGGCCGGGATGGTTTTAAAACTCCCTATTGAAAAATCCGTCGATCTGGATGTAAAGAATTCTCTGGTACTTGACCGGATCGATCTGCTGGATAGTATTAATGTAAATATCAATCCCAAAATCCTGGTCATGTTGCCCTTCCGATTGAACAGACTCAATGTGGAAGAGAGTTCCTCTGCGGCCAAAACCATAGAAAAGAGCAATGCCATGAAATACAGTTTTGGACTTTATAGCGGATTGTTAGTTGCGCTGGATTCTATTGCTGAACTTGGGATCTCTGTAGACGTTAAAACGCTTGATACCGAGCTTAGCGATGAGAAAGCACGACTGCTCCTAATGGGTGAAAATTTGAGTCGATACGATATGATCTTTGGCCCTTTACAAGCCAAGGCGCTTACTGCTGTTTCCATGGAAGCAGCTAAATACGATATCCCGGTAGTAGCACCGCTGAGTTCTGAAACAGATCTTAGTTTGTCTAATGTCTTTTATTCAGTACCTTCTGAGAAAGCAATGCGGGAGAAAATGCTCTTGTATATGAAGGGGCAGGTAACGGATCAGAAAGTGATCATTATTGCAGACAATCTTCACGAGCTGGAACGGGATGAGATTTTGGCCCATTTTGAAGATGCAACCGTAGTAGATCTTACGGAAGAAGAAAAAAATATCGCCCTGGACCTGGAGAAATTTGCCCTCCTTCTTTCTGAAGAAAAGGAGAATTGGGTCTTTGTGGAATCAGATAATTCCAAGTTAGTTGCGAGCATAAGCTCTATTCTGAATTCTTCGAATACGGAATTAACTAAAGTGCGAATGTTTACAACGAACAAAAATAAGGCCTTTGAAAGTGACGTTATCTCCGGATCGCATTTATCGAATCTCCGATTTACATACCCCTCTATTAGCGGAGAGGAGAATGGGCGAGATTTTAGCAGAAAATATGAGCGTCGCTTCGGAAAAGAACCGGATAGATATGCGATCCGAGGCTTTGACCTGGGCTATGACCTTCTCTTGAAATTAGCTTATAAACCAGACCTTATCGAGGTTTCTGATGAGATCGGAGTTACGGAGTATTCAGCCAATAAATTTAACTATGCCCGTGATCTGCGCGCCGGGTATTACAATATGGCCTCTTACATTATGACCTACGACAATATGCGTATAAAAGAAGTTAGCTCCCAACAATGACGTCAAAAGTAATTTATACCGGTGAACTCAGAACAACATGCATTCATATCGCATCTGGCAGTGAATATATAACAGATGCTCCTAAGGACAATTTCGGACTGGGACAGGCATTTTCGCCAACAGATACCGTTGCTACGGGCCTGGCAAATTGTATGCTTACTGTAATGGGCATAAAGGCG
>Ga0224508_10003031_pt1 | contig 14019 bp, 14 predicted proteins | sample SF_Jan12_sed_USG_4_FD_170157 | JGI IMG/M metagenome (GOLD analysis project Ga0224508, IMG submission 170157) | Sediment microbial communities from San Francisco Bay, California, United States - SF_Jan12_sed_USGS_21 | ecosystem: Environmental > Aquatic > Marine > Sediment | place: USA... | reverse complement strand
CCCGGCACCACTGGAGCGTCGGGGCGGTTCTGGTTCTGCACCTGGCGCCAGGTGTCGGGCTCGACCCACAGACCGTTCTGGAGCAGGTAGTTGGTGTCGTCGACCCATCCGATGATCCTCAGTGGAACCTCAGCGGGGCCAATCAGCAGCGTCTGGCCGACCTCGGCGCCGAACTCCTCGAGCCGGCGATCGGCGTAGGCATCACCGGGCGGGGGAGGGGCGGGAAGCGAGCTCGAGCCCAGCTCGTAGCCGGCCACGGCTCCGTCGGCCACGTCGTCCTCGCCGGGGATCGTGACACCGAGCAGCGAGATGCCCAGGCCGCCGGTCTCGCCCACGCCATCGACCGACTCGATCGATTGCCGGGTGGCGTCGTCGATCGACGATCGCAGGAACGACTGGCGGGCGTCGGCCGAGAACACGATGCCATCGGCGTCGACCGAGCGGATGGCGCCGGTCGAGTTGAGGAACAGGCCGTCGAGCAGCGCACCGAGGAACAGCAACAGAAGGCTGAGCAGCACGAGGGCGACGGCCACGACGGCGAAGCGGCCGGGCTTGCGACGCAGTTCGAGCAGCGCGACCCGCATCAGAGCATCCTGCCGCTGTCGGTCGTGGCCCTTATGGGGTCGATCTGCAGCACCCGTCGAACCGACACCAGGCCGCCCAACAGGGCCAGCACCAGTAGCGCCACGACGGTGATGACGATGGTGCGCAGCTCGAGGTCGATCGGGATGGTGTCGGACACCAGCGAGTCGACCAGCACGGTCAGACCGGCGCCGATCACGATGCCGGCGCCCATCACCAGCAGGATCTGGGCCACGAGGTTGCGCACCAGGTATCCCGATGGTGCGCCTACGGCCCGGAGCAGGGTCAGCGGCTTCGCCTTCTGCGTGGTGAGGATCAGGAAGAAGAAGCCCACCACCAGCGTCACCACCACGAAGGCCAGGGCGAAGATGATCTGGAACGATTGGCTGGTGCCCTGCACCCCCGGGTTGTTGGCCACTGCCTCCTCACGGGTGAGCGCTTCGGTTCCCGGTACCGCGGCCTCGATCCGGGCTGACAGCTCATCCAACGACACGTCGGGTTCGGGTTCGACGGCGACGAGTGACGGCAGCACCTGGCCGGCGGCCGGGTTCACGGCCAACTGAGCTGCGGCGAACGTGTCGAAGGACACGAACAGGCTGGGACTGACGCTCCACTGGAGGTCCTCGCCGAGGCCAACGATGGTGATGACGGGTCCATCGACGCCGACGACCTGGACCTCGTCGCCGATGTCGAAGCCCTCATCGGCGTTGATGGCGCTGGCCACGGCCTCGTTGGGGCCGGTGGGCAGTCGGCCCTCGCTGAGCGTGGTCGGTTCGCCCAGACCGCCCAGCTCATAGCCGAAGACCACGGCGTCTTCGTCCACCACTTCGTCGTCCGGTTGCACCAGCACGGTGAAGGTGTTCTGGCCGATGGGGCCACTGGCGGCCACGCCATCGACGGCGGCGATGGCGGACTCCTGCTCGGGGAACAAGAAGCTGCCCTCCACGTTCTGGCGGGCCTGGTCGTTGAACACCAGCATCGGCGCGTTCTGGTTCCGCACGGCTCCGATGAAGCTCGTGACCAGCCCTCCGAAGAGGCCCTGCTGGAAGGTGATGAGGAACACCAGCAGGCCGACGGCCCCGGCCAAGAGCAGGAAGCGCGTCTTGGCTCGAGCGATTTCGCGAATGGCCAGGAACATCGGCAGCGAGTCAACCGGGCGACGCCGCCCTACGCCAAACTGCGCTGGCGTCAGGCGCCCGGCCCGAACCGGATCAGCGAGGGACGAGCTTCAGATCGCGTCGCCACAGACCTCGTCGATGCGTTCGGCGATCAGCCGAGCCAGTGCGTCCGCGCCGGCGGGCGTGACGTGACCCGCGAGGTCGACCAGCCATTGCTCGTCGTCGGGCTCGTGGTCGCGGCGGTGTGTGCTCCAGTCGACGATGCCGTCGATGGTGCCGGCGGCGAGCATCTGGTCGAGGGCGGGGTTGACCATCGGTGGTTGTTCGAGGTTGTAGGCGATGGTGACACCGAGCCGGCATGCGTCATCGAACGGTTCGACGATCCGAGCCAACCCGGCGGCCACGTCGTCGGCCTCGGGTCGGTAGCCGTCGGGGCAGCCGCCGACGGTGGCACAGCCCTCGTCGTTGGTGCCCAGGTTGACAACCAGCACGTCGGGCCGTTCGGCTGCCAGGCGGTCGGCGCCGGCCACCATGTCCGTGGTGCGAGCCCCTCGGCGCGCTGCGATCTGCACCGTGCCGGCGATGTGGTTCCGCAGCGCCTCCGTCGATCCCACGGTGACCGAGTCGCCCACGATGGCGACCCGACGCAGACCGTCGCCGAGCGGCGATGTGGTGGTCGACGCAGTCGTCGGGGCGGGCGCGGGCGACGTGGTGCTCGGCGGCGCAGTCTCGACCGTGTCCGGCACGTTCGGGTCCGGATTCGACGAGCAGGCGCTCGTTGCCACGAGGGTCACAACGAGGGCGCCGCCGAGCAGCCGGGGACCGGACACCAGCTCCACGATGGAGCCTGCGGTGGTCCGGGGCCAAACCGGTCGCCGCTAGCGTGCGGCCACCCGGTCGGAGAGGAGGGTCATGGCGGCCCAGGACGGGCACGACCTCGTGCAGCTCACCGTGGCGAAGACCACGGCCAACACCGCGCTGCGTTGGATACCACCCTTTCTGCCGACCCTCGCTGCCGCCTTCGCCACTTCCACGACCACGCTCACCACGATCCTCGGGGTGGCCGAGCTGGCCGGGCTCACCACCCTGTTCGCCGGCCGGCGCCTGGACCAGGGTTCGGAACGGGTGGTGATGACCGTCGGCTTGGTCACCGTGTCGGCGGCGTGCGCACTGGCGACAGCCGGTGTGGTCCCGGTCTTCGCAATTGCGGCGCTACTGCTGGTTGCTGGCAACGCCAACTTCACCGTCGCTGGTCATGCCTGGATCAGCCACCGCGTGCCCTACTACCGCCGAGCTCGGTCCATCGGACTGTTCGAGACGTCGTGGGCGCTCAGCCTGCTGGTCGGTGCGCCGATCATCGCCGTGCTGATCGACCGGTGGGGCTGGCGGGCGCCGTTCGTGGCGCTCGCCGCCGCCACGTTGTTGGCGGCCTTGGCGATTCGCCCTCGACACCGTGTGCCGCGGCCCGCGGCGGGGCTCTTGGTGGTTTCGGGGCCGACTGCCCGACTCGATCGACAGGCGGCGCAGGTGATCGCTGGTGTGGCGCTGCTGGCGGCGGCCGGACTGTCGGTGTTCGTGGTCTCGGGCACGTGGCTGCGCGACTCCTTCGACGTGTCGACGGCAGGTCTGGGCACCGTGGCCATGGCCTTCGGTGCCGTCGAGTTGGTGGCCAGCGGCGGTTCGGCCGCCCTCGCCGATCGCACGGGCAAGCGGGCGAGCGTGCTGGCCGGCATCTTCGTGCTGTTGTTCGGTCTGGCCGCGATGGCCTCGGCTGGTTCCAGCGTGGTGGTCGGCGTGCTCGGCCTCGTGTTGTTGCTGCTCGGCTTCGAGTTCGCCTTCGTCACCTCGTTGTCGCTGCTGAGCGAGGCCATGCCCGACGCTCGGGGTTCGACCCTCGCCATCGGAACGGCTGCGTCCACCGCCGCGCGAGCGGCCGGCATGGTGCTCAGCGGCGTGCTTTACGGGGCATGGGGCATCGGGGGCACGATCGCGCTGTCAGGGGTGTGCGCGGTCTCGGCCGGCGGGTTGTTCGTCGGCGTCAAGCGGTCGTGACTCGACGAGGTCACTCGTCGAGCTGCCAGACCCCTGCCTCGGCGTCCATGACGGCGACGAAGAACCCGTCGGCGGCACCGAGGTGACCGGGTTCGAGGTAGGCGTCTCGATATCCAGGCAGGTCGATCTCGCCGATGGCCTCGAGGCCCGCCTGGAACGACTCGTTGGTCAGGTCGGGACCCGCGTTGAGCAGTCCCTGCTCGAGGATGGCGGCGAACGAACACGCGGCCAGGTAGGAGGACAGGTCGTTCACCGGGGCGTCGAGGTCGACCACCGCGGTCCGGCCGGTGCGCTCATCGAGGTCAGTGAGGCAGGCGTCGATCACCGGGTCATCTCGTAGCGTCGGTTGCACCGACGTCCCCACGGGGCTCACACCAACGCCGACGGCGCCGTCGAGGTACTCGAGTGGCACATTGGCGTCTCGGAGCCCGAAGGGCGACAGCAGTCCGTAGAGCAGCCACTGGTCGGTTTCGTAGCCGGCGTCGATGGCGTTGGCCATGCCGAGGGGCACGCCGACGGTCGAGACGGTGACATCGACCCCCTCGGCCTCCATGCGCTCGAAGATCACGGCCTGCTCGTTCGCCGACTCGACCAGGTCCTCCTGGTTGCCGCCGATCAGGCCCGGCACCGGGTCGTAGCCCGCTTCCTCGAAGGCTGCGAACACGGCCCTGTAGGTGTCCTCGTCGGTGTCGACCGCACCCACCACACCAATGGTGGCGTCCTCGAGGAGGCCGCGTTCCTCCATGATCTCGACGAACCGGCGAGCCTGATCGGTGGTGGCGCCGTTGATGGTGGCGTACGGCGCCACGGCCCGCTCGATGCGCTCGTCGGGGCGGCTGGCGGCCACGACCACCGCCGTGTCGTGCTGCTCGGTGTAGCAGAGCACGCTGTCGCCGATCATGGCGCCGGCTACCACGAACACCTCGATGTCCTGGGTGAGCTCGACGCAGGCCGCTTCGGACTCGGCGGTACCGACCGGGAAGATGGTGACGGGGTGGAGCTCGAGCATCCTGCCGTGGATGCCACCCCGGTCGTTGATGGCTTCGAGGGCTGCCGAATAGAGGTCATCGGACGTCCCCCGGCCGAGGTTCACACCGAGATCGGCCAGGGCCTGCCAGTCGAGGCTGAGCACGCCGACCTTGATGACCTCCTCGGTCACGCCGCGAAAGCTGGCGGTCAGGGCGGGTGTGGTCGACGTCGGGGCCACCGCAGCGGTGGAGGGCGCTGCGGTCGTCACCGCAGCGTCGGTGGTCGACGGCGGTGGGTCGGTGCCGGCCTCGTCGTCGCTGCTCGAACACGTGGCTGCCAGCAGCGCGAACACCAGCAGCATCAGGACCCCCCGGCGATGCATGCCCGCGAGGATGGCCGATGGTGTTGGGCCCGTCCACTAGAGCCAACTCGCCGGGCGAGCGGTTGGTACAGTCGAGGTTCTTGGCAATCGATCGGGGGGATCGAGATGACAACGGCACAGGTACGCGAGCCGCAGGGCCAGGGGTGGATCATCTTCTCGAGCATCATGCTGATGCTCGCCGGGCTCAAGCTGTTCTTCGACGGGTTGTGGGCGCTCGACCGATCCGACACGGTCGTCGAGGAGCTGTTCTACGAGACTGACCTGGGCACCTGGGGCTGGATCTGGCTCATCACCGGCATCGTGGTGTTCGCCGGCGGCATCGCCATTCTCAGCCGGGCGCAGTGGGCACGATGGGTCGGCATCATCGGGGCCAGCATCGCCATCGTGGCCAACTTCTTCTGGCTGTTCTGGCAGCCGGTTGGTGCCCTGATCGGCATCTTGTTGGCCTCGCTCGTGCTGTACGGGCTGTTGGTCTACGGCGACGACGAGCCCGTCTACTGAGGTTCTTCGACGCAGGGCCAGGCCACGCGGTCGCGCCCGTGCGGGCGCGGACGATCAGATGACCCGCTCGCAGCTCCGCACACTGTTGGCCTCGGGACCACCGTCGCACGGGTCGTTGCCCTGACCGCCGCCGAGGTCGTCGTTGCCGGCGACGCCGAACTGGGTGTTCGCGCCGGGCCCGATGGCGCCCGTGAACCCTTCGGCCAGCTCAACATGCACCATGTCGTCGCCGCCGTCCATGGTGTCGCCGTGGCGACCTCCCGACAGTCGGTCGTTGCCGTCCCCGCCCTCGAGCTCTTCGGCACCGTGGTCGCCGAAGAGCTGGTCATTGCCGGGGCCGCCCCTGAGCTGGTCGTCGCCTGATCCGCCCGTCATCCTGTCTGCTCCCGAGGATCCACCCACGAAGTCGTCGCCGTCTGGGCGATGTCGGCACCCACGCCGGTGAACACCATGTCGTGGCCCGAACCGGCCTCGACGTCGTCACCGCCGGGACCGGCCTTGACGGTATCGTCGCCGGCACCTCCACAGATCAGATCGTTGCCGGCGAGCCCTCGGATGAGGTCGTCGCCGCCACCGCCCACGATGGTGGCGGCCTGCCCGCCACAGATCATGCTCGGCTGGGCGGCGGCCGACATCGGTGGCCCCGTAGCGATGGCGGCCACCACCACGAACACCAGGAATCCGCGCCCATGTACATTCCGATCTTTCGCTCGGCCTGTGGCCACATTCAGCGGCCAACGTCCCGGTCCGCCAGCCCGAATTGCCAATCGGGTCGTGGGAGGTGAAGGTCTGGTGATGGCCGACCGCGACCGTCGGGACGGCCGGTCGAGCAACGAGGTGATGACATGAGGACCCCCCTGTGCGACGAGTTCGGGATCGAGTACCCGATCTTCGCCTTCACCCATTGCCGCGACGTGGTGGCCGCCGTGTCGAAGGCAGGTGGATTGGGTGTGCTCGGCGCCGTCGGCTTCAGTCCCGAGCAGCTCGAGATGGAGCTCGAGTGGATCGACGACAACATCGACGGCAAGCCCTACGGCGTCGACACAGTGATGCCGCAGAAGGCGGTCGAGGTCTCGGGCACCGATCCGGACGAGCTCAAGGCCCAGATCGAGGCCATGATCCCGGACGACCACCGCAGGTATGTCGACGAGCTGATGGAGCGCTTCGACCTGCCCGATCTGCCCGACGACACCGAGGTCGGGGGTGTGCTCGGGTGGGCATCGGATGTGGCCCGCCAACACCTCGACATCGCCTTCGCCCATCCCATCTCGCTCATCGCCAACGCGTTGGGCTCACCGCCCAAGGACGTGATCGACGAGGCCCACGCCCACGGCGTGAAGGTGGCGGCGCTCGGGGGCAAGGTGCAGCACGCCCAGCGGCAGGTCAACGACGGCGTCGACATCGTGGTGGCCCAGGGTCACGAGGCAGGTGGCCACACCGGTGACGTCACCACCATGGTGCTGGTGCCCGAGGTCGTCGATGCCGTGAGCCCGACCCCGGTGCTGGCGGCCGGCGGCATCGGCAGCGGTCGCCAGATCGCCGCCGCCCTCGCCCTGGGGGCCCAGGGAGTGTGGCTCGGTTCGTTGTGGCTCACCACCGCCGAGAGCAACTCGTCACCCGCGGTGCTGCAGAGCTACATCGACGCCAGCTCGTCCGACACGGTGCGGTCGCGGTGCTACACCGGCAAGCCGGCTCGCATGCTGCGGAATCAGTGGACCGAGGCGTGGGAGCCCGACAACGGTCCGGGCGCGCTCGGGATGCCCCTCCAGAACATCCTGACTTCCGAGGCCAACACCCGCATCGCCCGATCGGGCCGCACCGACCTGCAGTTCGCGCCGGTGGGTCAGATCGTGGGCCGTATGGACAAGGTGCGGCCGGTGCGTGACGTCATCTTCCAGCTCGTCGAGGAGTACATCGAAGCGGCCGAGCGCATCGGTGGTTCGCTCGAGGCTTGAGCCGGTCAGACCGGGCGGAACGCCAGACTGGTGGTGTCGGCTGGCACCTGGTCGAGCGGCTCAGCGATCTCGTCGATACTCGGGCCGATGTCGAGCGACCGGAGCCAGTCGAGGTCGAAGCGGTAGAGCTGGGCGGCGGTTGCGCCCAGCAGGCGGTGCAACACCGCCTCGTCCCAGTCGCAGAACCCCTGGCGGATCGCCTCACGCGAGTGTGGAAAGGTGCCTTCGATGTGGGGGTAGTCGCCGCCCCACATCACCCGGTCGGAGCCCAGCTCGGCGATGGCCTGCGCCTCGGACACGCTGGGGAAGCTCGACCCCATCCACACGTTGCGACGGAAGTAGTGGCTCGGCCGCTGCGGGATCATGGTCTCGTCGGGCACCATCTCGCCGACCCCGCCGGCGTTCATCCGCTCCCAGAAGGTGTCCATGCGGCGCAGCGTGGGCGTGACCCAGTCGACCCGCTGCTCAGTCATCACGAAGCGCAGGTCGCCGAACCGCTCGAACACACCACTGAGGATGAGATGCCACAGGTTGCGGTTCGAGAAGAAGGGCACCTCCATGATCATCAAGATGTTGCGGCACGGCGCCTCGGTGATGTCGGGCAGACCGGTGCCGCCGTGCTGAGTCACGGTGAGGTCGTGGTGCTGGCAGGCGGCCCAGATGGGGTCGTAGCGATCGCTCCACAAGGGCGCCAGGCCGCAGTCGGGTGGCACGGCCGGCATCAAGATGCCGGGAAGTCCCGCGCCGGCCGCCCACTCGACGGTGGCCACGGCTTGGTCGATGTCATTGACGAACAGCTGGGCCAGGCCGGCCCGCCGGCCGGGCAGTTCGGCACAGAAGTCGGCGAGCCACCGGTTGTGGGCCGCCAGCCCCTCGGATCGCTGCTCGAGCTCGCTCGTTGTGCGGGGCGGGTAGGCGGTGAGGTTCGACGACGGGAAGAACGGAGGCACGGTGTTGGGGAACAGCACCTCGGCCACGATGCCGTCGGCTTCGAGCTCGCGGGCGCGCAGGCTGCTTTCCCAGTTGCGCTCTCGCCCTGGGCGTTCGAGGTCGTTGAATGGGTTGAGGTACGCAGCCGCCCACTGATCGAACTCATCGTGGAGTGACCCGGGTAGATAGCTGCGATAGGTGGCCATGTCGGCGCCGGCGTGACCGTCGGCCGACACGATCGTGTAGTGGCTCACGTCGCGGCCTGCACCTCGATCTCGACCAGCAGGTCGGGCATCACCAGGCGGGCCACGCCGATCAAGGACTGGGGCGGCATCACGCCGGCCGGTTCGATCCACGAGGCGTAGACGTCGTAGTTGGCCAGGAACTCGTCGATGTCGGTGGTGAAGAAGTTGATGAACACGATGTTGGATCGGTCCATGTCGGCGCCGGCCAGCAGCTCGTCGACGCTGGCCAGGGCGGCCTCGATCTGGCCCCGGATGTCACCCACGGGCGCAGGTGACAGGCCCATCTCGGCCTCGGGGTCGGGCACCAGTGCGACCTGGCCCGAGCAACGGAGGTGTCGTGTGGCCCCCTCGGTGATCTCGCCCTGGTTCATGAAGAACCCCAGGCCCCATTCGGTGGGGTTGACGGCAGTGCGCTCCATGGTGCGCCTCCTCGACGTGGTGTGACGCGAACCTACGCGAGCTCGCGTCCGGGCAGTGGGTCAAACAGTCGGGTCGCCCGCATGCGGCGACCTACGCTGCAGCCGAACGACGACGAGAGGATCTCGACATGACCTGGAGCGAGCGGCTGGCAGCGCCCGGCGTGTGGCAGTTCACCGATGCGATGAGCTCGGCTGAGGCCCGGGAGGCGGCGGCCCGCATCGAGTCGCTCGGCTACTCGGCCCAGTGGTTCGGCGAGGCCATGGCTCGGCACGCGTTCGTCAACGCCGCCAACCTGTTGCGCGGCACCGAGCGCCTGATCGTGGCCACCGGTATCGCCGGCATCCAGCTGCGTACGCCGTTCGCCATGAAGGCGGGAGCCCACGACCTGGCCGAGGTGTCGGGGGGCCGGTTCGTGCTGGGCATGGGCGTGTCGCACGCTCCGCTCGTCGAGGGTGCCCATGGGCAGCGCTACGACAAGCCACTCGCCACCATGCGCGACTACCTCACGGCCATGGACGAAGCCAACGTGATCACGCCGCCGGGCACCGAGTCGCCCCCTGTGGTGCTTGCCGCCCTCGGTCCGAAGATGCTGGCGCTGGCGGGGGCGTCGGCGCAGGGCGCTCATCCCTACTGGACGACACCGGAGCACACCGCGCGGGCACGCGAGATCATGGGCCGTGACGCCCTGCTTTGCGTCGAGCAGAAGTGCGTGCTGACCAGCGACCGCGAGGTGGCTCACGCGCGTGCCCTCGACCAGCTCGGTATGTACCGCGCCTTGCCGAACTACCGGAACAACTGGTTGCGCCTCGGTTTCACCGAGGCCGAGATCGATGACGGCGCGCCTCGTTTCCTCGATGCAGTCGTGGCATGGGGTACCGAGGAGGAGATCGGCGGCCGGATCCAGCAGCACTACGACGCCGGTGCCACGCATGTCTGCATCCAGGCCGTGCCCTCCGACGGCACGCAGGGCCGGCCCGATTGGGATCTCCTGGAGGCGCTGGCGCCGAGTCGGTGAGGGCCGTCACGCCGCATCAATCCGATGGAGTGAGGACTCGCGTCGAATTTGCCATAGCATTTGCGGTGAGCACGGCACCTGCTTTGCTCGAATCGATAAGGAATGACAGCAATGCAAGGCACCGTGAAGTTCTTCAACACCGAGAAGGGGTTCGGGTTCATCTCCCGAGAAGGCGGCGACGACGTCTTCGTCCACTACTCCAACATCACCGGCGAGGGCTACAAGTCTCTCGACGAGGGTCAGCTGGTCGAGTTCGACATCGGCCCCGGCCGCAAGGGCGACGAAGCCCAGAACGTCCGACCCGTCTGACGAGGTTCGTTCGAAGGCCGCCGATCCGTCTGGGTCGGCGGCCTTCGTCGTTTTGTCGTGGCCCGCTCGTCGTGGTTTCCCGCTGGGCGTGGCCCGGGCCCATGATGGGTCGATCCGCACGAGGAGCCGCATCCCATGGACGTCATCCGCACCCCTGAAGAGCAATTCAGCGCCTTGCCGGGGTATTCGTTCGAGCCGCACTACGTCGACATCGACGATGGCGACGGCGGCACCCTGCGCGTGCACTACCTCGACGAAGGGCCGGCGTCGGCCGTGCCGGTGCTGTTGCTGCACGGCGAGCCGTCGTGGAGCTACCTCTACCGGCACATGGTGCCGCCCCTGGTCGAGGCCGGACACCGGGTGATCGTGCCCGACCAGGTCGGCTTCGGCCGCAGCGACAAGCCCACCCAGCCGTCGGACTACACCTACGCCCGCCACGTGGCCTGGATGCGCAGCCTGGTGTTCGATCACCTCGACCTGCGCGGCATCACCTTCTTCGGCCAGGACTGGGGCGGGCTCATCGGCCTGCGGCTGGTCGCGGCCGACCCCGACCGGTTCGCCCGGGTGGCCGTCGGCAACACCGGCCTACCCGACGGTCACACGCCGCCCGGCGAGGCCTTCTTGGCCTGGCAGGCGTTCTCGCGTGAGGCCGAGGCGTTCCCGATCGGCGCGATCATCGACGGTGGCTGTGCGAGCGATCTCGCGCCCGAGGTCATCGACGCGTACGACGCGCCGTTCCCCGACGACCGCTACACGGCCGGCGCCCGGGTCTGGCCATCGCTGGTACCCACCTCACCCGATGACCCCGAGGCCGGACCCAACCAGGCGGCCTGGCGGGTGCTCGAGACGTTCGAGCGGCCGTTCCTGTGCTGTTTCAGTGATCAGGATCCCATCACGGGTGGTGGTGAACGGGCCTTCATCGACCGGGTCCCCGGTGCCGCTGGTCAGGCCCACACCACCATCGAAGGTGGTGGCCATTTCCTCCAGGAGGATAGGGGCCCCGAGCTGGCCCGGGTGCTGATCGATTTCATCGCCGCCACGGCCGGGGGCTGAGCACCGCGGGCGCTGGCTACAGCACCGTGCCGTTGTGCAGGGTTCGGTGCTTGACCTCGCAGCGCATCTGCTCGCCCCAACATTTGTCGAAGTTCCCGGCGCCCCATACCTGGTCCTTGCCGAGACCGCCCTTGAGGAAGTCGTTGCCCGGGCCGCCGTTGATGAAGTCCTTTCCGCCGTCGGCCAGGATGGTGTCCTTGCCGCCCTCGCCGTAGAGGTGGTCGGCGCCCTTGCCGCCGCGCAGCGTGTCGCTGCCGGTACCGGCGCAGATCAGGTCGTTGCCGCCACGACCGTTGATGGTGTCGTTGCCGCCGAGGGCCACGATCACGTCACGGCCCGCCGTGCCCACGATGTTGTCGGCGGCGCCGGTGCCGATGATGGTGGCGAACTCGCCCTGACAAGTGGGGGCAGCCACCGAGCCGTTGGCGGCGGCCAACGAGACCGACTGGGTCGCGGGATTGGAACCGCTCAGCGCCAGTGTCATCCAGTGGGTCTGGCGCTTGTACTGGCCGACCGACCCGACCTGGTTCTCGAAGCCCTGTTGCCAGGTGGCGTAGGCGACCCGAGCCACCCCGGCCCCGTCACGGAAGGCTGTGAGGCCCCCGGCTCCGGTGCGGCCGTTGCCGTTGCGCAGGAAGGGTGCCCGAGTGTCGAGGGTGCACGGGCCCATCGGCGTCGTGCATCGGCCGAAGCCGGTGACGTAGTTCGGCGTGTACCACTGGCCCGCTGAGTAGAACAGCAGGTAGGTGTTGGTGGCCGGGTCGTGGATCATCGACGGGTTCTCGAGGAACGCACCCGCCCCGAGCGTGGCGTTGTTGGTGCCGTCGTGCCACGGCTGGGCCTGCCAGGCCAGGATCGAGGGTGTGGCGTTCGGGCCGCCGATCACGTTGCCGGCGGCGTCGAGGCGCACTACCCCGATGTTCTCGTGGGAGCGGCCCAGGGCCATGAGCATGTACAGCTGACCGTCGGCGCCCCGGATCACCTCGGGATCGAGGGCGCTTCGGCCCCACCAGTTCGATGGTGGCAGGCCCGCCTTGGCGCCCTCGGCCGGCAGGCCGCAGTACACCGGTGACGCCTCTGGGGTGTAGGGCCCCATCACCGTGGGGGCGTGGGCTCGGCCGATGCACTTGTCGTTGTGCTCGTCGGATGTGGGCCCGCCGCGGGCAGCGCTGAAGTACAGCACGAACTGACTGCCGATCTCGATGACCGACGGCGCCCAGATCTCCCACTCGGACGCGTCGACCCAGGCGGGCCGAGTGGGCATGGCGTCGCGGGCGTTTTGGGCCCAAGCCGACTGCGACTGGCTCAGGGGTGTGGTGTAGCTGTCGATGCGGCGCACAGGCACCTTGCGGTTGTTGGTCGAGCCGAACAGGTACAACGCGTCCGGCTGGGTGAGTAGGGCCGGATCGGCGCTGTCGAACACGCGGGGGGCATCGGGCGACTGGCGAATGGCCACGGCCCCCAAGCCCGGTGCCGACCGTGCCGACGGGCGGGCTGGCACCGTCGCCAGCGCCGGTGCGGCCAGGGCGAGCACGGTCAACAACACACCGAGGGCGACGAGAGGATGTCTGGCTGGGGTGTGGTTTGAGGTCATGTTGTTCTGGGCGAGCGGCGAGGGGTTGGCCAGAGCATCGGCGCAGCGGTGCGGTTCCTTGATGGCCAGCGCCGCTCGTCGCGGCGGCCGCGCTCTACGCTTGGCGAGCCTGCGGGTGCGCCAGTGGGCTCGATCCCGATCCTGCGAGGTGTCAGATGGTGAAGTGTGCGTTCATCGGGCTGGGCAACATGGGATACCCGATGGCGGGTCACCTGGCCCGGGCCGGCCACGATGTGGCGGTGTTCAACCGCACCACGGCCAAGGCCGAGGCGTGGGCGGCTGAGCACGGTGGTCGAGCCGAATCGAGCCCCGCGGCCGCGGCGGCCGGTGCCGAATTCGTGTTCGTCTGTGTCGGCGCCGATGACGATGTGCGTCAGGTGTTGCTGGGCGACGAGGGTGCCCTCGATGCGCTGGCGCCTGGTGCCATCGTGGTCGATCACACCACGGCCTCTGTGACGCTGGCTGAGGAGCTCGACGATGCATGCGGGGACCGCGGGCTGGGGTTCGTCGACGCGCCAGTCAGCGGGGGACAGGCCGGGGCCGAGAGCGGCGTGCTCAGCGTGATGTGCGGCGGCCGTTCCGAACACTACGAGGCCGCGGCCGAGGTGATGGACGCCTACGCCAAGACCATGATCCTCGTCGGTCCGGCGGGGAGTGGTCAGCGGACCAAGATGGTCAACCAGATCCTCTGTGCCGGGGCCATCCAGGGTGCGGCCGAGGCGTTGGCCTTCGGGCAACGGGCCGGGCTCGACATGGACAAGGTGCTCGCCGCTGTCTCGCAGGGAGCGGCGGCGTCGTGGTATCTCACCAACAGGGGCGAGACGATGGTGGCCGACGAGTTCGACTTCGGATTCGCGGTCGATTGGATGGTCAAAGACCTGAGCCTGGTACGGG
>Ga0224508_10003030_pt1 | contig 14019 bp, 12 predicted proteins | sample SF_Jan12_sed_USG_4_FD_170157 | JGI IMG/M metagenome (GOLD analysis project Ga0224508, IMG submission 170157) | Sediment microbial communities from San Francisco Bay, California, United States - SF_Jan12_sed_USGS_21 | ecosystem: Environmental > Aquatic > Marine > Sediment | place: USA... | reverse complement strand
GTATAGATAAAACCTTGATACATTATTCGATCGACTGCAACCTCCCGGCGATGGCCAACACAGTCCTGGGCACCGTCCTCGACGCCTCGATCCTGTTCTCCTTCGACCGCACGGGCTTCCGCCGCCACGCGCGCAGCTTCGACCCCGCCGACCTCGATGTCGATCTCCACGGTCGCGTCTGCCTGGTCACCGGAGCCAACGCCGGCCTCGGCCGCGTTGCCGCTCTCGAGCTGGCGTGCCGCGGCGCCGACCTGATCCTGGCCTGCCGCAGCCCCGAGCGCGGTCGCGAGGCCGTCGAGACGATCCAGAAGCGGAGCGGAAACGCTCGCGTGCGGCTCGAGCTCGTCGACCTGAGCGACCTCGATTCGGTCCGGGAGCTGGTCGAGCGCCTGCGAGAGCCGCGCATCGACGTGCTGATCCACAACGCGGGCCTCCTTCCCGACGAGCGCGAGATGACGCGCGAGGGCATGGAGCTGACCTTCGCCACCCACGTCGCCGGTCCCTTCCTGCTCACGCGTCTGCTCGAGCCGCAGCTGGCGGCCTCGGGTCAGGCCCGCGTGATCTTCGTGTCCAGCGGCGGCATGTACAGCCAGCGCCTCTCGCTCCACGACATCGACTGGAGCGACCGTCCCTACGACGGCGTCAGTGCCTATGCCCAGACCAAGCGCATGCAGGTCGTACTCGCCGAGCAGTTCGCCGAGCGTCTGCGCGACGAGGGGGTCTGCGTCAACTCGATGCACCCGGGCTGGGCCGACACCGGGGGCGTGCAGACCTCGCTGCCCCGCTTCTACCGCCTGATGCAGCCCCTGCTGCGCAGCGCCGAAGAGGGCGCCGACACCATCGTGTGGCTGGCGGCCTCGCCCGCGGCCGCCGGCGAGACGGGGCGCTTCTGGATGGACCGCGCCCCACGCACGCCCTATCTGCTGCCCCACACCGTCGAGACCGAGGCGCGGCGGCGCGAGCTGTGGCAGCACTGCGAGCTGCGCACCGGCCTGGCGGGGGTCTCGTGAAGGTCTACGAGCTGCGGCGCGAGCAGTGGATCGCGGCGCCGATCGAGCGGGTCTTCCCCTTCTTCGCCGACGCCCGGAACCTCGAGCGCATCACACCCTCGTGGTTGGGCTTCCGCATCCTGGCCCCCGGCGACATCGAGATCGAGACGGGCACCCGCATCGACTACGCCCTGCGGCTGGCGGGCGTGCCGGTGCGCTGGCGCACCCGGATCTCGGATTGGAAGCCCACCGAAGGCTTCGCCGACCGGCAGGAGCGGGGACCCTATGCGCTCTGGGAGCACCACCACCACTTCCGCGCCCTCGACGGCGGCGTGCTGATGACCGACGTAGTGCGCTACGCGCTGCCTCTGGGCTGGCTGGGGCGTGTGGCCCACTGTCTGGCGGTGCGCTCGGTGCTCGCGGCGATCTTCGACCACCGCGCCCGCGAGATCCGTAAGCTCTTCCCCGCCGCGGACGCCAGGTGCCCGCAAGCGGTATCGTGAGCCCGTGCCGCTCCTCGTCACCACCCTCTGCGTCGGTATGGCGGCGATGTTCGCGCTCTGGCTCCTCAGCCTGGCGAAGCGCAATGCCTCGATCGTCGACATCTGGTGGGGGCCCGGCTTCCTGCTCCTGGGATGCACTGCACTGATCGCCGCGCCGGGACCCGTCGAAGCGCGTTCGCGCCTCATCGTGGCCTTGACCGCACTCTGGGGGCTTCGCCTCGGCGGCTACCTGATGTGGCGGAACTGGGGAGAGGGCGAGGACTCGCGTTATGTCGCCATGCGCAGGCACTTCGGCGAGCGCTTTCCCTGGATCTCGCTCTTCACCGTCTTTGCGCTGCAGGGCGTGCTCCAGTGGACCGTGGCCCTGCCCGTGCAGCTCACCGCCGCCGCGGGCGGACCGCCGCTGTGGACGGCTCTCGACGTGATGGGCGTGGCGCTCTTTGCCGTCGGCCTCGGCTTCGAGACGATCGGTGACGCCCAGCTCGCCCGCTTCAAGGCCGACCCGGCGAACCGCGGCCGCGTGATGGATCAGGGACTCTGGCGCTACACCCGCCACCCGAACTACTTCGGCGACTTCTGCGTCTGGTGGGGGCTCGGCGCCATCGCGCTGTCGGTGCCGGGCGCGGCCTGGACCCTGATCGGCCCGCTCGTCATGAGCGTCCTGCTCCTGCGCGTCTCTGGCGTCGCCCTGCTCGAGCGCACGATCGGCCGCCGCCGCCCCGCCTACGCCGACTACGTCGAGCGGACCTCGGCGTTCTTCCCACGTCCGCCGCGTCGAAGTGCGAGCTGAACCAACACCCCAATCCGGGAAGGAAACCCCATGGCCCTCTACCAGGCTCGCGTCACCACGTCCCGTTCTCCCGACGAGGTCTTCTCCTATCTCAGCGACTTCCAGAGCGTGGCCGAGTGGGACCCGGGCGTGACCCGCGCCGTGCGCCTCGACGAGGGCCCGGTGCGCATCGGCAGTCTCTACGATGTGACGGTGAGCCTGCTCGGGCGCGAGCTCGAGCTGCGCTACGAAGTGCTCGAGATCGACCCGCCCCAGCGGGTCGTGCTCGAAGCCCGGGCGCCGGGCCTGCGCTCCTACGACGTGATCCGGGTCGAGTCCGAGGGGCGCGGAGCCCGCGTGGAGTACGACGCGCTGCTCGAGCTCTCGGGCCCGCTGCGCGCCTTCGACCCGGCGCTGCAGCTGGGCTTCGACCGCGTCGGGCGCGACGCGGCCCAGGGACTGGCGCGCGCCCTGGGCGGCCACTGGCGCGAGGAGCGCGAGGGCCGGACGCTCGTGCCCTGCCTCTGGGTCTCCAAGGACCTCGCTGTGCCCGCCGAGTCGGTCTGGGACCTGCTGACCGACACCGAGAGCTGGAGCGAGTGGGGGCCGACGCTCGCCGAGGTCGAGTGCGACGAACGCCGGATCGGGCCCGACAGCGAGGGCCGCGTGCGTCCCGTCTACGGCCCCTGGCTGCCCTTCGAGATCGAGGGTTTTCGACACGGCCAGGAGTGGAGCTGGCGCGTGGCGGGGCTGCCGGCCACCCGGCATCGGGTGAGTGCGACCGGGCCCGACCGCTGCCGCGTCGAGTTCGGCGTTCCCGTGCCGGCCGCGCCCTATCTGGCGGTGTGCCGCCAGGCGCTGGAGCGCATTGCGGAGCGCTTCGAGTCGACCGGCGCCGCCCACGGCTCCCGGGCTCGCACTCGCCAGGCCGGTCCGGCGCACGCGTGAGCGAAGCGCGCCGCGTCCTGCTGACGGGAGCCAGCGGCTACGTCGGCGGGCGCTTGCTCGAGGCGCTCGAGGCGCGCGGTGAGGCGGTGCGTTGTCTGGCGCGCCGCCCCGAGTACGTCGCGCCGCGGGTCGGGCCGGGCACCGAGGTCGTGCAGGGCGACCTGCTCGACCCCGAGTCGCTGCGCAAGGCGCTCGCCGGGGTCAGCGACGCCTATTACCTCGTCCACTCCATGGGCGACGCCGAGGACTTCGTCGAGATGGAGCGGCGCGCAGCGGAGAACTTCGCCGAGGCTGCGCGCGAGGCGGGTGTCTCGCGCATCGTCTACCTGGGCGGTCTCGGCCGCGAGGATCTCTCCGAGCACCTGAAGAGCCGGCAGGAGGTGGGCCGGATCCTGCGCGAGTCGGGCGTGCCCGCGCTCGAGCTGCGCGCTTCGATCGTGATCGGCTCCGGGAGCCTCTCCTTCGAGATGGTGCGCGCGCTGGTCGAGAAGCTGCCGGTGATGATTGCACCGCGCTGGGTCTCGACGCGCGCCCAGCCCATCGCCATCGAAGACGTGGTCGAGTACCTGGTCCGAGCGCTCGATCTGCCGCTGGCGGAGAGCCGTGTCTATGAGATCGGGGGTCCCGACGCCGTGTCCTACGGCGAGCTGATGCTCGAGTACGCGCGCCAGCGCGGTCTGCGCCGCCGCATCGTTCCGGTGCCCGTGCTGACGCCGAAGCTCTCGTCCCTGTGGCTCGGGCTGGTGACGCCCGTCTACGCCCGGGTGGGGCGCAAACTCATCTCCAGCCTCCGCAACGAGACCGTGCTGCACGACGACTCCGCGGCACGCGACTTCGACATGCAGCCGCGCGGGGTCTCGGAGGCGATCGCGCGGGCGCTGGCCAATGAGGACCGGGAGTTCGCGGCCACCCGCTGGAGCGATGCCCTCTCGTCTTCGGGCCCGGCCCAGAGCTTCGGCGGCGCCAGCTTCGGACCGCGCCTCCTCGATTCGCGCTCTCTGCACCTGGACGTGTCGCCGGCGTGCGCCTTCGCCCCGGTGAGTCGGATCGGCGGTCGCGTGGGTTGGTACTACGCCGACTTCCTGTGGTCGCTGCGCGGCGCCATCGACCTCCTGGTGGGCGGGCCGGGCATGCGCCGCCGCCGGCCGCGTGGTCGTCCGCTGCGCGCCGGCGACGCGCTCGACTTCTGGCGCGTGGAGCGCATCGAGCCCGACGCGCTGCTGCGCCTGCGGGCCCAGATGCGCGTGCCCGGCCGCGCCTGGCTGCAGTTCGAGGTCGAACCCCGGGGCGAGGGCTGCGAGCTGCGTCAGACCGCGATCTTCGATCCGATGGGCCTGGCGGGCCGGCTCTATTGGTATGGTCTCTGGCCGGTGCACACCCTCATCTTCCGCGGCATGTTGCGCGAGATCGAGAAGCTCGCGAGACGGGAGCCCGTCTCCTGGTGAGCGATCGCCCGAGGCTGCGCGTCGGCGTCTCTTCTTGCTTGCTCGGCCAGGAAGTGCGCTACGACGGGGGCCATAAGCGCGACCGTTTCGTGCTCGAGTCGCTGGGACCGCTCGTCGAGTGGGTGCCGGTCTGCCCCGAGATGGAGCTGGGACTGGGCGTGCCGCGTCCCACGCTGCGCATCGAGGAGCGCCGCGGCAGCCAGGGCCTGCACCTGGTGATGCCCAAGACCGGGCGCGACTGGAGCGCGCCGATGCGACGCTACGCCCGGGAACGCTGCGACGGTCTCGCCGAGCGGGGCCTCTCGGGCTACGTCTTCAAGAAGGATTCACCGAGCTGTGGCGTGCGCTCGGTCAAGATCTACCCCGAAGACGGGCCGCCCCGACGCGGGGGGCGGGGCCTGTTCGCCGAGGCCGTCGTCTCCCGCTTTCCCCACCTGCCCTTCGAGGACGAGGGCCGTCTCCACGACGCACGCCTGCGCGAGAACTTCGTCACCCACCTGTTCGCCTATCGCGCGTGGCAGGATCTCGAGGAGCAGGGCCCCACCCGCGGCTCATTGATGGAGTTCCACCAGCGCCACAAGTTCGTGCTGATGGCGCGCAGCCAGGACGGCATGCGGCGACTCGGCCGTCTGCTCGGGTCGGCCGACAAGCGCCGATCCGCGAGCGGCCTCGCGCGCGACTACCTCGAGGGCTTGACCGCGGTGATGCGGAGAGCTCCCACGCGAAAGAACCACACCAACGTCCTTCACCACCTGGCCGGCTTCGTCTCCGACGCTCTGGACGCCGGCGATCGCAAGGAGCTGGCCGAGTCGATCGACGAGTATCGTCTGGGCCACGTGCCCCTGATCGTCCCCGTCACCTTGCTGCGCCATCACGCGCGCCGGGCCAACGAGCCCTACCTCGCCGAGCAGGTCTATCTCTATTCCCACCCGCAGGAGCTGATGCTGCTCAATCAGCTCTAAGGCGAGGCTATGCCCGGTCTGGGTCGGTATGGGCCGCGCGCAGATCGGTCGCTAGCCGGCCCTCAGGTGCTCGCGCAGCTCGGCCACCGGTGCGAGCTGTGCCAGATGGCCCAGCGCTTCCTGCTCGATCTGGCGCACCCGCTCTCGCGAGCGTCCGAGGCTGCGCCCCACCTCCTGCAGGGTCCGCTCCTGCCCGTCGCCGAGCCCGAAACGCAGCACCAGCACCTCGCGCTCGCGCTCGGGCAGCTGCGAGAGGGCTGCGCCCAGCGCCCTGCCGATGCGCACGCGATCGTGGTCGGACTCGGGCGAGACCGGTTCGGGGTCGGCCAGCCGATCCTGAAGCGGTCGGGCCTCGGAATCTCCCAGCGGCGACTCCAGCGACTCGATGCCTTGGAAGGCGGCCTCGGTCGCCTCGACGCCGTCCCGGTCGAGGCCGAGCTCGGCGGCGAGGTCGGAGGAGTCGGGGTGCGAGGTGCGGGCCGACAGGCTCTCCCAGCCCGCCCGGTGCTTGAGTCGGGCCTCGTAGATGTGGGACGGCACGCGCACGGTGCGCGAGTCGCGCTGGATCACGCGGATCATGGCCTGCTCGATCCACCACACGGCGTAGGTCGAGAACTGGAAGCCCAGCTCGGAATCGAACTTCTCGACGGCGCGCATCAGGCCGACACTGCCCTCCTGGATCAGGTCGAGGAAGGCGATGCCCTGGCCCCGATACCTCTTGGCCGAGTGCACGACCAGGCGGAGATTGTGGGCGGCCAGGATCTGTCGCGCGTCGTTGCGCCGGTCGAGTGCCCGCTTCGCCTCCCGCAAGGACTTGCGCGCGGCATCCACGTCGAGGCCCAGCTCTTCCAGGCGCGAGCGCACCGATCGGGGACGGCCCGGCTCGAGCAGGGCGAGCATCTCGAGGGCGATCGACTGCAGCAGCTCGAAGAGCAGCTCCGACGAGGCCAGGGTGTCGGCGATCTCGCCGTCGATGGCCTTCCTGCGCGAGGCACTGCGCGCCCGAGCGCGACGCTCGACTTCTTCGTTGAGCTTGCCGACGCGCTCGTCGATGAACGCGCTCCAGTCCTGGCCGGGGTTGCCCCGGGCTTCGTGGGCCATCAGGCCGGTCACCCGACGGTGGGCGCGCAGCTCGTGCCAGCGCTCCACCACCAGCCTCGCCGTGCCGGGCACGCGGTGCAGGGACTCGCGGAAGAGCTGGCTCTCGCGCCGGAGGGTCTGGGACAGCTCGGCCACCCGCTCGGGTGCCAGCGGCGGGAGCTTCGAGAGCTCGGCCAGGTAGCGGGTCAGGAGCTCCGGGGACGACTCGCCGTCCACCTGACGCTCGGCCCCCGCCCGGACTTCGGCTCGCTTCGCGCTTCGGTCGAACTCACCCATGCCGGCTTCCTTCCTGCGCCCGGGTCCGGGGCGCCGTCTGACGCGTTCCTGATCAGGTTGGCTCAGGGTCCACTATTGGTCAATATATTATCTGTACAAATGTGCTTTCGGCTCGTCCTCTCGGGTTTCTCGAGGGATTTCGTGTTGATGCAAGGCCCCGCAGGGGTGCCATTGGGCTCCTGGGGGCCCTTGTGCAATCTTTGTCCACATGCCGGTCCGAGCCGAGGAGACCACCTATCCGCTGCGCGCGGCCTCGCGGCTTACCGGTCTCTCGCCCGAGCTGCTGCGCGCCTGGGAGCGCCGCTACGGTGCCGTCGAGCCCCAGCGCAGCCCCGGCGGAACCCGCCGCTACCGCGCCTCCGACGTCGAGCGCCTGCGCCGTCTGAAGGCGGCGGTGGACGCCGGGCACCGCATCTCCGAAGTCGCCGACCTCGACGACGCCGCCCTCGCCGAGCTCGGGGCAGAGGCCCGGCCGAGCGCTTCCAGTGCGATCGAGGCGCTGCTCGAAGCGGTCGAGAAGCTCGACGCCCAGGAGGTCCGCCGCCTGCTCGCACTCCAGCTCGTGGCCCTGGGGCCGGTGCGCTTCGCCCAGGACCTGGCGATGCCCCTGGCCCGCCAGGTCGGCGAGCGCTGGGTCGAGGGCCGCATCGGGATCGCTGCCGAGCACCTGGCCTCGAGCGCGCTGCGCGCCATGCTGGGCTCGTCGCTGGCGCCGGGCGATGCGGCGAGTCGGGGCCCGAAGCTCGTCTTTGCGACGCTCAGCGGAGAGCGCCACGAGCTGGGCCTGCTCGGCGCCGCCCTCACCGCCATGGGCGCCGGCGCGAACCCGATCTACCTGGGGCCCGATCTTCCCATCGAGGACATGCTGAGCGCCGTCGAGGAAGTCGGCGCCCAGGTGCTGGTGCTGGGGCTGGTGACGCCGCCGGGTGATTCGGCGCGCGCCACGCTGGCCGCGCTGCGCGGCGGGCTGCCCGGACGCGTGCGACTCTGGGTCGGCGGCGCGGGCTCCGAGGGGCTCGACCTCGCGGACGGCGTCGAGCGTCTCGCGGGGCTTCCCGAGCTCGCCCAGCGCGTGGCGCTGCTCGACTTCGAGACCGACGGCTGAGCCCCGGCGCGCGCTGTCGGCTTGCACCGGGCGCCCGGCTCTCTAGGGTAGAGGCGTGGCCTTCGCCGACGCCCTGCGCCTGCCCGAATCCCTCGCCTCGGTGGAGCGCGCCGCACTGGGCTCGGCCTATCGCGCCCAGCAGGCGGCGATCCGCGCGCCGCTGCTGGCCTCGCACCTCCTGCTTCGCGTGCTGGGGCGCGGGCGCCGCGGCAGCCCGCCGCCGGTGGCCGCCCTGACTGCGCTGCGCCGCGAGTACGAGGCGCTGCTCGAGCGCGACCTCGCCAACGTGCGCGAGGGGCTGTATCCGCGCTCGCTGCTCTTCCAGATCCCGTGGAGCGACTACGCCCGCAGCCTGCCGCGCTTCGTCGCCGACCTGCCGCGGGTGGTGTGGCGCTCGCGGCGCGGCGACTTCAAGGACGTGCCCGACACCGGCTCGCGGCGCTTTCCCGGCTACTTCCGCCGCACCTACCACTGGCAGACCGACGGCTACCTGAGCCGGCACTCGGCACGGGTCTACGACCTCTCGGTCGAGGTGCTCTTCCTGGGCTGCGCCGACGTGATGCGCCGGCAGGTGATTCCGCCCATGGCGCGCTTCGCCGAAGCGCAGCGCCAGGCCGCCCGCCCGCTGCGCATCCTCGACGTCGGCTGCGGCACCGGCCACACCCTGGGCCAGATCGCCACCGCGCTGCCCGGGCAGCAGTACTTCGGGGTCGACCTCAGCCCCTGGTACCTCGAGGAGGCGCGCCGGCGTCTGGCCCACGTGCCCGATCTCTCGCTGCTCTGCGACAGCGCCGAGCAGCTGCCCTTCCGCGACGATTACTTCGACGTCGTGACCAGTGTCTATCTGCTGCACGAGATGCCGCGGCGCGTCCGCCGGCGGGTGGTGGCCGAGCTGGCGCGGGTGCTGCGCCCCGGCGGTCTGCTCGTGCTGGAAGACTCGGCCCAGCTCGCCGAGGCCCGCGACCTCGCCCCCTTCCTGCGCGCCTTCACCGAGATGATGCACGAGCCCTACTATCGGGACTACATGGGCGACGATCTGGAGGGGCTGTTGGCCGAGGCCGGCCTCGAAGTGGGCGGCACCGAGCGCGCCTGGCTCTCGAAGGTGGTGAGCGCGCGCGCGCCGGGCGCCTAGCCGGACGAGCTCCCGTTCGAGAACCAGTTCCGCGTGCCGTGGATCTCGATCCCCTCGGCGATGCGGTGGAGCGCCGAGCGGTAGGCGGCATCGCGCAGCGGCACGTCCTCGCTCTTGTGGATCTCCCAGATCCGGGTGAACGCCTTGGACATCATCTCTTCGAGGCGCTCGCGAACGGTCGCCAGGCTCCAGGGGTAGCCCCCCCGGTTCTGCACCCACTCGAAGTAGCTCACGGTCACGCCGCCGGCGTTGGCCAGCACGTCGGGCAGCACCCGCACGCCGGCCTCGTGCAGGGGCGCGTCGGCGTCGCTGGTCACCGGCCCGTTGGCGATCTCGGCGATGAGCTTGGCCTTCACGTCCCCGGCGTTCTTCTCGGTGATCACCCCGCCCAGCGCGGCCGGAACCAGCACGTCCACGTCGAGCGCCAGCAGCTCCTCGTTGCTGATCGTGTCGTGTTCGATCATCTCGCAGACCGAGCCCTCGCAATAGACGCCGTCCAGCTTGCGGGTCTCCTGCTTGTGCTGATAGAGGCTCTCCACGTCGAAGCCTTCGTCGGAGTAGATGCCGCCCTTGGAGTCGCTGACGGCCACGATCTTGTAGCCCTCCTGCTGGAGCAGGCGCGCCACGTGGTAGCCGCCGTTGCCGATGCCCTGCATGGCCACACGCGTCTGGTCGGGCTTCATGTCGGTGCGCTTGGCGAACTCCTGGATCACGTGGAAGCAGCCGCGGCCGGTGGCCTCCTCGCGGCCCTCGCTGCCGCCCAGCGCGATCGGCTTGCCGGTGATCACGCCCGGCGCCTTCATGCGGTGGATCGTCTCGTACTCGTCGGCCATCCAGCCCATGATGCGGGCGTTGGTGTTGACGTCGGGGGCGGGAATGTCGGTCTCGGGGCCGACGAAGTCGGCCATCGCGCGCATGTAGCCCCGGGCCAGCCGCTCGAGCTCGAGCCGCGAGAGATCCTTGGGGTCGACCACCACGCCGCCCTTGCCGCCGCCGTAGGGGATGTCCACCACCGCGCACTTCAGCGTCATCCACAGCGCCAGCGCGCTGACCTCGGCCTGGCTCACCTCGGGGTGGAAGCGGATGCCGCCCTTGGTCGGCCCGAGCACGTCGTTGTACTGACAGCGAAAGGCCTCGAAGTGCCGGGTGGAGCCGTCGTCCATGCGCACCCGCACGTCGGCCGAGAGCACCGCTTTGGGCCGGCGCAGGGCGTCGAGCACCTCTTCGGCGATCTCGGCGGCTTCGCCGATCCGCTCCACGCGAGCGACGGCATCCTGGAAGGCATCGAGATGGCCCAAGGCCGGCTCTCCTATCGCTGCAACGTCATCCAACGTCCCAGCCACTTCTTGACCGTGGGCGTGGCGCGCTGACGGGTGTAGAGGCCTGCGGCACGCTTGATCGCCTCGGCCTGGGTAGGGTAGGGGTGGATCACGTCCAAGATAGTGCCTAGCCCGAGCTTCCCCACCATGGCCAGCGTGATCTCGCTGATCATCTCGCCGGCGTGCGCCGCCACGATCGTGGCGCCCAGGATCTCGTCCTTGCCCTCGGCGGTGAGGATCTTGACGAAGCCCTCGTCCTCGCCGTCGGCGACGGCGCGGTTCACCTCCGACAGCGGCACGGTGTAGGTGTCGATCTCGAGGCCCTTGTCCTCGGCCTCGCGGGCGTAGAGCCCCACGTGGGCGATCTCGGGGTCGGTGTAGGTGCACCAGGGCATCACCAGCGACGAGAGCTTCTTGGTGCGGGCGAAGAGCGCGTTCTGCACCACGATCTTCGCGGCGGCGTCGGCGGCGTGGGTGAACTTCCAGTCCATGCAGATGTCGCCGGCGGCGTAGATGCGCGAGTTGCTGGTCTGGAGGTAGTCGTTGACGTGGACGCCGCGCCGCGCGTCGTATTCCACGCCCACGCACTCGAGCTCGAGCCCCTCGACGTTGGGCGCGCGCCCCACGCCGAGCAGCAGCTCGTCGACCACCAACGAGTCGCGCCGCCCGCCGGGGTGCACGAAGTGCACGGTGCGCTCGTCGCCATTGCGCTCCACCCGCTCGATCTTGCAGCTGTTGACCATCGCGATGCCTTCTTCCTGGAAGCGGGCCTCGACGATCGCCGCGGCGTCCTGATCTTCGCGGGGCAGGATGTGGTCGTCGGCGTGGAGCAGCGTCACCTCGGAGCCCAGGCGCCGGAAGGCCTGGGCCAGCTCGCAGCCGATGGGCCCGGCGCCGATCACCCCGAAGCGCCGCGGGCGCTCGGTCAGGTTGAAGACGGTCTCGTTGGTGAGGTAGCCCGAGCTCTCGAGCCCCTCGATGGGCAGGGCGATGGCCCGGGCGCCGGTGGCGATCACGGCCTTCTTGAAGCGCAGGGTCTGTCCGTCCACCTCCACGCTGCTGCGGCCGTTGAAGGCGGCCTCGCCCAGGTAGACGTCTACGCCCAGCTCGTCGCGGTAGCGGCTGGCGGCGTCCTCGTGACTGATCTGGGCGCGCACCCGGCGCATGCGCTGCATGGCCGCGCCGAAGTCGGCCTCGGCGCCCTCGGCCAGGCGCAGGCCGATCTCCTTCTCGGCGCGGCGCGCCTCGGCGACCATGCGCGCGGCGCGGATCACGCCCTTGGAGGGCACGCAGCCGACGTTGAGGCAGTCGCCGCCCAGATAGTGACGCTCGACCAGCGCCACCCGAGCACCGAGGCCGGCGGCGATGGCGGCCGTGATCAGGCCCGCCGAGCCGGCGCCGATCACCACCAGGTTGTAGGTGCCCTCGGGCTTGGGGTTCACCCAGTCGTCGGGGTGTACGTTGCGCAGCAGCGTCTGGTTGTGGGAGTCGAGCGGGCTCACGGGCGGTAGATCGGACAAGGGACTCTCCTAGGCGATGGTATCGCCGGTGGCTTCGGCCAGGGCGCGTCGGGCGATGCGGGTGACGAGGACGGTGACGACGGCGGTGGCCGCGAGGCCGACGATCATCAGGGCGGTCTGGCCCGCGCCCCGTTCGGGGGCGGCGCCCCCCGCCAGGGCCGCTACGTCGCCGGCGGCCTTGCCGGAATAGACATACAGGAAGGTGCCCGGCAGCATGCCGAGACAGGCCACGAGATAGTCGGCGAAGCGCACCCGGGTCAGACCCAGACCATAGTTCAACAGGTTGAAGGGGAAGACCGGCGAGAGCCGCAGCAGGAAGACGATGCGGCGCCCCTGCTCGCCCACGGCCCGGTCGATGGCGGCGAACTTCTCGTTGCCCTCGAGCCGCCGTTCGACGGCCTGGCGCGCCACGTAGCGCGAGATCAGGAAGGACGCGCCGGCGCCCAGGGTGGCGGCGAGGAAGACGTAGGCCACCCCCTCGCCGATGCCGAAGATCGCTCCGGCGGCCAGGGTCAGGAGCGAGGCCGGCACGAAGGCCACCACCGCCACCGAGTAGCCGGCGATGAAGACCAGCGGTCCCCACAGGCCCAGGCCCTCCACCCACTGCGCGAACTGGGGGATCGCCGTCCCGGCCTGGCGGCCCAGCACCCACAGCGCGGCCAGCGCCAGCAGGCCCGCGCCGATCTTGGCCCAGGGAAGGGCTCGGCCGTCGGTCGTCTCGCTCGGTGCGGTCGCGGGGTCCATGTCGGCCTCCTGGAGCAACGGGCACTGGGATGCGCGCGGCCGTGCGGGGTTTCAGGCCAGGGCCCCGCCGCAGCTCGAGCCGTTGCCGGCGGTGCAGGCGAAGCAGTGGTCCGCGGTGGAGATGGCGGCGCCCTCGAGCTCGGCGAGGTCCTCCAGGTCCCAGACGCTCTTGGGCCGCGCTCCCAGGGGCATCTCGAGCATCTGGTTGAAGTCGCAATCGAACAGCGCCCCGTCCCAGGCCACCGAGAGCAGCGAGCGACACATCACGGCGTCGACCGTGACGGGGTTGAAGTGGTGGACCAGCAGGCCCATGTACTCCGCGGCGCGTCCCTCGCGCTCGAGGGCGTGGGCGAAGCGCTTGATGGGCATGTTGGTGATCGTGCCCAGCGCGTCGAACTCGATGCCGAAGAGCTCGCGCAGCTCGGCCTTGTAGGTGGCCTCGAGCTCGGCCTGGGCGGGGGGCAGGCTCGGGCCCAGCGGGTTGTAGACGAGGTCGAGCTCGAGACCGCTGCCCGGTCGGGCGTAGCCGAGCGCGTTGAGCTGCTGCAAGGCCTCGATGCTGCGCGCGAAGACGGCCTTGCCGCGCTGGGCGTCGACGTTCTCGCGCGTGTAGCAGGGCAGGGAGGCCACGACCTTGACGCCCTGCTCGGCGAGGAACTCGGCGGTGTCCTCCTGGCCGGGCAGGAAGAGCACGGTGAGGTTGCAGCGGTCGATCACCTGACGCCCCAGGGCGCGGGCCTCGCGCACCAGGCTGCGGAAGCTCGGGTTCAGCTCAGGGGCGCCACCGGTGAGGTCGAGGGTGGCCAGGCCCGGGTTGGCGCGCAGCAGCTCGACCACGCGCCGCGCGGTGCGCTCCTCCATGATCTCGGTGCGCTTGGGGCCGGCCTCGACGTGGCAGTGGTGGCAGGCCAGGTCGCAGAGCTTGCCGACGTTCACCTGCAGCGTGGTGGGGGCGGCGCGGCGCAGCGCCGGCAGCCCGTGTTCCTTCAGCAGGGGTTCGAAGTGGTTCATCGGGGTGCGCCGAATTCGAGGCCGGCGTACCAGGCGCGGGCCCGGCCGCAGTGGTTGTCGCTGTCGCTCATCAGCCCTACGGCCGCGGGTCGAGGGGGGTTACGCCCGAAGGCCTTGCGGTAGGCGCCGACCACGTCCACCTCGGCTTCGATCCACTCCTCGGAGGCCCCGCGCTCCAACGCCACGAGCTCGATC
>Ga0224508_10003029_pt1 | contig 14020 bp, 16 predicted proteins | sample SF_Jan12_sed_USG_4_FD_170157 | JGI IMG/M metagenome (GOLD analysis project Ga0224508, IMG submission 170157) | Sediment microbial communities from San Francisco Bay, California, United States - SF_Jan12_sed_USGS_21 | ecosystem: Environmental > Aquatic > Marine > Sediment | place: USA... | reverse complement strand
AAACAAGACCGCCATCAGACCGAGCGCGTCAAAAACTGCTTGAATTTATTACGCCGCAAAGCCGGTGTGAATTATGGTGCCATAGTACGAAGCGAAAATAATTTTCCGACTGGCGCGGGTTTAGCGTCATCAGCATCGGGTTTTGCCGCGTTGGTCACCGCAGCATCCAAAGCATTGGGACTGGACTTGAGTGAAAGTGAGATTTCCGACGTCGCGCGGCGCGCATCCGGTTCGGCAGCACGCTCAATATTCGGTGGTTTTGTCGAGATGCCCTGCGCACCCGGCGATGCCATTGCTAAACCCCTGCTCGCTGCCGAGGAATGGCCATTCACGGTGTTAATCGCGGTCACTTCTACAGCGGTGAAACACACGGGCTCAACTGCGGGTATGCAACTCACCGCACGCACGTCCCATTATTATCGAGCCTGGATCGAAACCGCACATGACGATTTCGTCGCTGCGCGCAAAGCCGTTCTGGCACACGACTTTGAAGCGCTGGCGGAAATCAGCGAACGCAGTTGCCTGAAAATGCACGGAGTCATGATGTCAGCCCAGCCCGGATTGATTTATTGGAACGGCGGCACCATTGAAGGAATAAACAGAGTGAGGGAACTGCGTCAGCGCGGCGTTCCCGTGTTTTTCACCATCGATGCTGGTCCGCAACTAAAAGCCGTATGTATGCCGAAACATGAACAAACCGTACATGATGCATTGACGGATACGCCTGGCGTGTTGAAGGTGTTAAGCAGCGCTTTGGGCGATGGCGCCCGCATTTTAACTAGCAAAGATAAAGATAAGGAAACTATACATTGATTGTCACCGCGTCAGCACCGGGTAAATTGGTTTTACTGGGCGAATATGCCGTTCTGGAAGGTGCACCGGCGATGGTGTTGGCAGTCAACCGTCGTGCCGAGGTGACACTGTCATCCAAGAAAGCAGACAGCGGTCTATGCGCTATCGACGCACCAGGGATTATCAAAGACACCGCGGATTTTAAATTGCAACAAGACGGTACGCTGGAATGGCGTGGAGTCGGTAGCCAGGTCATCAATCGACTACGGCCTGTTGCGCACTTATTACGCGCCCTGGTATCCCAGGGCTTTTTGACCGCATCGCAACTGCCAGGTTTTACCGCAACGCTACTGACCTTAAACTTTTTTTATCGCGGCCAATCCGGGCGCTCGGATAAACTGGGGTTAGGTTCAAGCGCGGCATTAACCGTCGCTCTGGCCTTTGCGCTGGCCGAGTATGCCGGCTTCCCATTGGATAAATTCGCCAGAGAAAAATGGCTTGGCTTGTTGATGCGCGCGCACCGCGCCATGCAAGGCGATCAGGGCAGCGGCCTGGATGTTGCCGCCAGCATGTGGGGTGGCGTCATCCGCTATTCGTTGCGCAGCGGAACACCTGACGTTCAACAAATTGCAATGCCCGATGATATTGCACTGTTGTTTATCTGGACCGGCAAAGGCGCAGCGACCGATGATTTTCTCAAAGCATTCCAAAACTGGCGTGACGACAAGGTTGCCGAATCTACCGCCATGCTACGAGACATGGAAGACATATCCGCAGCCGGCTTGAATGCGGCCAAAGAAAACGATTTCAAATTGTTGTTAGAAACTGTCGCCGCTTATGGTGCTGCTCTGCGCGGTCTGGGCAAAGCCAGCGGTGTCGATATCTATTCGGCAGAACACGAACGAATTAACGGGATCGCGTACGACATCGGCGCGATCTATAAACCCTGTGGTGCCGGTGGTGGCGACTTGGGTGTGGCTTTAAGCAACGATCCCGACATTCTCCAAACATTACAATGCAAAGTCGAACAAGCAGGATTTAAAACCGTCGGTCTGCAAATAGACCCGCAAGGCGCACGTATCGACACCCACATCAATTAAACCTCTTTAGATGACCACACAAAGCTCTCGCATTCCCCGTTTCTATCGCATGTCCGTGCAGGAACGTGTACGTGCCGCACACGACCAAGGTTTATTGTCACGCGAAGATTATTCGTCGCTTGCCAGCGGGCGTCACACCTTAAATATTGATCGCGCCGACAAGATGATCGAAAACGTCATCGGTGTGATGGGCCTGCCAGTGGGTTTGGGTTTGAACTTCATGATCAATGGCGACGAATATGTTGTGCCGTTGGTCGTTGAAGAGCCTTCCATTGTTGCCGCGTTGAGTTCGGCAGCGAAAACTGTCCGACTTGCCGGTGGTTTCACCTCGAGCAGCACTCAACCTATTCTGATAGGGCAAGTGCAAGTCATCGGTGTGCGGGATCTTGAACAAGCAAGACAAACTCTGTTGGAACGAAAACAGGATATCCTGAATCAGGCCAACAGTCTGCACCCCAATATGGTGGCGCGTGGTGGTGGCGCTACTGATGTGGAAGTACATATTCACGATTCCGAACATGGTGGCATGCTTATCTTGCATTTGCTGGTGGACACTTGCGATGCTATGGGCGCCAATCTGGTTAACACCATGTGCGAAGGCGTGGCGTCACTGGTGGAAAGCATTACTGAAGGCAAAGTGTTCTTGCGCATTCTTTCGAACCTGTCTGACCGCGCGTTGGTGTTTGCGCAAATGCGTGTACCGACCGAACTTCTTGCGGTCAATGATTACAGCGGCGAAGAAGTACGTGACGGCATTATCCTGGCGGGCGAATTTGCCGCTATCGATCCCTACCGTGCGGCAACCCATAATAAAGGCGTCATGAACGGTGTTGATGCGGTCGCCATTGCGACCGGTAATGACTGGCGCGCTATCGAAGCGGCGGCCCATGCCTATGCGTCACGAGATGGGGTTTACACGTCGCTCACACGTTGGTCCAAAGGTGACAATGGTGAATTGGTAGGTGAGATTGAAATACCGATGAAAGTCGGCACCGTCGGCGGGCCGTTGCAATCCAATCCTACTGTTGCATTGAACCATCGAATTCTGGGTGCAAAATCTGCTCGCAATCTGGCCGAGATCATGGGTGTTGTCGGGCTGGCACAAAACTTTGCCGCTTTGCGTGCATTGGTAACCGAAGGTATACAAAAAGGACACATGACATTACACGCTCGCAGTGTCGCCACGGCAGCCGGTGCACCGATTGAATTTTTCGATATCGTGGTCGAGCGATTAATCAAAAGCGGCGATATAAAGATATGGAAGGCGAAAGAGATTGTTAACGAGCTGACGAGTTCCGATAAAAACACCAAACGCAATAAAAAGACCTCGGCTTTGGTCGCCGGACACGGAAAAGTCATTGTGCTCGGCGAACACGCAGCAGTGTATGGTCGTCATGCTTTGGCCGCACCGATTCCATTAGCAGTGCAAGCACAGGTCGAAGACAGCGAACACGGCATCGAACTGATTATTCCGCGTTGGCAAGTCGAACAAACCGTGTTGGCCGACTCTGAGCATCCATTGTCTTTCGAACAACCGCTGGCCGATCTGCTGAATAAATATCAATTATCTGATCGTTCGTTTCGCATCATGGTGTTCCCTGGTGTACCGCGCGCTATGGGGCTGGGTGGCTCGGCTGCGGTAGCCGTCGCCATCATTCGCGCGATTGATGAACATTTCAAACTCGATCTGTCCGACGAAGAAGTTAATACGCTCGCCTTTGAATGCGAGAAAGTTGCTCACGGCACGCCTTCCGGCGTAGACAATACGCTGGCCACTTACGGGAAGTTGTTGCTATACCGTGCGGGTGCTCCGCCGTTGATGCAAACACTCAAAGCAAAACAACCGGCACATATGGTTGTTGGTATTACCGGTGTGGAAAGTTTGACCGCGAAAACAGTGGCGGACGTGCGGACAATGTGGACACGCAACAAACCTCTGTACGAAAGTATTTTTGATCAGATCGACAGTCTTGCCCAGCAAGGTGTCGATGCACTCAAAACTCACGACCTTGCTTTACTGGGTGATTTGATGAATGTTAACCAAGGCCTGCTCAATTCATTACAAGTGTCCAGTCCGGAGCTGGAAGATTTGATTCAGCTAACCCGGCGTCATGGCGCCCTGGGTGCGAAGCTCACTGGCGGTGGTGGTGGCGGATCCATGATTGCCCTGTGCGAAGATGCACAACACGCAAATCGAATCGGCGAAGCCATTCGTGATTCCGGCTTACAAGCAAAGGAGATACAAATTGGCTAACGCTTCAAACGCGCTGCAGACTGACGCAATCGTTTCGTCCGATTCTGACCAACTAATACTGGTCAATCACCTCGACGAAGAAATCGGACATCTTAGTAAGGGCGAAACCCATGACGGCGCCGGCTTATTGCATCGCGCGTTTTCTTTGTTCGTATTCAACGACGAGGGCGATCTATTGTTACAACAACGTGCCGGTGATAAACGTTTGTGGCCCATGTACTGGGCGAATAGTTGTTGCAGTCACCCACGTCACGGTGAAACCATGGACGAGGCAGTGCATCGTCGTTTGCATGAAGAACTCGGTGTAACCAGTAATTTGCAATATATGTATAAATTCGTTTACCACGCGAGTTTTGGTGATGCAGGTTCAGAATACGAATATTGCTGGGTGTACATTGGCAAGACTACGGATAAAGTTCAGGCCAATACTACCGAGTTGGCGGACTGGCGTTTTATCAAACCCGAACAGCTTGATCATGATTTGTTACACGATTCGCAACACTATACGCCCTGGTTAAAAAGCGAATGGGCGCGCTTGCGCAGCGAATTCAACGAACAAATAAATACGCTTTAAGTCAAAGGTTCACACGCAATAAAATAATTGCTCATGTCGATCCCACTCATACAAAAATACAAAGTCGCTAAGTATTTGTTGGGCAAAAAATTTTCCAGTGAACAACGCTATCCATTGGTATTAATGCTTGAGCCATTGTTTCAATGCAATCTCGCATGCGCCGGTTGCGGAAAAATCGACTATCCGAAACCCATATTGCAAAAACGCTTGAGTGTGGAAGACGCTTTACATGCAGTAGATGAATGCGGTGCACCGGTAGTGTCCATACCCGGTGGCGAACCTTTGGTCCACAAAGAACTACCGGAGATTGTGAAGGGCATCGTCGCACGTAAAAAATTCGTTTACCTGTGTACCAACGCGATTTTATTGACGAAAAAACTCGACGAGTACACGCCCTCACCTTATCTGACGTTTTCAATTCACCTGGACGGAAATCGCGAAAGACATGACGAGTCAGTCTGTCAGGAAGGTGTTTTTGACAAGGCAGTCGAAGCAATCAAGGCGGCACGCGGACGTGGCTTTCGAGTGAATTTGAATTGCACGCTGTTTAATGGCGAAGAACCGGAAGAGGTCTCTGACTTTTTCGACTACGCTATGTCCTTAGGCGTTGAAGGGATTACCGTATCGCCCGGCTACAGTTACCAGCACGCACCACAACAAGACGTGTTCCTGCCGCGCTCGGAAAGCAAGCAGTTGTTCCGCAATATTTTTAAAATTGGCAAACAACGTGGCAGTAAATGGCGTTTTAATCAATCCAGTATGTTTCTGGATTTTCTTGCCGGCAACCAAAGCTACCAATGCACACCCTGGGCGAATCCGACTTACAATATTTTCGGCTGGCAAAAACCGTGCTACTTGTTGGTTGACGACGGTTATGCAAAAACATTTAGATCACTTATGGAAGAAACCGAATGGGAAAACTACGGCACCGGTCGTAACCCCAAGTGCGATAACTGCATGGCCCATTGCGGTTATGAAGGCACAGCGGTAGCAGACACCATCGCCCATCCACTACGCGCCCTGGGTGTCTTCCTGCGCGGCCCCAAAACCGATGGTGCCATGGCACCGGAATTGCCCGTGGTCTACAAACAAGCGGGAGACGCCGCACCGCTACAGTAAATATCCGCGCGTATCCGGGAGTTCGAAACCATGTTTTTGGTAATTGTCGCAGCGGGCGCGCTACTCTGGTTACTCATTTTAATTCTCCCGTGGCAATCCTGGCGTACCCGTGAATCGTTAGACGCTCCGGTCGAATTCTCGCTAAAAACGGATTTAAGCGATGTCACTGTTCTCATCCCCGCGCGCAACGAGGAGAAACACATCTCCCGCACGCTAAGCGCGGTTATGGATCAGGGAATCAATCAAAAAGTTATCGTCATTGACGACGAATCCACCGACGATACCGCTGCAATTGTCAACCAACACCCTGGCCTGCGTGATGTTAGTCTGTTATCCGGCAAGGCCATACCGGATGGATGGAATGGAAAACTATGGAGTCTGCAACAAGGTCTTGAACAAGTAGACACGCCGTTGGTCTTACTACTCGATGCCGATATGGAACTGGGCTTTGGTTTTTTAGCAGTATTGCGTGAGCAAATTAATTCTAAAAATGCAGACATGGTATCCGTCATGGCGAGCCTGCGTATGTTGTGTTTCTGGGAAGGCTTGTTCATGCCCGCGTTTGTATTTTTCTTCAAACTGCTTTATCCGTTTAAATTATCGAATTCGGATTCGCGTCATGTCGCGGCAGCTGCTGGCGGTTGTGTACTCATTCGTACTGAAGTTTTACGTCAGGTTGGTGGTTTTGAAAACATTCGCAACGAACTCATTGACGATTGCGCATTAGCAAGGACTGTTAAAAATTCAGGCTTTCGCACATGGACCGGACTGACCCATTCAGCGCAAAGTGTTCGGGAGTACAATACGCTGTCCAGCATCTGGAACATGGTTGCACGCACGGCGTTTACCCAACTGCGTTATTCGTTGGGCTGGTTATTATTGTGTACCGTGCTCATGTTTATCGGATTTGTAGCTCCGGTATTCGCAGTGTTCAGCGATCATGGTTTGGTCCAGGTCCTCGGTATCGTCGCCTGGATTTTAATGATGGTGTGTTACGTACCGACACTGGTTTATTACGGCTTGGCACCTATAATGTCGTTTTTTCTTCCTGTGGTGGGCCTCATGTTTCTTGCCATGACCTGGACGTCCGCGATTCGTCATTGGACGGGTAATGGTGCATCATGGAAAGGCCGAAACTATTTTTCAAGCGACAAAACGCCAGCTAAACAATGAAGATGGTAGTTAAATCTATTCGTCGTTTAGCGCTGCTAACAATCACGTTATGCCTAAGCTTGAACAGTTACGCTCAGGAGGCGAAAGATACCATTAGCCATTTGCAAGATTCCTTAATCGAGTTAATGAAAAATAGTGATCTTGATTACCAGCAACGCTTTGAACAAATCGCACCGATTGTGGATGCGACGCTGGATATTCCTACAATCTCAAAACTGGTTCTGGGAAGAACATGGCGTGAACTCGATGATATGCAAAAATCGAATTTCCTGGAAAAATTTCGCGAACTCAGTATTTCAACATATGCTTATCGCTTCTCCTCGTACAACAATGAACAGTTTGAAATTATTGGACAGGAACCGCCAAACCGCGGCCGTGTCGTGGTGACAAGCGAATTGCAGTTGCAAAACAAACCATCCATCGGTTTTGAATATCATCTAAGTGAATCCGAAAACGGTTGGCGAATCGTCAATATCGTCGTGGATGGTGTAAGCGATCTTGCGTTAAAACGGGGCGAATACAATGCCGTGTTAAGTGACGGTAACTTTGACGATTTGACTACCGAACTGGAAAGACAAATCGAACGCAACTCCGGTCAATAACGGCATCGCGATATGAATCGTCCCATTATTCTACTTTCCACGGTTTTGAGTTGCGTTTTTATCACAGCTTGTGTTGGCCGTTCGCATATACCTTATCAACCGGACAATTCGTCCACAGCAGCAACGGACATAGCTTCCTCCCAACATTTTGAATACACCAAGCAAACAGTTCCTTTTGAAAATCATATCCTACGCGAAGACGAAAGCAAATATTATATTCTGCGTCATATACGCTTACCGTCCAGCGGTGACAATGGTCAACCGGAAAACACAATGACGCTTCGGTATTACGAGAGTAAGTTACCCGGACGCAAAGGCCTAGTCATTGTGTTGCCGATTTGGGGAAGTTCGATATATCCGCCAAAAAAAATTACGCGCTCTTTGATAAAAAAAACCAAAGGAAGATTAAACATCATGTGGGTCGAAGGCCCACGACAACTATTTGACTGGCAACAATTGAAACAGTCCACTAATGAAGATGAATTTGCAGTGGCGGTGAGGAAAACAACTGAACGCCTGCAAACAAATGTCATCGATATACGTCGTCTTGTTGATTGGAGCGAAACCCAGCCAGACATAGATCCACAGCGCATTGGCCTGGTAGGTTTTAGCATTAGCGCGATTGCGGCTGCTCTGGTGCTACCTCATGATCAACGCTTTGCCAGCTCAGTTCTGGTGATGGGTGCCGCACAACCCAGCAAAATGATTGCGCTTTGTTATGGGCGGTTAGCCGAAGTACGGGAAATAATTACCGAACGTTTTAACTGGACGGTGGAGGAATACCAAACATTTGTCGAAAAAATCTACCATGACTTCGATCCGGCCATCTATGCCGGTAAATCGGATCCCGAAAATATTCTTCTCATTGACGCACGCAACGATACCTGCATGCCGGAAAGTGCGCGCGATGCGATGTGGCACGCACTTGGAAAACCGGAACGTATCAGCATCAATTATGGACACAAGACATCTTTTTTAGCGATGACGCCAATAGGATTTAATTTTCTGAATGGGGTTATTGTTAAGTTTTTGCGAGAGCATCTCGATACAGACAAGCAATAGGGGTGCTCACATCAGGATGCAAACTCATCCAATAGCGTTTGGGTTTTTTGTGTCGCCCGGTCACACTGCGCCGCATTACGGGACATTTTCATTCGTTTGAAAAACCCGGGCTTGCGATCATCCCGGTAACTGGCTGCCAACATATTGAGATGACCACAACTTTTAAGCATATTCGACTCTGCTAGCGTCATACGAAAAAATAACGCCCCATCCGTTTGTTCTATTTCCGGCAACAGATAAATGAGATCATTCGTCACACGATTTTGTTGCCGGAACACTTGCTCAACATAATCCCGGAATTTGTCACTACCGGTGAGTAGTCGACGACAGTCAGCGGTTTTGGTGGTAACACAACCGGATAAAGTGGCGCAAAGAACAAACGCACTTAAAATTACAATTATTTTTCCAACAGATTTCATGAAGAAAGCTTAGCACACCGACTTGCCCGCTCCACCCACAAACAAAAAGGTCTGGATTCAATTACTACTATTGCTAGCTGGACTTGGTTTGCTCGCAATATTGATCACGCAGTCAGATGCAAGCAATTTACGCGAAGGCTTGCAATCCATAGGTTGGTTCATCGTACCCATCGCACTATTTCATCTCATACCTTTGTATTTTCATATGCTGGGCTGGCGCCAGATAATCGAGAAGGCACTTCGTCCACCATGGGCGCGGTTATTCGTACTACGCTGGATAACCGAGTCCGTTAACAATCTGTTACCCGTCGCGCAAGTCGGTGGAGAAATTGTGCGGGCGCATTTACTCACCAAACAGGGTATCGGTGGAGCCGCTGCAAGCAGCACGGTGTTGGTTGACTTTACCATCGGGTTATTTGCGCAAACCGTGTTCACCCTGGTCGGTCTGATGCTTCTAATCAACGCTACGGGTTCAAGTGATTTCACCGTGAATTTATCGGTTGGTGTAATGTTGTTTTTATTATTATTAACGGGTTTCTATTTTTTGCAATCCCGAGGCTTAAGCAAAATCGCTTCATATATCGCGACGCGCTCGGCTACGCATGATCGATGGCACACAATCATTAAAAGCTCTGACGAGTTTACAACGAAAGTCAAACAACTCTATCAACAACGTCAACGTATTTTTCTGGCTTTTAACTGGCGACTGCTTGCCTGGTTTGCTGGAGCAGGTGAAACATTTCTGATTTTATATGCACTCGGAATAAATGTGCCACTGTCGTATCTGGTCATACTCGAAAGTTTCGCTTTCGCCGCACGCAGTTTAGGCTTTCTTGTTCCTGGCGCCGTCGGCATTACCGAAGGCGTGTTAGTTTTGGTTGGCACATTGTTAGGTTTAACACCAGCGCAAGCACTGACCCTCGCTCTGGCAAAACGCGCGCGTGAGTTATTACTGGGTATACCTGGATTAGTTGTTTGGTTTGCGGAAGAATCCCCATTTGAATAAAATAACTAAACCGGCGAAATACGGATAAACAGGCGATTTCCCTTTACTTTACAATAGGTTACGAAAACGCTATAGTAGTTAAAGTAAATATATCGAAACAATTATTAACACGAGGAGCCAGGCTACCTCGCGATCTTTTGGGGTGTTTCGAGCTTTGCGCAATCAACTGAATTTGACTAATTGATTGCAGTCTGTACCGATTACTTTTGTTGCTCGCGGCACTTCCGTTACCGGATGTGCCCCACTACTATTAATTAAACGATAAATTCAGCGGGGATGATGCTAGAACTCATTACAGCAAACGAATCATTACCTTTTAGTGTGGCTATAGCAGTCATGTTAGGTATCGCATTGCTCGAAGGAATTACAACGGTTTTGGGTGCGGGCATTTCGGGATTCCTTGATTCGCTACTGCCCGAGTTTGATTTGGGTGCTGATATGGAATTGGATGTTGATGGAGACTTTGATATGGATGGCCACGCCTCCCCAGCTTCCAGCTTTTCAAAAGTATTAAGTTGGTTGCACGTGGGTGAAGTGCCCGTACTCATGCTAGTACTCATCATGTTAACTGCTTACAGTTTAATTGGTTGGGGCATACAGTATGTTGTAAAAGGCGCAACCGGTTCATTTATGGCCGCTTCTGTTGCCTCGATACCCGCATTGCTATTGTCTTTTCCAGTTGTACGATTTTTGGTGAATTTTTGGCGAAATATATGCCCAAAGACGAAACCGCTGCAGTATCCGAAAAAAGTTTTATTGGTTTGGATGCAGTGATCACACTAGGCACTGCCCGGCATAAAAGCGCCGCCCAGGCAAAACTACGTGATATTCACGGCACGTGGCATTACGTCATGGTGGAACCAAACAATAGTGAAGAAGAATTTGCACAAGGTGACAACGTCGTACTGCGTCGACTGGATGGGGCGACATACTACGCAGAGAAGAGCGAATAGTTAGATGCTCTTGAGTTCAACCTATTTCAAACATTAAGGAGTAGAGATATGACTGATTTAGTGGGTATCGCGATTATTGCCGGCATTTGCCTGGTTCTGATTATCGCGCTGATGATGGTTATTTCACGTTTGTATCGACGTGCATAGAAAGAAATCTCTTTTGTGCGTACGGGTTTTGGCAGGCAAAAAGTCATCATGAATGGTGGTGTGTTAGTGCTCCCTGTGTTGCACGACATCATACCGGTCAACATGAACACGTTGCGGCTGGAAGTGCGTCGCGCAAATGAACAAGCATTGATTAAACGTGACCGTATGCGTGTCGATGTGACGGCTGAGTTCTATGTGCGTGTGAAACCGACGGAGGATTCCATTGCCAACGCCGCACATGAAAACCATGGCGCCGTCAGAATTGAAAGACCTGGTCGAAGGTAAGTTTGTCGATGCGTTGCGTGCCGTAGCGGCGGAAATGGCTATGGAGGAATTGCATGAACAACGTGTCGACTTTGTACAAAAAGTGCAACAAGTGGTGTCCGAAGACTTGCTCAAGAACGGTCTTGAACTGGAAGCGGTTTCTTTGACCGGCCTCGACCAGACCAGCAAGGAATTCTTCAACCCGGACAACGCGTTTGATGCCGAAGGTTTAGCCAAACTCACGGAAGAGATTGAGGAACGTCGTAAAAAACGTAACGACATCGAACAAGACACCGAAGTTGCCGTGCGTAACAAGAATCTCGAAGCCGAAAGAAAGAAGCTTGAGATTCAACGCGATACGGAATACGCACAACTTGAACAACAACGGAAAATTGAAATTCGCCGCGCCGCACAGACAGCGGAGATCGCGCGCGAGCAGGTGGAAAAAATCGCGACGCGGAGCAAGCCGACATTCTGGCTAAGCGCGATGTTGAAACATCACGCATCACTTCTAATCGAGCAATCGAAGAAGAACGCATCGAAAAAGAACGTCTGGTGCAGGAACGCGAAGTGTTAAAAGCAAAAGCGGTGGAACTCGCCGAGCAAGACCGTGCGATTATCATTGCACAAAAATCGAAGGAACAATCCGAAGCCCAGGCTGAAGCAGATCGCGCACGTTCAATGGCAGTGAAAGAGGAAGAAGCCGTCGTCACTGTGCGAGAGACCGAGAAAGCAGAACGATCGAAAGCCGTGGAACTGGTGCAAGCCCGTCAGACCGCGGAACGAAATGCGATCTCGATCACCGTCGCGGTGGATGCGGAAAAACGCGCAGCGCAACATCAGGCGGAATCGATTCGCACCATTGCTAACGCTGATGCCGAGAAGCTAAGTGTGGAAGCACAAGGTGAAGCGGATACCGAGAAGCTTCGCGCCGAAGCCGCTGCCGCACGCTACGATGTCGACGCAGCAGGTAAACGCGCCATTAACGAAGCGAGCAACATCCTGTCTAACGAACAGATTGCAATGCAAATTCGTATAGCCTTGATCAAGTCTTGCCAATGATCATCAAGGAAAGCGTCAAACCGATGGAGCAAATCGACGGTATCAAGATTTTTCAGGTCGATGGTTTGAACGGCAGCGGACATGCCGGGAATGGTGAAGCCGCAGCGAATAGCAATGGCAACCTTGCAGACCAGGTGGTCAATCGTGCTTTACGCTACCGCAGCGAGGCGCCGTTAGTCGATTCGCTACTGGCCGACCTCGGTTTAAACGCTGGTGATTTGAATGGATTAACCAGCGCACTCAAAACCGATGTTGCGGAAACCAGCAGTACAAAGTCCGTATCGACTGAAGCAAAGACCTCCAAGTAGCTTGTTGTTTTTATGAAGCCTCGCCCTCGAAAAGAAGGCGGGGCTTTTTATTGTCGAGCTTAGTCAGAACATTAAACGTCATTGTTTGGCTTCAAACCAATTGTTAACAATTGTGCACGTATCCGAATAGAACGCTAATAAGCAATCAAACCAAGACGTTTGCACCCATTCGAAGTATTTTATGAAAGCTAAATGATGTTGCGGCAGCGAACTGTTTGAGATAGTCTGAGTACTCAATAAACGACATCGGGGGGGGTGTCAATAATGAAAGTCAAAAGTGCGTGGACGCTTTGCGTCCTTGTGAGTTCCTTCGTCCTGTCACAATCGGCATGGTCGTTTACGACAATGAGTGGCGACCTAGAATCTTTTCTCAAAACAATCGACTACGGCGATAAAGACGCCGACAACTGGGTTGAACCCGATGTAGTAAAACTCGACCAATACCGTACCGCCGTCGATTACTTTCTCGCTAACGATTTCCACACCGCGCATCAAGTTGCATTGTCAATTGGTTATGAAGTGATTGAATTCACTACCGGTAAAGGAAAGAAAACGAAGAAACATTATTTGTTGTGGGAAACTGAACAACTGCCATCAAAAGCATTTACTGGTGGTGGTACCCTGGTAATGAATCCGAATGGTGCGAATGTTGTGTTACAAGCGCCGCACCCTAACTCGGATTTGCACACCGAAGATCAGGCAATCGAAACCTATTTAGGGACAAATGCAAAATACCTGATGCTGGCGGGCACACGAAGGAAAAATTCGACCGGACTAAGTCCTTGTACAGATGGCAGCTATCGAAAAAGTGATTCCGCGCACTACACAGAACATTTGTTTTATGCGACCCATGAGCGCATTTCTTTATTTAATCCAGCGACTGTTTTTATTCAGTTACACGGGTTTGGAGCATCAAATTTGAATAACCTCCAAGCCCAGTGCGAGACAACGTCCGAACTTCTGGCTAACATCAGCGATGGGGTGAACTATCAATCTGATCCCAACGGCAGTGATTTCATGCACGTGTTGAGACGGAATATCGAAGCGGATGGAATCATCGACGCATGCATTTATGGCAATGACACCACATCGCTCGGTGGAACATGGAACACCACTGGTCGGTTTACCAATGGCTCGGTTGATGCGTGCACATTAGATGCGGGACAATCGTTAAATCGATTTATC
>Ga0224508_10003028_pt1 | contig 14021 bp, 10 predicted proteins | sample SF_Jan12_sed_USG_4_FD_170157 | JGI IMG/M metagenome (GOLD analysis project Ga0224508, IMG submission 170157) | Sediment microbial communities from San Francisco Bay, California, United States - SF_Jan12_sed_USGS_21 | ecosystem: Environmental > Aquatic > Marine > Sediment | place: USA... | reverse complement strand
CAAACATCCGTTTTAGACTATGCTAATAATACTGCAACAATCCAAATCACTTGGAATGATGATGAGGATACTTCTTCTTATCAAATAGGATGTGTTAGTTGTTTTCCAAATTTTGTAGAGTCTACTTCTGAAAACAGTATTGTTATTGGTAATGTTACTTCTTTCCCAAATAGTTCAATTGCAATGCTTTATGGTTTAGCATATGATTTTCAAAATGAAATTATATCTGCTAAACAGATTTTAATTAATTTAGCTCAATAACCTCGAGATATTTTCCAGCAAGTGCACCATCCTTGTTTCCTTATCTCTAAAGATACTCTGACATTTTTTTGTAGTATTAGGGAGCAATAGATTGAAGGTTAAAAGAGTGTTAAGGAGTGTAAATGTCTGATTAATTATTTCTACATTCTTTACATAATGGAATATTGACAGTTCCTATTTCGTTAAGTAAAACTGGCGTTTTAGCAATTTCAATTCCTGATTTTTGACATTTATGACAAGTTCCAATCATGAAATGCAATCAGAATCCAAGTAAATTAACTTTATGAACAATTTGTTTCTAGTTTTCATACTAAAAAAATTATTTTAAATTTTTTAGAAGGATTTACAAAAGTGATTTTTACATTTCTAACAATTCGAAATCTATGGATTAATTTTTAAACTCGTTTCAAAAAACACTTCATGTTGAAACGAGTAATACTTTTAATGATAGTTACATCCATTGCCCTATTTTCCTTTACAATAGTTTCTATCGAAGCCTTTGCCCACTATGGAGAGCCGTTATCAGGTTATGGCACCGCCAACATTGATGGAATCCGGTCGCTTGGGGAATGGGATGGTGCGCACATCATATCTGTTTTTGGAGACAAATCCGATAGTAGTATGTTACTTGTAATGAATGATGAAGATAATTTGTATATTGCATTATATGTCATTGATAGTATTCTAACACCAAATGATCAATTCGGGATAATGTTTGATAATTCACATAATGGTGTTTTTGATGTAAATGATGATTCCGGAGGTTTTTCAGGCCTTGGAATCTCTGGTGATGGTTATTTTAATGGAACTGAATGGATTGCAGATTCTAAAACACACGGAAAAGGAGCGGCACAAAATGATGGTAGTAGAAATTTCATGGAGTTTTCAAAACCCTTGAAATCTGGAGATGAAAATGACTTTAATCTTTCAATTGGAGATACTGTTGGATTTTGCGTTACATATGTTAGAGAAGGAATTGCAACTGACAGCACTCAATACGGGCCTGCATGTAGGTTGTTAATCAATGACCAGAAACTTTATGGGGATATTGTTTTAACTCCTTTTTCCATTAATTGGCATGGTTTGATGGCAATGGATGCTACTAAAAGAAATGTAGATTTTGGCGAGACCATTGATTATCAAGGATATCTTTATGGAGATAATCTAGTTAAAGATCAAGTTGTCACCATAACTATTTCTGAGCAGGAAACAGGAACAACAATTCTTACAAATAGTTTAGTTCCAAGCTCTGAATCTATAGATTATTTTGAGAACACTGCATGGACTTTTTCATTTGAAGTTGACACTTCGCAGAATGATTTTACGGATGGATATTCATATGTGGTTGAAGCAAAATATGTTGAAAAATCTACAAAACTAAATTTTCTAATCAAACCTGACACAAAACCTGATTTAAAAGAAAAAGCATCAGATGCGGGGGAAGCAATTGTTGAAGCAGGATCTGAAACTAGCGAACTAGTAATAGAAGCAGGAAAAGAAGCTGGAAAGGTCATAATTGATGCAGGGGGAGAAGCAGCTGAAAAAGGCGTAATCGTTGGGGAGATTGTTGCGGAAAAAAGTAAAGAAACTGGTCAAGTAATAATGGAGAAAGGTTCTGAAGGAATTGAAGAAATACAAGAAAAGGGTGGTGGTTGCTTAATTGCTACTGCAGCATATGGAACAGAACTGGCACCCCAAATCCAGTTCTTAAGAGAAGTAAGAGACAACGTGATAATGAGCACTGAATCAGGGACAGCCTTTATGATGGGATTTAATCAATTATACTATTCATTCTCACCTACAATAGCTGATATTGAAAGAGAAAATCCTACCTTTCAAGAAGGTGTTAGAGTGTTCATCATACCGATGATTTCCACTTTGTCAATAATGACTTTAGCTGAAGAAGGAAATGATATACACATAGTAGGATTAGGCATGTTAATTGTTGGGTTAAACTTGGGATTATATGTTGTATCTCCTGTAATTATTGGATTTATAGTTCATAAGAAGATAAAAATCTCAAAAAAAATAATTTAAAGTTTCTTGAGGATGTTGTAATTGATTCAATCAACTGACTATATTTTTAGATATTTTATCATTTTCTGTTTGGATGAAATGAAATCATCGCCATCTCGTGCATTTACTGACATCCTGCTCGTACACTGTTTTTAACATGAGAATACCTGGGAAAATAATTATCCAATAAAGAAAAAATATGTTATCTGTAACAAACAATTATGAAATTATTTTTAGGCACAAAATTGATAATAAAGTGTAAAAAATTTTTGTAACAGAAAAGTATTGTTAAAAGTAATTTATTCTAAAATATAATACAAATGGGCGATAGAAGACTAGTGATACCTGTAATTATTGGAGTGATGGTTCTAGCAGTAGCAGGATTTAATGATCTTACCAGTGCTGAAAAGGAAAATGATTTTTTTTGTAATCCTAATGTTGATAATGGACATGTTCGATGCTCAGCTATTCCATCTATTGGAGATCGTGGATTATTTATCTTAGATTCACAAAACAAATGTCCAATTGATGTATCCTTTATAATTGAAAACAAAATGGTGGTGACATTTGGTAATCATCCAGATTGTAAATTCAATGATGGTTTTAAATTAGCATTAATTATTGATGCATAACCAAAAAAGGTTTTGAATTAAATTCTACTATTTTTTAGAATTAAATTTCTCATCTAACAATTGCTGCAATTATGGTATTAATTGAATAGTTTTTTTAAAAACCATTGATGCCATCTTTTTTAAAAAATCATTAATTTGACCTGCCTTTTTCCTTGATTAATTTAGTTCTGTGCTATAATGTTTTCATTATCATTCACTAGAAGAACTTTCATTAAATCATGAAACCACACTTTCAAATATTTTGTTAATTTTTTTCATATTACACAAAAGGAATCTGTATAAAAATTAACTAACATGAAACTAAATAATATACTTTTTTGAGTTCATTAATGAGTGAATTTTCTAAATGTCCAAACTGTCTAAAACAACTAGTTGAAATTCCTTTACAAAAAAGCGCGAATTCAATGGTCTGTCCATTCTGCGAGGCTATTTTTTGAAAATTTCTTTTCAAAAAACTTTACATAATAATTTTTTGTAAAAGGCAAGTTTGTACTAGCTGTTTCTAACAATTATGACACACATGTATTAAAATCAAAATTTAGTCATCTTTTTTTATGGCTGATTCATTTCACATTTTTAAATTTGGAATTTTAGTAATACTAAGTTCAGTTTTGTATGTTTCTCCAGTTTTTGGAGATACGAATGCTGACCATCTAACAGAAACTGTTCTTGATGATCTGGGGAACATTGAACAAAATGAACATCTAACCAGACCCACTTTTGGTCAAAGCCATGAAAGCCATGAAAAAATTGTAGAAAATGGATTTAAATTTAATAATCAAACCTTTTCCCTCTATGATAACCATCATACTCCATTTCCTGAACAATCAATAACTATTGGAGAAGTGAATTCCTTTGAATCTGTTGTATATTCTCAAAAAGGATTAAGAATTCAAGAATTTCTTTTTGGAATTCCAGAAGTTGGCAAGGCTCACTTGGCAGAACTAGGAATTGAAGTGTGGTATGATCCTTATGGAGAAATTCAGAAAGTTTTGACTATCCAACTATCAAATGTAATTGATAGGGAAAATATTATTGCGACTAGTGAAAAAATAAAGTGTAAAAATTCAGATATTGAAAAAAAATGTGACAAGACAAAGATAGAGATAATGTTTCTTGAACCTCTTAGAGATAAAGTGATGGCTATAAAGGCAATTGATTACAAAAATAGATATCAGATAACTTACCTTAACGAAGGATTTGACATATCAGATGAATCCCTTAACCCTATGCAAACTTTGATGATTCCATCAACCATTAAAGGAGAAGGATCAATTAAAGTAACACAATCTAAGAAATACAGCATTTATTGGGAGTCTGAAGACGGAAGAATATTTGAAAGAAATACCTTTGATTCATTTAAGCAAATAAACAAGGTGTTTGACAGATTCCAAGATTCTGGCGACCCATTAACTAGACATCACTCTGGATTTTATGGTGTTATTCAACATGAGACAGAAAAAGCAATGAAAGTTTTTAATGCAACTAGTTTGATTTCTAAAATTCCTGATAGTTATACACTTGAAACTTCCGACCACGAAAGAATTACTGAGGAAATTAAAGAAACTATGAAAGAGCAAGATCAGATCGCTCAGAAACTTCTTGACGATTCTCAGGTACAAGCTAGATACTCTAAACATAGTAGATAATGATGATTATGGATAATTGTTTGAGATAAAAAATTGGGGGTAGTTGAGAAAAATTATTTTTCCAAATTGATATTAATCGTTTCAACATCAGCTGGTATGCTAACACTGTGCACTTTAGTTTCTTTTCTTGTTTTTATTTTAGTAGGTCTTTTGCTCCATGTTAACCTCATTGCAACAGGTGCATGATCACTTAGACCCTGTGTAAATCTCGGCATTTCTTTATCTATTCTTGTAATTGAAATAGAACCTGGATCGTAATGAAGATTGGCAGATTTGGTAATGTATACATGATCAATTATTGAACGGTTACCTCGCATTAAGTAGGTATAGGCATTAGGATCATTACCTAAAGCATCTTCCTCAGTTAAGGCAATCATGTTTAATCTGTTTGCCAAAACATCAAAGGAGCCTTCTTCAAGTTTTGCATTAAAATCTCCTCCGATCACATAGTCCCTCTCCATTTTCCCTTCATTTTCAGATGCCTTAATTTCTCGCTCAATTGCTTCAGACAATGCTTTGGCAGAGGCTTTTCTTACAATAGGTGGAATATCGGGCTGGTTTTTATGAGTAGTTGCCTTTGCATGTAAAACTATTAACTTGAAATCAAACTGGTTATCATCTGATGAAACCTTTGATGATACCCGAACTTTCATTGGATGACGATAAAACAGAGTTTTCCCTCTAATTTTACTATCAAACGCACCTACCGCTTCATCATCCCACTCTTCAAGTTTTACCTTAAGGGTGTCTTTGTTATAGATTATGGCAAGATCTTGTCTTCCTCTAACATCTTTAATCAAATATCCAAAGTTTTTGTCAAGCTTTCGTAATTCTTTAGTCACAAATTTTATGGATTCTTTTGAAACCTCGACAAGACCCAAAATATCCAAGTTTAATCTAGAGATCACATCTGCAACTCGAATTTTTCTATGGTCAGAAGTAGAATTATTAAAATGTTCAATATTCCAAAAACCAACATCCAGATAATCTGCAGTTCCCCTGTAATCTGTAACAACACTTTCCCATTTTGATGTCCCATGAAGCTTTAGTCCCCACTGCCCAAAGAGACCAGAGTAAGGGTCTTCGCCTTTTGCAAACTTCAAAACATCATAAGCTTCATTCCTTTCTGAATCAACTAAACTTTGCAAGTATCTGAAAATACTTGAGATTTTTATTGCTTCATTATCAACAAATGTGCCGTTGGGTCCTCGTTTACCAGCACTATGATGAATTCCTACGATATCCCAATCTCTATTAAAACAGGGAGAACCAGAAGAACCACCTTCAGTATCAGTGGAATAACGGATAACATGCTGTAAAATCTCTGTAGCTCTATTATCGTGTATTCCAATCTCTTTTCTCCTTCCTTTGGGATGTTGAATGATATACACTCTTTCATGCCTTGTTATGGTGAATGGATTTCTTAATATCGGAATCCAACCAAATTTTTCACCAGGTTTGCCTTCTACTCTAACAATTGTAAAATCTAATCTTGAATTGGTGATGAAAATAGAATCTGGTTTGAGAGTAAAACTTTCTGAATTTTTGGGTTGGGTGTCAACTCCCAATTCATAATTAAATTCAATGATTGCATTTTGAGCATCCTGTTTTGATTTTATTACATGATTATTGGTCATAATAATGTCTGGTCCAATTAGGAATCCTGTTCCAACATAACGTCCCGCAGTTATTTTTCCAATGGATGGAGCTTTTTTTGTGCCTTCTTCTAGAAAGGATATCGGCAACAAATCATTAGAACCGATCAGTCTTTCTAATTTTTCATCAATATGTTCGGCCTTTGGAGTAGGGACAATTTCATCAGGATATTTACTACATCTATAATATACCAACTTTCGAAAATGATCGTCTGTTAATTCTTTTCTTGCATTTTTTGTTAATTTTGGGGGTTTTCGCTGGATATTTGCCATGTCTTATAATCCACGTTATCTACATTTCCTATAGATAGTTATGAATTTTCTATAGTTTGATAGATATCGTGTATTTCTGGTTAGGCGATATTGACAAAGATAGAATAATGCTTTGTAATAATAATACAAACATAGGTAGCGTTTAATTTTCTTCTCTTGATAAAGACATCGGTTGTAAATGGCTAGATAATAATAATATCTACAGAGATAACGACGGTCTCTTGAAGATCTATATGCTTTGTAATAATGACGTGCTTTATCCAAATACTGACTACATGTATGTTTTGGGTAGAGACGATAATATGCCTCTCTAAGATTTGGCCTTTTTCCAATGTTCTGTGAAACTGGTCTTCCAGGGGCATCTTGTTGAGGAGAACCTGTTGTTGCAAAAAGATTTCTTAATTGTGAATAGGTTAACAATGAGTCACCTTTTGCTTCTCTAATTCCTTGTAAACATGCAACGGCACCCACTATTATTGGTGATGCACTAGAGGTTCCACTAAAAACTCTTGTGTACCATTGATTTTCATTTCCTCTCTGTAAATCACCATATCCTGTAGTAACAACGTCTCTTCCCCATCCTTGACAATCAACTGATTTTCCATAATTTGAAAATCCTAATCGTGATCTATCTGGTCCATGATTTCCTGATGGTGGAGCCCCTGCTCCTACCAAAATTGCACCACAATCTCCACGGATGGAACGACTGAATCTATTCTGAAAAACTGTGTCATCAAGATTCCTTGAACCGTTTCCGGCAGCTTCTACTACAATTACTCCCTTGGATGTAGCATATTTTATCGCATCAAAATCCTGTTGCCAATACTCTAATGCAATAAACCCATCTTGTCCTCTTCCATTTGCATCAGGCCCAGGCCGATGTAGTTCAATTAAAATAATATCTCCTGCTAAAAGTTGGTTGGCTGCATTAACAATGGCTTTGGCACTTCCATTTCCTGATCCAAAAATACTATATCCGCGTTGATTGCAAAGAGGTGCTATACCGGTTACTCCAAAATTATTATCATCTCCACCTATTTCACCCAATACTGCTGTACCATGATTTCTCCAACCTAGTGAGGAATTCATGGTACCTCCTGCCAAACCTCCTTGATTTTGAACCATGTCTTCATGATTAAAATTCCATGCACCTTCTATGTCAATCATCTTGATGGTGGCTCCTTTTCCGCCCGGTATTGTCCATGCGAATTTAGCGTCAATTCCACCTGGTGCAGGTTCTAAATATCCCTGACTCCCTGAAAAATCAATGGTTGGAGGTTCTAATGATGCTGGATAAGCTGGAGGAACAACTTCAATTGATTCGATAGAATCTTCTTTCTCTAGGTCTTTTGCAATTAGATCTGCTGACTTTTTATCTTTAACCTTGATAGTATACGATCTTGATAATTGGGGCAGTTCTATTCCTGATGCTTTTGCATCTGCAAATTGGGCTTCTAATTCATCTTCTGTTTGATCAAATGCTCGTTCCATTTTGACTTGATGTTTTTTACAAATCTGTTCTACAGATGAAAGATCGGTTTTAGTAGTAGATTCTAAACGGTGTGCTTCATCAAGTCTTGCACCTATCTCTGATTTGAATTTTAGTTGAACTTCATATTGTAATTCAGGCGTTTCATATATTGAAATATCATCTAATTCTTCATCATTATTTGAGGAATCTTTTCTTGACATGCAAAGAATATGATAAATAAATTATTAAGTATTTCCAAAAATGAAATATCTATGAGTAATAAGCAATTTCTGTCATTTACTTTAAGAATAAATTGTTAAAATTTTTTCTCTAGAATTTTTAGAATCATTTTTTTGAAATTTCAAATTTGTTTGAATCTTAGTTTTACCAAAAAATAAATGCTCATTATGGGGAGGGGTTTTTTAAAAAATTCTATTCAGTTTATGATGCAAAAATCTTCACTTATCATTACAAAAGTAATAGAAGAATTTCATTTTTGAGCTTGATTCTTTCCTGGTTTATACTCAAATTCTTCAAAATGGCTATACCTTTTGATAAAATAGATTATTAGTATCAAAACCAATCCAACTATTACATAGTCTACGTATATGAGAAAATTAATCTCTTTTATTCCATCTTCACCATACAGATTAATTATTGCCCTGAGATCATAATCAGTAATTTTGTAATCAACATCTCCTGTAATTTTATGCTCGGTTTCATCTAGCATAATAGATGGAGAACTCCAAACACTCAATGGCTCTCTTGCTAACTGATATGACTCAAACCTAGGATGATCAAGACCTAGAATGTGTCCTATTTCATGACGAATAGTATCATCTAATCCATAAGTTAGGGTATTTTTGAATCCTTTAACTTCAAATTTTTCCCATAACTCTCCATCAATTTCTATAGTTTTTCCACTATTCTTGTAAATTGGTTCCAGATAGAAAATTCGAATTTCTGAAAAAGTTAGATATGATTCAGCATATCCAGCATAATCCCATTCACCTACAGGAGGTTGTCTTTCAAAGTAAATATTCACAGTACAATCAGCATCAAAGAACAATTCTTGTTGTTCTTGAAGTGAAATAGTTCTGAATTGAAAATTCCAACCATCAGGATTGTTTGTTGCTTCAATCAATTTTGTTTTCCATTCCAAGACTACATTTTTTGTTATTTCCATAAGTTGTGATGGTGCAATTGGCAATCTATTGTCCTCAAACTCCATAGCACAAAATACAGGCGGTTTCTCTAACTTATGATCTGGAATGTAGTAAAAATTTTCAGCAGTAACTAACGGCACTCCTGAAAATAATAGTGGAATCACAAGTAATGAAATCTTTTGCATTTTTTTGATTAAGATAATTTTGTACCACAAAGTATGTTTAGTTTTTCCTAAATTCCTTATCCCCGTAACCCGCTTTGTCATAGATTATGCCAAACTAGAGGTTTTCCATGATATTGGTCTTCATTCTTATAATTTGACAGAATCCTATTTTGAGGCAATAATTAACACTGATGGAATTGCTTTTGGATCATAGAGGCGGAGAAAAAAATAACCTATTCCTGCTAAACCTAACATTAATCCCGGCGTTTCTCCTTCATTAACTCCACACGGCCAAGTATACTGAGAATACTGTTTATTTCCACTCAATGCAATTTTTTCAGCTATTTTGTAATAGGAATGCTTCTTCAAAATTTCGCTTCCATAAATTAGAATCTCAGAAATACCACTAATTCCATGACAAAGGGAAAAATCATAAAATTTATCTGAATTTTCTTTTAAAAAATATTTTACTGATTCAAGTGCAAATTCTGCATCCTTAAAATTATCTTTTTCTTGCAGTGCCTGGAATGCTCGTAATCTAGATAAGCCAATTCCAGGGGCTCCATGGCACCATGCCATTGCTTGCTCAAAATTGTTATTCTCCTCATTTCTTTCAGTATTTGAGTACTCATCAAAAATTCTAAAGTCAGGCCAGTTGAGTAATTCTGGATCAAACCAATTGTCTTCATAATTAAATGCTTGTTGGGCACCTTCTAGGAACTGATTATTTTTTGTTTCTAAGAATAACTCAAGTAAGCCATATCCCATTCCTGCTGCACCATGAGAAAATCCAGTTAAATTATGAAATTTATTTTCAATCCCATTTGATTCTATTCCCCATGACCATCCAGTTTCAGTTTTACTAGCTTTTACAATAATCTCCTGACCTAATTTTTTTGCAAGGTTCAAAATTTTTTCTTCTTTGAAAATTTTGTAAAGATATATGAGTGGAGCAATTGCTCCAGCATTACCACTAATTACATCCATTAAATGTTGGGTTTTAGATTTATTGTTGATAATTTCTTCTAATGATTTGTGAGCATCTTCTACAATCTTTTTATTTTTTAATATCTGGCCGACATTGACTGCAGAAAATATGATGCCAATCTTACCATAATAAAACCCTAGGCTCTGATCTTTAGGAATTTTTTCTATTTGAGACAAAGAATGACTTATGGCTCCTTTTGCCGTTACTCCATATTCTTCTTTTTTGGTTATTGAAAATAACTTTGCTAAAAAAAATGCAATTCCGCTAGATCCATCATAAAAATTAGGACCTAATGCTTCACATGAAATACTTGGCAACGATTTATCTTCACTCTCATAAAAATTTTCACTGCGACCAACCCAATTACATTTTGTCTTATGCCAATAAGCTTGACTACAAATTTTGTCAGCCAAAGTTTCTGCAATATATAATAATTTTTTATTTTTCATTTTATGTTTCAATTTTCTTAAACCTTTTTGATAATAAGATCATTATAATGATCACCGTTGGGAGAGTTTAGGTAGGGGGCACTGAGATCCAAACCCTGTTTCTGAAAATGTTTTTTTGTTTCAATAACCATCTCATCTAAATTTGTGATTTTCTTTCTAAAACACGAAATTATTGAATCTGCTACAATAATACTTCTTCTTTGTCCAAAGCCTTCACCGTCATCTATCTCCTCGGCAAGTCCAACTCCAGGACCTATTTTCTTTGTAAAAATAGATGTATCTTCATAAAGATAATTTTTTATCATATGATAAATCTTCCAGAAATGTTTTTTTTCTTCTTGTAAATCAGCTATATTTACATAAAGAACGGCCGAATCGGATCTAGGATAATTTTTGCGTTGGTTTAGAACTTTTAGCTGAAAGGGAATATACAATTTATTGAAGGATGAAGTTATTTTATTAACCAACAAAGGTACACCTCTTTCTTGAATATTCCAATAAATTTTCAAGTAACATGATTCAAAATCCAAAGGAGCATCACTTAGGGCCATGTAAAATCCTGGATTAAGAAATCGGAATTCCTTTGGTAAAAATAAGTAACCAATATCCCCCACATTTTTAGTTTTTTGTTCATTGTAGAAAAAATTGGGGCTAGTCCAAAGACACAATCCTTCTTTTTCAACAATGATATCTTTTCCAACACTGTTAATTCTCCAACCGGGCTCCCAGGTCCCACTTCCAAAATTTGCTTCAGATAAAATTTCCATAAACTCCTTATCTGCAACAAGTTCCGAGGACATTTCTTCCGTATTGGAAAATATGTCCCTTCTACAATGAAACAATTGATAGATAATGTCATTTAATTCAAAATAATAATTGGAATTATTTGAATTCTCTATCTCCTCGTAAGTCATACCGTATGAAAAATTTTGATTTTGAAAAATATATGATGAACTAGAAATTAGTTTAATTGATTTGAATATATTTTTTAATTCGTGAGTTATTAGTTCCCCTGTGTTTTTCTTCATTTTGAATCTCCATGATTTATCAGTATGTGTTTTATCAAGTCAATATTTTTTATGAGTGTTTCACTAATTTTTATATTGATTAATTCTCTATCACTACTCTCCACTTCCTCTTGTAAAGAATCAAATGAGGATTGAATTAGTTTTGCAGTGGCATACTTTATTGCTCTATCAAGAAATGTTTTATCAATCAATTTCGTTTGTTTCATTTCTTTTTGATATACTTTCCATAACACCTTAAAATCGAGCCCAATTGTTTGAATGAGGCTTTTAACTTGGTCAAAATTTTCATTTACCTTAAAATTTTTTAAAAAATCTTCACCAAATAAATGAGAATATAAAAAACCAAAAAGTATTGTTCCTATGTCCCAGGCAGGATCTCCTCTATTGACAAGCTCCCAATCTAATAATTTTAATTCTGGATCTTTTTTCGTTTCAGAAGTGGTGAATATTACATTGTCAAATTTTAGGTCGCCATGAATTATAGTCTCGACGCACCAAATCTTTTCAATATCTACTAAAAATCTAAAAAGTATTTTGTTCTGTTGAATATCTTTAAGAAATTGAAGACTGCCTAGGCCCATTAGGGAAAATAATTCTGGAGACGGGTGAGAAATCAAAATAGTAGGAGGGAAAGATTTTGGTAAAAAATCAAATTCTGAATGTATCATTTTTTTTGAAGTGAAAGAGTGAAACATTCCCAAACTCTTACCAAGAGCAGACATTTGTTCTGCAAAAAGAATTTCTTTTTCATTATTTTTTTGGTAATTTGAAATAAATTTGGTAATTAGTATGTTATTTTTTGAATCAAACTCTATGAACTTGGGAATAATTTCCTGAATTTTGGAAAATTTTTTACTTGAAAAAGTCTTGGAGTAAAATTTTGATTCTCGGTTAATTGTTTCAATACTGTACTCATCAGTTACATAAGGTTGTTTTAGAAAATAACTTGTACTATTTTCAGAAACTATTGTAAAATTCCGGTTTTTTCTCGATAAATCTGAAACTATCAAGTCGCTATCTACAATAGATTTCGACTTCACCAATCCTTTATCGATCATATATGATGCAATACTGTCAATACTAATTTCAAATTTTTCCTCCAAATTATTTTTATTAATTAACTTCATTGCAATGCCAAAGAATATTTTTCTGGTATTATATGTTAATCTTGAATAATTTTAAAAATAAAAACCCTCTCATAAAATGAGAGGTTTGGGAATTATTTTTTTATTCTAGCGAGTCTTTTTCTTCTTTGATACTTTTCGTTTAAGACTGCTTGATTTGACCCGTGGTCGTGGAATTCTAGTAGTTAGTATCGGACACCTTAGAGTTCTTGGTATTGGACACCTTGGCGTTATTTTTGGACACCTTGGTGTTAGTATTGGACACCTTGGCGTGATTGGACACCTTAGAGTTCTTGGTATTGGACACCTTTGCGTGATTGGACATCTCGGAGTCTTTGGACACCTTGGTGTAAATGGAACCGGACATCTTGGTGTTTTTATTGGACACCTTGGTGTAAATGGACACCTTAGAGTTCTTGGTATTGGACACCTTGGCGTGATTGGACATCTCGGAGTCTTTGGACACCTAGGTGTAAGTGGTATCGGACACCTTAGAGTTTTTGGTATTGGACATCTTGGCGTTATGTATGTTAGTCGTCTACTAGAAGTTTTTTTCAGTACTTTCTTTACTGCCATTATTAATTTTGATCCTTTTTGGGTTCACTTAAGCTTAGGTTGTTAAAAGAATGTTATCATAAGTTAGTTATTTTAACTTCATTTTGATCGATAATTTCCACAAATTTACATTCTCTGTCAAAAACTTGATCAAGTTCTGTGCTAAAATCAAGTGTAAATCATTATACCTTCCCATCCAATTTTATGATGTCCTCTGAGGGATCTGAAATTAGTTTGATGTCCTCTCTTTTCTCACTACTAGATTCATCCAAAATCATCTTCAATTATGGAGGAGGATTTTTTGGACTTTCTAGTTTTATTGGAAATAATATTGGAAAAAAGAATGGTCTTGTTGTTTTGGGCAACCCGATATTTTGCTGAAAACACAAATTAGTACTGGAATTGTTGAAAAATAATTTCTTCTCAGCCCTCAAAAAATAATTTCAGTTAGCTTACCTTTATGTTAAAATTGGATTTTTACGCCTAATGGGACTCAAACCAACCGTCAAAAAACATCCCCTATCTACTGATTAGAAAGAAAATTTTTTAAGGATTCACAGTCACTTCCAAAGATTTTATTATTTCTAAAA
>Ga0224508_10003027_pt1 | contig 14021 bp, 11 predicted proteins | sample SF_Jan12_sed_USG_4_FD_170157 | JGI IMG/M metagenome (GOLD analysis project Ga0224508, IMG submission 170157) | Sediment microbial communities from San Francisco Bay, California, United States - SF_Jan12_sed_USGS_21 | ecosystem: Environmental > Aquatic > Marine > Sediment | place: USA... | reverse complement strand
CCCCAGGACCGCGTCTACCTCCTCGCGCGTCGGAAGCGAGGGCTGCGCGCCGACCCGCGTGACGGAGACCGCGGCGACCCTCTGAGCCGACGCCACGGCCGCATCGAGGGCCAGGCCGTCGGCGAGTTCGACCGCCAGCGCTCCGTTGAACGCGTCCCCCGCGCCGGTCGAGTCGACGGCCGCGACCGGCTGCGCCCCCGCATCGCGGACTCCGTCGTCGTCCACGATCAGCGCACCGTGCGCGCCGCGGGTAACCACGACCGCCTTCGCCCCGAGGTCCCGCAGCGTCTCCGCGGCTGTCCTCAGGTCGTCCGTCTCGGTTCCGAGCTGGCCGGCCAGCTCGACGGCCTCGTGCTCGTTCGGCGTCAGGACATCGACGCGTGGCAGGAGCTCGGCGTCGATGGGGCCGGCAGGGGCCGGGTTGAGGATGACGCGTGTACCATGCTGTAGCGCGATATCGACGGCCCGATGGGACGAGGCGAGGGGCGTCTCCAGTTGAAGGAGCAGGACGCTCGCCGTGCGAATCGCGCGCGCCGCCTGTGAGACGTCGACAGTGTCGAGATGAGCGTTCGCTCCGGAAGCCACCGCGATCGCGTTCTCCCCCGCATCATCGACGACGATCAAGCCGACACCGGTCGCGGCCACCGGATCGATGCTCAGGTAGCGAGTGTCGATCCCCTCGCGTCGATACGCGCTGATCGCCTCCCGTCCGAAATAGTCCCGGCCGACCCGCGCGACGAGCGTCACGTGCGCGCCGAGGCGCGCCGCTGCCACGGCCTGGTTCGCGCCCTTCCCGCCGCCAGCCTGGATGAAATCGGACCCGAGGACGGTCTCACCCGGCTTTGGAATCGTCGGGGCCCGCACGACGAGGTCGGTGTTGGAGCTTCCGACCACGACGATCCGGGAGTAGGGCTCGTTCCACGGCATAGGCTCAGCCGGCCCGGAGGATAGAGAAGAGCAGTTGCTTGAAGGAGCTCACATCGATCTCCCACGTTACCCGCGTCCACGCTTCCCGATCTGCCCGGTCGCCCCACGTCGCTCGATTCTGCGGTTCGCCACACACTCCGAGCTGGTCCACGACGGTCATTCCGCGGGTGAGCTCGCTTCCGGTCTCGATCATCACATGGTGTCGCGACCCTCGGCGAACGATATCCGGTCGCAGGGCCACGGCCATCGCGACCGGGTCCGGCAGCCCGAGCCCGCGAGCGCCGGATTGCCGGAAGTTCGCCTCCACCGCCGTCTCGTTGCAGTCGATCGAGAAGTGGGCGATCTCGGTATCGAACGCTTTGACGCGTGACATCTCGTCGTGGGAGAGGATCGCCTCCCCCCGGCAGAGCTCCCAGCCGACCAGCTCGGTGGGCATCCCGGCGTCGATCACCGCGGCCGCCGCCTCGGGATCGACCCAGAGATTGAACTCGGCCGCGGGTGTCATATTGCCGACCGTGAGCGGCGCGCCCCCCATGATGACGAGGCGCCCGATGTTCTCGGCGAAAGATGGGTCACGGTCGAGCGCGAGCGCGATGTTGGTGAGCGGACCAAGGGTGACGACCGTGAGCCCGGGGTGCTCTCTCGAGGCGCGCAGTATGGCTTCGATCGCATCCTCGCTCGCCGGCTGCGCGCGCGGCGGCGGATATCCCTGGTCCCCCAGCCCGTCCTCGCCATGGAAGAACTCCGCACTCTGGAGACTTCGCCGCAGCGGCCGGGCCGCGCCCGCGTGCACCGGCGTGTCGTCCCCGCAGAGCTCGACGGTGAAGAGTGCGTTCCTCACCGCCTGCGGCAGCGGGACGTTGCCGGCGACCACCGTGATCGCCGCTACCCGCACGTCCGACGTGCGGAGTGCCATGATCAGGGCGACGGCATCGTCGGACGCCGTGTCGGTATCGATGAGGAAGGTGCGGTCCATTACACGCGAACGTACCGCGGGCGGGCGGATCTTGACGACCCCGGGAGGGTCCGACCATCTTGGGGCAGATTTTTAGTCTGGCCTAAAAATTGAGACGACGAACGTGGAAGACCGGCGACGACCGGGTTTTCGACGAACCGATAAGGCGACAGGTGACAGGGTGAAGCCGGAAAAACTGAGCCGGAGGGACTGGCTCAAGCTCGGCGCCGCGGGCGTTGCGGGCATATCAGGTGCCACCGTTCTGGATCTCGCGGGGCGCGGCGGGGCGGGGCGTGCGCTCTCCGCGACCGGACTCGGGGGCGGACCCTCGCGCGGGCACGCCCCCGGCGGCGCCGCGGGATCTCCGGACTCCCAGCAGGACACGGGCGGGCTGGGTGTGGTCGGCGAGACGCGACCGGAGGGCGAGTTCGACCCCGACGCGTTTCTGACCGATTTCGATTACGGCGAGGTGACCACGAGGGACGACGGCCGGACAGTCCGGAGCTGGGAGATCGTCGCGCTCGACCGGGAGATCGAAGTCGCCCCCGGTGTGTGGTATCCGGCCTGGACGTACAACGGTCAGGTCCCGGGCCCGACCCTCCGGTGCACGGCGGGCGACATCGTCCACGTGGACTTCGTGAACGCGGGGTCGCACCCGCACACGATTCACTTTCACGGCGCTCACCCTCCGGCCATGGACGGCGTCACGCCGGTCGTGAACCCGGGAGAGAAGTTCACGTACGAGTTCGAGGCGCAGCCGTTCGGGCTTCACCTCTACCACTGCCACACCCTCCCGTTGACCCGACACATCCACAAAGGGCTCTACGGGGCCTTCATCATCGATCCACCCGAGGGTCGCGCACCGGCTCGCGAGATGGTGATGGTGATGAACGCGTTCGACACGAACTTCGACGGCGAGAACGAGATCTACGCGGTCAATACGTCGGCGTTCTTCCACAATCAGTATCCCATCCGGGTCGGGGTCGGGGATCTGTGCCGCGTGTATCTCGTGAACGTGACCGAGTTCGATCTGATCAACTCGTTCCACCTTCACGCAGCGATGTTCCGCGTCTACCGAACAGGGACCCGGCTCGACACGTCCGAGCTGACCGACACGATCATGATGTGCCAGGGCGAGCGACACCTGATCGAGTTCGAGCTGGCGCACCCCGGCACCCACATGTTCCACGCCCACCAGAGCGAGTTCGCCGAGCTCGGATGGATGGGTGCCTTCGAGGCGGTCGAGGGCCTGGCCGCCACGGATGGTGCTCCGGTGCACGGCGATGTCTGAGGACAGGGCCACGTCGGGCTTCCCGAAGTGGATTCTCGGGCTGATACCGGTCGTCCTGCTCGGGCTCCTGGTGGTGGTCTTTCTCCGGTACGATCCGACCGAGCCCTTTCGTGCCGCGTTTCCGCCGGTGGAGGAACTCACGATCGAGCGGGTGACATTCCCCGCGCCCGGCACCCTTCGGATCCACGTGGTGAACGGCGGACCCGAGGCCGTCACGATCGCCCAGGTGATGGTCGATGACGCCTTCTGGCAGTACCGGATCGACGGCGACAACACGGTCCCGCGCCTGAGACGAAGCACGCTCGAGGTAGACTACCCCTGGGTAGAGGGCGAGCCGCACGTCGTCGCGCTCGTCACATCGACGGGCCTCACGTTCGCGTACGAGGTCGCCGTCGCGACCGTGACCCCGACCCCGAACGCCCGGTACCTCACGACGTTCGCCATGCTCGGGATCTACGCCGGGTTCGTGCCCGTCCTGCTCGGTCTGATGTGGTATCCGTTTCTCAGACGGATCGACAAGAAGTGGCTCCACTTCTACCTGAGTCTCACCATCGGTCTGCTGGTGTTTCTGCTCGTGGACGCGTTCGAGCACACCCTCGAAGCGGCTGCCGCGGTCCCCGCCGGGTTCCAGGGAGTCGGGCTGATCACGGTGGGGGTCGTCGGGGCCATCGTCGGTCTGAGAGCCGTTTCCGGCATTGGCCGCCGGAAGGGGGGTGGGAACCCACCGAGCGGGCTGACGGTTTCGTACCTGATCGCGCTCGGGATCGGGCTCCACAACATGGGTGAGGGTCTCGCGATCGGGGCCGCGTACTCGCTCGGCGAGATCGCCCTCGGAAGCTTTCTGGTGATCGGCTTTGCCCTCCACAACACGACGGAGGGACTGGCGATCGTGGCGCCGATGGCGAACGAACGCAGACCGTTGTGGCATTTTGGTGCGATGGGCGCCATCGCCGGGCTCCCCACGGTGTTGGGTGCGTGGGTCGGCGGGTTCTCGTATTCGCCCGCCGCGGCGACGTTCTTCCTGGCGCTCGGTGCCGGTGCGATCGTGCAGGTGATCATCGAGGTGGGCAAGCTGGTTCAACGCAGCTGGCCCGAGGGCCTGTTCACACCGCTGAATGCCGCGGGGTTGGTACTGGGCATACTCGTCATGTATGGCACGGCGCTGATGGTGGTCGCCTGAGCGCGGGCGGTTCGAGCCGTCCACCCGTCTCAAGTGTCAACCAGCGCCGCTCTCCGGAGCGGCGTCTTTCGATAGAAGGAGAAATACATGGGCAAGGGACTGAATCCCGGACTCGGCCTGGCGATCCTGCGCATCGTGCTGGGCGTGATCTTTATCGCGCACGGCTGGCCGAAATTCGGCGGCATGGAGGGGACCGCGGGCTTTCTCGCATCGCTCGGCGTTCCGGCGCCCGCGCTGGCGGCCTGGGGCATCGCGCTGCTCGAGACGGTCGGTGGATTGCTCCTGGTGGTCGGAGCGTTCGTCACGCCGGTGGCGGCTCTCCTGACGGTACACATGGTGACCGGTATCTTCCTGGTTCACATCCCGAACGGGTTCTACGTGATCGGGCCGGGATCCGGAGGATACGAGTTCAACCTGGTTCTCTCCGCGTCTCTGCTGGCGATGATCTTCGTCGGAGCCGGCAACTGGGCGCTGCAGGACCGTCTCGGAAACAAGGACGTGCTGAAGACGTGATAGAGGGCGAAACGATCGTGAGTCACCTGGAGACGCGCCGTTCCGGCGGCGCGACCCGGGATGACCTGATGAAGGAGGCGGTCGGTCTCATTGAGGCGGCTCGGCAGGACTACGACTGGGTCGGGATCTACTTGCTCCAGGACGGAGTGCTCGTGCTCGACAACTACCTCGGCGAGGAGACCGAGCACACGCGGATCGCCGTCGGCGACGGGGTCTGCGGCACGGCCGTGGCCGAGGACCGGAACCTGAATATCCCCGACGTGAACGAGATCGAGAACTACATCGCCTGCAGCATCGGCACCGCCTCGGAGCTCGTGGTCCTCATGCGAACGTCCGCCGGTGACGTTGTCGGCCAGCTGGATCTCGATTCCGACCGACCGGCCGCGTTCGACGAGGGCGACGAGAGGGAGCTCGGGGTCGTGGCGGACTGGCTGGGACGGCTGTTCGACGAGGGCTGAACGGCCGGTCGCGCCGATCCGGCGTCCAGCATCGCCGTCTGCGGGACCGCGGGTTCCGCTCGGCCGGGTGCCCTAGCCCGCCAGGCCGGGAAGCAGCTCCCTGAGTCCGTCCGCGAGCATCTGGAACGCGAGCGCGACCAGAAGCAGTCCCATGATGCGGGTGACGATTCGCACACCCGTCACGCCGAGACGGTTCGCGATCGGACCGGAAAAGTGGAGCACCAGCCACATCAACAGGCCGAACAGGACCGCCATCCCCGACATCACCAGACGGTCGACGACCCCGGGCAGCTCCTGGGAGAACAGGATGATCGTCGTGATGGCGCCGGGCCCGATCGTGATCGGGATCGCGAGTGGAACCACGGCGATCGACTCGCGGTCGTGCGCCTCCTGGTCCTCCGCCGGCGTGTGCCTCAGCCGGGTCGGAGTGCTGCTCAACATGGCGAGGCCCATCAGGATCAGGATCACCCCACCCGCCGCCTGAAGCCCCGGGGGCGTGACGCCGAAGAACGCCAGGATCGCCGCACCGCTCCAGGTGACGAGGATCATCACGACGCTCGTAGCGAACGCGGAAGAGCGGGCGATCTCCTTCTGTTCAGGCACGGGCCGATCCCCCGCCATCCCCGCGAAGATGGCGACGGTTCCGACCGGGTTGATGATCGTGAGCATGGTTACGGCGTAGGCGATATAAGGGCTCATGTCTCGCTCATGGAGTCTGAGGCGAGCGCGAAACTACACGCCGCGACAGAAAGCGCTAGCGCCCCCCGCCCGGTGGGCCGAGGGGGCTCGGCGAACAACCGGTGGGTTCGACGGTCCAGACGACGCTCACGATCCTCCAGCCCTCATCGGTCCGCACGAGATTGAAGGCGTCGATTCCGCAGTGGCTGAACTCGCCGTCGATGTGGAAGTCGTAGGGTGTCCACACCACGGCGATCGTGCCGTGGACCATCACGGTCGGATCCCACATCCGTTCGAGAAGGCCGCTCCGTCCGCCGATCTGCTCGAGGAAGGCGTCGCGCCCCCGTTGGCTGATGACGGTCCCATCCGGGGTCCGGGTCGTCCCCACGAACGTGACGCCGTCGAGCAACAGCGCCTCTGCCGTCTCGGCGTCGTGATCGCCACCGATAAAATCGAAGAACGTCTGCGCGACGTCGAGCACCGCCCGCCGATCGGCGTCGGGGTCCGGTCGGTCGGACAACGCGGCCAGCGCCGCGTCGAGCCCGGCGACCGCGGCCATACGCTCTGGCGTCCTCTCGAGCTGCGCCCGGAACGCGGCCTCGGCATCTTCCGGTTGTCCGAATCGCAGCAGGAGCTCGCCCAGAAGCTCCCGGGCCGGCTTGTCGACCATCGGGGGGCCGAAGAACACCGGGAGTCCCGCCTCGAGCTCGGCCGCCTCTCGCGCGACCGCCACTGACGCCTCGTCGTTTCCGCGTCCCGCTTCGAGGAGCGCCTCGAGCTCCATCTCGAGGATGCGCGCTCGCGTCCTGTAGGCGTACCCCCGGCTCGCATCCCCGCCGCCCGGCGAGCCGGATAGATAGGTGTCGAGCTCGACTCGTGTCTCGGCGAGGGCCTCGCGCGACACCTCCGTCGTGATCAGCTCGCCGCGCATGGCCGCCGCATATCCGTTGATGAACGTCCACGTCATGCGAGCGGGGAAGAGGTCGTCGAAGGGCAGCGTCCAGCGGAGCGATTCGTCGTCCCACTGCTCCGTGTCGAGGACATACCGCGCGAGCATCCCCGCATACGAGCCGCGGGACGAGTTGTCGGGGTCCAGGATGTCCGAGCCGCGTCGCGAGGCGGAGCCGCCAGCGGTCTCGAAGCACTCCCGCAGCAGCACCTTCGCATCGTCGGTTCGACCCTGTTGCAGGTAGCCGTACTCGAGCCAGAAGTTGTAGTGGCCGCACCCGAACGGCTCGATGCCGCGGCTCTCGAGCCCCTCTCGGGCCACTCGACGTGCGTTCTCGTTGGCCTCCACGACGGAATCCCACATCCCCATCGCCACGAAGATGTGAGACGTCATGTGCTGGGCGTGCGCCGCGTCGGGAGCGATCTGGGAGTATGCGAGCGCCGCCCGAAGTCCGAGCGGGGCGTGAAGCGGATCGTCGTAGGAGTGGATCAGGTAGTGGGCAGCGCCCGGGTGGTTCGGGTGCGCATCGAACACCTCCTCGACCACGGCGGCGGCCTGCATGTAGATCGCGAAGTCCCGCCCGGCGTGCGCCGTCCCCAGGATGGAGAGAGCGTAGAGCGCCGCGGCTTCGGGGTCGTCGGGATAGGTCTCGTAAAGCCGTCGCATCGCGTCGGAGTAGGCGTGGTCGCGCGACTGCTTCGAGCCGGATCCGTACAGAATCTCGACGGCTCCGAGATACGCCCGCTCGCGGTCCGTGCCGGCCTTCGCCGCCCGAGCGGCGGGATCGGCCCCCAGCCGGGTCAGCGACTCACGGGCCGCGGTGCTGTCCTGCTCGAGCCAGATCGGGTGGTTGTGCGCCATCGCCTCGCCCCAATACGCCATGGCGAAATCGGGATCGATCTCCTGCGCCTCACGGAACGCCGCGAGCGCCGACCCGTACTCGAAGTTGTGAAGGAGCGCGAGCCCCTGAAGAAAGGCGTCCTGGGCTTCGAGGTCGCCCGAGTTGGGGAAGGCGACGTCTCCGACCTGGGCCGTAACTCCCGGGGCCGCGAGAGCCAGACCGGAAAGCACGATCGCCGCGCCACGCGACAGTCTCATATGGGGTCCTCCGCACGGTTTTCCCGACCAACGGATTCAGGGGGCCACGTTCGTACCCGATCAACCTGCCGAAGGGTTCTCCGAGTGACAACGCGACGAACGGGCCCCTACTTTGGGGGACCCCTGCCGGGCAGTCGGTCCGTGCGGGCGATGTACGGAAGTCGATCCAACGAACAAGGGGAGCCCTCATGTCTCGTTTCGCACGCACGGGTCTCGCGGTCGCCGCGCTGGTCCTCGCCACACCCCTCTCGTCCGCGCCGCTGGCAGCGCAGGAACTCGCGGAAGGGACCTGGACCGGCTCGATCACCACGCCCGATGCCGCCTTCGACATCCAGTTCGAGGTCGCGGGTGAGGGCGAAGAGCTGGCCGTCACGATGATCATCCTGGAGGCCGGTCAGGAGATGCCGTTCGAAACCGTCGAGCTGGTCGACGACATGCTCACGCTCGGGTTCGTCCTCCCGAACGTCACCGTTACCTGCGAGCTCGCCGGCAACGAGGACGGTAGCTATGCGGGCGAGTGCGTGGGGAGCGACGGCGAGGGCGGTCACATGACGATGGTCCCGCCCGCCGACGGCTAACCTCACCCGAGGAATCGACCTCCCATGAACTGGGAAGAGGCGGTCGTCAGCTGGGCGAACGATCTGGCCGGCCGGTCGGCGACGCTGGACTGGGTGATGTTTCAGCTCGCCGATGGTCGGCTGTGGATCATCCCCCTCGTCGCGGTACTCGGCTGGTGGTTGTGGAAGGGACGGACGCGCGCGGCCATCACGATGCTGACGTTGGCGGCGGGCATCGGGATCGGGGATTTCATCGGCGGGCGGCTGAAGGTGGCGTTCGGGCGGCCGCGTCCCTGCCGTATCCTCGACACGTGGAACGACGTCGCGGGGTGTGGCGGGGCGTTCAGCATGCCGTCCAATCACATGGTGAACTCGGCGCTCGCCGCGTCGTTTCTCCAGGTCCTGTTTCCACGCTCCGGCTGGATCACCTGGCCGCTGGTGGCGCTGAACGCGTTTGCGCGGATGTTCTCCGCCGCGCACTACCCCACCGACATCGTGGCCGGTCTGCTCATCGGCGGAGGCATCGGCACGTGTCTCGCCCTGGCCCTGCGATACTGGCGCGGGCGGGCCAGCTCGGCGCGACTCGCCCACCAGGACTAGCTGCTCAGTAGGCCGTCGTCCGAAAGACCGGCTGAAACAGCTCGGTGAGGTGGGCGCAGACCCCGTCCGCCGGACACCCCGGGCAGTCCGGAGCGGACATCTCGGGGCAGCGGTGGCGGTTTTGAAAGAAGAACCAGTCGACGGCCCCCATCGTCCGGCCACTCATGCGGTGCACCAGGGCGACGGCCTCGCTGCAGGCTCCGCGGATCGCGTCTTCGTCGAGCCCGTCGACCACCCGGCGTGTCTCGAGTCGTTCCGCGAGCTCGGGCTCCTCGACCGTGACCAGACCCAGACGGAGACAGCTCCGCAGACAGTGGTAGTCGACGATCGGTGGGACGTCCTCACCGGAGCCCGGCTCGATCCAGCCTTCCGGACGCTGGGAGAGAATCGCCGCCAGGAGCGCGGATTTCTTGCGGAGCGGGTCCTCCTTATAGCCCCCGACGTGATCGAGCATCCGGAGCAGGGCCTCCACGGGCCGGTCGGCCGCCGCGGCCGAGTCGACGACCGAGGTGGGGGTCCAGCCGAGCGCCGTCATGTCGCGTCCGTACGCGACGGCCGCGGCGGGATGGAGCGGCCCCGCCGGTAACGGGTTCACGCCGTCGTCCGCCCGGAGCCGAGCGTCGAACGTCGCCGCGATCTCCGCCTGGCCGCCGGGAGAGAGCTCGAGAGGCGCGTCATCGAGCCACCGGCGGTACGCCGCCCAGAGGAAGTCGCTGCCCTTGAGCTCGCGCCCGTCCAGGGCGGCGATCATGGGACGGCGGTACGCGCCGCCTTCCTCCGTCCAGAACCCGAACTGCTGCAACGTGGCCGCGAAGAAGAAGTCGAGCGCGACCGGGTGTCCGGGCTCCGGGTAGTCCGGCCCGGTGAAGTCGAACGCGGTGGCCTCCGGCGCCGTCGCGATCACGCGGGCGACCGCCTCACACCGCTCGGGATCGACGCGCAGTCTCGGGTCCGCGGTCGGGGTAGGGGAGGTACCCTCGCGAAGGAGCGTCTCCGGCCCCACTCCCGTCACCATCTCCGCCGCCGCGGCAACCGCGTGCCGGGCCGCGATCACCGGATGGGCGCCGCGCGAGAGGAAGGCCAGAGTGGTTCCGCAAAACGTGTCGCCCGCTCCGGTCGGGTCGAGCTCCTCGACCGCCACACCCTGGACATCCGTGGCATGGGCGCCCTGAACCACCCTCGCTCCCCGCTCGCCCCGCGTGATGAACAGGAGCTTTCCCGGTTCCGTGCTGGCCGACTCGACGTCGCCGAAGAGCGCGTGTGCCTCGTTCTCATTGCAGAAGAACACGTCGGCGAGCTCAATCGATCGTAACACGACGTCACGGTGCTTCCGGGTCGCCCCGCCGTAGGTCCCGCAACCCACCGACCACCCCTCCTCCTTTAGTCGGAGGGCGATCTCGACCTGGCGGGTCGAGTCCATCATCGGCACGACGTACGCCAATCCCGGCTGGAGATCGCGCGGCACGTCATCTGCCGACAGGTGCCCCTCCGAGCCCCAGACGCCCCGGATGTAGGTCGTTCTGCCGCCCGGCTCGTGTGCGATCTCGAAGTGGGGCAGGGCGTCCGCGGCGACCGTGGGGCCGCGCCATCGCAGGAGGGCCGCGGGGGCCACGAGCTCGGGAGGCATGGGGTCGGGCCGCGGCGCGACCATCGTGACGTCCGCGCCGGCCCTGCGAGCCGCGAGTGCGGTGTAGAGACCGGCTCCCCCCGCGGACCGCTCGGAGCGGCCGCGAAAGTGGAGCAGATCGACGGAGGGGCTCCCCATCACGAGGATGGGGGCCCCATGGGAGAGGGTCGCTGCGGCTACGGCTGCCCCTGATCGTCGGTGGTCGTCACACGCTCACGAGCCCCCTCCGGGCCGTTGTCCCAGTCCTGGGCGCTGGAGATGTTCGGCATTCCCCAGTCGTTCCCGTTCCAGCCCTGGAAGCCCTCCATCCGGAAGGTCCAGAAGCCCGTGCTCATGTCGCTGACGACGATCAGACCGTCGGCGTTCCTCACGTCCACGCCGAACGTTCCGTTGAACACGGCGGTCCGATCGGAGTTCGGTGGGCCGAGATAGGTGTCGTAGTGACCGACCGTGATCGGGTTTGTCGGGTCCATCATGTTGAACACGACGACCCCGTCGAGATAGCCGGAGACGAACACATAGGGCCATCGGACCTCGTGGTTGTGGACGAGGTTCTCCCAGTTGGCCGTCCAGGCCGCGATCGGACGCCGAATGGCCGAGACGCTCCCATCGAGGCCCGGCTGGAGATCGAAGATGCGGAGGGGCGCGTACTGGTATTCCGTCTCCGCGACCGCGTACTTGCCGTCCGGCGTCGGCGTGAACGTGTGACCGCCGCGTATCCCCGATACGCCGACGATCTGGGTGATGAGCGACGGGTTTTGCAGATCCGTCACGTCGTACACGTAGTAACCGCCGGTGCCGCCGCCGTAGAAGCGGTCCGTGCCGGTGTCGGGGTGGTACCCGAGATAGAAGTCGTGATAGCCGCGTCGTCGGCCCGCGTTGCCGTCACCCTGATCGGGGACGGGGATGTTCGCGACCCGCGCGTTGTCGACGTCCCCCTCCACGACCATGCCGAGGTCGAAGACCGCGGCGTGGGGCCCGGAGACCGTCGCGACGAGGTAGACATTCATGTTGGAGTGCTTGTACACGAAGATGTTGTGGAAGCCGCCCGGCTCATCCGGTACCCGAATCCGCGCCACCTCGCGTACCGTCGAGGCGTCGGGCAGCCCCGTCACGTCGAGGACGACGGCGCCCATGTCGCTGTCGGGCCCGCCGCCGCCGAACTGAAGCGACTGCACGACGTAGTAGCGGTCCCCCCACTTGAAGTGCTTCACGTCCATCCCGCCCGTCGGCTGATGGAGGTCCTGGTTCTCGATCCGCCAGCGGTAGATCACCTCGGGCTTCTCGGGATTGGCGATCGACACGATGTCCATCCCCTTCGGACCGACATCGCCGTACTGCATGCGGGAGACGTATGCGTACGGACGGTGAAGCTCCTGCTCGACGTCCATGTCGGCGATGCTGAGCCGCGGCCCGAGCGGAATGTGTCCGAGAACTTCCATGTTCTCGCTGCCACGCTTGTGGACCTCGACCTGGGCGGCCGAGTCGGCCGGGATCAGGACGGCGGCCAGGATCGCCGTCGATACGACGCCTTTGGCGAAGAGCTTCATGGTTCCTCCGTAACGGTAAACACCATGCCCATGCCGGCCTCGAGGTGCTCGGCGATGTGACAGTGCGCCATCCATCTGCCCGGGTTCGAGGCCTCGAGCAAGATATCGAACGTAGAGCCCACGGGAATGACCACCGTGTCCTTCCAGGCCAGGTTCTCCTCGGGAACGCCGTCTCTCGAGACGACGAGGAATCGCTGGCCATGCAGGTGGATCGGGTGCTGCATGGGGTGGAACGACCGGCGGAGATTCTCGATCCGGATCTTCACCACCTCGCCCTGTCGAAACGACCAGTCGATGTCGCGGTTTTCCTTGCCGGTCGTCTTGTCCCGAAGCACCCAGGTCAGGTTCCGCGACGTCGACAGGTAGTTCATCATCGGCATCGCGTCGTTCCACTCGACCGGTGGATAGAAGAGCGTGTCGAGCGCCATGACGGCCACCATCGCGCTCGGAAGGCCATTGACCCGGACGGTCAGCTCGAGCTCGTGGTCGGGCGCCCTCCCGAACTGCGATCGGAACGGATCGATGTCCGCCACGACGTCGGTATGCTCGCGGAGAAGGTCGAATGCGGGGCCGTGATCGGGATCGGCGGCCTCCTCGGTTACCGTGATCATCCCCAGGGTGTCCACCTGCGAGTAGTACTTCGCGTTGAAGTGGTCGATCGCCTGGATCGAGTTGGTCACGGCGTATGTGCCCGGCGTGTCGAACCGTGCGTCGACGATGTACCGCTGGGCCGGGGCGAGGACGATGTTCTCGACGAACCGCTCACGCTCGAACTTGCTGACGTCCGCGCCGACCAGCTTCGTCCGGGCGCCGTCCAGCACGACGTTGAACGTCCGCGTGTTCGCGACGTTCGTCAGATACAGCCGACGCACCTCGCCCGTTCGAACCGTCGCCTCCCAGAGGGGCTCTCCGTTCACCAGCATCCGGTTTCCGAACCGGCCCATCAACGTCTGGATCGCCGCCTCGCCGCCGTAGGGGTAGAGCCCGCCCTCGTCCACCAGCAGGTCGTCCAGCATGAGGAAGTCCTCGCCGTTCGCCGGCCCGAAGTAGTCGGGCTCGGGCGAGTCGACGACCATGTTGCCGTAGAGCCCCATGTCCTGCTGGATGTCCTCGCGGTGGTGCGGGTGATACCAGTAAAGCCCCGCGTCCCTGAAGTAGACCCGATAGACGAACGATTCGCCCGGCTCGATGGGGGCCTGGGTCACACCCGGGACGCCGTCGTACTGGTTTTCGAGCCGCACGCCGTGCCAGTGAATCGTCGTGGGGAGGTCGATCGAATTCGTGAACAGGATGACGATCTCGGCGCCCTGCGGGACGCGGATCAGGGGGCCGGGGTACTGCCCGTTGAACCCGTACATCGTGAACGTCCGCGCGCCCACCCGGCGGCTGACGAAGCCGGCCTCGAGCCTGAGCGTGTCGCCGTCCGCCATCTGGACGATCTCACGGAACACGGCCTCCGGAAGGGTGGCCGGGTCGAGGTCGACGCCGGGCAGAAACGGTGTGACGCCGGGGATCGAACCCATCAGCGACGGGAGCATCATCGGCATGGGCCTGGGCTGCGGCGGCATTCGCCACACCACCCCCATGCTGTCGGTGGCCATGACGTGGCCGGCGCGCTCCTGAGCCGTCGCGGGCGGG
>Ga0224508_10003026_pt1 | contig 14025 bp, 11 predicted proteins | sample SF_Jan12_sed_USG_4_FD_170157 | JGI IMG/M metagenome (GOLD analysis project Ga0224508, IMG submission 170157) | Sediment microbial communities from San Francisco Bay, California, United States - SF_Jan12_sed_USGS_21 | ecosystem: Environmental > Aquatic > Marine > Sediment | place: USA... | reverse complement strand
AGGTGTATTACAATTACAAACGCAAACATTCAGCGATTGGTTTTCTATCGCCAATGCAATGTGAACATCAATCACTGAATAACAATCCCTCTTATCCTAGTGTCCACTAATTTGAGGTAAGATCAAATAACGCTGGCGTTCGGTCATCGCTCTTTCCGCTTTGGTTACCCTCTTTGCCTCACTATTATTAAAACAGCGAGACTGGCACAGCAATCCTCACACTAACAGGGTGCCCTCAATTGATCGCTTACCGAACAAGCACAATTGCTAGCGACTCAATGGCTCTGGATTTACAATAATGAACGACCTCATACTACAATTAACGGAATTCCACCAAAGATGATGTTGAAAGCAGCTTAACTCTTCTACTTATAACGATAGTTATAAATGGGGGGATTACACTCCCAATAAGAGGGATATTTATTGCTGGCGTTGACTAAACCATACAGGCATTTGGCCCCAGACTTGCAGCTGTCCTAGGAATGCTTCTTAGTTATCACCAATAGTATCCGTTACATCGGTTTCGGTGTCCGCAGACACACTACTCGTGCCGATAAGGTCAACCATCAGCCCGCCGAAACAGGTGAAGATCAATTTGCGGGCAGGTCTTCAAATATGTGCATGCGGCTCTCTCAACCAACGGCCCAAACACTGAATATTCAGGTAATTTCAACACAAAAATATCCCCTTTTCTCGTCCAATCGGATGATATTTGGGCTTATTTGCCACGAAGATTACATCAACCCCTCGTTTTTATTACACGACTCTTACAATTGAGATCGTCTTCAAAAAGCGATTTGCTGTTAAAACACTTTAGAACGTACAAGAAGTATACGGCTGGACAGATCTTGCCTGGACTCTGATGCCTGCAATAGAACCTGCGAACGCGGGAAACTCAAAGCCACACGACAATGGCGTCGTTAATCAAAGTTGCAAAAACTACAGATTTTGAGAACTCCTGATTAAGTCTAATTCGGATTGTGCAATGTTGCCTGGTGTACCCCCTGGATCAATTTCAATTAGACGTTGAAAATGTTTCTCCGCCTTCTGCCATTGTTTACTAGCTTTCGCTCGCTTACCTAGATCGAGTAGTCTTTCTTTAATTTCTTCGATACCTTTTTGAGCATCGTCGTTTGTTGGGTCAATTTCTAAAACCTTACGGAAAAATGTCAGTGCGTTCTGGTCTGGCGGTATCGTTAGTTGCAACTCGTTAAACATCGATTGTGCCTGGCGCAACAAATTCTCGATCTTCTGGGAACTGCTCGTATCTGTAGTTGCCTGATCGCTTTTTGTGACTAATGCGATCGTATCTGTTTCTGTTTCAAGTTGTGATTGATCTAAGGATTGGTATTGAGTTTCGAGTAACTGATCTTTTTGATTTGATTTGTAAGATGAATCAACGACGATGTTCTCCTTAGAAAGGATCGTCTTAGGTAGATCGATTGATGCGTCTTGTTTTGATGGTGTGCCAATTGGATCACCTGTAGATGATATGTTACCCGCAAGTGGTTCTATTTGATCTTCGAGCTTTGTGCTGGTTTCTTCGATTTCTGTTTCGATCAGTGAAATAGCACCTGGCTCTACTACTATGCTCGGAGCGGTTTGTTCCGTGGGGTTGGGAGTGCTATCGAGTGATTCTTGTATGGTTGACGATTCCTGCTGCAAGTCCACTGTAGTCATTGGGTTTTCGTACGCGGCTATGCCTGCAACGATAAGCACAGTGATACCTCCAATGGTTAGAAAAAACTTGGTTGCTCCTGATGCGCCTCTTTTGTCATTAATATTTTCGCTCTGCGCAGTCGATTGGGTATCGAGATCTTGAATATCAAAAGGGCGGCGGGATTCAGTTTCTGCGCGCAAATCATGTAGTCGGGTAGAAGCGTTAGCGTTAACAACTTCGTCCTTATCATCGGTATCACTTCGAATGGATTTGTTTTCAAGTTGTTGATCTACAAGTTTTCCCACGTTTTCTAACGCATCGCTGTCTTGCGAGTAAACAAGTTTTGTGTTTTGTCGATCAATGGAGAGTTTATCTAGCGTGGTTTTGCCTGGAGTCTCTCCCCTATCTGTTCTATTAGCTAAACCTTCACGGCTTCGCTGTGCTTCCTGTAACTTATTTAGCGGCCAGGGTGCCTGACTAGAGTTCATACTCGTTCAATTGTCTAACAGTAGTTATCGCATCGATGTGCGTTGTACAATGGTCTTCGAATCCGCCGTGCGCGCCTAAACATTATTCGCCAACCAGAATCTCAAGTAACTCTTGTTCGGAAATTGGTTCATCGGAGACATTGGCGACTGAGTTCGTGTCCCGAGCCTCTGTATTTTCTGCCACTTTCTGAGTTTTATCCGCACGGATATCAGTCAGCTTTTCTAATGCGGCACGCGCACTTGAGTGTTGAGGATTGATAGTAAGAAGTGTATTTAGGTATGAGTTGGCAGTGCCCCATTGTTCTTGTTTTTGGGCGTCATTCGCGAGTTCAAGTAACTTTGTTTGTACTTTCTCAATGCCATTTTTTGCCTGGAGATTTTTTGGATCAATGTTCAGTGCTTGTTTATAAACGATGAAAGCATTGTCGCCATCAGGCTCAGTAAGTCGGTTTTCCAGGATATATTTATCGCCGAGTGCTAAAAGATTCTCTAACTCGATACTTTGTTCCTTCTCGTTTATCAGATTCGCCAAGCTCGCCTGTGCACGCTCGTCCGCGGAGTTTATTCTGAGTAGAAATTCATAGTATTTTTGCGCGCCGTCCCAGTCTTTTACGCTGTGTGCAACGTGCGCTCCCGCCCGAAGTTTTTCTATCAGAATTCGTCTATTCAACAGAGCCTGCGAGTTGTTTGGTTCGCGTTCGAGAACTTTACCGATCAGGATATATACATCCTCATATTCATCATAAGCTATATCGCCCGCATCCAGTTGTTGGCGAGAATCTTTTAGCCAAGCGTTGATCTGCTGCGCTTCTCGCTCAGAGTGATTCAGTAATTCTTTAAGTTCGGATGCTTCCTGGTTCTGACTGTCTATGGATAGCACGGCATTTAAACTCGCACGGGCAGTATTCCATTGCTTATTTTCAACATCTTGTTTTGCTGCAGTCAGGAATCGTTTTTTGATGCCTTCTATTCCTTGAACGGCATCTTCATTTTTAGCGTCCAGGGATAAAACTTGATTAAACTGTTCAAGCGCAATTTTATCCGCATCGCCTCCGGCAGGTGATGTTTCCAGGATTTTTTGCGCCTGCACCATTAGTGAAGCGATATCTCCCGTTTTCTTTTGAGTTTCGGTAAGTACCAAGATCATCTGTTGTAGATCATCGTTTTCCGGTTGAATTCTTTGCGCTGCATCGAGGTAGTAACGTGCGCCATCCCAATTTCCTTCTTTTTGTGATTGTTGTGCTTTCAAAATTAGTTTCGTAGTGACAGCTTCTATCCCCTGTTTGGCAGCCTCATTCTCCGGGTCATTTCGCAACACCTGTAGAAACAGGAATGTGGCGTTGTCCCCCACGGGTTGAATCAATCGTTCATCGGTCAAATACTGCTGGGCTCGCGTTAGCTGGTCTTCTAACTCGTTTTGTCTCGCGTTTCCAATCGCGACCTCTACCAGCGTTTCCTGTGCTTTAGAATTTGCCGGATTGATGACCAAAAGTTGGTGCAAATATTTTGTTGCCTCGCCCCATTTCTGATTGTCTTTTGCCCCAATGGCAAGCACTAAAACCTGTTTTTCAATAGCCGCAATACCCTGTATAGCCTGCTGGTTATCCGGATCAATGGCTAACACATTATTGAATAGTGACAAAGAATTATTGCTCTCAGGGGATGTATATTGACCTGCCTCTAGATTCGCTTGCCCTTGAGCAAGCAATGTGTCGACTTGTCCTTGTTTTTCCTCCGCCTCAGTCGACAGGGCAGCAACTTTCCTGGTCTCTTCTTGTTTTTCATTAACTATCGTAATTGCCTTTTGTATTTCTGCGTTGTCAGGTCGAAATCTTTGTGCTGCATTAAGATAGATGACGGCATTATTCCAATCATTCTCCTCCTGAGCGTCACTGGCTTTTGATAACAGCGTGTCGGTTATGGTGTTCAGACCTTGCGTGGCGGTATTGTTATCAGGATTTTGCTGTAAGACTTGCAAAAAGAGAAACGAAGCGTTATCGCCGACCGGTTCTATTAATCTTCCATCGGCGAGATATTTTTGAGCTCGTTCTAACAAGTCATTTAATTCACTTAGCTTCGCCTTATCGACTGCGACTTGTTCGAGGATTTCCTGCGCATCAGTGTTTGTTGAGTTTATGGCTAAAACTTGCTGTAAATATGATTTTACTACGTCCCATTCTTGGCGGTCATATGCAGCAGTTGCCAGTTCCAGAAACTGTTTTTCAACCGCGGCTATACCTTGAATAGCCTGCTGGTTGTTTGGTTCAAGAGCTAACACCATATTAAACACCGACAGCGCATTACTGTCGGTGGGGGAGTCGTTTTGACCTGATTGCAGGTGTGATTCTCCCTGTATAAGGAGCGCTTCGACTTGCTCGTGTTGCTTCTGCAATTGAATAAGATTCGTGATTGCATCTTTGTATTGTTGATTTTCCGGTTCGATTTGAATGAGTGCGCCAAGCTGATTTCGAGCTATTTCCCAATCCTTCGTATTCTGGGCGATGGTCGCTTTATCGAATAATTTTTGCTTGAGCATTTCCATGCCAAGCAAGGCTTCGGCATGTTCAGAATCATGTTCAAGTATTTGATTTAAAACAAAAAAAGCATTCTCTTTTTTTGGTGTAATAAGCCGATTGGTTTGCAGATAATTCCGTGACTGCATAAGCATTGCTTCAATTTCCTTCGAAGATTCATCAGTCTCAGGCGATGGAACTAAACTACTGTCGTTGTTACTACTATCGACTGTGCTTGCCACAGTGTGGGCGTCTGTTGGTGTTTCATCATTCACAACTGTGTCGATGGTGTCTTCTACCGTTATCCCAACAGATGATGGCTGAACACTTTGTTGATCAGATTCCGTCTGATTATTTTTACCAGACCAACCCATCGCGAGTTGTGGTATTTCTTTTAATTTTTCAATGGCATCAGGATTTTGGTAAAGCAGTAGTGCTGCTACGACTCCTGCAATAGTAATAACACCTGCCACTGTGGGCCACTTGAATTCTCGTGCCGGGAGAGGGATGGCTTGATTGTTTTCCGTATTTTGTACCCTTGGAGGAATTGTTAAGGTTTTCGATTCAGGCTCAACATTTGTTTCGGGTTCTGTACTGATTATTGACTCAGTGTTCAGGATTGAATCGTAGTCAGGAAGTTTCCATTCCGGCAGGACGATTTCTTCAGTTGGTTCCAGTTCCTCAGGCGCCTTTTTGATACTCGCGTCTTCAGTGCTGTTTTCTTCTTTCGCACTCGCGCTCATTAGTTGTTGTTTGAGTTCGTTAATGCCCTCAAACGCTTCTTGATTTTCGGGGTCGATAGAAATTATCTTGCGATAAGTTTCTAATGCGTTATTTCCCTTCGGTGCAATTAAGTTCCCCCCCAATAATTGTTCCTTTGCTTGTTCGAGAAGCTCAACAATTTGCCTACTTTCATCCGATTGGACATCTTCTGAATCTTTTACCGGTATTAGTGACGGCGTTTTTTCCGGTTCTGTCATTGTTCTGTACCCCAAACTTATTTCAAAGTTTTTATTGCGTATTGTTCAAATACGATTGCGATCATTTGTTTCCAAATCAATCGGGTTTGACGCAATCAAGAACGACCTCTGCAGTGTTAACACGGAATCGACGTTAGTTACTGCTTCGGCTACCCCAAATCGTACAAAATTTATTTTCTTGCCTTTCACTATATATCACCCCTACAAGTAATGTTCTCCCCAGAACGTGTAGTCGTTATTTTTTCGTTTCGGCTCCCCGATCCGGTTGCTGGTCCAAATGTGTTTTCAACAAAGTCTCAATTTCATTCAATGCTTGTTTGATTTGCGTTGCATCGGGATTTTCTGCACTTTGTTGTTTGCTCTGATGTACCACACGTAAAGCAGGTTTATCGTGCTTGCCCTGCAGATATCCATAAGTATCCGCATCATCGAAGTACACGGCACTCCCTCGATCCTTGACCACTTCGCGAATAATCTTGGCGTCAACATTATCTTGTTGGGCGCCGAACGCATATACCAATGCGGTATCACACAGAATATTGATTAAACGAGGAACACCGCTGGTGTGCTCCTGGATCAGTGGAAAAGTGTCGGGGTGAAAAATATCCTCGTTGCCCCCCGCTACTGTTAGCCTGTGTTTAACATATTCCACCGTTTCAGATTGATCCAATGGACGAATATGATAATCAGCGGAAATGCGTTGAGCGAACTGTCGCAGCTCCGGTTGACGCAACATACTACGAAGTTCGGGTTGACCCACTAAAACAAGTTGCAAAACCTGATGTTTGTCGACATTGATATTTGACAGCATACGCAGTTCTTCCAGCGTACTCATGTCCATGTTTTGCGCTTCGTCCACGATTAGTACCGTGTGTTTGCCTTTTGCATATTCCTCGATGATGAAATCAACCAGGATTTCGTAACGCTCGACTTTTGATTTGTCACGGTAGTCCAGGCCAAACGCCAGCAAGACCCACTGCAATAATTCTCCGAACGAACTATGTGTGTTGGTTATCAGTCCGATGGTAACGTCGTCGGCGACTTCATCCATTAGTTTTCGCAGCAAGGTGGTCTTGCCACAGCCAATATTTCCCGTAACGACGGAAATCGGGGCCTGGCTTTCCAGTCCGTATTGCAACATCGTTAATGCCAGACTGTGCTTTTTTGTAAGATATAGAAAGCCAGCGTCTGGCAACAACGAAAACGGTTTCTCGTCAAGACCGAAGTGCGATTCGTACATTGTCCTAATTCAGACTAAGTTCCGTGTCTCGAGTAATGATCTAGATCATTATGCTATCACTGACAAGTACCGGTACGGATGCATTTTTCCAATTCTTTGATCAGAAAATCATCGTTTGCGGTGAACTGAGAACTGGTTGCTCTAGCGGTAACGTCTACTGCTGAGCATTTATCGCGTTTCCACAAGCCTATTTCCTCATCCAGATTAACTTCATTCCACTTTGGATGGCCGGTTTTTCGCAATTCATCGATAGAGGAATAAATCGCGTTACCCAGTCTTTTTAATTCTCCACAACGCTTTTTATAGTAAGGGCTATTTTTGTAGGAAAAATCGAAACTAACCAGCACGGCTTTTACCGCAATGGTTGGTACTGTTTCACCCATCCAGCTATAGTCTGATGGTGTTAACTCAGCGTTGGAATATTCACTCAACATTTTTTCCTCGTTCAACGGAACCATATGAACCTGTTTTACAAGTTCTTCGTACTTGGGGTTGTTCTTGAGTTGTTCGATGTTGGCAAACAATTTCACGGGTTTACCGGCAACATAAAACATGGCATCTGCTTTCCCTGTGAGTACTGCGGTTGCACCTGCCGCGGGATCAATATTTAATTGCTCGCCGGCTTCAACGCCCATTAGATGGAGCAGGTTCGTCGACGTAAGCCAGTTACCACTCCCCTTTGTTCCAACAACTATACGTTTGCCCTGCAGATCGGCAAATGTTTGGATTTCCTTATTAGCGTATAAGTGAACTTCCTCATCATAAAATGGGAATACTAAACGTAAGCGGTTTGCCACGCGTTGCATGTTTTTATCCTGCGACCGTGTTAAAAAACCAAGCACGTCTGACTGTACGATACCCAATGCAGCATTTTCTTTGCTTACAAGACGCCGAATATTGGCCAGTGAGCCTTCCGATTCTTTTACGATCAGGTTTAACTGTTCGTTTTTAGCGGCATTGGCCATGTCCTGACCAAACTTAATGTAAGTACCCGTAGATGATCCGGTGACAACGCCAATGCCATCGGGGTTATCGGTTTGTGCTTGACAAACAACTGTAGTCAAAAACGCGGCTAATGAGATGAATACATTGATAAATATTTTCATGGCTACCCCCCCCAAGAAGTAGTTACTTTGAGTGCGAAATTAAACTAAACGAGCTTCCTGCAACTAGCTCACGAATTGCTGACGTGATTTATTTAACACAGATCCTTGCAATTGCTCCGTGTCAATGCGTTTAAGCAGGTACCCAACATCCGCTTTGCTTGTCACACCATCCTCGACGACCACTATAAATCGATCAATGGAACCCGAGAACGCCGTCGGAATGATTGAATGCAAAAACGAGGGGGTATCATATATCAAAATAACGTCATTGAAAATCGAATTTAACTCGTTGTTTAATAAAGATAAATCATCTTGACTTAACACGGCCAACTCGTTGATCTGTCGTTTTCCAGATCCGAGTATGAATAGATTTCGATACTCGGATGAACAACTCAAAGCATCGGTTAAAGGCACGCTATCGATCAAATAGTCTGTGAGTCCAAGCTGATCGGTTAGGTCTAGATACTGACTGAGACTTGGTTCTTCCGCGCTCGCGTCAATAAGTACAACTGGGTTAGTCGATTTCACAGCCATCGATATAGCTAAATTTGCTGCTAAGACTGTCTTGCCCTCACCTCGATTTGCGCTGATAATTGCTATGGAAGAGCCATTATTATGTTTTAAGTTTTTTGCTACCGTTACGCTAAAACCCGGAAAATGTCTGAACAGGTCATTGGGATCATTTGGCGTTAGTATTCGAGCTTCCCGCAAATGCTCCCAATCGATATGTATTTGTCGAATCGCTCCAGCGGCCGTTGATTCTGCATGACCATTTTCATTCCGTTGCGCACGTGCGCGCTCTAACGCTTGTTTAATCTTCTCCATTAAAATGAGGCCCGATACCTTCACATATAGTTAAGATAAAACACGGAAATAACACTTGGATTAACTACGGTTGAGGAAAAATCGCGTGAACAACTCGTTTATCCAAGCGAGATCGAAGTACCATGCAAAAACAAGCGCCGCCAGCAACACTAGTAACAATAGTCCCGCCATAATACGCCACCGTGGTCTCGACCCATGTTGCACGCTATCTTTAGCGGAGAATCCCCGAGTATTGTTTACCACCGCGAAATCAAGTATTCGACTTCCTTCGTGTTCATCTTGGATGCCAGGGTAATCACGAAGAACCGGGTAATCTGTATAGGGAATTATGGCGAGCGGGAACTGACCGAATACTTCCTCGACACTTTTTGCACCATATATCACGTTTTGAGACATTTTTTCATACGACTCTAGTCAACTATCCAACACTCTTAATTTAATGTCTTAGCGTGGTCAAATCAGATTTACAACGGCTTGACACAAAACTTATCCAGGCGAGCGCCCCCTTACAACTATGTGAACCAATATTATCCGCATGAGTCAGAAAACGTTTAGCCCGCATACTACTAATTATTGGCGAAAGCCCACTTTTCAATCATATTTCTGAAATCGACAATCCTGCCATAGTTCTTTGCGATTTTAGCCAGCGGTAATGCGGGCAACATACATGACTTGGCAAAATTGGTGCTAAATCGCTACCCTAGCCTTTATTTTAGAAGTATACTTCTTTATTGGGTGTTTTAACATTTTGGAATAAGTAGGGGAAGAAATGAAGTCAATGCTTCGTCGTCGTAATTCAGTGTTTGCATCCCTTCTGGTACTAGGCCAACTTGGTATCTATGTTGGAGCAAATTTTGCATCCGCTAGTGATTATCTTCTAGGGACTGGCGACTTAGTTCGCATTTCCGTCTATGGAGGGCCAAATCTGACTTTTGAAACTAGTGACCGTATAACATCTCGGGGGACAGTATCCTTCCCGGAAATTGGCGATATTAAAGTATCCGGCCTTACCGAATACGAGGCCGAACAAGCACTGGGGCGTGCCCTACAAGAAAAAGAGGTATACACCACCCCCTACGTTAATGTCACGATAGAGCAATTCCAGAGTAGACAGGTATCTGTGCTGGGTAACATTAATGGACCCGGGAAATACCCGTTAATCCCCGGAACATCTTTGGTCGATATGTTGGCTTTGGCGGGCGGCATAAAGGAAAGTGGTAACTCTCGAGTGTACGTAAGTCGGACAACCAGCGATGGCAAAACGAAGAATCTTTCTATAGATATAGCAATGGCACTGCAAGCCAAAGGTGACCACAATGACATAGAACTCCAACCCAACGACATCGTATTTGTGCCGGATCTGGACACCTTTTATGTGTACGGCGAAGTGAACAGACCTGGAGAATATCCCTTAAAACACGATTTGACAGTAATGCAGGCAATTTCTGTCAGTGGTGGTCTAACGGAATTAGGCACTGACAAAAAATTAAAGATAAAAAGAAGGGGCGAAAACAGGGAGATTAAAACATTGGATGCGGAATTAACCGATGTGCTAATGGCGAACGACGTTGTATTTGTGCGAGAAAGCATCTTCTAGTTAGCCTCTTCATTATGGATATTTATCATATATTCAGTGCGCTTTTAAGCAGACTATGGGTAGTACTCGCTACGATTGTCCTGACTGTAGCCGGATCGGTTTGGGTTGTATCTCAGTCTCCAACCCTTTATCGCGCGACCGCAACCCTCTTGGTAAGCTTCCATGAACCCGTTGAAAGTTCGGTACTTCCTGCCTCACTACAGGAAGGATATATCGCTACCCAGGTACAAGTTATACGGAGCAAACTAGTCGCAACCCGAGTTGTAGATAAATTAGACCTCCTGCAGGATCCGACGGTTATTGAACGACTTGAATCCGATAAGAACTGGATAGGATTAATTATAGATAAACTCAAACACCACCTGTCATTTGCTGGGAAATTCCTTGGAACATCGGGATCAAGCGATCAATATCCAATTGAAAACGGTGTTGCCCCAGATTCAACCAGTGATGGATTACGTCTGTCAATCGCGGATTTGTTGCTTGCGAACATCAGAGTTGGCATTCGAGAGAATACACGTCTGATTGATATTGCCCATATATCTGGCGGCCCAACCTTCTCTGCACTAATCGCAAATGCTTTCGCTGACGAGTACATTACGACGAACCTCGCCTTGAACGTTGAAACTGCGAAAAAAAATGCAGAATGGATTGACAGTCAATTGGTCGATCTACGCAAAAAACGACAAGTAGCGCAAGAAAAATTAGTGTCCTACCAACAAGAAAAAGGCATATTGGGCACAGACGATAGAATTGACGTCGAAATAGGCCATTTAAATTCTTTGACCAATGACTTGGCACACGCACAAGCTGAGGCCGAGAGCGCAGAAATTCGATTACAGCAACTCGACAGTGTAATCAAAAGTGGGCAAGGATTGGATTCTCTTCCTACTGCATTAGCCAATAGTTATCTTCAAGAAGTCAAAAACGATCTGCGCCGAAAGGAAGCGGAATTCGCCGATATTTCTACAAGGGTGGGCAAAAACCATCCAGAATACAAACGTCTTATTGCGGAAATCGGAACCATACGCGCTAAATTAAAATCCGAATTCCGGTCCATTTCTCAGAACATTCGGGGTGAGGCAAAAATTGCACGAATTAAAGTCGGCGCGTTAACGAATACCCAAGAACTGCAGAAAAATAAACTCCTAACGTTTAAGCAGTCTGGCGCTGATTTACCCGCACTTATTCGCGAAGTTGAGAGTGCGCAACGTGGTTACGATGATGCCTTGCAACAGCTTCGACAATACACAATGGAGAGTCGTGTTAATCAAACAAATGCGGTAATTCTAAATCGTGCTACCCCTCCTTCGAATTCTACAGGGCCAAGTGGACGAATTAAGATTGGATTGGGTTTTGTAATAGGAGCAATATTTGGTATTGGCATCGCAATTCTATTAGAAATCTTTGACCGTAAAATACACAATCAAAATGATGTTGCTAAGTTGGTCGCACTCCCTTTCCTCGGGGAAATATCGAACAGGTAAAATGAGCAGTTTCAGCGTTTATTGAGACCGACCTTGTAGCATGCAAGGATGATTATTAGCCTCAAGGTTAAATATGGCCGACAACAAATATAACAACCCAATCACTAAACGCAATGGCATCGACAATGCCAACGGATCGTGTAATTCAAATAACCAAATGGCGGCACGAACCTCATCATTAACCAATCAAGCCCAAGATTTACCCGGAAATTTATTCAATCGCGACTTAATTTCTGTACGATATCCGCGAGGGCGACAAACGGAATCATTGCGAACGTTAAGGACTCGATTGTTGAATATCTGTAAGGATAATTCTTTTTTTCAATCTATAGCGGTTTTGAGTCCTCAACAAAAAGATGGTCGTACGTTTATCGCGGCTAATTTAGCGTCGCTATTTAGCCAATTAGAATTAAGGACCTTACTAATTGATGCTGACTTTCGTCGCCCTCGTCAGCACAATGTCTTTAATTTGCCTAATAAAGTCGGGCTAAGTACCACATTAGTCCAACAACCAAGAAAAAGCGATATCCATAGCATCCAAGGAATACCAAATCTGTACGTTATTCCTAGCGGACCTATTCCACCTAATCCCCAAGAACTTCTAAGCCAACCTTATTTTAAACACCTAATAGCATTAGCACGTCAAAAGTTTGAAGTCGTAATTATAGATACTCCAGCTGCAGATCAAGTCGCCGATTTTGAAATTATCGCAGAAATAGCGAATACGGCTTTAGTCGTTGCGAAGAAACATACAACGAGCTCTAAGAAGCTGCAAAAATTAGCCGAGCGTGTCGAAAGTACTAAAATTAATATTGCGGGATTATTTCTAAACAAGTAACAGCCGAGATAAACAAAGTATAGTATAGATATTATTTTCAGGAATCTCTGAAAAACACCGGATAGTGGTATTTATCTAGATAATGCCTGAGTATTGCATGGAGATATTGCCTTTTGTTTCTATTGTCGTTTAATTTCAATCCCGCAATTAAAGGATTGGCAGATACTACAAACTACTATCCCGGATTCGCGTACAACTCTCGCCTGGTCAGATGCACATTCGCCAGCACCAGTTAACTGAATACCTAACACGCATTTTTCTCCAATCCCTTATAGCGAACCTTTCGGCAACCCTATAGGTGATTTACAACGCAAAAAACACACCCGCCTTTTTAGTGTAAGCGCTCAGATAAGGACACTCTGTTGTAAGCGGCTATTTTATGTCATTCTTGACCCGCTCGAGATCGCTGGTTAAGGAGTCGTCGGCAAACTTCTTTTTCCAAATCCTCGGTGTTAATTCGATGACATCCTTAGCAGGATGCTGACTGACACGTTGCAACACATCAACCCGATACGTGTAAGGATTGATACCCTGCAGCTTACAAGGGGTCATCAAACTCTGAATGATTGCCACCCGCTCGGCCCCGATCTCCGTCCAACAGAACAACCAGTTCTTCCGACCCATCGGAATGAACCGCAAGGCGCGCTCCAGATGATTGGTATCGATCGGCACATCCGGGTCGGATAGAAAAACCTGAAGACTCTCCGCCCGGGCCATGGCGTATTTCAATGCCTTGGAAAGCGAGTTGGTCGGCAAGAGATCATGACGCCGGCATTGACTTTCACACCACTGCCAAAAGGCTTTCACAACCTGCTCACTGTGTTGAGTCCGGTATTTCAACTTCGCCTGGCCGGTCAACTCCTTTTTACGGATGCGCTCCTCATGGTGATACAACGAACCAATGAGTTTCAACGCCTGATTTGCCGCATCGGGTTCCGCCTTCCCGGCGCTTGGCACATCGGGCATAGGCAGCATAACCGGCCGAGACTAATACCCCCGTAAAATTCTTGCCTAAAATGGCTTTCACATGGGACGCCGCCCCTGGCGCATCCGGCCCTTGGCTTGCCGGGGCGGTAAACAGTTTCCCGGTATCGGTATGCTTGATCACCGGGCGGACATATTTGAGGATGACATAGCTGCCCGTACGCTGGGCCAGGCGGTAGCTGACCTTCTCGCTAATAGAAACGCACTTGTTTTCCGGGATCGCCCCCGCCTCTTTCGATAGCGGCAAGACAATGGTTTCTACCGGTACGCTGTTATCAAAACGCAAGCCAGCATCGGTGACGGTATT
>Ga0224508_10003025_pt1 | contig 14025 bp, 10 predicted proteins | sample SF_Jan12_sed_USG_4_FD_170157 | JGI IMG/M metagenome (GOLD analysis project Ga0224508, IMG submission 170157) | Sediment microbial communities from San Francisco Bay, California, United States - SF_Jan12_sed_USGS_21 | ecosystem: Environmental > Aquatic > Marine > Sediment | place: USA... | reverse complement strand
GTTGCCATTGCGACCCCCTGACCGGAGTAGCCCTGCGCGTAATAAGTGTTGTGCTTGCCGAGGCGCCCGAAATGGGGCATGCGGTTAAGCGTTACTGCAAGGGTACCGCCCCAGGCGTAGTCGATGCGGGAGTCCGCGAGTTCCGGGTACACCTCCAGCATGGGTTTGCGTACGAAGTTTGCAATGTCGGCGGGAAAGTTCTGGCGATAGTTTTCACCGCCGCCAAAAAGCATGCGTTTATCCGCGGAGAGCCGATAATAATTGACGACGAAACGAGAATCGGCGATGGCGACATCGCGCGGATTGATGCGTCTGAGTTGAGACACACTCAGTGGCTCGGTCGCGATAACAAAGTTATTGATCGGCATGATCTTGCCGGACATGCGTGGCTCCAGCTTACCCAGGTAGCCATTGCAGGCGAGCACGATGCTATCCGCCTCGACCACCCCCTGGTTGGTGATAATCCGGTTGGGACTGCCTTCCTGGTAGCCTTCGACGACGGTAGATTGGTAGAGACGGGCACCGGCGGCTTGCGCCGCGGCAGCGAGACCCAGCGCATAATTGAGCGGGTGCAAATGCCCGGCGCCCATGTCCAGGCTACCGCCATAATAGCTATCGCTACCGACCAGTTCAGCCATGGCTTCGCGTCCAAGGTATTCGATTGAATGGTAGTCATACTGGCGACGCAGGAAATCGACGTAGGCTTCAGATTCCTGCGCATAATCCGGTTTGTGGTCGGGATGCGCTATGCCAGGTTTTAAATCACAGTCGATGTGGTGCTCGGCAATCAGGCTTTTGGCCAGGCTCTTGGCTTCCTCGGCCAGTTCCCAGAACTGACGCGCCGCGTCCGCGCCAACCATTTTAGTCAGCGTAATCTGGTCCTTGCGTTGCCCGCTGCAGAGTTGCCCGCCATTGCGCCCCGAGGCACCCCAACCCGGTTTGCGTGCTTCCAGCAACACGACATCGTAGCCGCGTTGCGCCAAATGCAGGGCAGATGACAGTCCGGTATAGCCGCCGCCGACAATGCAGACATCTGCACGCCGGGAGCCATCCAGGGGTGTCAGTTCGACTGACCGGTTCCGACTCGCATGATAATAGGAGTCCGGGTAGTTGTCGGTGTCGCTGCGATCCTGAACCAGCTTAAAAGTCATACCGCCGTGATCAGGCAATCGCTTGCTGGGTCAGATCGAGACACTGCCAGGCGCGTTCGATGAAGATATCGATTTCTGCCGGCTGCACGATCAGGGGTGGTGAAATAATCATGGTGTCACCGACCGCGCGCATCACCAGGTTGTTTTCGAAGCAGTAATCGCGGCAAACTGTGCCGACACCCTGGTCCTTGTCGAAGCGGATATAGTTTTCCTTGTCTTTTACCAGTTCGAGCGCACCAAGCGTACCGACGCCACGCACCTCACCCACGAGGGGATGAGTACTGAGTTCACGGAACCGTTGCTGCAGGTACGGGCCGGTAGATTCGCGCACGGTTTGTACGATGTTTTCACGTTGCATCAACTTGATGTTGGCAATCGCCACCGCGGCACACACGGGGTGACCCGAGTAGGTATAGCCATGGTTGAATTCGCCACCCTGGTTGATCAAGACATCCATGATTTGATCGGCAACCATGACTCCGCCGATCGGCAGGTAGCCTGAAGACAGGCCTTTGGCGATGGGCATCAGGTCCGGTTTTAAATCGTAGTAATCGGTTCCGAACCATTCGCCGGTACGACCGAAACCACAGATAACTTCATCGGCGATCAGCAAAATGCCATAGTGCTGACAAATCTTTTTAACTTCGGGCCAGTAACTATCCGGCGGCACGATGACGCCGCCCGCGCCCTGGATCGGCTCGGCGATGAACGCGGCAACCTTGTCGACTCCCAGCTCCTCGATCTTGTCGGCAATCGATTGCGCCGCCTGGCGACCGAATTCTTCGCGATCAAGATCGGTGCCAAGCTCGCAGCGTTTGGCAAACCAGTTAGGTTCCTCGACGTGGGCGATGTTCGGGATGACGCCACCCTGTTCATGCATCGCATCCATACCGCCCAGGCTCGAAGCGGCAATGGTGCTGCCGTGGTAAGCATTCTTGCGGCTGATCACGACACGTTTCTCGGGTTTACCCATTAGGTCCCAGTAGCGCCATACGAGGCGCAACACGGTATCGTTGGCTTCCGAACCGGAACTGGTAAAGAAAGCATGATTCAAGTGCGACGGCGTCACTTCCGAAAGCAGTGCCGAGAGTTCTGCCGCCGGGGGAGTCGAGGTTTTGAAGAAGGCATTGTAATAGGGCAACTGCTGGATTTGTTGATGCGCGGCATCGATTAAATCCTGTTGCCCATAACCCATGTTGACGCACCACAGTCCCGCCATCATATCGAGCAGCTGGTTGCCATCCGAATCGGTCAGGTAGACACCTTTCGCCGATTCGATAATGCGCGGCGGCTTTTGCAGCAGGTCGTTGGGATTGGTAAACGGGTGAAAGTGGTGGGCACTGTCACTGGCCTGCCACTTTTCGGTGTTACTGGTTTTCATTGCGCTTGCCTGACTCATAATATTCACCTCAGACCTTTAACAGTAAATGCTCCCGTTCCCAGGGGCTGATTACATTAAGAAAGTTATCGAATTCAACTTCTTTGACGCCAACGTATACGTCGACGAAGGCGTCACTAAGCACTTCGCGCAATTCCTTGCAATCAGCGAGGCGTTGTAACGAATCGTACCAGTGTCTCGAGAGTTGAATCGGTTCATCGTAAGCGCTGCCGGTGAGTGCTTCGGTTGGTTTTAATCCCTGTTTCATGCCGATGTAACCACAGGCAAGCGTGGTCGCGATAGCCAGGTATGGATTCACATCGGCTGACGCAATACGGTTTTCGACGCGCATCGATTTGGGATTATTTTCCGGGATACGAAATCCGGTGGTGCGGTTGTCAAAGCCCCAGTGAAAATTGATCGGCGCAGACATTTCGCGGACGATACGGCGATAGGAATTAACATAGGGTGACATCAGCGCCATCGCTTCAGGCAGAAACTGCTGCAGCCCGGCGATATGGCTAAGCAGCAAATTGTTCGGCATGCCTTCCGGCGTGGAGAAGATATTTTCACCCGACTCAAGATCTTCGACGCTTTGGTGGATATGCATCGCGCTGCCGGGTTGTGCTTCCATCGGCTTGGCCATGAAAGTCGCGTACAGATCGTGGCGCAGTGCAGCTTCGCGCACCGTGCGTTTGAACAGGAAGGCCTGGTCAGCCAGTTCCAGTGGATCGCCGTGGAGTAGATTAATCTCCATCTGGCCCATGCCTTCCTCGTGAATCAGGGTATCGATTTCAAGACCCTGACCTTCAGAAAATTCATACATGTCATCCAGCATCGGGTCGAAATCGTTGACCGCGTCGATATTGAAAGATTGTCCGCTGCGCTCGGCCCTGCCGGTGCGCCCGACCGGTGGTAACAGCGGGTTCTTCGGGTCCAGGTTCGGCTGCAGCAGGTAGAATTCGAGTTCGGGTGCGACCACCGGTTTCCAGCCTTCAGCGCGATACAACTCGAGCACCTTGCGTAAAACCTGGCGCGGAGAAAATTCGATCGGATTGCCCTGCATATCGAAACAGTCGTGGATTACCTGGGCTGAGGGTTCCCGGGCCCAGGGCAGCAGGCGAATCGTATACGGATCGGGCTGCAACACCATATCGATGTCGAGTGGATTAATTTGATCCGTGATATCGGGATAATCGCCCGTTACCGACTGCATGAAGATGGACTGCGGCATGCGCAGTGTCGTGGTGTCGGTGAATTTTGACGCGGGCATGATTTTACCGCGCGCCGCACCCGCGAGGTCAGGCACGATACATTCCACTTCGGTAATCTGGTGCTGTTCAATCCAGTCTTTCATTTGGGGTCACAGGTTTTGCAGCGAGAGTGACCGGTGACAGGCTCAAGTCAGCTGCTGTTAGCAATCAAGAATAGTTGAAAATCGGTAAACCGCGCAATTGTGATCACAAAAAAATGCAAAGTCAAACAGAGTTTACAGTGTCGGGAATTAGCGGGGACAGTATACTTATTTCGCTAGCGAAATAAGTATACTGTCCCCGGAAACGGTTAAGTTTCTTCGCTCATATTCAGTTCCAGCTCGCGTTGTTTTTGCTGGCGGAACATGATCCAGGCCGCGAGTAATACCCCGATCGCCACGACCAGGATAATGATCGTCGCGAGCGCGTTGATATCCGGACGTAACCCGAGTCGTACACGCGAGTAGATCAGTATCGGCAGGGTCGTTGCTCCAGGACCGGTTACGAAACTTGCGATTACCAGATCATCCAGCGACAGGGTAAATGACAGTAGCCAGCCGGCCAGCATGCCAGGCGCGAGCAACGGCAAGGTGATATCGATCAGAACGCGCAGGGGTTTGGCGCCGAGATCCTGCGCTGCTTCCTCGAGGTCCTGTGCCATGCCGGCGAGGCGCGACTGGATGATGACCGCGACGTAGGCCATCGAAAAGGTGATGTGCGCGATTGTAATGGTCGTGAAACCGCGCTCATTGGGCCAGCCGACAGAATTCTGCAGCCAGATAAACAGCAGCAGTAGTGACAGGCCGGTAATAACTTCGGGCATGACCAGCGGCGCTGATATCATGCCGGTGAACAGCGTGCGACCACGAAAATGCCCGAAACGCACCAGTGCCAGGCCTGCGAGGGTACCGAGGATGGTCGCGAAGCAGGCATTCACGGTCGCGATTTTCAGGCTTAGCACCACGGCTTCCCAGATTTCGGGGCTGTCAAAAAATAATTTTTCGTACCAGCGAACCGAAAATCCGCCCCAGACCGGAACCAGCTTGGAATAGTTGAACGAGTAGGCGATCAGCATGAAAATGGGAACGTACAGAAACGCGATCACGAAGCACACCGAGGTGATCAGGAAGGTGGAGAGTCGGGCATTCACTGGGATTCAACCTCCTTCGCCTGGATATGCTGGTACAGCATCATCGGAATGACCAGCACCAGCAGCAAGGCGATCGCGACCGCGGACGCTACCGGCCAGTCGATATTCTGGTGGAATTCGTTATACAACACGCGGCCGATCATCAATACATTACCGCCGCCGAGCAGATCCGGGATGACATACTCACCGGTCGCCGGGATAAATACCAAAAGCGAGCCCGCGATGATCCCCGGCAGCGTCATCGGCAGGGTCACCGTAAAAAAAGTCGTCATCGGTTTGGCACCGAGGTCGGCCGCTGCTTCGAGCAGGGTCCAGTCGAGTTTTTCCATGTTGGCGTAGAGCGGCAGGATCATGAACGGTACATAGGTGTAGACGATGCCGACGTAAACCGCGAAATGGGTGTACATCATGCGGAGCGGTTCGAAGCCCATCCCGGTGAGGATGTCGTTGATCAGGCCCTGGTCGTTGAGGAGGCCCATCCAGGCGTAGACGCGCAGCAGGAACGAAGTCCAAAACGGCAGGATGACCAGCATTAACAGGATATGCTTGGTAGTGTGGTTTGAGCGTACGATCGCGTAAGCCATCGGGTAGCCAATTAACAGGCACAGAATGGTCGATATGGTCGAAATCTTGACCGAGCTCAGGTAGGTGTTGACGTACAGGTCGTCGTCCCACAGGTAGGCGAAATTGTCGACCACGATACGGATTTGCATGACGCCTTCGTCCGCCCATTGGATCAAATCGGTGTACGGTGGGCTCTTCAGCGTGTATTCCGCGAGACTGATCTTGAGCACGAAGAAAAACGGAGCGAGGAAAAACAACAGCAGCCACAGGAAAGGAACCAGCAAGACCAAAGTGCGCCAGTGGTATTGTAAAAAATGAGTCAGTCGATGAACCAGCCGGTCTTGCGTCGTAGTTTGCTCCGCGACAACAGTTTCCGCCGGCGTGCTCATTTGGTCAATACCACCGGACTGGAAGGCTCCCAGCTCAGGTAGACCTCCTCGTCCCAGTCGATCGGCGGGTTGCCGTCCTTTGGGCGATTCAGATTGGGCGATGTGATTTCCACGATTCGCTGATCTCCAATCAGAACACGATAAGTTGAAGTTCCACCCAGGTAACCGATATCTCCGACCATGCCTTTGATGCTGTTGGTGCTGGTTTCGCCGGGAGGTTGTTTGGATATTTTTATCTTCTCCGGTCGCACCGCCACCCAGACTTTACTGCCTTCCTGGATCGACATGCCGTGATCGATATAAAAGTTACAAGCCGGATCTTTGCTCTCCACGACAACGTGGTCGGTACCGTTTTCGCTGACACGACCCTCGAACATGTTGGCATTACCGATAAAATTGGCCACCAGGCGCGAATTCGGGAATTCGTAAATTTCGGTCGGGGTCCCGATTTGCTGAAAGCGCCCAACATCCATGACTGCGATACGGGTCGACAGGGTCATCGCTTCTTCCTGGTCGTGGGTTACAACGACGAATGTGACGCCGAGTTTTTCCTGGAGATTCATCAGCTCGTATTGGGTTTGCTCTCGCAAACGCTTGTCGAGTGCTGCCAGTGGTTCGTCGAGCAGCAGCATCTTGGGTTGCTTGATCAGCGCGCGCGCCAGCGCGACACGTTGTCTCTGCCCTCCCGATAGCTGGTGCGGTTTACGCTTGCGAAACTGGGTCAGCTCGACCATCGCCAGCATCTCCTCGACGCGCTGTGCAATCTCCATTTTTGCTACGCCGTCGCGCTTCAAACCATAGGCGACGTTGTTTTCCACGGTCATGTGCGGGAACAGCGCATAGGATTGAAACATCATATTGACCGGGCGTTCGTACGGCGGCACGTCGGTCATGTTGATGCCGTCGATCAGTATCGAACCAGAAGAAGGAGTTTCGAATCCGGCGAGCATGCGCAGCAGCGTGGTTTTACCACAGCCCGAGCCGCCGAGCAGACAGAACAACTCACCTTTATAAATTTCAAGATCGACGCTATCGACCGCGGTGAAGTCGCCGAAGTGCTTGCTGACGCTTTGCACCTTGATGAAGGGTTCGGCGTCAGGGTCTAGCCAGGGACGGTCGTTATAATCTATCTGCTGTGACATATTCTCCCCATTATATGCCAACCAAAAAAAACCGGGGTGATTGCTCACCCCGGTTTCGTATTGCTAGTTTCCGGCCTTGAAGTTGGTCCAGGTTCGGGTGCGTATGCGCTCCGCCTTGGGTGGCAGGGGATTTAGCGTATACATGGTTGAAATTTGTCCTGCGGTCGGGAAAGCAGCCGTGCTACTAGTAACCGCTTCGTCGATCAGCGGGATGGCGTCCTTGTTCGCGGTCGCGTACCAGGTGTAGTTACTGTCGTTGGCACCAACCTGCGGACGCATCATGTAGTTCAAGAACAAGTGCGCGTTCTCGATATTCTTGGCATCCCCGGGGATGACCCAGCCGTCAACCCAGAAGTTCGGAATCGCTGGCAGGAAGAAATCGAGAACCACTCCGGTATTAGCTTCTTCGGCCCCTGACATCGCGAGTAAACCATCCGGCCCCCAGGTGACGGCGACACAAAACTCTTTTTCGGGCATGCGTTGATAGGCATAGTTATCAAAGGTTTTGATGTATGGGCGTATCTTGAGCAGGAATTCCTCAACCTCTTTATAATGGGCGCGATCGGTCGAATCCGGCGGGTACCCCAGGTGCGTCAACGCCATTGGAATGACGTCAGTCTGCGAATCGATGAAGGCAACACCGCACTTGGCCAGTTCCTTCATATGCTTGGGATCGAAAATCATTTCGATCGAACCGATTGGTGCGTTAGGGTAGGTTTCCAGCACCAGTTCCCTGTTATAGGTCACGCCGTGCGTGCCCCACATAAAGGGGACGAAATAATTATGACCCGGATCCCACTTGCTGCCGATCTGTGCCATGACATCGGGGCTCATGTGTTTGAAGTTATCCAGCCTGGTCTTGTCGATTTTGCGTAATATGCCGCCCTTGGCCAGGCGCGCTACTTGCGAAGCCGCGTGCGAAACCACGTCGTAACCCGAGTTACCGGCGAGTAACTTGGAATCGATCGCTTCGACGGATTCGTAGGGTGTGAAAGTAACGTCGATATCATATTCTTTAGCAAAGTTTTCGATGGTGTCCTCGGCCATGTACTCGGCCCAGTTACTGACGTTGAGCTTACCGGCCGCTGATGCGATCGACGCGCCTGTTAGCATCGCGACGGCGGTCAAACCAATCAGCGTGGATTTAAAGGTAGTGTCTTTGTTCATAATTCCTCCTCGGAATTTCATACTAGTTTTGAATGCTAAACTTATTATTGTGTTTCCAGTCTGTACGGCAGCTTAACGGTGCCAGGCATCTGAAATGTATTCGTAACGCGAAAACCTTAGCATAATGACGAATAGCCTGTCACATCAATAGTTTGAGCGGATGTTAACATAAAAAAATCAAATATTGTGATCACATGATTAGGTAATCAGCACCTCCTCAGATTTGGATAAATTGTATCAAATAGTTCAAACACCGCCCGAATCGCGCGGTCGCGTTTAAATCCAGGTGGACCAATCAGAAAATTTTGCCACAGGCCGTCAATCATGCCCTCGATACTGAGTGCGGCGGTTGCTGCCTGCAGGCGCGCACCATGTTGTGCCTCGATTGCCTCGCACAGCGCCAACAACTTGTCAGAAAACGCTTTATCGTGAGCGCCACAGACGCGCATGTACCTCGGCCGCGATCGCGATTCGCCCCAGAATGCAAACCATACGCTGATTTTCCTGCGATTACAGATCTGCGGGGCGAACGATGCCTCGATGAGAGCGCAAAGCTGAGCCAGTGGATTCGAACCGGCAGCTGCCAGTGCCGATTGCCAGTTTGACAGGTATTCATCGCTGAGATAGCGCAAGGTCTGGTCGAGTAACGCCTCCTTGCTTTGAAAATGGAACACGACATTGCCCTGCGACAGGCCGGCGCGTTCGGCGATACGGGCGAGCGTGGTTTGCGAAATACCGAGTTTATCGATGCAGTCCATGGTTGCATCGATCAATTGCCGCTTGCGAAATTCACTCTGGCTTTTGCGATTGCGGCCGGCGAAATTTTTTTCGGTAACCGGTGTTGCCAAAATATATAACCCTGTATTAATTGGGGGTAACCTTACCTTTTACTGAGTAAATGGTCAATAAAAATGTCTATATTATTGAAATATATTGCAAAAATTTAAAAAATAAATACAATTATTGAATCCTAAATCATAATTCTCGGGGGAGTGCAGAGATGAGCACATCGGCAGAACTCAAACAGAACGACAATTTATTCATTCATCCCTGGGACGATATGGTGAAAATTGGCGGTCATCAACGCACGTTGTTGAATAAAGGTGAGGGTGTTTACGTAACCGATAGCGAGGGTAACCGTCTGCTCGATGCGCCGGCCGGCATGTGGTGTGTCAATATCGGCCATGGCCGTAAAGAGATGGCGCAGGCGATTTATGACCAGATCATGGAGCTACCCTACGTTTCACCGTGGTCGATGACGACCGGCCCCGCAGCGGAGTTTGCGGCAATGATTGCCGAGCAGTCTCCGGGCGATCTGAACCACGTTTTCTTTACCACCGGTGGTTCGACCGCGGTCGACTCGGCACTGCGATTCGTGCAGTTCTACAACAACATGCGCGGCAAGCGCAGCAAGAAACATATCATTTCGCAAAAGCGAGGTTATCACGGCAGCACCTATCTCGGTGGCAGTATCTCCGGCAAGGAACGCGATAAGAGTAACCTCGATTTCGAGACCCGGCTGGTACACCACATCGAGGCGCCGCATCCCCTGTACAAGCCTGCGGATCAGTCCGATGCCGAGTTCCTGGATGCCTGCGTTGCCAATCTCGAAAACATGATCGCCGAGGTGGGTTCTGAAAATTGCGCGGTATTCGTCGCCGAACCGATCCTGGCATCGGGTGGCGTCATCGTTCCGCCTGAAGGCTATCATCAGCGCTGCCTGGAAGTTTGCCGCAAGCACGACATGCTTTACCTGTCGGACGAGGTTGTCACCGCCTTCGGTCGCCTGGGACACTGCTTTGCGTCACAAGACGTGTTTGGCATCACGCCCGACATTATTACCACGGCCAAGGGACTGACCTCGGGTTATATTCCGATGGGCGCGTTCCTGGTATCGGATCGCCTGGTGCAGGAGATCAAGGCCAACGGTGGTGATTCTGCAGTATTTTCGAATGGTTTTACCTACTCGGGACACCCGGTCGCAGCGGCTGCCGGGATCAAGAATCTCGAAATCATGCAACGTGAAAAGCTGTTTGAACAGGCGCGGGAAACCGGACCCTACCTGCAACAACAAATGCAGGCCCTGCGTGACATCCCGATCGTCAGCGACGTGCGTGGCCAGGGGCTGATGGCCTGCGTCCAATGTGAGCTGAAGCAGGGTGATGATGATCTCGCCATGGATTACGAAATTGGTAATCTCATCGATAAACACTGCCAGTCGCTCGGATTGATCGTACGCCCGATCATCAATATGTGCGTCATGTCACCGCCTTTGACCATCACCAAAGAACAAATTGATGAGATGGTTTCAATTTTGCGACAGGGAATTTTGCTGGCAATGGAAGAAGTGAGTAAGCTGGAGGCGGATTACCAGGCCGACGGTCACCATCATCCTTCCCCGGCAGCCTAGATGGCAATCCAGGTCTGAAAGCAGTAGTTAGTGAGAATTAAGAGGTTTAGTGATGAAGTTTCTATCTGCGAAAGAAATCTACCAACAGGCTGGTAGCCGCAAGGGCTTACCCGCCTGGACTTACAATAGTGACGAACTGACCCAGCTCGAAATGGAGCAGGTGTTTTTACGCAACTGGATGTTTGTTGGGCATGTTTCGGACATACCCAACAGCGGAGATTACCAGTGTTTTGCGATGGCCAACGAGCGCGCCGTGGTGGTGCGCGACCAGGACGGACAGGTGCGTGCATTCCACAATGTTTGCCGGCATCGCGCGTCGCGCGTCGTCGGTGATGACAAGGGCCACTGTGGCAAAGCTTTCATCTGCCCGTTTCATGGCTGGTCCTATAACCTCGATGGCACGCTCAAGAATATCCCGAAAGCGAACGCTTTTCCGGAAATCGATAAATCACAGTTTGGGCTCAAGTCGCTCGACTGCGAGGTCTGGCAGGGCATGATCTTTATACGTTTCGGGGGTGAGGGTCCCGCGGTAGCCGAGTTGTTTGCCGAGGCGGCAGAGGAGATTGGTCTCTATCGTATCGAGGAAATGCTGCCACTTGACGAACCTTATCAATACAACTTCGATCTTGACTGGAAGGCAGTGCTCGATATCGATAACGAGGGTTACCATGTGCCAGTCGGTCATCCCGAGCTGTTCGACCTGGTGGGCGCGACTTATACCGATCAACCGCTTAAAAGTGGATTGAACCGCTCATTTGGGGTCATCAATCAACGCAAGCATCGTCTCGAGCGCAATCGCGATTACGTCGCTGCCTTGCCAGAAGACAGCTACCTGCCAGAGTCGCACCAACACCTGTGGATTTACTGGGGAATGTTCCCCGGCTTTGTGTTGACCCTGTTTCCCGATCAGATCGAAATCTACCAGATCTATCCGAACGGCAACCAGACGAGCGTCATGGCGGGCGTTACCTATGCAATGCCCGACAAGCGCCCGGAAATGCAAAAGGCGCGCGAGCTGAACCGCGATATCAACATGGATGTCGGTAACGAAGATATTCGGCTGATCGAATGGGCTGCCGAGGGTATGCGCTCAAGCGCGTTTGATGGCGTTTTACTATCGGACCTGGAACTCGGAATCGGCTCGTTTCAAAACCGGTTACGCGAAGTCCTGCCGGTGGTTACGCTGGACCAGGAACCCGAAACGGGCAGCCTGCAAGAGGAAAACGAGCGCCTGCGATCAAAGGCTAATGTCGCTGCCGTGGGTTAGTCTATGGCACGCGATCCCAGCTACGATATTTTATTTGAGCCGGTAAAAATAGGCCCGGTAACGGCACCGAACCGATTTTTCCAGGTACCGCATTGCAATTCGCTGGGTTTTGGCCGCCCGCGCGCGGAAGCCGCTAATCGCGGTATCAAGGCCGAGGGTGGCTGGGGCGTGGTTTGTACCCAGGAGGCAGAAATTCATCCGAGCGCGGAGATAACACCCTCCTACGAGGGGCGCATCTGGGACGATCGGGATATTCCGCAGCACCGATTGATGACCGACGCGGTGCATGAGCATGGCTCGCTTGCTGGTATCGAACTAGTCTATAACGGCAGTCATACCCCCAATCTGTATAGCCGTATCGCGCCGATGTCTGCGAGTGCGATACCGGTGCATACCGATTTACCGATCCAGGCACGCGCGATGAGCAAACGCGATATCGCCGACGTACGGCGTTGGCACGTCGAGGCGGCAAAACGCTCACGCCAGGCGGGCTACGATATCGTCTATGTCTATGCCGGACACAATTTAAGCCTGTTACAGCATTTTTTTAAAAAGCAATATAACCAGCGCAGTGATGAGTATGGCGGTAGCCTCGAAAACAGGGTCAGACTCACGAAAGAAATTCTCACAGACGTGAAAGAGGCTGTCGGGCATGATTGCGCCGTTGCGTTTCGCTTTGCAACCGATGAATTGATGGGCCAGGATGGCTTGCAATGGGAAAGCGAAGGACGCGATATTGTCGGCATGCTGGCCGAGATCCCGGATCTATGGGATGTCAATATCAGCGATTGGGCTAATGATTCGGCCACTGCACGATTCGAGCCCAACGAGGGTTTCCAGGAACCCTATACCGCGTTTGTCAAAACGCTGACCAGTAAACCAGTCGTCGGGGTAGGGAGGTTTACTTCTGCAGACGCGATGGTTTCGCAAATAAAGCGCGGAGTGCTCGATCTCATCGGCGCGGCACGCCCGTCGATTGCCGATCCCTTTCTGCCGAGCAAGATTGATCAGGGTCGAATCGAAGACATTCGCGAATGCATCGGCTGTAATATCTGTGTCGCCCAGGACAACCTGGTGGCACCGATTCGCTGTACCCAGAATCCGACCCAGGGAGAAGAGTGGAAGCAGGGCTGGCACCCGGAAAAGATCGAGGCCGCAGCGAGCGAAGATCAAGTGCTGGTCATCGGAGCCGGTCCGGCCGGGCTAGAGGCCACGCTGCAGCTAGCCAACCGCGGCTATCAGGTGACTCTGGCCGAGGCCACTGATACGCTCGGTGGCCGTGTTTCGCGCGAAAGCGAGTTACCGGGAATGGCGAGCTATGCACGCGTGCGGGACTATCGAGAAAACCAGATCAGACAAAAACCTAATGTTGAAATCTACCTCGGCAATCATCTAAGTGCGAACGACATCATCGAATTGCAGATACCGCATGTATTGATTGCGACCGGCTCTCACTGGCGCCGCGATGGCGTTGGTCGACAGCACGCTTTTCCGGTTGCAGGTCTCGAAAATGGTTCGGCGTTAACCCCGGACGATGTGCTTGCGGGAACTGAAATCAGCGGCCGGGTGCTGATTTACGATGACGATCATTACTTTATGGGCAGTACCATCGCGGAGCGTTGTCGCAACCAGGGCCATGAGGTCTGCCTGGTTACCCCGGAGTCGATAGTGTCGAGCTGGACTCACTACACGCTTGAGCAGGAGAAAATCCAGGCCAGGCTACTGTCACTTGGGGTAGAGATAGTGGTTTCGCATGAACTGCTGGAGGTTGAAGCGGGCCAGGCGACGATTGCCAATATCTACAGCGACGAGCATCGGCAGCAGGTTGGTTTCGACACCCTGGTCCTGGTGACATCGCGGCAATCGGATGATGTCTTGTGCCAGGCTTTACTGGAGCACGAAGATCGTTTTAAAACCCTGCGCGCAATCGGCGATTGCAATGCCCCGGGTACGGTTGCGGCCGCGGTTTACGATGGCCACTCGGCGGCGCGTTACCTGGAGTCGAGCGAGGATATTTATGCGCCATTATTTGTACGCGAAATACCCGCGCTGGATTGAGTAGTTAAGCCCGGTTGGCGGCGAACCGGTATAGCATCTCGAGGCCGAGGGTGGCGCCCGCCAGCGACGTGATCTCGGCATGATCATATGACGGAG
>Ga0224508_10003024_pt1 | contig 14026 bp, 12 predicted proteins | sample SF_Jan12_sed_USG_4_FD_170157 | JGI IMG/M metagenome (GOLD analysis project Ga0224508, IMG submission 170157) | Sediment microbial communities from San Francisco Bay, California, United States - SF_Jan12_sed_USGS_21 | ecosystem: Environmental > Aquatic > Marine > Sediment | place: USA... | reverse complement strand
TAGACACCGTTTCCACGTCGTCGCGGCCGAACGGATGATCAAGGCGTTAGGAACGTTTGGCCACCAGCTCGAAGTCGTCGGAAACACCCGATACGTGGACGCGATGTCGAGAACGTTACGTCGACTCGACCGATTGTTGCCTCGAAACAAAGAAACCTCAGCAATCCACGATGCGTTCCACGCCCTGGATTTGTTCGAACCCCACCCCTGACCAGCCCTAACTCGCGCTCGAAGCCAGCTCTTCGAAGACCAGGGCCGGCGTCGTCATCCCGACGTGGCTCTCGCGCGCCGGACCGAGGCCGCCGAGACAGGCCTTCAGCAAGAGTTGCGGGTGAAAACGAGTCCACTTTGGGCGAAGGGGGGCGCCGTCGGGGTACCGGCGGCCCTGTAGCCGGACCGTCCAGCCATCGGCGGCGGGGTGAAGATCAATACTCGTGATCCAGATCGCCCTGCGGGGCGGATCGATTTTAGGTGGCTCCAGACTCAGGTTCACCGGTTCAGGCTGCGGCGGATCCCGGAACGAACCCCGCCGGAGTGTGCCCGGACCGCCCCAGCTGCCAATCACGTGCCGGCCGTCGGCCAAGAAGCGGGTCGTCCTCGAGAAACCGGCGTCATCCGCCGAGGAACCGAAGATTGCAGCCTGATGGTTGGTCGGATCGGCCGTCAGAACCCAACCAGGACCGACCGGAGTCCCCGGTTCGACGAACGGATGATGCGCCGTTCTCACGAGCATGTGGGCAAGGATTGCACTTGTTTCTGGGGAAAAAACGAGCCTGGCGTCATCCGGCCATGGAAAATCGTGGCCCGCTCCCGGAGCGCGATCCCGCCAGGCCTCGGCTCGGTCTGCCCGGCTCAGGGCCCCCCAGGTGCGGGCGGCGGCAAAAACCGGTTTTGCGCCCTCTGAGCGCGGTGTCCAGGCCGCCCAGACCCGAGATCGGCCCCGTTTTTGGACGTTTCCGCCCGAGTTGAGCCAGGTTTCGGTGGTGACGGCGATTTCCACCCAGGCCGAATCGACGGAATCCGGCGTATTCCTCCGGAGCCAGTCCAGGATTTCTTCAGCTTCGGGCACACGCGCGGCCGTTTCGAGATCTTCCACCGGCGCCGCATCCGTGTTCCAGGGGCATCGTTCCACCGGTTTCCCGCGAATTCTGGTCGCGATCACCCGGCACTGGTCAAACGAGTGCCGCGCATCCCCGCTGGCGGCCGCAAAGCCGAGCGTTCCGTCACGGGGATCGAACCAGCGTAGGGCCCCACCCTCTTCGCGGCCCAGACGGCAGCGGCTGGCCCCTCCGGCGCTGTCCCGTTCGAAGCGCATCGAGGCAGAGCTTCGGTGAAAGGCCTCCGTCGGCCCGTCACCGTGATCAGTCGACATTTCTTCAAGCAAACGGATGGCGGAGTCGATCGGTTCGGCGTTCGGGTTCGCCCACCTGTCCAGTTGCTCGATGAGTACGCTTGTCTCCAACCCTTGGACCCTTGCCTTCGGAGGTTGCCCTTTCGATTTTTTTTAGAACCGTACCGTCATCAGCCTTGTGCAAATTGTCGGCGCGCCGACGCTTATGGGTAGGGGTTGACCATCGCGGTGACAAGTGCCGATGCAGCGATCGAACGACAAGTCGTTCCCGATGCCATCAATCGCCGCAAGCGCTTTACTGGCAACGGTTTCAAGCAAGTGAGGTTTTAGCGGTCGATCGATTTTTCCGGCGGCGATGAGGTCCGCGTCGGTCACGCGAAACACCGCGCGCCCGCTTGCAGGGTCGGTGTGCGCCGATTCCATCCTGCGAACGTAAACCCCCTGCTTTATGTTTTGTAAGATCTCGACCGGATCGCGCGGGCCATTCGCAACGAATGTGCAGCCCATCCTGGGAAGCACGGGTTCACGGTAAGAACCTCGGCGTCCGTGACCGGTCGGTCTCGAGCCCGTCTTCGATGCCGTGTGGTTGGAGTGCAGTCGTTCCCTGGGCCGACCTTCGTGCACCAGCGCAACCGGTCGCGCCGGGGTGCCCTCGTCATCGAGCCGCCACGCCGCTCGTGCGCGCCGCGGGTCGTCGATCACGGTCAGACCGGCGGGCAACGAGTCGATTTCCGGGGTCAACCAGCTGCGATTCGAAGGGATTCGGTCGGCTTCGGCGGCATGACCGACGAGTTCGTGGATCCAGACCCCTCCGATCGCGGGTGCGAAGACGATGCAGCTGGGTCCCGTCACGGGATCGGCGGCGTCGAGCCGGGTTTCCAGACGCCCGATGGTCTCCGAAACGACCTCATCTATAGAAAGATGATCGTCCTGGACGACCCTCTCGGCCGCAGCCCGCGCCGTCCGATCGGAGCGCTGAAAATGGCCTTCCAGCCGGATGCGCCGGGTCTCACGCCGGTCGTCGAACAGCTGCTGCTCCCGGGCGATCTTGACTCTCTGATCAAATTCCACCCATTTCGCTTTGAAATAGGCTCCCGGTAGTCGTTTCCCTGCCTCGACCACCATCCCCGTGACCGCCGCGATCGCCCGCTCGGGATCGACTTGAAGAGGTGCGGGGGTCGGCGGCGCGGGTTTCGGCGGCAATCGCCCGAGAATCAGGTCTTGCAGTTGGTCGGGAGCCGGATCCGAGTGAAAAACCAGCGATCCCTCCGGCCTTGCAACGCAGGCGCCGGCCCAGACCGTTTGCAGGATCAGGGGGTCTTCCCCGGTCGCGACTTCGACCGAAATATCCTCCCGGCGTTCCACAAAAAAAATAGCCGGCTCATGCTCGTGCGACGCCCTCCGTAGCGCGCCATCCCATTGTTTATCAAGCACTTTGAGTCGGGTCGGCGGCGCGGCTTGACTTGCACGTGCGCAGAGTGGAATCTATGGTGCGTAGTGGTAGGAAAAGTGCAATCACCCCCGCGGGTTCCGAAATCGGATAGACAAGCATAACTGGTTGCCTTTCAAGCAATTAGAGGCCACGCACGGGTAGGCATGGCGGATTATACGATACTGGTCATCGACTACGAGCCGCGCAGCATCGAGAAGCTGCGGGTTCCACTGGAGCGCGCCGGATACCGCGTGGAAGTCGCTACGGACGGCAAGGCCGGGATCGTCTTGTTCCACAAACTCGAGCCATCCGCGGTGATCATCGAAGCGATGCTTCCAAAACGCCACGGTTTCGAGGTTTGCCAGGAGCTCAAACAAACCCCGCACGGTGCCATCTGCCCCGTCATGATCGCAACGTCGGTCTACCGCGGTCGCAAGTACCGCCACCAGGCAAAACACCTTTACGCTTGCGACGCCTACCTCGAAAAGCCGATCTCGGATGAGGATCTGATAAAGACGGTCGAGACGGCGCTCGAGGGATACTCGACGATGCTCAGCGGTGAGACCGGGGGACAAAACGTCCCGATGGAAATCGACAAGAGCAAACTCGGGGCCGAAGTTCCCGCAACCGAACTCCCGGCCGAACCCGCTCAACCGGCTACCGCCAGAGCATCGGTCGGTGTGCCCGCCGTGGCCTCCGCGTCGGATGAGGACGGTGAGATCGACATCCTCGATCGGCTCGATTCGTTGCTCACCGACGACCCGAGCAAGAGTTCGCCCACGCAATCCGACAAGTAGGGGCGGGCGTCGTGCCGCGCATCACCAAGATTTATACGAAGCAGGGCGACGGCGGCTCGACTCGGCTGGGTGGCGGTCAAAAAATCAGCAAGACCGCGATTCGGATCGAGGCTTACGGCACGGTTGACGAGCTAAACTCTTTCCTGGGTGTAGCGATCGCTTGCGGTCTGGACTCCGAATTGTCGGGTCCGGTGGCCGCGATCCAGAACGAACTCTTTCATTTGGGTTCCGACCTTTGCATCCTCGAGGAAGACAAACGCGAACGGTCGGCGCCGGGGATCGAACCGCGGCACGTCGAGGCGTTGGAAGCCCTTCTCGACCGGTTGACCGCGGAGGTCGGACCGCTCGAGAACTTCATCCTTCCGGGAGGCTCGATCGGCGCCGCGCACCTCCACGTCGCGCGTACCGTCTGCCGACGCGCCGAACGCCTCGTTGTAGCGTTGGCACAAGAAGAATCCGTCGGCAGCGAGACGATCCGTTACCTCAATCGGCTATCGGATGCCCTGTTCGTGATGGCGCGTTTTGAAAACAAACGCAAGGGTACCGACGAGGTGACCTGGGATTCGAGGAGCTGAAGACGCCTCCGGAAGTAGGAAGAGGGGCAGTATTCTCACCACCGGAGGGCGTCTTCGGAAGGAGTGCTCCTCCCGATTTAGATTACGCACGAGCCGGATTTTGGTTGCATACCATCGTCCCGACTAGGGGACGGATTCGACTTTCTGGTCCGGTGTCAGGAAATCCAGGCAATGGGTCAACACTTCGCGCATCCGTGCCCGCTCGACAACCATGTCCAGCATCCCGTGTTCGACGAGAAACTCGCTGCGCTGGAACCCGTCGGGTAGTTGCTGCCGGATCGTCTGCTCGATTACGCGTGGCCCTGCGAATCCGATCAACGCACGCGGTTCGGCAATGTTGAGATCCCCGAGCATCGCGAACGACGCGGTCACTCCGCCGGTCGTCGGATCCGTCAGGATCGCAATGTAAGGCAACCCCGCGTCATCGAGACGCGCAAGGGCCGCCGAGATCTTGGCCATCTGCATGAGCGACAGTGCGCCCTCCTGCATCCGCGCACCGCCGGAGCACGTCACCACGATCAACGCGATGCGTTCCTCCAGCGCGCGTTCGGCGCAGCGCGTGATCTTCTCGCCCACGACGCTACCCATCGACCCACCCATGAAACCGTATTCCATCACCGCCAGCACAACTGGGCGGCCGCCGAGTTTGCCCGTGCAGGCAACCACCGCGTCTTTCATCCCGGTCCGCTTCTGGTAGTCCTCGATACGTTTCGAGTACTTCTTCGAGTCGAAGAACTCGAGTGCGTCCTGCGGCGTGATGTCGGTGTCGAATTCCTCGAACGCACCGTCATCGAGCAGCATCGCGATGCGGTCACGCGCGGTGATCCGGAAGTGGTAGTTACACTTGGGGCACACGTTGGCGTTGAGGGAGACCTCTTTCTTGTAGACCATCTCCTTGCAGGCGAGACACTTGACCCAGAGCCCTTCGGGCATCTTGAGCCTGCGTTCGGACGCCGGCTGTTTGGGGGTCTTTTCTTTCTTGAACCAGGCCACCACAGTGCCGCCAAAACTAACGCGGCGGTCCGACCTCGTCAACTGCGGTCCCCTCGGGGTCGGTGGGCCGGTACTCAAAGACCAGGAATTTCCCTTGATGCCCCAGGGGAGAGAGCTTGGAACGAGTTTCGGACGATATGCGATCCCAATCCCGTGTGTCGAAGACGTAGAGGTGTCCGTCGTCCTGTTCCAATTGGGCATCCAGGTGGGCAAGGTCGATTTCTTCGGGAATTTGATCCAAATACCAGGTCAAACTGGGGAGTTTCATATCGACCATGGCCACTGGACGACCCTGGCGCAGGTCGGGAATAGCCTCGATCAGCCATGCGCTCGTTCGTCGCGTGGAGATTTCGGCGGGCACCCAGGCGATCCCAGCGCTCAGAAATAACGACTGAGCGACCGCGGCGATTGCCCAGACGTGCCGGGGGCGGCGGCGGATCAGGGCCGGAAACGTGGCCAACGTGGCCAGACCGTACGCGGCCGCACCGATCCAGGCCACCGTGCGCAGCGGACCCTGCGGCTGCGAAAGGGCCCAGACGCCGAAGGCGATCGAGAATGCACCCAGGGTCGCGGCAAGCATGCTGGCCGGGCGGATGCGCTTGCGGGGCCGCTCGAGTTCGCGGGCGAGTTCCCAGCTGAGCAACATCGCCATCGCCGGGAGCAAGGGAAGGATGTAGTTCGGGATCTTTCCCCGGCTCAGGGTGAACAGCAACAGTCCGGCGACCCAGGCTGCCGCGAGGTAACGGGCGGTTCGCGAGGCCGGATCGCGGGCGAGTTGCACCACGCGAGCCAGAGCGGCAATGAACGGAACCAGCCAAGGCAGGCAGGCCACGAGCAGGACCGGCAAGTAATACCAGAATGGCTCAACGTGAGCCGTGCCCTCGAAGAAACGGAGCCAGACCTCTTCTTTCAGGGTGGCGGAGGCTCTGTCCCCGACGCGCGTGAGGAACGCGAGGCCCCAGGGAAGCACCACCAGCGCCCAGATGGCGAGGCCGATCGCCAGTCCGCGGAAACTCGGCGCTACGGTGCGACCCGCGGCGGTCCGACCCGCCAACATCATCGCTAAAGGCAAGATCACGCCGACGGGACCCTTGATCAGAAATGCGATCCCGAGCAACAACCCGTAGGGCCATGACGGCCGCGGCCCATCCTCCGGCCCGCCGCGATCGATGTCGTAGGCGACGACCGCCCAGACATGCAGGGTCAAGAGCGCATCGAGCGTACCGAGCCTCCCGGCGACGACCACGAGTGGCATGGTCGCGAGACAGATCGTGGTCCACAAGGCGCCCTGTTCGCCGAAACGGCGACGCGCCACCCAACCGGAAATCAGGAGCGTCACGAGCGTCGCGACGATCGACGGCAACCGGACGACCCACTCGTCGGCACCGAAAATCGAGAACAGCGAGGCTTGAAGCCAGTGCAACAGCGGCGGTTTGACTAGACGCGGTTCGCCTTCGAACGTGGGCACCACCAGGTCGCCGCTTCGCTGCATCTCCAGCGATGTGCGCGCGAATCGTGCCTCGTCGGGATCGAACAACGGGATCGAGGCGGCACCGACACCCAGTGCCAGCGCCGACATCACGAGCACCGCGGGCACGAGCCGGCGGGATAAACGTTCGGAACTTCCCTGCATCAGCCTTTTTTGCCTAGCAGCTATCATACGGGTGCCTGGCGGCAGGGGGGACGGACGTGGCCGAAAACATGGTCGATTGGCTGTACGGCCTGCAGCATTTCGGCATCAAACTGGGCCTCGACAACATCCAGGCCGTGCTCGATCTCCTGGGGCGGCCCGAGAAGAGTTATCGAACGGTCCACGTCGCGGGCACCAACGGCAAGGGCTCGGTCGCGGCGATGCTCGACGCCATGCTCGAAGCGTCAGGTAAACGCTCCGGGTTGTTTACGTCGCCGCACCTCGTGCGTCCCAACGAGCGGATTCGGTTGGATGGCGCCGACATCGACGATGGCGAGTTGAACCGGCGTCTGGCGGCGATGCGCGATGTCATCGAGCCCGCGCTCGCCGACGGGACGCTGGCCGCGCACCCGTCCTTCTTCGAGGTGATCACCGCGACCGCGCTGGAGGCGTTCCGGCAGCATGAGTTGGATACCGCCGTACTCGAAGTCGGATTGGGCGGCCGGCTCGACGCGACCAATGCCGTTGAGGCCGATGTGGGTGTCGTCGTGAGCATCGGGCTCGATCACGTCAAGACACTCGGTCCGACCATCGAAAAGATTGCCGTGGAAAAGGCCGGGATCGTCAAGCCCGGGATGCCGGTGATCAGCGGGGTGACGCAACCCGGAGCACGCCGTGTGTTGAGCGAGGCCTGCGCAAAGGTGGGCGCAAACTACATCGACGGTCGCGAACGGGTTGCCCTCGAATCGGGGAACACGCGTGGGTTCGTGCTGCGCGGTCAGCACGCGACCTATCGCGACCTGCGCGTTGCTTTACTCGGTTCGCATCAAGTCGATAACGCGAGGATCGCCGTTGCGGCGCTCGAGTGCTTGATGGAATGCAACGGAGAGACCGTTCACGAAGAAAAGGTGCGCGAAGGACTCGCGCGCGTCCGCTGGGCCGGGCGGCTACAGTGGATCGATCGCGGCAAGAGGTTACCGCGGATGTTGCTCGACGGCGCCCACAACCCAGAGGGAATCCGTTGCGTCGCGGAGCACCTGGACCACGACCCGCTCGGCGAGGGTGCGGTCCTGCTGTTCGGCGCCACGCGTGGCAAATCGCTCGATGCACTTCTCGAGCCGCTGGCGAAACACTGTCGCACCGTGGTCGTCGGCCGACCCCCGATCGAACGAGGTCTGGATCCCGAAGAAGTCGCCAAAGCGGCAGAGCCCTACTTCGATTGTGTCGAGGCCGCGGCGGACACCGCCGGGGCGCTCTCGCTGGCCGAGGCGATGGCGGGCGATGACGGGACGATCTTCGTCACGGGTTCGCTGTACCTGGTCGGCGAGGTGCTCGGACTCCTCGAGCGTCGCACGGTTCCCGGTCCGGTCGCGATGTAGTGCACGTCGATCTCCTCTCGATGTTGTTCGGCGCTGTGGCTGCCGGGTGGTTTCTGTTCAACATTTCCGCCGCCTGGATGCAACGTTACGTCCCTCCGTTCTCGCAAGTCTTGAAGCGTGCGCCCGGGTCGGACGCGACGCCGAGCGTCACGGTCGTGATCGCCGCCCGCGACGAACGCCGGCGTATCGAGGAGAGCGTCCGAAGGATGCTCGCGCAACGCGGGGTGGATCTCGAACTCGTCGTCGTCGACGATCGTTCGGCCGATGGCACGCAGGAGATTCTCGAGCGATTGCGGGGAGTCGACCCGCGGCTGAACGTGATCCGCGTCGATACCCTGCCCGACGGCTGGCTGGGTAAGCAGCACGCCTGCCACATCGGTGCGCAGCACGCGCGCGGCGACTGGATCCTGTTCACCGATGCCGACACGTGGATCAACCCGACCTTGATCGCCGATACGATCCGTGCCGCGGTCGCGGAGCAAGCCGATCTCGTTTGCCTGCTCCCCGCGCAGAAGAAGATCAACCTGTGGGGCCGCGCGGCAATCCTCGTATTCTGTTTGGGCCTGTTGATCGCGGCGGCGCGGGCCAATCGCAATCGCCGGCGTTCTCCCGTGGGCATCGGCGCCTACAACCTCGTGCGCGCCGAGGCGTATCGCCGGGCCGGTGGTTATGCGGCGTTACGTATGGAAGTCATCGACGACATGAAGCTCGGGATGTTGCTCGAGCGTCACGGGAGCCGTCTACGTTGCTGGACGGCTGCCGACGAGGCCGAGATGGATTGGGCCGCGAGCCCTGGCGAGTTGATGCGGGCGCTCGAAAAAAACTTCTTCGCGTTGGCGGATTTGCGCTTCGGCATCGCGGCATTCGCGGTGGCGATCATGTTCACGGCGTGGTTCGCGGCAATCGCCGGACTGTTCAGCGGGCGTTGGACGGGTTACGCGGCGTTCGCGGGTCTGATGCTGATGCCGTTTCCCGCAGCGTTGTTCGCGCGGCATTCGCGCTGGGGGTTGCTCCCCGCGATCCTTGCACCAGCGGTGTATCCGTTGCTTCCGTGGACGCTGGTGCGTTCGACCTGGCTTACCTGGAGACAGGGTGGGATCCGTTGGCGCGGGACGCTGTACCCGCTCGACCTGCTCCGCAAGCACCTGGTGCCGCTGTTCGCACGGGCGCCTCGCGACCGAGCGACCGGTCCTTTAAGATGACGGCGTGCGTCAACCTCTGAAAGTCGAAGCCCCCGAGTTGCGTCTGGACCCGGAACGGTTCACGACGAAGTTCGCGTGGAACGATGTGTTCGCCGTCGAACAGCCGGTCGAGATCGAGGTCGGGATCGGCAAGGGTCGATTCCTGCTCGACGCGGCGGAAAAGCGGCCGGAGATCAACCACCTCGGCGTCGAGTGGGCCAACAAGTACCTACGTTTCGCGGAGACGCGCGCCTTGCGTCGGCAGCTCGGGAACATCCGCTTCGTTCGAGTCGATGCGAGGGAGATGATGCCGGCGATCCCGGCCCGTTCTGTCCGGGCGTTCTACGTTTTTTACCCCGACCCGTGGCCGAAGAAGCGGCATCACAAGCGCCGGTTCCTACGCGACGACATGGCCGCGGAACTGTCGCGTGTTCTGGTGGACGGTGGCAAGCTGCACGTCGCCACCGATCACGACGATTACTGGGAAGCGCTCCAGCCCGTGTTCGACGAACATCCGGAGTTCGAACGCCTGGACCGTTTCGGGGGGCCGGAGTTTCCGATTCCCGACGGCGAACCGCTGACGCACTTCGAGATCAAGTACGAGGTCGAGGAGCGTAAACGGCATCGCGCGACCTGGATCCGGCGTGCAGGCTCAGGGGCAGGGAGCGAATCAGGTTAGACTCAGCGGACGGACCACAGGAGGGTTTGGATCATGAAAAAGTGGATCGACATCGGAGCGCAGGGACTGATGGGGCTGATCTTCTTCGTGTTCGGCCTCAACGGTTTCCTCAACTTCATCGAACAACCGGAGACCACCGGGGACGCCGCGGTGTACATGGGCGGGCTGGCCGCGGCGGGCTATTTCTTTCCCGTGCTCAAGCTGGTCGAAATCGCCGGCGGGTTGTTGCTTCTCGTGCGCAAGTTCCCCGGCCTTGCACTCGTGCTGCTTGCCCCGGTGGTGGTGCAGATCTTCCTGTACCACGTCTTCCTCGATCCCATGCCACAGGCTCTGGGAATGGCCAGCCTGCTGGTGGCGATCGAGGCCTATCTCGGCATCGTCGTCTATCGCGATCGGTTCAGGGGCGTGCTTCGACCCTGATCGTCACTTGGGGAAGAAACCTTTACCGCCCGGTTGCGTTTTAGAGGGAGAATCCCGGGAGGAGGTGCGCCATGCGGGTCAGACGAGGTGGGTGGTTGGTTTTTGTAGCCGCGGGGGCGCTCTTGGCCCTGCCGGCGATGGGCGACACACGAATCGAAAAGAACCTGGATCTGTCGAGCGGCGGCACGTTTCGCCTCGAGACGGATGCCGGCAGCGTGCGTATCGTGGGCGGTTCCTCGAACGGCGTCGAGGTCGTGCTGACTTCAAAGCACGACGACATCGAGGAGCGTTACGATCTCAGCTTCGAGGACTCGGGCGGCGATGCCCGGGTGCGCGTCAAACGCCACGGAAGCCGGGTCTTCAATTGGTGGAACAGCGGCCGGTCGATGCACTTCGAGGTGCGCGTGCCGATCGAGGCCCAGGTCTTCGTCGACACGGCGGGCGGGCGCATCGAACTCGAAGACGTTGATGGCGACATCGATCTGAATACCTCGGGCGGACGCATTACGGTCGATGATGTTCAAGGCGACGTGAACACGGACACTTCAGGCGGTGCGATCCGCATCTCCGAGGTCGTGGGAGACGTACGGGCGGACACGTCAGGCGGCTCGATCTCGATCAACTCCGTAAGCGGCCGCGTGTTGGCCGACACCAGCGGAGGCGGGATCTCGATGCGCGACATCGGCGGCGACATCGTCGCCGACACCAGCGGAGGCTCGATCGGGATTGAAGGCGCGGGGGGTTCGGTCAGAGCGGATACCTCCGGCGGACCCGTGACCGTCGAATTCGTTCGCGGCAACGATCTCGGTGGCTATCTGTCGTCGTCGGGCGGACGCGTGACCGCCGTCGTCGACCCCACCGTCGGCCTCGATGTCGATGCCTCGACGTCCGGTGGTTCGGTGCGCTGCGACATTCCCGTCACGGTCCAAGGATCGATGTCGAAGACCGAACTGCGGGGTCAACTCAACGGTGGTGGTGCCGTCCTGAAACTGCGATCGAGTGGCGGTGGAATCCGGATCGAGAGCAACTAGCCGGCGAGTTTCTCCACGCGGACGGCCGTGACCTTGTACTCGGGCGTTCCGATCTCGGGATCGCCCACGTCGTGGGTGAGTTCGTTGGCACGCGCCTCGGCAAAGTGCATCGGCATCCACACGACACCCGGCGGCACGGCTGTCGTCAGTTCCGCCCTCGCCTGGATGGCCCCGCGGCGCGAGCTTATGACCACTTTCTCGTCGGGTTCGATCCCGCGCACCGCGGCGTCGGATGGATTGACCTCGATGAACGCTCCGTCCTGCTTGGCCGTTAGCCCACTTACACGGCGCGTCTGAGTGGCAGCGTTGTAGTGGAACAGGGTTCGTCCGGTGGACATCGTGAGGTCGTACTCGGCGTCGGCCACCTCGTGGGGCGGGCGATACTCGATCGGGAACATGCGCGCCTTGCCGCGGAACGGCTTACCTTCGTGCATGAACATTTCTCCGGGGTGCTCCCTGTCCCAGCACGGCCATTGAAGGCCTTCTTCCTGGATGCGGTCGTAACGGATGCCGGCGAAACGGGGGGACAGGTCAGCCACCTCGTTCCAGATCTCCTCGGGGTTCGAGTAGTTCCAGTCCGCACCGAACCGCCGGGCCACGGCCTGCAGGATCTCCCAGTCCGGTTTTGCCTGACCGGGTGGCTCGACCGCCTTGCGGCACATCTGAACGCGTCGCTCGGAATTCGTGAACGTGCCGTCTTTCTCCGCGAAGCACGCGGCCGGAAGGACGACGTGCGCAAACCTGCGCGCGGTCTCGGACATGAAAATGTCCTGGCACACGACGAACTCGAGGCCCGCAAACCCCTTCTCGACGTGGTTGGAGTCCGGCTCGGAGAGGATCGGGTCCTCACCCATGATGTAGAAGGCCTTGACTCGCCCGTCGTGCATGCCCGTCATCATCTGGTCTAGGCGATAGCCCGGAGTTTCCGGCACCTCCACTCCCCAGGCATCGGAAAACTTCTTGCGTACCTCGGGGTCGTCGACCTTCTGGTACCCCGCGTGGTAAATGGGGTTGTTCCCCATGTCATTGGCGCCCTGCACGTTGTTCTGACCGCGCAGGGGATTCATTCCGGTGCTCTCGCGTCCGAGGTGCCCGGTCATGACGACCATGTTGCACAGGGACAGCACGTTATCCACACCGGTCGTGTGCTCGGTGATGCCGAGTGTGTAGTACACGCCCGCCCGATCGGTGGTCGCGTACTCCCGGGCCGTCTTACGGATGAGATCCGCCGGCACGCCGGTGATCTTCTCAGCCTCTTCCGGCGGGTAGCGGAGGACGACTTCCTTGACAGCATCGTAGTCCTCGGCGTGTTCGCGGATGTAGTCGTGGTTGACGAGATCCTCCGTCACGATGACGTTCATCAGGGCGTTGATCAACCACACGTCGGTGCCGGGCTGGAGTTGTAGGTGGTACTTGGCGAGCTTCGTGAGCCAGATCCGCCGCGGGTCGGCAACGACGATCGTGGCCCCACGTCGCGCGGCCTTTTTCATACGCAGCGCGATGACCGGGTGTGCTTCGGTCGTGTTCGATCCGATCACGAACATGAAGTCCGCGTTTTCGATTTCGGCGATGCTGTTGGTCATCGCCCCGGCGCCCAACGACCTGACCAGGCCGTATACGGTGGGGGCGTGTCACGTGGCGGCGCAGGAGTGGACACTGTTCGTTTCCAAGACCCCGCGCCCCAGCTTCTGGAGGAGATAATTTTCTTCGTTCGTGCAGCGGCTGGAGGTGAGTAACGCGAGCGCCTGCGAACCGTGCCGCTCGCTGACTCCCCGGAGGCCCTGCGCCACACAGTCGAGGGCCTCGTCCCAACTCGCTTCGACGAGCTCGCCGTCGTCGTTACGGATCAGCGGCGCCGTCAGGCGGTCCGGGTGGTCGACAAAGTCGAAGGCAAAGCGGCCCTTCACGCACAGGTTGCCCTCCGAGACCGGTGCACCGATCTTCGTGCCGACTTTCACGATCTTGTTCTTTTCCACGTGAAGGTCGAGCTGGCAACCGACGCCACAGTACGTGCAGGTCGTCGTGGTCTTGTCGACCTCAGCGTCGTGTGTGCCCAGCGCCCGTTTGTCGTAGAGCGCCCCGGTCGGGCAGGTCGAGACGCAACCGCCGCATAGCTCACAATCGGTATCGAGAAACGATGCGCCTCGCGTGGGCTGGATGTGCCCGCCCGGTCCCTTGTCCGTCAGTGTCAGCGCCGAGCACAGCATGACCTCGTCGCAATAACGCACGCAGCGGTTGCAGAGTATGCAGTTGTCGGGATCGAGACCGATGAACTCGTTGCGATCGACGTAGGGCCGGCGGTGGGACTCGAGCTTGAACAGCGGCTCCACGTCGTACTCGCGCGCTAGAAGCGCCAGGTCGTCCTGGCCGACCCCATCGCCCTTGCCTCCGAGGTGTTCCATCATGAGCAGCTCGACGAGAGTTTTCCTCTGGTCCTTGATGTTGTCGCTCTGAGAATGAACGACCATCCCTTCCGTCACGGATGTCGCGCAGGACGGGACCGGTCGCGGCTCCCCTTCCACCTCGACCACGCACGTGCGACAGCCACCGTACGGATC
>Ga0224508_10003023_pt1 | contig 14030 bp, 10 predicted proteins | sample SF_Jan12_sed_USG_4_FD_170157 | JGI IMG/M metagenome (GOLD analysis project Ga0224508, IMG submission 170157) | Sediment microbial communities from San Francisco Bay, California, United States - SF_Jan12_sed_USGS_21 | ecosystem: Environmental > Aquatic > Marine > Sediment | place: USA... | reverse complement strand
GGAGTGCAGGGGCGCCCGCTCGTGGTGGGCCTGGTTGATGATCACCCGTTGCGGGATCGGTGGACCCCAAACGCTCTTCGTGCCGACCATCTTCTTGAGCTCGTCGATCCGGTCACGGGCGGCCGACGACACCGCTGGCACCCGGTTGAGCACGATCCCGGTGAGATCGAGCGAGGCGTTGTCGGCCGACCACACGTCTTCGATGAGATCGAGGGCTGGTCCGACACCCCGCAACCCGAAGACGCTTGGCTCGACGACGAGCAGCGCCCCTCTGGCTGCCGCCAGCCCGTTGGTGGTGTTCAGCCCGAGCGACGGGGCGCAGTCGATGAGCACGACGTCGAAGTCGTCGACGACCCCTTTGAGCGCCTTCGCCAGGCGGCGGCGACCGCTGGCATTGCGGGCATCTGCCTCCCGTTCGGTGAGATCGCCTGAAGCGGGGAGGAGCCAGATGTCGGAGCTCCAGCCGGACTCGACGATGATGTCGCCTGCCGAACCGGTGCTGTCGGCTTGTAGGGCGTCACCAGTCCCGAGGTTGCTGCGCGAGGGGTCGACGCCGAGGGCGTAGGTCGCGTTCGCTTGAGCGTCGAGATCGACCACCAGCATCCGGGTCCCCGCAGCCCAGGCCGCCGACGCCAGCCCGAGGGCCAACGTGGTCTTTCCGACCCCGCCCTTTTGATTGAGAATGGCAACCGTCTTGGACATAGCCGTGTATCTTCGCACCGCGAACAGCCAACTGCCACCTTCTCGCCCCTAGGGACCGAGCCGGCAGGCCGCCAAGTCGTGGCCAGGACAAACGCCGGTTGCGCCTCGTGACTGGATAAGAGCGCCAGGTGCGGCGACTAGCTCGACCCGGTGAGCTGACGGCCCTTCTCGTCCGGTCGCAGGTCGATGACGGTGGCGTTGTCACCGGAATCGACGATGGCCTGCAGACGGGCGATCTCCGATTCGTGCTCGTCGCGCTTGCGCCGGGCGGCGGTCAATGCGCCGTCGGCCCGGGCGATCAGGGTCCGGAGGCTCGAGATCTCCGCCTGAAGCTCGGAGTTCTGCTGCATGAGCTCGTTCTCCGAGGGGATGGCGCTGGGTGGTCGCCGATCGCTGACCCGGGACTCGGGCTTCTCGCCCGAGCGGTACGCAAACAGATCGTTGACAGCCTGGGTTCGCTGCCGCTCGATCTTCTTACGGCTCTCGACCAACTTCTTGATTGTCCTTTGGTGCCGCCGGTCGAGAAGCCACACGAAGAAGCAACCAACGAGGACTCCGATGGCAGCCCCAATAGCTACTTGCGCTATGTCCATTTTTGCATCCAACTCCGCCGTTAGACAGCCTGTTCTGCCCGTGCGGGCCAACGCTCACCCAAATCGTCACACATTGCCTGGGCCCGTAAGGTTACCGAAATCGTAACGAACGTGGCTCCACTTGTCCATCAAGCTGCTCAGGTCTCGTCGCTTGATCATTGATCGGTCAGTCGATCGGCCCACAGGCCACCGTAACGGAACTGACATCCGAACACGGCGAGCAGCACGCAGAACCTGCCCCTGGACCGGTGGTTCGAACGGTGAGTCGCACCTTCCAATCCTGTGACAACTCTGCCAGCCGGCCATCCCTCGTGGTCGCTCGCCACCAAGAGCGAGTAAGCGGTCGAGCGGTACGCGGGGGCCGTGTGCAAACGACCGGTCGCAACCAGCGACTACGGTGGGAGCCGATGAACGCCTTGGATACTGCGGCTCGCCGGGCCGCTCCCATACGGCCGAGCCCGCTGTTCCTCCTCGTCGTGGCCGCCACCGCGTTCGGCGGCTGGCTCTGCATCGCCCGACCGATCAGCGATGGCGTCGCTGTCTTCGTGTTCGTCCTGGCCGGCTGGATCCTCTCGCTGATCCTGCACGAGTTCGCCCACGCGTACACCGCCTGGCGCGGCGGCGATCTGTCGGTGGCCAGCAAGGGCTACCTGAGCCTCGACCCCCGGCTCTATGCCGACCCGTTGACGTCGATCGCACTCCCGTTGCTCTTCCTCGTCATGGGCGGCCTCGGCCTGCCGGGCGGGGCGGTTTGGATCAACCGTAGGGCGCTCCGCTCGCCGCTCACCGCGTCACTCGTTTCGCTGGCCGGCCCGACGACGAACCTCGTGTTCGCCGCTGCCTGTCTCCTACCGCTCGCCAACGGGCTGGTCAACGAAGGCGAGCACCCGGTCCTCGCCCCAGCCCTGGCGTTCCTCGGCTTCCTCCAGGTCGTCGCCTTCGTGCTCAACATGTTGCCCGTGCCCGGTCTCGACGGCTATGGAGCGCTGGAACCGCACCTCCCCCGGCAGCTCCAGGAGCTGCTGGCACCGTTGAGGCGCTGGGGCATCCTGATCCTGATCGGCGTGCTGTTCTACGTCGAGCCAGCTCGCGATGCGTTCTGGGACACGATCATCTCGATCGTCGACGCCTTCTCGGTCAGCGGCGGTCTCGCGCTCGACGGCTGGGATCTGTTCAGGTTCTGGCGCTAGATCCTCGGGGACGTGTGTCCCGCTGGCCGGGGTCGGCCACTGCTGCTGAGGTGCCCGTCGGCTCGGATCACGACCGGAGGCTGTCGGCGACCAGGTCGTCGATCTTGTCGGCGACCGCATCATCGTCGTTGTAGCCGATGGTCTCGTCCGCTGCCCGCTTGGCGTCGTCGGTGCCGTTGGCCATGGCGAAGGACCGTCCGGCCCACTCGAGCAGCGACACGTCGTTGTGATTGTCGCCGAAGGCTGCCACCTCGGCCGCCGAGATCCCGAGGTCGGTGGCCAACAGCTCGACCGCTGTCGCCTTCGTAACCAGGCCGGCGGCGAGCTCGATGAACGCCAAGCCGGAGTAGCTGGCCACCCCATCGTCGCCGACGACCGACTCGACAGCGACGAACAGATCGTCCATCGACAAGGTCCGATCGAACACGAGCAGCTTCTGCACCCGCCGGTCGATCCGGGCCAGCAGATCCACGCTCGACGGCACGGTCGGGATCTGGGGAACCACGTACTCGAACCCGGCCTCGTACGCCACGTCATCTTCGAACTCGACGGCGAACCCGGCCGACGGGAGCTCGCGGCGAAGGCGGGTGATCAGGTCCCGGGCGAGGTCTGGTTGGAGCCAGAACCCACGAACGAGCTCCGATCGTCCGAGATGCCACGTCACCGAGCCGTTGGCGAAGATCCAGTGATCGACGAAGTCGAGCCTGGCGATCACGTCCTCGGCAACCATCCGCGGCCGTCCCGTTGCCGGCACCACCTCGATGCCGGCGTCCATCGCAGAGCGGACCGCCGACCACACCCGCTCCGACAGCGAGCCGTCGGTCCGCAGGAGCGTCCCGTCGAGATCGGTGGCGATCAGGCGGACGGGAGGCGTCATGAGTCGATGTGTACCATCGAGTCGGGGTCGAGCGACCGGTCGGTTGCCGCTGCCTGCATCAGCGACCACAGCTGCTCGACGTGGGCGTGCTCGGTGGTCTCCACCCCGACCGAGACCCGGACCATCCACCCGTCGGCCAGCAGCGACGGGGTGAGGAGAGCCCGGCCGGAGCTGTTGAGCCGCTCGACCCAGGCCAGGGTGTGGGCGTCGAGTGCGTCGCCGTCGACCCCGGCAGGACGGTGGCGCACACAGACGGTCTGCAGTACGACCGGAGCCACGACCTCCCACTCCGGCGCGTCGCGGACCTGGTTCTCGAACCACCGGGCATTCTCGAGGTCTCGCCTGACCCGATCCTTGATGGCCTCGATCCCGTCGAGGCGCAGATGGAACCAGAGCTTCAGGGCCCGGAACCGCCGGCCAAGCGGTATGCCCCAATCCCGGTATTGGGTCACCTCTCCGTCCACGCCCGAACGCAAGTAGCTGGGATTGGTCGACATGACCCGCACGAGATGTTGCACGTCTCGCACGTAGAACAGCGAGGTGTCGAGGATGGTGCCCATCCACTTGTGCGGGTTCCAACTGAGCGAGTCGGCGTCTTCGACGCCCTCCCACAGATGCCGAAACTCGGGCAACAGCATCGCCGTGCCGGCCATGGCGGCGTCGACGTGGACCCAAACCCGCTCTTTCGCCGCGGCCTCGACGATCGCCGGCAAGGGGTCGACCGCGGTGGTAGCGGTCGTGCCGACCGAGGCAACAACGGCTGCCGGCAGCAGACCGGCCTGGCGATCGCGCGCCATCGCCTCGGCCAGGGCGGCGGGTTCCATGGCGAACGTCTCGGGGTCGTGGGCCACGATTCGGAGATGGTCGTTCCCGTAGCCGGCCATAAGCGCTGCCTTCTTGACCGACGAGTGCGCCTGGGTCGTGCAGTACACGGCCGGTGGCCGCTCCGCGCGGGCGAGACCGCCGTCCGCCTGGCCGTGGTCGGTTGCCCGTTCGCGCCCGGCCAGCAACGCGACGAGGCACGCCGTCGAGGCGGTGTCGTGGATCGTGCCCGACCAGCCGTCGGAGAGCCCCGTGAGCCGGCGTAGCCAGTCGCACACCACCTCCTCGACTTCGGTGAGCGCCGGACAGCTCTCCCAGGAGATGCCCAGCCCGCCCAGACCCGAGGATGCAAGGTCACCCAGTACCGAGGCGAGCGATGCATTCGACGGAAACCAGCCGAAGTGCATCGGATGCTGGACGAGCGTCATACCCGGGACGACCACACGATCGAGGTCGGCCAGCAGTTCCTGGATCGTGGCCACGTCGTCGGGGGGTTCGGCCGGAAACGCTCGGGCAACGTCGCCCGGCGCCACCTGGGCCCTGACCGGACGGCTCTCGAGCTCACGACGGTAGTCGGCGATCCAGTCGATCAAGTCGTGGCCGGCGCTGCGGAACTCTTCGGGCGTCATCGCCCGAATCTAGCCCCGGCGCTGCGGGCTGCCGAGGTCGAAGCGCGGCCGGCGCAGCCGGCCATGCGTTGCAAAAAGGTCGCCGGGAGCGGCAGGGTTGGGGCCATGACAACGGACGTGACGATTGAGCGGGTCGGTGTTGTCGGTGCCGGGCTGATGGGTTCGGGCATCGCCGAGGTGTCGGCCCGAGCCGGGATGGACGTCGTGGTGATCGAGGCCAACGCCGAGGCGGCCGAAGCCGGCCGGGCTCGGATCGAGAAGTCGTTGGCCCGAGCGGCCAACGCCAACAAGCTGGGCGGCCTGACCGCCGACGAGATCCTCGATCGGTTGGCCTTCGGGACCGACGTGGCGGAGCTCGCCGATCGCCAGCTCGTTGTCGAGGCGATCATCGAGGACGAGACGGCGAAGACAGCGATCTTCGAAGCGATCGACAAGATCGTCGTGAGCGACGATGCGGTACTCGCGTCGAACACATCGTCGATCCCGATCATGAAGCTGGCGATGGCGACCCGGCGACCGGAGAACGTGATCGGCATCCATTTCTTCAATCCGGTCCCGGTGCTGAACCTGGTCGAGCTGGTGACGTCGCTGCACACGTCGACGGAGACCGCGCAGCGAGCCGAGGCCTACGCGGTCGGACAACTCGGCAAGTACGCGATCACCTCGAAGGACCGAGCAGGCTTCATCGTCAATGCCCTCCTGATCCCTTACATCCTGTCGGCGATCAGGATGTTCGAGTCGGGCTTCGCCTCCAAAGAGGACATCGATCAGGGCATGGTCACCGGATGTGCCCACCCGATGGGACCGCTGAGCCTGGCGGATCTCATCGGCCTCGACACCACGATGGCGGTGGCCGACTCGCTCTACGACGAGTTCCGCGAGCAGCTCTACGCCCCGCCACCGCTGCTGGCGAGGATGGTAGAGGCGGGCCTCCTCGGACGAAAGACCGGTCGCGGTTTCTACGACTACACGAGCTGAGCGCCGCTCCTACCGGCTCGTGACGTCGGCCCGTGGCCGCTCGATGGTTTCAGCTCGCTCGCGTCGGGCGATCATACGGGACGGTCAATGGGAAACGCCGGGTGAGATCCTTCGCCTGCTGGACCCAACCGTCGCGCTCGATCCGGCCGGGGAAGCTCATCGCCGCATTGACGGCGTCGATCTCGGACTCGGTGAACGCTGCCACCTGCTCCCAGGTCTGGATCCCGAACCCGTTCAGGGTCTCCTCCAACACCGGGCCGATGCCGTTGATGACCTTGAGGTCGTCCTTGTGCCCGGCACCGGCCGTGCCCAGCTCGGTTGTGCCCGAGCGCCAGTTCTCGACGGCGGTGGGGCCGGCGCCGGCGCTCGCTGTCGCTTCGACCGAGGACTGATTCCTCGACGGGAAGCTGTTCGACTCGGGCTCCTCCCTCGGGCCGTGCGGGTCGCGGGACTTGGTCGTGTCGTCGCCGGACGTGTGACCCCGAGCGACCAGCGCAGCTGCACTTCCGACCCAGTCGTCTCGCTGGATCCGACCCGGGAACGCCTCGATGGCTTCGCCGACCTTCTCGATATCGGATTCGGTGAAGGCAGCGATCTGCTCCCAGGACTGGATGCCGAACGAATTCAGGGTCCGCTCCATCACCGGGCCGATCCCCTTGATGGCCTTCAGATCATCCCGATGGTCGGCGCCCGGGGTCCCGAGCGTCGTCGTACCCGAGTCCGATGAGGCTGTGGACAGGCTGGCCTCCTTGGCTTTCTTGGCTTTCTTGGCTTTCTTCGGCTTCTTGGCCGGCCTTGCGCTGACCTGGGCCGCTTCTGCCTTCTTCACTCGCTTGCGGAGACGGTCGAGCTCGTCGCGCTGCTCCCTGATCCTGGTAGCGACAGCCTTGGCCGCCGATTCAGCCTTGCGAAGTCGCTTCCGAAGGTCGGCCAGCTCCTTCAGCTCCTTCTCGGCTCGATTGACCGACCTCTCGGAGCGCTCCAGCTTGGATTCGAGGTTCCGGATGCTGCGGTCGCGGCCGGCCAGCTCGCCGGCTTGAGTCGACTGGAGCGTCTTGATCTCGGTCCGCAAACGGTCGGCGTCATTGGCGGCAGCAGCAAGACCTCGCTGCTCGCCCTGGAGCTTCTTCAGCTCGGCTTGGAGCGAGGCAAGTCGCTCCGTCCTGGCGGTGAGGTCGGCGTTGCGCCGACGGAGGCCTCGCATCTCCGTCTCGAGCTCCTGGGCCCTCGCAGCCTCCGCCCGCGCCGCCTCCAACTCCGACGTCAACCCGGCAACCCGTCCGGCCTCGGCGCGAGCTTCGTCCAACTCCGACTTCAAGCCCGACACCTGAACCGCTTCAGCCCGAACCGACTCCAGCTCAACGGCCAGGGGTTCCACTTTGGCCGCTTCGGCGCGAGCGGTGGTCAAGTCCGAACGGACGACCTGGAGATCTCGGCTGAGTACCGCTACCTTGCCGGCTTCGCCCCTGGCGGCCGTGAGGTCTGCCTGCAACCCCGCAACCTTCGCCGCCTCGGTACGAGCGGCCTCCAACTCCTCGGCCAACCCCGCAACCTTCGCCGCCTCGGTACGAGCGGCCTCCAACTCCTCGGCCAACCCCGCAACCTTCGCCGCCTCGGTACGAGCGACCTCCAACTCCTTGGCCAACCCCGCAACCTTCGCCGCCTCGGTACGAGCAGCCTCCAGGTCCGATCGCAAACCGACGACCTGCTGGGCTTGCACTCGGGTCGCTTCCAGGTCTCTCGACAGGCCGGCTACCTTGCCCGCCTCCGTGCGGACCTCCGTCAGCTGCTTTGTGAGCCGCTCGACCTTCCCGGCCTCAGCTCGAGCCGTTTCGAGGTCCTCCAGGAGCTGGTCGGCTTCGGCCCGCGATGCGTTCAGCTCACGTTCGAGAACCTCGACCTTCTCGGCGCTGCTTTGTGCCTCGCGCAGATCCGCCTCCAGCGACGCGGCGCCGAGCCGGTCGACCTCGCTCTTCGCGGTCGCGAGGTCGACTTCGAGCTGACTGGCTCGACCCCGTGTCTCCTCGAGATCGAGGCGCATGGTCCGCAGTTCGGCGTCGAGCGTCTCGGCCCGCTCGCTCTGGTCCCGGGCGGCGGTCAGCTCGTCTTCCAACGCCCCGACCCTGCCAGCGGCGGCACGGAGATCGATGACCTCGGTCTCCAGGGCGTCGGCTGCCCGGGCCCGCTGGCGAAGGGTCGACAGCTCGGTTTCGAGCCGCTCGGTCTCAGTTACGCGATCTCGGAGATCGACGATCTGCTGCTCCAGTCCCGGCACGGTCTCCGCCCTGCCACGAACCTTGGCCAGCTCGCCTTCGAGCTTCGGGACGCGCTCAGCCAGAGCCTTGGCCTCGGCGAGGTGGCCTTCGAGCGACTTGGCTCGCTCCTCGCTCGACCGCAACGAGCTCACTCGAAGCCGCAATCGGTCGGACTCGGCTTCGGACTCGAGCCGTCGGCGCTCGTACTCCGCCAGTTCGCTGCGCCGCCGCCACCAGAAGAGGGCCAGGCCGATCAGGAGGCCGATGAGGAAACAGATCAGGAGGGCGAGGAAGATAGTGCTAAGCCACCAGGGCATGTGATGCTTCCTTTCGTGAGCGCGGGCGGGCCGTCGTCGACTGGGGGGGCGTCACGAGATCGGCTCCCATTCGATGCGCCGGTTTCGTTGCTTGTCGTCAGCCGATGTCTCGGGGTCGATCTTCAGGTCGGTTTCGCCTCGACCGTCGGCCTCGAGGCGATCGCTGTCGACGCCGCCGACATCGACCAGGTAGTCGATCACTGCTTGGGCCCGGCGCCGGCTCAGATCGAGATTGTCGTCGGCGGCCCCGTCGGAATCGGTGTGTCCGACGACGCGAAGACGACCGGCTTCTGGGTTGGCGTTGATGACGGCCGCGGCCTCGTCGAGGGTCGACTCCGAGGCCGGCCGAATCGAGGCCCGGATCGTGTCGAACTCGATCGGTTCCAGCTCGAAGAGGGCGTTGAGTTGCTGCTCGACGGAGGCGACGGCGACGTCGTCGACGACGTTCAGCCCACCGGTCTCAGCGAGCGCGGCGCCGGCGGCGAGCCACTCGGCCTTCTGCGCCTCGGTGCCGGCCGTCCCCGTGACGGTAACCGCCCCGCCGTCGGAGACGACAGCGGCCGAGTCAACCTCGAGCTCGTCGATCATCTTGTCGGCGCCCAGGCTCTCGTTGGCCGCCTCGACCAACGCCGAGCGGACCTCCTCGCTGGTGACGGTGCCTCGTAGCACGACGCTGCCATCGGTATCGGCGATCAGCGTGAGCGACGCCGGCTCGGCGGTGACGGCCGGAGCCTGGGTCGTCGTCGACGCCCCCGACTCGTCGGTCCCCTGGGCTTGCGAGGCAGCAGCCGAGTCGTCGACCACCCCCTCGACGTCCCAGGACGAGTCGAGCTCGGCGACCGCGGCCACCGCTCGGCTGCGCTCTTCCTCGTTCGCGAATCCGGTGAGGCGGACGTTGAGGCCGTCGACCATCTCCACCCGGTCGATGGGAAGGCGCGCCGCTTCTGCGGCCAGCGTGCGGGCTTCGGACTGCACCATGCCCGCGACGACCCAGGACGTCACCAGGAGACCTCCGACAACGATAAGGGGTAGCCACCACCATCGTCTCAGCAGGGTTCGCACGAAGATCTCCCGAGGTACGGCCCGTGCGAACCGGAGGAGCACGACGGTTAGGCCGGTCCGGCAAGATGTCCCGAGGCCAGCGCCGCCCACCCGAAACGATCTCGTCGCCCTTCGAGCGCACAAGCCTGACTGGAGTAGGTACTAAAACAGGATTCAAACTCACGACGCCCAGCGACGCTGATTTGTCGCGCGGCGCCGGGTCGATCCTAGGTGAACCACTGGGGTGACGCTAGGTGGATCCACCCGGCGGGAAGCCCGGTCAGAGCTGGGTGATGCGGAGATAGTCGATCTCGAACGTGGCGCCGATGGTGCCGATGGCGGCGGGGTGGAGCGGGCCGGGGCGGCCGCCGAGGGCGAGGTTGATCTTGATCTCGGTGGTTGCCTGGTCGAAGGGGGCGGGGTAGCCCTGGATGGTGTCGAGGTCGGTGACGGCGAACACCTGCTGGCCGTCGAGGAACCACACCAGTCGGCCGCCCGGGTGGTACTCGAAGCGGACGGTGTGCCAGGCGGCCGAGAACGGCTCGGACCCGACGACCGGCCGGTTGGTGACCCCGTGGGAGCCATCGGGCCGGGCGTAGTGCACCGAGAACATCGACCGGTTGGGGTCGACCGCGGTCATGACCTCCAACACGTCGAGCTCGCCCCCTCGGGGCCAGCCCCCACCGGCCCATCCCGACGACCACACGGCCGGCCACAACCCGCCCTGACGGTCGGGATCGGCTGGGGTCAGCTTGACCCGAACCTCCAGGGCCTGTCCGGGACCGAAGCGCACGCCACGGCTGCGGACCATGCCCGACGTGACCGTCCGGGTCGACCCGTTGGGACAGGTGTAGGTCTCGGTCACCGCCCGCAACACCAACCGCCCCCCCGCCACCGACACGTTCTCGGGCCGGTAGCACTGCAACTCGTTGTTCCCGTCGCCATAGGTGGAGTGCTCGACCGCCCATCGCGACCCATCCAGCACGTCGAAGTGGTCCTCCCATACCACGGCCCCACCCGGCGTCGCCATGGACGCAGTCGTCGACGGCGCACCGGTCGTCGGCACCGGCGTCGGCGACACGGCGGAGACAGCGCTCGGCGCCGTGGTCGTGGTCGGCACCGGCGTCGGCGGCGCTACAGCCGGCGCGGTCGGTGACGATACCGTCGGTGACATCCCGGCCAGGGGCAACCCGGTTGGCAGCGTGGGGGCATCGGCGTCAGCCGCTCGCGGCGCGCTCTCGACGGGTTGAATCGGCGCCGTGACGCTCCTGGTCGAGCCCATCGACGGGGTGGACGCCTGGCTGGTCCCGCCCGGCTCGGCCACCGAGCGACCGTCGGCGGGACCGCTTGGCCGTTCTCCGTCATCGGGCGGCATGGCGTCGGGCTCCGGCGCCGAGGCCGACAGCACCTCGTTGTGATCCTCTGCTGAGGACGAAGCACCACCCCGATCACCGATGGTGCGACGGTCGCCGGCTTGCTCGCCCGAAACCGAAGCGCCGTCGAGCTCGGCGTCGGTCGTGGCCGATACGTCGTCCGGGGTCCGGTCACCGCGGGTCGCCAGGACGCCCGCGGCCGCCAGCGCGCACAGGGCCACCAGCGCCAGTCCCCGGCCAGCCGGTCGTCGGGGCCAGAAGGCGATCACCGGCCACCGCCGGCGCCGGAGCGGGTGGGCCGGTGCGGCGCGAGACAACGGTGAGGCGAGGCCCGCCGGGCGCCACCTCTCGGCTTCGAAGCGGATCACCGCTTCGTCGAGTTCGGTTGGCATTGCTGGTCCGTGCTGGTGCGAGTCGGGTACGGGGTGACCACGGCGGGCAGGATGTGGCCACGGTGAGTAAACCAAGACTGATACAGATTTGCAACAAATTTGTATCAGTTTTACGGAGGTCCGAAACGCGGATCGGCCCGGCCAGTGGCATGACCGGGCCGATGTGGTTGTCGTTCGTCTTCCCGGAGACCGGTGAACCCTGCGTCGCCGGGGGCGGTGCTCAGCGGCGCAGGAACAGCCGCAGGACGTACCAGAACAGCATCATCAGCGAGGCGAACAAGCTCACCGCGGCGCCGACGTAGGCCCACTCGGGGTACCGGCGAACGATCTGTTGGGTCTGGTAGAGAATCGAGGCGCCGGCAAGACCGATCATGGCGATCGTGAAGACGATCCCGAGGTCGAACTGGAAGGCCACTGCGGCGACGATCAGGCCGATCGCAACGATGCTGCCCCACAAGATGAGGGGCCTGAGGAACGACAGGTCCTTGCGAGTGGTGAACGCCACCACGCTCAGCGCGCCAAACCCGACGGCGGTCACGCCCGCTGCCGATCCGACGGTCGCTGCTCCGCCCTGGTTGAACGCCAAGTAGAGGAAGGGTGCGAAGATCAGCGACTCGGCGAGGGCGAGAGCGAACAGCCCTCCGTACTGGGCACGGACATCCCCGAGGTTGTGGGCCGAGCGGCTGGCGATCGAGCTGACGATCATGAACCCGCCAAGAATCAGCAACCAGGCGATGCCGGATCCGGCGAGGAACTCGTAGATCGCCTCGGCCAAGCCGGTGGCGAAGAGGACGGCCTCGAACGCGATGAAGGCCAGGACTGCCAGCGCGACGTGCTGGTAGACCTTGACCAAGAACGCGACGCGGGTGTTCTCATCGGCATGAATGACTGGCGTCATGGTTGGTTCGGCATAAGCCATGTCGAGGGCGACCTCCTAGGTGGAACGTGTCAGCCATCGTCGCACAAGACGCAAACGATGTCCGTGCGAGAACGGTGACGCTCGAGTGTACCGCCCTCGTTCCCACATATTCTCAGTTCGCCTGTCTTCGGGTACTGTCAACGGGGCATGCCCCAGTCCGATCCATCGTCCTCAGCAGCTCCCGGCGACCGCTCGGCCCATGACCACGCTCGGGCGAGCGACGTGCACAAGCTGGCGGCGACGAAGCTGGCCGCCCACTCCCAGCGCTACACCACGAACCGGCGCCGCCTCGTCGACATCCTGATCGGCTCGACGGGCCCCCTGACGATCGCCGGCATCCTGTCGGAACGGGACGATCTGGCCCAGAGCTCGGCCTATCGGAATCTCGTCGTGCTCGAAGAGGCCGGCGTCGTGCACCGGATCATCACCTCCGACGACCACGCCCGGTTCGAGCTGAGCGAAGACATCACCGGCGAGCATCATCATCATTTGATCTGCGATCGCTGCGGCCTGATCTACGACATCACGCTGCCGCCGGGGCTCGAGCGCCAGCTCGAGGCCTCGCTGGCTGGCGAAGCCCAGCGGTTCTCGTTCCAGGGCGACCACCATCGGGTCGACCTGGTGGGAATCTGCCAGAGCTGCCGTTCCTGATCATCGAATCTCATCGAGCAGCCGAGCGGTGAGCCGCTCCGCCACCGCCATCACCGGCAGCTGTGGATTGGCGCTCGGCAGGTGTGGCAGTACCGATGCGTCCACCACCGACAAGCCCTGGGCGCCAGGCATCGTGCCGTCGAGGCCGACGACGGCATCCGGGCCGCTACCGAGGGGGCAGGTCGCCGCGACGTGGCTGACGGGCCCCGGGTGGTCGAGCAGCCAGCGGTCGAGCTCGACGTCACCCGCGGCCAGGAGCCGATCGACGGGGGTTCCCATGTCGTCGACATAGACCCCGTCGATCGCCGCCCCGAGCTCCGGGTGGTCGAGCAGGCGGGCGACGGCTCGCACCCCGGCCCGGAATCGACGCCGGTCCGAGACCGTCGACAACCATCCGGGGGTGAACGGCGCACCCTCGTGCGGGAGGTTGCCGGTGGAATCGGGGTCGGTCAGGACCGCGACCACCGCCCCGTAACGACGGCCGTCGGCGTCGAGCCCGACATGGTCCATGACCAGCGCCGCCAGATCGGCGCTGCCACCGGGCGGCCGGTCGGGAGACCGCCATCGAAGCACCGCAGAGATCGCCGCGACCGACTCACCGACCAGCTGCCGGAACCCTGCACGCAGGCCGACCGTGAATACGAACGATGGGTGGTCCTTCACCGAGCGACCAGCCCCCGACCCGCCGAGCCCCGACCGACGGAGGAGGGCCGGGGTGTTGATCGCCCCGGCCGCCAGCACCACCCGTCCGGCCCCTACCACCGTGCCATCCTCGACCTCGACGCCCGTTGCCCGACCGCGCTCGGTCACCACCCTGCGGACGGCGACGCCCGATCGCACCACGAGCTCGGGTCCGACCCCAACGAGGTAGGCGTCGGCCACCGAGCGGCGGCGCCCGTCGGCGACCGCCAGAGCCGCCGGGGCGTAGCCGTAACAGTCGATCTCGGCGGTCGAGCCGCCGAGGGGATGACCGGCGGCTGCAGCCAGCGGGCCGAGAGCGGCGGCCAGGGGGCCCAGTTCGACGACGGCCGGCGCGAGGGTGCCGGTAGCCACCTCGAACCACGGAGCCATCGACGCCCAATCCCAACCGGTGCAGCCCTGCTCGCTGGCCCACCGGTCGTAGTCGATGCGATCACCGGCCATCATGACCAGCGTGTTCACGGCGGTCCCGCCGCCGACGCCACGACCCTGCCGGTAGCGCACGAGCTCTGCCCTCCCGTCGGTCAGCGCCTCGATCCCGGGCCAGAACCACTCGTCCTCACCGAGGGCGGCGACGGCATCGATCGTCGAG
>Ga0224508_10003022_pt1 | contig 14031 bp, 11 predicted proteins | sample SF_Jan12_sed_USG_4_FD_170157 | JGI IMG/M metagenome (GOLD analysis project Ga0224508, IMG submission 170157) | Sediment microbial communities from San Francisco Bay, California, United States - SF_Jan12_sed_USGS_21 | ecosystem: Environmental > Aquatic > Marine > Sediment | place: USA... | reverse complement strand
AAATGGCCCTAATACCAGTTCCTCACCCTTTACGATATAAAATCCTACCCAAAAAAAGCCCAAAGCCTGCTTTAGTGCAGCCGCTACATTGGATAGATTTGCAATCAGGTCCTCTTCCCCATCCACCAAGGCATTTATCTGAGGTAGTAGGGCACGATACTTTTCTTCTTTACTTAAAGAGTCGGCAATAATGATCTCCTCAGCCATGGTTTTTTTGGTTGTAAAAAATTCGCAAACGATCCTCACCCAATAAACGCTCCTCCACACAATTAGTATTCATAACCGGGGCTTTAATACCTTCGCCAAATAAATGGGGAGCCACAAACACCCGTGCCTCATCCCAATGGTCCCCTTCCGTCATACTTTGCAGGAGCATGGCGCCTCCCTCCGCAAGCACACTTTGAATCCCTCTTTGGTGGAGATCCTGCCATATGTTTGCTAAGAACCCGCCCTTTGGCATCTTTATCCATGTCACATTTCCATCATTCCCCTCCTGGAGGTAGTTATAGCAGAGAGTCGGTACGGAACCATCAAATAACTTGAGGTCATTACTCAGGGACATGGTGGGGTCCAGCACTACTCGCAGCGGGTCCTTTCCTTCAAAGCCCCTGACGGTTAACTGCGGATCGTCGTATTGCGCCGTACCACGGCCCACCAAAATAGCATCTTCCTGTGCTCGGAATATGTGAACCAGCTGGCGTGATTGTCGGTTACTGATCCACTTGGAATCATAGTTGGGTTTGGCCATAAATCCATCAGCGGTTTGAGCCCACTTAAGTATGATATAGGGTCGTTGCCGTTCATGGTAAGTGAAGAATCTGCGATTCAGAAAGGCTCCAAGAGCGCCGGAGATTCCGGTAACCACCTCTACTCCTGCCTCTTTCAACTTGGCTACCCCTTTTCCCGAGACTTTGGGGTTTGGGTCCAGGTTGGCTATCACCACCCTTGGTATCTTCGATTCAATGATAAGATCCGCACATGGAGGAGTTTTCCCAAAGTGCGAGCAGGGCTCAAGATTGACGTAGAGCGTACAGTGGGACAACAAATTTGGGTCCCCAACGGCATTGATAGCTTCTACTTCTGCATGGGGGCCCCCATGCTCTCGGTGAAACCCTTCACCAATGATACCATCCTCAGTAACCAGCACACATCCTACCTGTGGATTTGGGCTTACCCTGCCCAAACCAGAAGCTGCCAGCTCCAGAGCTCGCTGCATATACTGTTCTTGAATATCCAATTAGTTCTAGATTGTGATCACAAAGTTATATTTTTATCTGGTTTTTGGTCAAAGCTAAATTGCTCATTTATAATGCTCATTTATATAAAGGACTTTATCCGGAAGATTAGTGAGGAACTAAAACCTCTTTACCAGCCCACCGAAGCTGAGCAAATTTCTTACTTACTGTTGGAGCAAGAATTGGACATCCGAAAACAAGACCAATTGCAAAACAGGGCTATGGAATTGACCGCGCTGCAGGCAAAGAAAATTCAGACCGCGGTGCAACGCCTACAAAATGGAGAGCCTATCCAGCACATCCTGGAGAAAGCACACTTTTACGGACGAGACTTTATAGTGGGTCCTCAAGTGTTGATACCCCGCCCGGAAACCGAGGAACTGATCGCTTGGGTACTTAAAGATCACATGCAAAAGGGTAAGCGGATACTGGACGTCGGCTGTGGTAGTGGCTGCCTGGCCATAACTCTGGCCCTGGAAATGAACCAGGCTCAAGTATACGCATTGGATGTCAGTGAGGCGGCGATGGATGTAGCCCGACTAAATGCCCAAAAGCTGAGCGCTTCTATAGAATTTTTTCAACTGGACATACTGCAGGAGAGCCCTCAATTAACGGATCTGCACATACTGGTTTGTAATCCTCCTTATGTACCCCAATCGGATCTGGAATCGATGCAGATGCAAGTGAAACAGCATGAACCGCATGGTGCCCTATTCGTGCCGGACGGGAATCCACTGATCTTTTATGAGCGATTGGCCATCGTGGCGCCCACCCTGCTGAAGCCTGGCGGTTGTCTCTACCTGGAAACATACCATGCGTTTGGACCCCAGGTAATCGCGCTGTTCCAGGATCCTTGTTGGGCAAAGGTGGAGTTGAGAAAAGATCTTCAAGGGAAAGATCGAATGATCAAGGCAACATTAGGACCGTAAGAGGGTTAGAATTTTAACTTTAGGGTGGCAAAAACACTAGCCGGCGCCTGAACCAAATATCCTGGGCCATCGATGGTTCCGTCAAAATTCACATCCACGGGAGCACCATTGGTAAAATACTGGGTGTCGAACAGGTTGTTAACCTGAACTACCAATTGATGAGCTTTCCAGTTCACACCCAATTGGGCGTTGAACACCATAAAATCTGGCATGGTTAAGTCCCCCTGATTAGTGAGCTCCAGGAATGACTCTCCCACATAGCGAGCGCTTAAGCCTACACTAAAATACCGGTTAACCTTATAATCGGCGTTGGCATTGATCAGCCACTCCGGGCTTAGGATGGGTGCTACATTTTCGAATGTTTCGGTGGTTCCGCCAGGGGCAAATTTTTTTATTTCGCTTTGCATAAAAGTGGCTTGTCCTCCTAGAGCCAAATCATCAAAAAGCTGCCACAACCAATCAATCTCCACTCCGGTACGGTAGCTATCCGCGATATTCTGCCGCAATTGCACAAAACCTTCGGGGATGAACGCTCCGGTAGGGGCAATCTCGTCGGTGAAATCCATATAGAAAAAATTAGCCTGAGCCTGAAATTTCTGGGTAATTATATTCAGTCCTAACTCCATATCGTTTACATACTCCGCTTTTACAGAATTTTCATCAAGCACTGCATCCAGATTGAAGGCGCTGATTACCGTAGATCCCAGTATATCGGCACGGGTAGGTTCCCGGCCACTGCGACCAAATGACCAGAAGAGACTGGCAAGTCCATTGAGCTGATAAGTAATGCCCACTTTGGGATTAAAAAACGTCCAGTCGCGCAGGGGTACAGTCAAGCCACTGATATTCACTCCCTGCGATGCCAAAAATGCCTGGTCAGGCTCCAGGTCCAGTGTGACCCTGCGAATTTGCAGATCGGCAAAGAATTTCCAATTACCCCATTGTCTTTGAGCTTTACCGAAAGCGCTCATTTCGTTTTTCTGAGTGTGGTCGCTGTAGTACGGGTTGGCCTTATCATCCAGAAATCCTTCTTGGTTTTTTCGCTTAAATACGTAACCATGTAATCCGGCATTGATCTCCCACCCTTCGCGGGTAATTCCGCTTAGTGCTGTCAATGCCCCAAAATGGTCGTTGTACAAGGGGAAATTCTGCTGGATCAGATTCCCGTTGCCGTCAACGAACCCAAAGGGAAAATCACCACCTGCTCCCCCGTAATATAAAGAGGATGCCAGACTCCAGTTGTCGTTGAAGGCATGGATATGCTGCAATTGAATCAGCTGCTGATTAAAATCATCTTCATCGTTGGGGTCCAGGTAGTTGGTGCGCGGCTCCTCGCGGACATCGTCTATTAGAACCGGCAGATAAGCTAATTCGTTGCGGGTTTGGCCCGCTAGCACGTTGATTTTTAAAATATTCTTCTCCCCGAAATACCCTCCGGAAAAGAAGAAGGACTCAGCATTGGTGCCGGAATTGAATTTATAACCATCGGAATAGGTCTTGGTGATGCGGGCCCCAAAGGCCCAACGATCATTTATCAAGCCGCTATTAAACCCCACACTGCCGCGGAAAGATCCAAATGAACCCGCTGTTAATTGTAGCTCCCCGCTGGAGTTTTCCTGGTTGATTGCCGACGTTTCGTAATTGATGGACCCGGCGTAAGAAGCGGTACCATTGGTACTGGTGCCCACACCCCTCTGAACTTGTACTGATTGCATGTTGTTACTGAAATCTGTGAAATTGGAGAAGAACACCCCTTGATCAACCATGTCGTTCAGGGGCACTCCGTTAAGGGTAATATTGATGCGTGTTTGATCAATGCCCCGCAAACGCATGAGGGCATAATTGGCAAAGCCGCTGCCGGATTCAGAGTGAGCTAAAATGGATGGTACTATGCGTTCTAAATTCAATACGGCATCTTGACCCCAGTATACTTTTTGAATATTCTCACGAGGCAAGGTCTTTTGGGCAGTAGGACTACCCTCCGGCGCTCTAAGGGCCTTGATCACCACCTCTTCTAACAGAAAGTTCGTATTCAAAACGATCTCCAAGCTACTTCGACCTTTGATCTCAACCCTTTGGGTCTTCAATCCCACAAAAGAGATCTCCAGCACCCGGTGACTTTCGTTCAGCTTTTGAAAACTGAATGCACCGCGCTCATCGGTAATGCTGAAAAGATCACTTTCCAGGATTTTTACCAACGCTCCTTCCAAGGGTTCTCTGGATTCCGCGTCCATTACGATTCCGCTAAGGGATTGCGCCCAAGAATTGTTAAGGCTCAGTAAAGCGGAAACCACCAGGACAATTAATCGTAGCATGTATTTGATAGTTTTTTGTTGAAACGGTGAAACTTTGAATAGGTATTAGGGGTTGCTCCTATTCGTTTATGTTTCCCCTTCCCTACGCCGGCATTATCCGGATCAGGTGCAGTCTTCCTCAAGACTTGGGTATATTCTCAGCCTGTATATGTATATTATAGGCACCCCTGTAACACCAAAGTTAACACTAAATTTTATAACCGCAAAGCTTGAAGGGCCTGCAGCGCTTGCTGGAAACGACTTTGACGGACACCCTGAATTCTTTTGAATGGATAGCCACTTTCTGTTAGTTCCTTCAGATATAGGCCTAACAGTTCTTCACGTTGATGCGGGTGCTCTCTCTGGGGATCCGGCTCCCAGGGAAGGTCTATGTCCGTTAGTAGGTATAGGTCGCAGCTAGAACGATTGATTTGCTCCAGGATCCAGGAATGGGTATGCCCGTATTTGTATTCGCTCCATATTTTAATGACCCGCAAATCGGTGTCACAGAACAACCAGGGGGGCTGGTTTTTTGCGGCCTGCTGTTCCCTGGCCCACTGCTCCTGAGCTATCTTCAGGAGGTCCGACTCCTCATAGGGCCGGGTTAGTTGATCCAAATATTCACGGGCAGACTCTGGCACCCAAGGAGCCTTATAATGCTCTGCCAGTTGTCGCGCCAGGGTGGACTTTCCCGTAGATTCCGGTCCGATGATCACCACCTTCTTCATGCGGCAACCACAGACTGATTCATGGTTTTCTTCCAGGCCAGATATCCTGCTATCGCCATGCCAATGTAGAACAAATAGAGCAGGCAATAGAAATAAAGATCCTTATAGAAGTAGATCCCGGTTGCCAGTACATCCACCACCAGCCACCACATCCAATTCTCGATCTTCTTGCGGGCGGTGAGCCACATGGCCGCAAAACTTAAAACTGAGGTGGTACTATCCCAATAGGCAAGTGACGCATCGGTGTAGGTGTTGAGCAGGTAGCCCCAGGCCATAATTCCTAGGACCGATATGATCAGCAAAGCCGCCCAGGTATTGAAGCCTATGGTAGTCACCGGAACCTCCTCCTGCCCTGACTTTTTTCCGTAAACCCAGTAGTACCAGCCATAAATATTCATACCCAAAAAGAAGATGTGCAAAATGAAATCGGCATAGAGGCGAGCCTGAATAAAGATCACAAAGGAGATGAGTACATAGGCAATGCCCAGGGGCCAGGTGAGGATACTTTGACGGATCAGAAATAATACACACAGCACCCCGAAAGCAAAGCCCAGGAACTCCAAAACCTTCATGTTTAAGGCATAATAAAAGACCTCCTGAAAAAACTCCATTGTCTCCATGGGGGCCAAAGTTACGGGATATCCGTCAACCTGCAAGCACCACTTTTGGGGTCTGGGGCAAATTAATGAGCGTTTGTTTTCATATGTTCTACAATCTGAGTAGCTTTATCCGGCAAATAATAGCTCTTAAATTATTTGCCATGTTCCTCGATTCCTCCAGATTCCTATTCGAAGCACTGACCTACGACGACGTATTACTAAGTCCGGGTTATTCCGAAGTGCTGCCCCGCGATACCCAGGTTACCAGTAAACTTTCCCAAAATATTCACCTAAATATTCCCTTTCTTTCAGCTGCTATGGATACGGTGACGGAATCGGAACTAGCCATTTCTATGGCCCTGGACGGTGGCATTGGATTCATTCACAAGAACATGAGTAAAGAGGCCCAGGCGGACCAGGTCAGAAAGGTAAAACGTTCTCAAAGTGGTATGATCCTGGACCCCATAACCCTTAACGGTAAGTCCACTCTGGGTGATGCTGCCCAAATCATGAGGGAATTCAAGATTGGAGGGATCCCCATCATCAACAGCGACGGCAAACTGGCGGGGATCATTACCAACCGCGATCTACGATTCCAAAAGGACTTGAGCATTCCGGTGATGGATATTATGACCAAGGAGGAGTTGGTAACGGCCGGAGAGGGTATAAGCTTAGAAGAAGCCGAAGAGATCCTTATGGAGCACAAAATTGAAAAGCTGCCTATTGTGGATAAAGAAGGGAACTTGCGGGGGCTCATTACCTACAAAGACATTTTAAAGAACAGCGACCGCCCCAACGCCTGTAAAGACCAATATGGTCGCCTGCGTGTAGGCGCTGCGGTCGGGGTCACCAAAGACACCATGGAACGCATTGAACTGCTCGTTGATGCCGGAGTAGATGTAGTAACCATCGATACTGCCCACGGGCACTCCAAGGGAGTGATCAATGCCTTAAAAGAAGTGAGGAAAGCGTTCGGTGATTTGGAATTGATCGTGGGTAATGTGGCAACCGGTGAAGCGGCCAAAGCTTTGGCGGACGCTGGCGCCAACGCTGTGAAAGTAGGGGTTGGACCTGGGAGCATTTGTACCACCCGGGTGATTGCCGGTGTGGGAGTACCGCAATTGTCTGCCGTTTACCTAGCCAGCGAGGCTCTAAAATCATATGACGTACCGGTAATTGCGGATGGCGGTATTCGTTTCTCCGGGGATGCCGTGAAAGCACTGGCCGCCGGGGCCAGTAGTGTCATGATAGGCTCCATGCTGGCGGGTACCGAAGAAGCACCGGGAGAAGTGATCATCTATGAAGGGCGAAAGTTTAAATCGTACCGGGGAATGGGATCAGTCGATGCTATGGAAGACGGATCAAAGGATCGTTATTTCCAGGACGCCGAAGACGACCTCAAAAAATTAGTACCCGAGGGTATCGTGGGCCGGGTACCCTATAAAGGCGACGTTTCGGAAGTGCTGTACCAGATGATAGGAGGTTTAAGAGCCGGAATGGGGTACTGTGGTGCCAAAGACATCGATGCCCTACATCAAGCGAAATTTGTCAAGATCACTAATGCAGGGGCTAGGGAAAGCCACCCCCATAATATTCAGATTACCCGGGAAGCCCCCAATTACAGCAGATAAGGCGATTTTCAAATACCCTTCAAAAAACACCCCTCTGCACCGGTATCAGAGCGGAGACGTATAACCAATATATTTCGTAAATTGCGTGCTGATTTTTTTGTCTTCAATTTTCCAATAAATGTCGCCAAAAAGTACCGTAAGACTTACCACCTTTACTGCGGTTTTAGCCTGGATCGCACTTACGGTAGTCGATCTGTTTTTGGGTTTTGAATTGAAGAACAACGTCAATACGGGAGTCCCTAACTTCCTGTCGGGAACCTTCCTTACCGTTTACATCGTGGCCTTGTTCTATTTCTACAAGCAAAAAGTGGAGAATGCCGATAGCATCAACTTTATTGATCTGCTGTGGAGGGTATTCGTTACGGGACTGGTAGCCACCATTGTTTCAGTTTTTATTCAGTTCTTCCTGTCGTTTATTGCCGGCACCAAGCTAGGGGAGCATGAACTGATGCAAAGCTTCCTCTACCATATTAACCTGGGTTTGATTCTGGCTTTCGTGATCTCCACTTACATGGTATGGAAAAAGTTAATTCTGTACCAGAAAACGAAATCCCTGATCAGGACCTGGCAGGTGTTTGAATACTCATTCCTGGTTAGTTTACTTTTTTATTTTCTCCCCTATCAGTTTTTTGATATCCCTTTCACGGTGGTATTCGCTTTCTTGGTTAGCCTGGGATTGATTGTATCACTAAACCTGAAATGGGTAGCCTATTTGAATTTCAAACAGAAATGGAAGAGCATTTTATTGGTACTGCTGGTAATCCTCTACCTCACGTATTTCCTGGTGTATATTATCCGTAATTCAGGAAACGGCATCCTCATATCGGATCTGATCAACCATGTTTCGGTTCTGGCAGTATTTGCGTTTATTCTTTTTTATGCCATCGCCTCTTTGTTAGTAACTCTATTTAATTTACCTACTACCTCCGTATTTGAGCAGAAACTTGAAGAAGTCGTAAATTTTCAAAGGTTAAGCCAATCCAGCCAGACCGGCCAAAACCAGGATGAGATCTTCGAATTGCTGTTGGACAGTTCCATGAGTGCTACATTTGCCAGAGCTGCCTGGTTCGAGCCCATTAATCAAACCGAAACCGTAAAGATCATCCGCAAAAATATTCCTAATAACAAAATCCAGGAGGTCAAGGACACCTTCAATAATCAACGATTAAAGAAAACTGTACTGCCCGCCTTTCGGAATATCAGAGGTGGAGGTGACAGCACCTTAATTGAAAACATCAGTGATTCTGCTTATAAATCCATTCTGGTGTATCCTTTGGAAGTACAGAATGAGAAGATTGGCACCATGGTGCTGTTAAAGGAAGTATCGGATGGATTTAACAAGGACGGGATCAATATTGTCAACACGTTCGGCAATCAGGCGGCGGTATCTATTGAGAATTACCGCTTGCTGCAAAGCGCCATCGAGAATGAGCGCTATCAGGAAGAGCTGAATATTGCCAAGCGCGTACATGAAAGCCTGCTGCCTTCAATACTAGAGTCCAACGATCATTTCGATATCTCTGCCTTCTCCGGAGCTGCCGATGAAGTAGGCGGCGATTATTTTGACTTCCATAGAATTTCAGAAGACAAGCTGGTGTTGGTAATCGGTGACGTTTCTGGGAAGGGCACATCAGCAGCCTTCAATATGTCTCAAATGAAGGGAGTATTTCACAGCCTGGCACAGTTGGACCTCAGCCCGGCGGAGTTTTTGGGTAGAGCTAATGACGCTTTGAGCCGCTGCCTGGAACGTACTTCTTTTATTACATTATCGTACTATGTGGTGGATACCGCGTTGAAATCCCTGGAATTCAGCCGGGCTGGACACTGCCCCAGTATATTTTATAAACAATCACAAGGTGAAGTGCAACTGATAAAGAGTAAGGGTTTGGGGTTGGGAATTATACGCGATCAGGAGTACTGCAAATACATTGAAACGAACAATTTAAACTATACTTCCGGAGATTTGTTAGTGCTGTATACCGATGGCATTACTGAAGCCAAAAATCCTGCAAATGAAGAGTTCGGTTACGACCGACTGCAACAAGTTGTGCAGAATAACGTAGAGAAATCCGCGAAGGAGTTGCAAGATATTATTATTGATACTTTATATGAGTTTACTCAAACTAAGCACATAGAGGACGATTATACCACTATGATCCTGAAGTTTAAGTAAAAACCCAAACTAACGTTAACCGTTATTATAATTATATGCATATATCGAGTGTTTTAGAGGAAGACCACTACATTATCACCATCAATGGTGATGTAGATGCCAGTTCTTCCATTCACCTTGACGAGGCTATGAATGAGGCCATTCATGGTGGGCATTCCAAGATTTTAATTGACTGCAGTGCTTTAAATTATATTTCCTCTGCCGGTCTGGGCGTTTTCATGTCCTACCTGGAAGAGCTCAAAGCTAAAAATATCCATATGGTATTATTCGGCTTGAATGAAAAAGTGGAAAATGTCTTTAAGGTACTGGGGTTGGACCAGCTGCTTAACATACAACCCAGTAAGGATCAGGCTAAGCAAGAATTCCATGGATAATCAATTAAAGGTAAATTGCCAGAAAGAGCGGCTTCGGGATGTGCGGGTGTTTGTAGAAAAACATTTGAAAAAACACGGAGTTCCGGAGGTGGAAGTGGGTAAAATGGTATTGGCAGTCGATGAGGTATGTGCCAACCTTATGATCCACTCTCATAAGTGCGACCCCCAGAAGCACATTGGTATCAAAATTAACGTGAAACATGGTAAAGAAGTAGTTTTTGATATCTCCGATTACGGTGTCGGTTTCAACTTCTGTCATTACAAAGAACCTTCAATTGACGACATTATTAAACAAAAGAAAAAGGGAGGAGTAGGTTTGATCCTGGTGAAAAGGATCATGGACCATATGGAGTTCATCAGAAAACACAACCGCAACGTATACCGGCTGGTGAAACGATTACAAGCCGCCTAAACCCCTCATTTTAACATTTTTTGACATCAGGCTAACCCCAGGTCTGTAAAAAAATCATTAAACTTGCAGATAAATTTTTTAGCATCCAGGTGAATTTCCATAACATTACTAGTATCAGCCTTAATATATTGGTATTGAGCTGCTTGGCTTACGGTTGCTCCACCATAAAAAACACCGGATCCCAAGAGATCATTACCATCGACCAGCGCTCCGTAACCACGGAGGAGTTCCTTTATGTTTTTGAGAAAAACAATCTGAATCAGAACCTGGAAGTGGTTACTGAGGACGACGTAAGGGATTATCTGGACCTGTTTATCAATTTTAAGCTCAAGGTCCTTGAAGCGGAGGCCCAAGGACTTCATCAGGATCCTGACTTTATCAGTGAACTTGAAGGTTACCGCAAACAACTGGCTCAACCGTACCTTACCGAAACCCAGTTCATGGATTCCTTGGTAAAGGTTACCTATGACCGTTTGGGCGAAGAGGTGAATGCCTCTCACCTATTGATCAGGGTAGCAGAAGATGCCAACCCAGCTGATACCTTGGTGGCCTACCGCAAGATCGAAGAAATACGGGCAAAGGTGGACGCTGGAGGTGATTTCAACAGCTTGGCACAGCAATTCTCAGAAGACCCTTCAGCCAGTCAAAATGAGGGGCAATTAGGATATTTTTCCGCCATGCAGATGGTATACGATTTTGAAAATGCGGCTTACGGACTCAATATCAATGAAGTTTCACAGCCTGTGAGAACCCGATTTGGCTATCATTTAATTAAGGTGCATGACAAACGAGCTTCTCACGGAAAGATCCAGGTGGCCCATATTTTGATCAGGGCAAATCCTGCCATTCCAGCTCAGGACTCACTGGCCGCCGCAGAAAAAGCCTTTGAAATATACCGGTTGGCCAAAAAAGGTGAAGATTGGGACCTGCTTTGCCGGCAGTTTTCCGAAGATACCAGCACCAAATTGAAAGGAGGATCCCTTCCTTGGTTCAAAACAGGCGATCTCAGCAACATCCCGGCTTTTGAAAAAGCCGCCTTTGCGTTGGTGGATGTAAATGAAATTTCTCAACCTGTTAAAACTCCTTATGGATGGCACATCATACGCCTGGAGAATCGGCTGGGATTGGAGCCTTTTGAGGAATTGGAACCGCGGATAAGAGCTAACCTTACCCGCAACTCCAGGGGAGACCTCAACAAACAAGCCCTGGTTAAAAGATTAAAGGCGGAAAATAATTTCCAGGAAATGCCTCAAGCCCTGGATATTGCATTAACACATGCCACAGATTCGCTGTTACAAGGAATTTGGCAGTCCGATCCCGCCTGGAATGACCAAGCCAATACGCTGTTCTTAATTAATGAAATGTCTGTCACCCTCGGTGATTTTTATCAGTATCTTGAAACCAATCAACCCTTTCAAAAGGGTAGTTCAGCTGCTCAAAAAATGACGGGGGCCTACAGCCGATTCAGCGAGGAACGGCTCATTAGATATGAAGAGCAAAATCTGTCCACCAAGTACCCGGAATACCGTCTGCTCTCACAAGAGTATCGAGATGGTCTGTTGCTGTTTCAACTGATGGAAGATAAGGTTTGGAATAAGGCGGTAGAAGACTCAGCCGGGCTCAATAGTTTTTTTGCTCAGCATCGGCAATTATATCAATGGGGCCCACGTGTACAAGCTACCATTTTCAATGCGGCAGACCAACGAACATTAGACCAGGTGGTGAAATTCCTGAATGAAGGCAGCATGGAATACTTAAAGTATGATTTTTCAGGATCAGAATTGTCGCTCAACAAAGCGCAAATAAAAATTCTGGATAATATCGCTCGTCAACTGAAACAGGGATCCAAGCGATACCTGGTTTTGGAGTACCCAGATGATGCCCAAAGCAAAAAAGTTCGCGACCTGTTAATGACCCATTTGACGAATTACAAAATTGCTGATCGCGTTAAGGAAAATAATTCAGGCAATTATCAAGGATTCATCGCCTATGTGGCGAGCCGTTCTCCTCAGGACCTGGCCGCTAAATTAAATGAAAAACAGCCCCTTACACTACAAATTGAGAATGGACGTTTTCAAAAAGGCGATAATCCCCTGGTGGATGAGGTCCCCTGGCAACCAGGACAGAGAGTAGTGGAAAAAGACGGCCGTTTTATTTTAGTCAATATTGAGCAAGTGCTGCCTGCTGGAAACCAGGAATTGAGCGAGATAAAAGGACAGGTAATTTCCGATTATCAAGTGGAATTGGAAAAGCTGTGGTTGGATGAATTGAAGAACAAATATCAGGTTACCATTAACGAAAAAGCTGTTAAGAATGTGTATGAAATGTATGAAAAATAGCTTTATGGTGTTGCTAACGGGTTTAGCCCTCGGCGGCTGTGACCTGTTCAAGATCAAAGAAGAACTTCCGCAGATGGAGCCCGATAAAGTTGCAGTGGCCAGGGTTTTTGAGAATTTCCTGTACGAAGAGGACCTGGAAGGTTTGACCAGTGAGGCCATCAACTCTGAAGACAGCGCCGATATTAGCGACCGTTATGTGAGGAGCTGGATCCAAAAACAGCTGTTGCTCAACAAGGCTTATGACGAGATCAATTTTGACGAAGCGGAGTTACAGCGTAAAATTCTGGATTACCGTTATGCTTTGATGGTGCATGAATACAAGCAACTCCACATTGACCAGAATCTGCGCACCGAGGTCTCGGAAGAAGAAATACAACAGTATTACACCAATCATGAGGACAATTTTGAGCTGAAGCAGAACATTATTAGGGGTCTTTTTATTAAACTGCCAGTAGAAGCACCCCGAATTTCCAAGGTAGGTAAGCTGATCCGATCCAAAAAACCGGAAGATCGCGATGAACTAGTCTCCTATTGTTATCAATTTGCCAGTTTTTATTCTGTTGAAGATACCGTGTGGTTGAACTTTGATGATGTGATAAAGAATACGCCCCTTTCCAGTATCCCTAACCAGGAACAATATCTTAAATCCAATAAATACGTAGAAACTAATGATCAGAATTTCCAGTATTTCCTGTATATATATGAATACAAGATAACCGATCAGATCTCCCCTCTGGAATTTGTAAGGGACAATATCGCAGAAATAATTGTTAACAGACGGAAGATCGCCCTGGCCAATAAACTTGAAAGTGACATTTATACCCAAGCATTGAACAATAATGATTTCGAGATATTTAATGAGGAATAGTCTAATCGCCATCTTGATGGCACTGGCTCTGGTGGTCAATGCCCAGGATAAAGGAGCAGTCATCGACAAGATCATCGCAAAGGTGGATGATAAGATGGTTTTAAAATCCGACCTGGAAGCAGCTTATTTGCAGTATTTATCCAGCGGGCAACCCACTAATAGCAATACAAAGTGCGGACTCCTAGAAAGCCTGGTAGTAAACAAATTACTAGTGGCCAAAGCAGAGATCGATTCTGTAATAGTAACAGAAATCGAAGTGGAGCAAAACCTCAATCAGCGGGTGCAAATGATCCTCTCGCGCTTCGGAGGCGATCCGGCAGCACTAGAGAGTTATTACGAAAAATCCATGGATCAAATACAAGATGAGATCCGGGCCGACGTGAGAGAGCAGCTAATCGTCCAGCGTATGCAAGGGACTATTACCGCCGATCTCAGCGTGACACCCGCTG
>Ga0224508_10003021_pt1 | contig 14035 bp, 13 predicted proteins | sample SF_Jan12_sed_USG_4_FD_170157 | JGI IMG/M metagenome (GOLD analysis project Ga0224508, IMG submission 170157) | Sediment microbial communities from San Francisco Bay, California, United States - SF_Jan12_sed_USGS_21 | ecosystem: Environmental > Aquatic > Marine > Sediment | place: USA... | reverse complement strand
ATCGCTGGTTTTCTGGAGCTCAGCAAAGATGACTATGGAGGCACGGTTTCAATTTCCGTTGCCGCCCTGGTGTGGTTCAGCGCGATCTTTATCGCCGGTACGGCACTAACCAAGCTCAACGAACTGGACCGCCGAATGACCGCCCGGATCGCCGCGTTTTACCATGAATTCTTGCGACTGATCAGAATTCTGAAGCGCCGCCTTGTCACCTCGTTCGCTTTCCGATCGTCTGCGCCGCAGTCTGATCGTGAAAACCTCGTTGTCGATACGATCGATCTGGTTGGTGCTGAGACGAGCGTGCTGCGCTGCCTGTCGAACATCGACGACGGCGCGGTACTGACCATCGATGAGATCGCAGCGAAACTCGATCGGCCGCGGCGCGAGATTAAGTCAATCATGCAGCGATTGATCGAACTCGAGCTGATCAAGCCGAGCAACGATTCCTTTACAAAGAAACACGGCCACCGGATCGCAACCGCCGGACAAATGTACTTGCTCGGTATTTAGAGCAACTGATCCAAAGCGCGACGGACTTGTCGTGACCAGAAACTTGCGACACGTTCGCCGGCAGGCAGATCGGTCCACGCACGCCGATAGGCGACGGATCCGTCCGGCGCAATGACCAACAGGCCGGGGATGAACTCGACATCGTAGGCTGCGGCGATCGAATCGCCATTCGAAACGGCGATCGTCTGCATCGAAAGGCCCGCAATGTACCGAGCTGGGTCCCCGCTCCCGTCTTCCTTGGCATTAATCGTCAGCACATTGATCTGCTCAGTGCCGTAGTCGTTTTGAATGCTCTCGAGATACGGCATAAACGCCTTGCAGTAGTTACACCAAGTGGCCCAGAACACCATGACCGTCGGCTTGCCGTCCAACAGTTGCGGAAATTCGACAGCTTCCCCTTCGAAGCCAACGCCTTGCCATGCCGGCGCGCGATCACCCTGTTCCACGGCGAGTCCGGGCAGAGTACAGAGAGCCGCCAAGGCGCCGGCAGTCAGTGCAGTCAGTCTTGTCATGTGCAACTCCTATCATTCAAGCGGCCGAATACAGGCCGCGTCATTATTCGCCGGTTTATTGACATAGGACGATACCTTATAGACCGCCACGTCGGCTCGATTATTTCCGATAATCGCTGCCGCTTCATCCTCAGAACAGTCCGAAGCCAGCCAGCGCGCATAGTCCGCGTCGTCCAGGACGACCGGCATTCGATTGTGGATCGGCGCAATATCCGGAGCCGCCTCGGTCGTCAGTATCGCGAAGGTACCCGTCTCGTCTTCCGACGTACTGGTCCAGATTCCAGCGAAAGCGAACGGTTGAAAACCGTCGCGATGAAACAGCCACGGCTGCTTAGGCGGCTTCGCGCCCTGCCACTCATACCAGCCGAGCGCCGGTACAAGGCATCGATGACGTTTGGCAGCCGGCGCGAACGCGCGTGACGTGAAGACGGTCTCGGAGCGCGCGTTGATCCAACCACGCTTTGCCCAATGCGGCTTGAATCCCCAGACGAACAGGTCCATCGAAAACGCCCCGTGTTCATTTGACCGCACCACCGGCGCAAGTTGGCTGGGCGCCAGGTTAAAGGACTGTCGATAGTCAACCGGCGCCAGATCCCAGGCTCGCTCGAGGTCGGCTTGTTCCGGCGTTAAGTAGCGTCCGCACATAGACCGTTTCGATATTCGTTACACTTCGGCTTAGAGTACCAATGATTCAGGGGATAGGGAGGGGCGAAGCCATGGCAGCGCTTGCGGATTTGAACTGGCTCGCGATTCTCGTAGCGACGTTTACAGGCTTTGCCATCGGCGGCGTGTGGTATGGGCCGCTGTTCGGGAACGCCTGGGTTGCAGCACTGGGCAAAAAGCCTGAGGACATTCAACCATCGCCGACACCCTTCATCGTCAGCTTCATAACGGCACTGATTACTGCAATCGTGCTCGCGATGATGATCCAGGCGCTTGGAATCAACAGCGCATATGGCGGCTTGCAGCTCGGCATTGCAGTCGGCGCTGGGTTCATTGCGACCGCCATGGCTTCCGACAGCGCGTTTTGCGGTTGGGGAGTGAAGCTGTTTCTAATCCAGGCCGGTTATCGCGTGACTTACTCCATCGTCATGGGAATCATTCTGGCAGTCTGGCAATAAGACGGATGGCTGTTCGGAAAATTGTCCGGATGGGGCACCCGGTCTTGAGACGCCCTGCCGAACCATTGAATGCGGCGGCGATTGGCAGCGACGAAATCAAGCGGCTGATTGCCGACATGATTGACACGCTGCACGACTACGGCGGCATAGGGCTTGCAGCACCCCAGGTCGGCGAACCGATTCGGCTTGCCATTGTTGAGATTCCGGAAGATGGGAGCCGCTATGGCAACTTGCCCGGCATGTCACTGAGCGTCTTTATCAATCCAACGATTACCGTGCTGAATGGCGAAACGCACGGATTCTGGGAGGGTTGTCTGTCAGTGCCTGGGTTGCGTGGATTCGTCGAGCGACCGCAGCATATTAAAGTCGACTACCTGGACATCAATGGCAGCGCAGATTCCATTGAGTTGAACGGCTTTCTCGCGACGGTGTTTCAACACGAATTCGATCATCTCGATGGCAAGCTCTACATCGACCGAATATCCGATACTCGACTGCTCGCGTTCGAAGAGGAATACATGCGTTACCTCGCACCGCGGGAAGACGATGAAGTGCCCGTCGAAGTCGACTGAACCAAGTGAAAATAAGAATCATCGAAGCGGACCTCGCGAATTCCGAGCACGGCGAGGCCCTGATTACGCTGATCGATACCTATGCGCGCGGCCCAGGCGGCCAGTCGGCGCCACTCTCAGCTGATGCGGCCGCAGAAATGGCGCCCGGCCTTCAGAAGCACCCGTCAAACCTGATACTGCTGGCGGCAGTCGACGACGTATACGTGGGGGCCGCCGTTTGCTATTGGCTATTCTCGACTTTTGCTGGCAAGCCATTTCTAAACGTGCACGACTTAACCGTGTTGCCGGACTATCAAAGCCGAGGAATCGGCACTGCCATGCTGTCGGAAATTGAGCAGCGTGCACGTCAAGCAAACTGCTGCAAGTTGACGCTCGAAGTTCAAACCGCAAACTCGGGTGCGCAGCGACTCTATGAACGTTACGGTTTCGGGCCGTGGTCAAATCCGTCGCTGTATGCGACAAAAAACCTGACTTAGCAGCTTGTCGCTGCTGCTACGGCTCAGCTGGCTCGTCGATCGTAATGTTCCTGAGTTGCAATACATTGCCAGGCAACGCCTGATTACCGGACGGATAGCGACTCTCGCTCAGAAAATAGGCCACGATGCTTGCGTAGCTGACCGGCGTCAGCCCGCCAGGATTGGTCGGCGGCATGGCAAGCGAAATATCTTGATAGATATCACTCACGGCACCGGCGCCCCATTTCGCAATCAGGTTGCCCCGCGTGTAATTTTCGATTTCGTGGCAGTTGCTGCATTGCTCGTCGAACAATTGTTCGCCCTGAGCAGCCTGTGACGCCTGATAGACACCATCCTCGACTGACCGAATCGGCGTATCGAGCCGGACAGGCCGAGGCGACTCGCTAGCAGCGCTTTCGGGCAATGCGAAAACCCAAATGGTTCCAGTGCCCTGCGGTACATCGACTCCGACCAGCCGGCCCAGCGTTGTCGTCGGCGCCGCGCGCCCGCCGGAGGTTACCGCAATGTACTGCCTGCCATCGATCTCGTAAGTAATCGGCGCACCTGAAATGTCACCGCTCAGTCGTACCTGCCAAAGCAGCTCGCCGGTTTCGTCATGCAGCGCAAAGAACTGGCGATCAGCCGTTCCGCCAAATACAACGCCGCCCGCGGTCGACAGCGCCGATGCCGTCATCGGCGTACCGCTTGCCGGGCGATAGGCCCACTCGCGTTCGCCGGTGACCGGGTTGAAGGCGACGAATTCGCCGACAAAGTCGTAGCCCGGTGCCAGTGAAGCCGTGTACGAGACACCTGTCAGGCCGAAAGGGCTCATGACCGGTGTGACGACCAGCGCATTCATGCAGGAATTATTGACGCCGAGATAATACAGGCCCGTTTCGCGGCTGAAGCTCGGTGCCTGCAGATTACGCGCGCCGTGAATATGCGGGCAGATCTCAAAGACTCGGCCGGAATCGACGTCTGGAATCTGGGGCACGGTCTTCGGATCGTATATCGGCCGGCCTTGGTCCGTCCAACCGGTAATCGTATTGTCGTAGGCGGTTCTGAAGGCGTGCAGAAACTCTCCGGTCTCGCGATCAAGAACGACACCCCAACCAATCTTGCCAGTCTGAATCAGTGCCTTTCGCATGACGCCTTCGATTTCAAGATCGACCAGCATGCTTTCGTAAGCTGCGCGATCCCATTCGTCCGCGGGGTTCAATTGGAAGTGCCACCGCAACTCACCGGTATCGGCATCAAGCGCGACGATGCTGTTCGTGTAGAGCGAGTCGCCTAATCCACGCGTTGCGGTCGTCCAGGGAGACGGCTGACCAGTCGGCGCGTAAACAAGATTTAATTCAGGGTCGTAGCTGATCGTGTTCCAGGTGGCAGCGCCAGCCGGCGGAAAAGCGGCTGTCCAATCCCAGGTCTCAGCGCCCGGATCTTCCGGACCGGGAATCGTATAAAACCGCCAAAGCCGCTCGCCTGTCTCCGCATCGAACGCCTGCAATTTACCTCGCGCGGCGAAATCACCACCCGACATGCCAATGAAGACCTTGCCGTCCGCGATTAAAGGCGGATGCGCGTGACCTTCGCCGTCCGTGTATTCGGCGGTTTTGACTTCCCAGCGCTGCTCTCCGGTCCGCGCATCCAACGCGATCAGATAGCTGTCCGCTGTACCCCAGTAAATCGTATTGCCGTAAATCGAAACGCCGCGATGGCGGCGATTTGCTTCCGAAGCGTTGATGTCGCTCGGGAAATCGCGCGTCTGCTCCCAAACGAGCTCACCCGTCAGTGCATCGAATGCGACGACACGACCTGTGCCTTCGACGACGTACATCAATCCATTGGCAACAATCGGCGTCGCCACCCAGCGACTGTTGTCGCGCATCGAATAAGCCCAGACGATTTGTAAGTCGTCAACATTGCGCCGATTGATATCAGTCAGCGGACTGAATGCCGTAACGTCATCTGTGCGCCGGTAACTGATCCAGTCTCCTGGCTCGGGATCGCGCAGGCGCTCGTCGGTAATCAGCAGCGAATCTGGCGCCTGCGCCACGGAAGCGGCGCATGCGACCGACAAAGCCGCCGCAACTGATAATTTTTGTAATCTGAGAGCGTTAGCTGGCACCGATCTCCCCTTCGTTGTTCTTGTGAACTTCTTCGTCTGGTCTTAAATCATCGTCGCTCAGCACGGCAAATTCAATCGAATCTCTGCCGACGCGATGCGTTGCAGCACTTCGACCAAGAAAGGCCGCTCCACCGACTGGACCCGGCCGGCGAGCGACACCACATCATCACCGGATTCGACCGGGACTTCGCGCTGCGCGAGCACTCGACCGCTATCGTATTCGCCGTCAACCAGGTGCACTGAAATGCCCGAGACGCGATCTCCCGCATCAATGACTGCCGAGTGCACATGAGTTCCGTACATGCCTTGCCCGCCAAACTTCGGCAGCAATGACGGATGCGTATTGATAACGCGGCCGCGGTAAGCCTCGAGCACTTGGGGTCCGAGTTTTTTCATGTATCCGGCAAGCAGCACGACATCTGGCGTACTCTCAGCGAGAACATCGGCAATCGCGCGGTCGAGCGCCTCGGGATTACCATGGGTGCGGCTGCTGAGATGCACGGATGGAATGTCGTGCTTGCGCGCGCGCGCCATGGCGCCCGAATGACTGTTGTTGCTGATAACGAGCACGATCTCGGCATCGAGATCGCCTTCCGCGCAGGCATCGATGACCGCTTGCAACGTAGTGCCCGAGCCCGACGCCATGACAGCAATGCGTAGCCTTGAAGTGGAAGCGTCTTCGTTGGACATTGAAAGATTAATAGACACCTTCCGTACGAATGTGAAGTTCGTGTCCGCAGTGCTTGCAATGGACAGCGTCGAGGTCGTGCCGCGTCAACCCACACTGAGGACACTCATAGCGAATCTTGGTGGGTCTGAAAATTGTTTGCACCAATCGAATAAAAAGCGCGACGCCGACGATCATGACCACGACGGCCAATAACCGACCCTGGCTACCGACCAGAATCACATCGCCGAACCCGGTAGTCGTCAACGTGGTTATCGTAAAGTAAAGCGCATCGACGTAGTCGTTAATTCCTGGATTGACTTCCTGTTGCAAAACGAAAACGAAAGCTGTCACGACGAAAATAAACACCATCAGGTTTAGCGCGCTGTAGATGATCTCTTCGTTGCGGGAAAAAAACCGAAAGTGCTGCTTCAACTGTTTGGTGACGTAGTAGGACCGAAATACGCGCATTGCCCGGACTACTCGCAAGAACGCCAAGTTACCGAAAACATCCGGAATGAACAGTGACACGATGATCGCGATATCAAGCAACGCGAGTGGCCGCGACAGCAGCCCCATCTTGTCTGAGTCAGCGATAATTCGCCCGCTGAGTTCAACAATCATGTATACGCCAATAATCCGATCGGTAATCGCCATCCAGGTGTCGAACTGCAAGAATGTTGTGACGATGAAATAGAGGACGATTGCCGTGTCGATGGCGAGCATGATGTAGCGCCCGCGCACGCCACGTTCACTGGTTCCATAGAAGAACTCCCGACAAAACGCTTTCGTGGCGGCAAAAAAATCCCGAAAAGACGCTTTCATACTCGTCATCGATTAGCCTCGGCTTGGAACGATGCCAATGTTACTGCAAACTTCTGACTTTCCCCCGTCCGATTTGGCAAATCCCCATGTCCGATAGCGCGCTGACCCAGAAGCTAATAGAACTGCTAGGCAGCGACGGCCTGATCTCTGGCAGTGAAATCAGCGAACGCTACCAAGTCGATTTTGGCGGAGAGAACGCATGCGCACCGTTGGTGGTCGCAAAACCGTCAACGGTTGATGAACTCGCAGCCGTAATCGCTACCTGTTCGTCCGCCGGGCAGGCGACAGTCATTCAAGGTGGCATGACGGGCCTTTGCGGCGGCGCGACGCCGAGGCCTGGTGAGGTATCGATATCTCTCGAGCGATTAAGCGGTATCGAAGACCTCGATCGCGATTCAATGACAATGACCGTGCTCGCGGGTACACCGCTTCAAGCAGTGCAGGAAGCAGCCGCCGACGCGGGTCTGGTTTTTCCGCTCGATCTCGGTGCTCGTGGTTCCTGCACGATTGGCGGCAACATCGCGACCAATGCCGGCGGCAATCAGGTGCTCCGCTTTGGCATGATGCGAAACCTCGTGCTTGGTCTAGAAGCTGTCCTCGCGAACGGCACAATCGTCAGCTCGATGAACAAGCTGATCAAAAACAATGCTGGCTATGACTTGAAACAACTTTTTGTCGGCAGCGAAGGCACGCTTGGCGTGGTCAGCCGGGCGGTACTTCGTCTTTATCCCGCGTTGCCGGCAAGAACGGCCGCCCTACTCGCCGTAGCCGACTTTCGAGCTTGTGTTGCGGCGCTGCATGCGCTGCAGGCAAAACTTGGCGGTTCGTTGAGTGCGTTCGAGGCGATGTGGGCGAGTTACTTCGATTGCGTTATCGACAGGATCGAATCGTTACGCTCACCATTCGAAAGCGAGTATCCGCTCTATTTGCTAGTACAGAGCGAGGGCTCAGACCATACGGCCGACCGGGAACGCATGGACTCAGCGCTCGGCGAATTGCTTGAGACAGGCGTAATCCTCGACGCAGCGGTCGCGCAATCCGAACGCGAAACGGATTCCTTTTGGCAGATTCGCGACGGCATTGCCGAGATTACCGCTTCGTTGCAGCCTCTGGTTGCCTTCGATGTGTCGGTACCCATTCGTGACATGCCGTCATTCCTTGAAGCGGCGGGGACCGCGCTCGCAGCCGCTTTTCCGGGCGTCACCAACCTCGTCTTTGGTCACATTGGCGACAACAATCTGCACTTGACCGTTACAACGGGTCATCACGACGACCTCGAGCGAATTTCTGAGATTGTTTACTCGGCAACGAGTGACGTTGGCGGCTCGATCGCGGCAGAGCACGGCATCGGCATGTCGCGCCGCAAATACCTGCACCTGTCTCGATCGGAATCCGAGATTGCGTTGATGCGTCAACTGAAAGAGACGCTGGACCCAAAGGGTATCCTCAACCCAGGCCGCGTACTCGCGTAAAGAGCATTAGGCGCTGGCTAGTGATCGACCGATTGCTCGATCCGTGCTGCGGGACCGAATCCTTCCGGTTCGCGAACGCTGTCAATCATCGCTTGAGCTTCTTTACTCGGCCCCGGGAACAACGGCGTCAACGCAATCGTGACGCCGAAATTGAGCAGCATTCCGATCACGCCGATACCCTGCGGATTGATGCCCTGCTCGAGAAAGCCGAAGGTCCATGGCGCCATGCCAAAGTAGCGCCACGCAATGATGTAAGACGCCGTAAAGGTGATGCCGACGATCATTCCGCAGATGGCGGGTACCGTGCCGACACGCTTGGAGAAAATGCCCATCAGCAAGACCGGGAAAAGGCTGGAGGCCGCCAAACCGAATGCGAAAGCGACAACCTCGCTAACAAAACCCGGCGGGAAAATACCGATAACACCTGCGATCACCACCGCGATCGCAATCACCGTGCGCCCGACCAGCAGCCGCTGGCTGTCCGGCGCATCCGGTTTGTAAACCCGATAAAAAAGATCGTGCGCAACGCCTGACGAAATCACTAACAGCAAGCCGCTGGCTGTAGACAATGCCGCGGCCAGCCCGCCGGCTGCGACCAGCGCAATTATCCACGAAGCGAGTTCCGCCATTTCGGGCGTCGCGAGCAGAATAATGTCGTTATCGGGCGCGGATAGACCGAGCTCTCGCAACGTTTCCCGGCCATCATCTCCGTTCGCGCCGTCCGAATCGAGCCACTGCTGGTGAGAAACGCGTATGTCGGTGAGCTCAGCCGGATTGAGACTGCCGTTACGGAAAATTTCGTTGTCATCACGATTGGAGTGCAGTACGACTCCGTCACCGTTGTCGAGCCAAAGGATCAGCCCGGTCTGTTCCCAACTGTCGTACCACCCGGGCAAAGTCTGCTCAGTTGCACCGTTCAAGCTCTCAATCATGAAAAAACGCGCGAAGGCAGCCGTCGCCGGCGCAGTCACGTACAGAATCGCAATAAAAAACAGCGCCCACATCGCGCTCCAGCGCGCAGCCTGTACGGTCTTGACCGTATAAAAGCGAACGATCACATGCGGCAGCCCGGCCGTTCCACACATCATCGCGAGCGTGACCATGAATACGTTGACCTTATCCCAGCTACCGGTAAAGGGTTCCGTGTAACTCGAAAACCCGAGATCCGCATGAATCTGGTTCAACCGATCGAGCAGATAGACGGCTTGCTGCCCGCTCGCATATTCAGGCTCGAGCGTCGAGCCCATCGCAAGCGACGGAACGGGTATTCCCGTCAGCTTGATCGCGATAGCAATCGCGACAATTAGAAATGCGGTTATTAATACCCAGTATTGCGCGACCTGGGTCCAGGTAATGCTCTTCATGCCGCCAAGCGTTGCGTAAACGAAAACGATCGCCATGCCGATCATGACGCCAACGTTGATGTCGACTTCGAGGAACCGGCTGAAGACCACGCCCACGCCGCGCATTTGCCCGGACACGTAGACGAAACAGATAAACAGAGCACACATCACCGAAACGACGCGCGCGGTATCGGAGTTGAAGCGATCGCCGACGAAATCCGGCACGGTGTAATGCCCAAACTTGCGCAGATAAGGCGCTAGCAGCAAAGCAAGCAGCACGTAGCCGCCGGTCCAGCCCATTAGATAGACGCCGCCCGCATAACCCATGACTGAAATCAGACCCGCCATGGAAATAAACGACGATGCGCTCATCCAGTCCGAAGCCGTTGCCATGCCGTTGGCCATCGCCGGCACACCTCGTCCGGCAACGTAGAAGCCGCGTGTATCGCGAACCCGCGCAAGCCAGGCGATCGTCAAATAGAGCGCGAAGGTGAAGCCGACAAAGGTAAACGTCCAGGCTTGAGTACTCATGCCTCGCCCCGCTCGATGTCAATGCGTTCCTGGTGATGCTTCGCGTCGAGGCGATTCATGGCAAGGCAATAAATCAGAATGCAGATGACGAAGACAACGATGCTCCCCTGCTGGGCAAACCAGAATCCGAGCGGGAATCCTGTGAATGGGAGTTTGAATTGATTCAGCCAGTCGGCAAACAGAATGCCGCAGCCCAATCCCACGAATGCCCAGAGACAAAGAAGCGCGGCCATGACTCTGAGATTCGATCGCCAATAACGATCGAGCGACTCCTTGAGCCTCGCTTCGAGAGAAGATTCGTTTGCTTCGTTCACTGCTATAACCAAAGGCTGAGTTGAGGGAATGCCATCAGCAAAATGGTGACGGCCAGCGTAATCAGGACAAACGGGAAGGCGCCAGAGAAAATCGTGCCGAGACTGATGGTGTCATCGTCGAGACTCGACTTGATCACGTAGACGCTTAATCCCAATGGTGGAGTTAATAAACCGATTTCGACACCAATGACTGTTACGACGCCGAACCAGATCAGATCGCCACCGAGCGCCGAAACGACCGGCAGTGCAAGCGGCAACAGAATCAGCAGGATCGAAGTTGAATCGAGCACGGTGCCAAGAACGATCAGAAGCAACAGGTATACGAACAAGAAGCCGAACATGCCGAGACCGGTACCGCCGAGAAAAGCCGCAATATCCTGCGGCAACTCGGTCAGCGTCAGCATCCGGCTGAACGTGCTTGCGGCAATAATCAAAAACAGGATCGTAACGGTGACCTGGCCCGACTCGCGCATGACGTCCCAAAGTTTGGACCAATCCAATCGGCGCTTGATCAATGCCAGCACCATTGCTGCAAAGGCGCCCGCTGCGCCCGCCTCATGCGGGGCAAAGATTCCACCGTAAATTCCGCCGAGTACGAGAACAATCAGGATGGCAACAGGGATCAAACCGAGCAATATGCGTCCCGTGCTATCCGTTGCGGCGTTCTCGCCTGATTTAGCCGATGACGCCACTGCCGTTGCAGCCCCATCTTTAGAAACATCACCGACAAAATTTGGCGCGAATATCGTCATTGCGACGACACCGATTGCAAAGGCAGCGGCCAGAATGATTCCCGGAATGACAGCCGCGCGAAACAAACCGCCAATCGACACCTCTGCGATCACACCATAGATGATCAGCAGAATACTGGGCGGAATCAGCATGCCGAGTACGGAGGATCCAGCCGTCAGCCCGACGGCAAACCGTTTCGTATATCCCTGCTGCACCATTTCCGGGACCGCGATCTTCGAAAAGATGGCGGCAGACGCAATCGATATCCCGGTTATTGCCGCAAACATCGCGTTTGCGGCAACGGTCGCGACACCCAGACCACCGCGAATCCTGCCGAAAATCAACTGTGCTGCACGGAAGGCATCGCGACCAATGTCCGAAACGTTTACGAATAGTCCCATCAGAACGAACAACGGAACCGACGCAAACACATACTCGGAAATTGTGCCTTCAGAAGCGAGCGCCATAGTCTTACTCGCAACGCCGAAATCCTGCTTGAGCACCGCAAGACCCAGAAATCCCGTCAGCAGCAAAGAAACGGCTATCGGCATACCAAATGCGATCAAGACGAGGACGATGGCGATCATCGCGCTGCCAACCACTCGGGGCTCTGCGTTAGATGTCCAGAGCAGGACGCAAACGATAAGGACGATTGCCGGTGCAATCAGAACCAGCCCGCGCGAGGAACTGCTGCCATCGGCAGCAAAGTTTGCCCATGCGCGCCGACCGCACTCGAAAGCTGCAACCACAGAGCCGGCAAAAATCAACAATTTGATCGGCCAGACTTGAATCGCAAAGATGCCTTGAACGCCGGCGAACTCCCGCGTCCTGAACGCCCGGACGAGGTCTGGAAAAATACCGATAGCGATGACCAGACACATCGCGAATGCAACCAAAGCAATGATTCCCGACCAGTCGCTCGCAAGCTTGGCGTCACTGGACTTGATCTTTTGGAGCAAGAATTCGGCGCGCGTCAGTCGCTTCTGGTGAATTGCATAGGCCAATTGCAAAAAGACGCTGGCAACGAGCGACAAGGAAACCATCTCCGCGACACCGCGAACCGGGCTGTCGAACACCGTTCGACCAAAAATGTCGGCGCAAATAAGAAACATCAGAGCGAAGATCCAAACGACCCCCGCCCCGTTCATCAGGCTGATCAAACGTCCGAAAAGCTGCATCAATTTATTGTTGTTGGATTTCTCGATCCCAGTCTCTGAGCGGCTCGCCGCCGCGGCGCCTGACGGCGTCCATATATATCTGCAAAACCTCGCCGGCTGGAATGCCTCTCGCCTCGGTCGCTTTCACCCAGTTACCGGCAATATTCGGCAGGCCATCGATCCAACGTTGTCTGTCAGCCGCCGGCAACTCGGTCACTGTGACATCGACATTCGGATCGTTGAGCATCGTCGTCAGCCCGCTTTCGTAACGTAACTTGACCTCGGCTGCAACGCCGTCGCTGTAGTCCTGACCAAGATCGGCGAGAACCTGTTGTACGTCTTCGGGCAAGCGGTTCCAGGTATCTAGATTGATTGACATGCCGCCCGTCAGTTGTGCGCCGATACCAACCAGTGTGATGTTCGGTGCGACCTCGTGGATTCGGTAGGGCGGCGCACCGGTCAGAATCGTCAGGACACCGTCCGCAACGCCTGTCGATATTTGCGTGTAGTAAGTCGTCAGTCCCCCGTCGACGGCAACGGCGCCCGTGCCCTCGAGCCATGCTGCCGACGCGCCCGGCGCCAGAATCTTGCGTCCGCTTAGATCGTCGAGACCTTCGACAGGGAAATTCGTCATCAGGTGGTAAGTGTCGACAACGCTGCCACCGAGAAACTTCTGATTCTGCGCGGTCCAGGCTTCAGTCAACTCAGGAACCTGCTCGTGCAGCTCGTTCATCAGGTCTGCAATCATCTCGTGATCGTCGGTCACGAATGGCGTGTAATAGGTCACGTTCTGCAACGGCATCTTGGACGGCTCCCAAAGCGTGCCGACCCAGCCGATATCTGTCAGGCCGATTTCGACGGCCTCGAGTGTATGGTTGAGCTTATACAGGGAGCCGCCGTAGCTCTCGGTCCAGCGGATCCGATGCGGACTGCCCATCTCTTCAAGGCGCTTGTTCGATTCAGGAACGACCAGCGAGTTCATAACGCCGACCCACGGAAGTCCCGTGGTGTGGCTCGATGCGATCGTCAACCGCACCGTTTCCCCCTGCGCTGCGCCCAAAACCGGGCACAAAGCTAAGGACGCTATTGTTATTAGATGCATCCTCTTCATCGTCGCGACAGTAACACGCCCAAGGCCAGCAGGAAACGATCACTGTTGACCCTGCGTAGTTATCAGCTATCGTTTGCGCCATGGGAATGCTAGTAGATGGCCAATGGCACGATGTCTGGTACGACACCGAGGCATCAAAGGGACGCTTTGTTCGCAGCGAAGCGCAATTTCGTAATTGGGTTACCGCAGACGGCAGCGCCGGGCCTTCAGGCAAGCCAGGGTTCAAGGCCGAGCCCGATCGGTATCACCTCTATGTGTCACTCGCCTGCCCGTGGGCGCATCGAACGCTGATCTACCGGAAGCTCAAGGGGCTCGAAGATATGCTGCCGCTTTCTGCGGTCAATTCGTATATGGGAAAAGAGGGCTGGACCTTCGATCCCGGACCGGGCGTTATCCCCGATTCGATCAACAATGCCAAACGCATCTACGAAGTTTATCTCGCAGCAGATCCGAAGTTCTCCGGTCGCGCGACTGTGCCAATACTCTGGGACAAGAAACAGAACACCATCGTGTCGAACGAATCGGCAGAGATTATCCGAATGTTCAACAGTGCATTCGATGATGTCGGCGCCACCGGACCTGACTACT
>Ga0224508_10003020_pt1 | contig 14036 bp, 13 predicted proteins | sample SF_Jan12_sed_USG_4_FD_170157 | JGI IMG/M metagenome (GOLD analysis project Ga0224508, IMG submission 170157) | Sediment microbial communities from San Francisco Bay, California, United States - SF_Jan12_sed_USGS_21 | ecosystem: Environmental > Aquatic > Marine > Sediment | place: USA... | reverse complement strand
TCGTTGTATCGCATGGTCGGAATCACCGTCGCCGCTGTGGTCTTCGCATTGTCGGCCAATGGCTCTCTCCTGTGTGGTGCGTCGGTCCAATGTTGCCGCCTAACGTTGTGCATCACCTGCGGGCCGGGCTGGCGCGGCCCTGGCGGTGACTAACCTCAGATCAACTACCAACCTGGATTGAGTATACGCCCATCAGATCAGCACCTCAGCCAGGGGCGTGACAGACCGGAGCCGTCAGGTGCATGCGCTAGTTAGACGGCTCGGCAAAGTTACTAGTCTTCAACGTAGGACTCGAGCAACCCACACTTGCTGCAGCGGTAAGTCGTGATCGGAACAGGGTCGAGGCCACAGGCGGAAACAACGCCACGAATTGACGAACGGGACGGCTCGCCTCTTCCCCAGCTTAGCTGGGTACTCGACACTGCGGAATGGTCAAATATGAATCCTAGTTCCATCTCCGCGTCACATCGGTAACATGTTCTTGCTGACACGCGGCCGCCCCTTTGGTTGTCCGTATAACGTCGTGCGCATCACCTGCGGGCCGGGCTGGCGCGGCCCTGGCTGGTGACGAACTTCAGACCACTAGCCAACCTGGATGAAGTATACGCCCGATCGGCCGGCACCTTGCCAGGGCCGTGACAGAACGGATCCGTCAGGTGCATGCGCTAGTTAGCTGGCGCGCCACGGATTTGACAATATGTCATATTAGACATATCATGAAGCCATGAGCCCCAGAGACAAACCGCTGGTCTGGCTTCATGGGGAGGTCAAGTCACCACCGCTGTCGAAGGACGCGCGGATCGAGGCTGGTTATTTATTGCGTCGACTACAAAAGGGAGAGAAGCTCTCGCTCCCCCATTCGAGACCAATGCCAACTATCGGACGGCGCTGCCATGAGCTACGTATCGTTGACAAAGACGTTACCTGGAGAGTCGTCTATCGAACCGATCCGGACGCCGTAATCATCGCTGAGGTGTTTTGCAAGAAGTCGACTCGCACACCGAAGTCTGCAATCGAAACCTGCAAACGTCGACTGAAGGAATATGACGATGCGTAGTACCAAGAAAACTCGGCTTGAAAAGAAAGGCTGGAAGGTTGGATCTGCCGAGGATTTCCTCGACCTCACTCCAGAGGAAGCCGCCTACATCGAACTCAAGCTGCGCCTCGGCGAGAATCTTAGAAAAAGACGCGTCCGACGAAGAATGACACAGATCGACCTGGCCAAGAGACTCAAGTCAAGTCAATCCAGGGTTGCGAAGATGGAGAGCGGCGATCCGTCGGTTTCGCTCGACCTGCTAGTTCGATCGTTGCTTGTGCTAGGAGCGTCAAACCGAGATCTGGGAAAAATCGTTTCTTCTTCCAAGTCCAGATAACGCTTCGGATCAGCGGCGGGCCGAAGGCCCGTCCGTCTGCATCCGATTGTTATGCGTCTGGCCGCAAGCGTATCGGACTAGCCAGCACGCCGTTTGGCGATCATTTCTCGGATGAGCGGAACGAGATCGACAGGGACGTCCATTTTCGTATGTGTAGTGGCCTCCCATGCTGCCTCATCCTCTGCGACCGCTTCTGCGTCGGACTGGGCTTCATAATGGTCGACGACCCGGCGGACGCGGCTTTCATCCCAACCCTCTGGAAACTTGGAATCGCTCATTTTTTCTTCCGCAACCTGCGCCGTAGGGCCAACTTAGCCTTTGGGCCGAGGTCGTATGCGGTTATCACAAATATACTACCGGGAATCGGATCAGGCACGTAGATCACTCGGAGATACCGCCCTTCTCTGGTTCGACCCACGGCAACCCTGGAATCCTCTCGCCCGGGTCGGTCCTCAAGCGGCCTGGATAGAACATCCTCGACTTCGGCTTCGCTAACGCCATGGGAACTGATGTGGAATTCGCCGGTTTCCGGATCAACATAGAATCGAATCTCCATGGATCGATTCTACTGCAGAGCAACCGAAACTCTCCGCGTTAGCTCGCCAGAAATGGTTCTTGTTCCAGAACGCATAACGTCGTGCATCACCTGCGGGCCGGGCTGGCGCGGCCCTGGCCAAGCGGTTCGCAAAGTTGGCCAGCCTTGATTCCAGTATACGCCTAGAGATTCGCGCATTCGGCGAATCGAATGGCCAGGAGTCGCGTCGGGGCGGACTGCCAAGATCAGCAACACTGCCAGGGCCGTGTCAGAACGGATCCGTCAGGTGCATGCGCTAGTTAGACGTCAAACCACCAGCCTTATGCTCTAAGAACTCTTCACGTGCGACGGTGCATTCTGGACAGGCTCGAATCCTATCGTGACGATCCATCCAGGACCACGGCATGATTACACAGCCCTTGAGTGCGGGTTTGGCAGCGTACGGAAAACGTCGCTTTTCAACCGCCCAGTCTTTCTCGGAGAATCGCGGGGGCAGACCGTGCACCGACTTGACTCGGACGGACTTCATTTTGACGTCGTGCACCGGACACGTCTTGATTCTTGATCCGTCGTAGGTGCGAATCGCGCAACTGAGAGAAATCGTAACGCCGAAGAGCAACAACAAGTGAAGTAGCTTTCGCATTTGTTCTCTTGTACGTCTAACGTCGTGCATCACCTGCGGGCCGGGCTGGCGCGGCCCTGGCCAAGCGGTTCGCAAAGTTGGCCAGCCTTGGGTTCAGTATACGCCCGCCGAACGATGCCAGGGCCGTGACGGACCGGAGCCGTCAGGTGCATGCGCTAGTTAGCCGGCGGCTCACGAAGCCTCGTTCGGCGGTTCCTTTGGTTGCGACGACCGCATCCACAGCCATATCGCACCAAGAACGAATACACCCGAATAGATACATTGTTTCACGAGCCAAGCTACGTCGCTTCCGTAGGGAGCCTCGAAAAAGATTAGACCTACTGCCTTGGTCAATCCGAGTACACCGACGATCAGTGCAAGGATCCGGTAGACAATTCGCGCAGTGCTGGATGTTTGCATGTTCTGAAGCCTTGGGTCCGGCTATTGGTGCGCGTCACCGTACCCCCATCAATGGGTATTAGATATAGCCCATCGCGATGAGTATGTAGCGTTTGATTACCTCAAGTCCGGCTAACGTCGATTTCAGCTGCGGGCCGCGACTGGCGCGGCCCTGGCTTGGTTGATTGTACTACCGACTCGATCGAAGCCTGTGCGGCAACAGCAACCTGTGCGGTGAGAGCGCACTTGCCAGGGGCGTGACAGTCCGGACCGTCAGCTGCAAATCTGTGTTAGCTGGCACTCCAATCGTCCCTCGTCAACAAATAGAAGCACGTGTCCAGCCCATCGACCGCCGCCCGGCGCTGAAATCGCATGCCCAGTTTGTCGAGGACTCGCACCGACGCCGCATTGGGGGCATCCGTCGTGGCTGCGATATGGTCAAAACCCAGAGCTTCGAAACCGTATTGAATCACCGCATGAGCGGCCTCCGTCGCGAATCCCTGCCCCCACTGATGCGATGCGACGCCAAACACTAGCTCTAGTGTCGGCGGAGTTCGAAAGAACTGATACCCCGCGAATCCCAACAGCTCATGGCAGCCATGCTCGTGAAAGGTCCAGAGCCCGAACCCACGCTCGTCGAATAGCCTCGAGCTGGTCTCGATGATCTCCCACGTACGCTCAAACGGGATCACTTCGCCATCCCACAGGAACTGCCGAACTCGCTCGTCCGTCCAGAGGGTATGCAGGTTCTCCGAATCTGACATCTGAAGCGGCCGAAGCGCTAGACGTGTCGAGCGTAATCGTTGATCTACCGTCATCCCTTCTCTTGTCCAGCTAACTAGGATTATGCGGAACTAGCGAAAAGTAATATCAACGCGTGCAGGTCTGCGTATGCCGGGTTGCAGATTCGGGACGGGTTTTCGTAAGTGCCCGTGGGAACTGAGGTTGTGGGGTTTGGCATTCTGAGACCCTCCTGCATACGCAGACCAGTGTATGCCGGTTTTGGGGTTACAGCGAGTCGAACGGACTTCGCGCGCCGAGAGGGCCGCGGTTTAGCACGTGGGTGTAGATCATGGTCGTTTCCAGGCTCTGGTGTCCGAGGAGTTCCTGGACCGTGCGGATGTCTTTTCCGTCTTCCAGGAGATGAGTCGCGAAGGAGTGACGCAACGTGTGGCTGGTGACTCGTTTGGGAATTCCGGCTGCTTGAGTGGCTTGCCGGATGCGGCGCTGGATGGCCGACTCGTGAAAGTGATGGCGTCGTCGTTGGTCGGTGGCGGGGTCCCTGTAGGTGCGGGTCGAGGGAAAAACCCATTGCCAGACAATGTCGCGGCCGGCGTTGGGGTATTTCTTTTGGATGGCGGTCGGAAGTTCGACCCATCCGGCTCCTCGTTCGAGATCGGTGGCGTGTTGTCGCTTCGTGGAGGCGAGCTGGGCTTTGAGCGCGATCGTCAGTCGCGCGGGTAGGAGCGCGCCTCGGTCCTTGTTCCCTTTGCCCGCCCGTACCAGGATTTGTTTGCGGTCGAAGTCGATGTCCTTCGTGCGTAGCCGCAAGACCTCGAGGAGCCGGAAACCGGAGCCGTACATCAGGGCGGCGATCAACCAGGACGTGCCGTCGAGATGGTCCGGTAGCGAGCTGACTTCGTCGCGGCTCATGACGACCGGGATCCTCTTTTGTTTCTTGGCGCGGACGACGTCGGTCAGCCACGGGAGATCGACGCGCAACACCCGTTTGTACAAGAACAGCAGTGCGCTCAACGCTTGTGTTTGGGTCGATGGAGCGACGCGGCGATTCACGGCGAGATAAGTAAGGTACTCCGAGACCTCCTTTTCTCCGAGGTCCTTCGGGTGCTTTCGGTCGTGAAAGAAAATGAAACGCCGAATCCAGCCGACGTACGAGCGGGACGTGCGCCGACTGTAATGGTGCGTGCGAATCTGGTCGCGTACTTGGTCCAGTAAACGGGTTGGCGTTGACATCGGTGACCTTTAGCCATGACTATTGCAAACCGAGCGCGATGGCCAGTGCTCGATCCAACTCGGCGTGTTTGGCTGCTGGGACCGAGCCGATGAAATCGGAAAGTCGGCCGCGTTCGAGACTGACGAGTTCATCGCAGAACACGGCGCTCTCTTTTTTTAGGCCGGCCTCGGGGCCGAGTTCGATCTGTGTGGAGAGACCGCTTCGGGTGGAGTACACGGGGGCGCAAATCACGCTGGAGAAGTTCGAGTCGAGGAGGACCTGGCGACTGACGACGACGAACGGTCTCCGTTTGCGCGGATCGCTGGAGCCGGGCTTGCGAACAAGATAGATGTCGCAGCGGTTCACGGAGTGCCCTAGTCGCTTTCCTGGTAGCCGATGACGTCGCGTGCTTCCCGAGCGAGGCGACGGGCGTCCTTTTCGAGGATCTCGAGATCTCGTTGGTCTCGTCGTTGCTTTTCGCGGTCCGTGAGGTAGGCGCTTAGGGCCTCTTCCATCACGGCGGATCGGTTGCCCCCGGGCCCGATCATGCGGTCCAGACGGTAGAGCAAGTCTTCAGAAAGTGTGATGGATGTCTTGGTTTTCATACTACTTTAGTAGTATACAACTTCAACCAAAGGGGATCAAGCGACTTTGTCCGGAAATCGTGCGGTGGGACGTTTTGCCTAAGTCGCGGGTTCGTTCAACGCACCGCGCAGGTAAAAACCCAGCGCGACATACGCGGACCCGATCAAGCTCATAACCACGAGAACCGCCCATGCCGGTACTTGCCCCGTGTAGTACTCGGTCAACCCGCCCACCACGAGGATCAGACCGACCCATACGACGTACGCCCTCAGCGTCCAGGGTCGGCGTTGCAGCAGCCCGACTCCGATCGCGAACGTGAGGATGGTGAAGACGATGCGGGCAGACCGTAGTAGAAGGCTCTCCTCCGCCGGGGAGCCCGGGTTGCGCGCCAGGCAACTGATGCCCCAGAGGATGAACAACCAACCGAACAGAGACAGACCCAAAGGTCGTTTCATCTCGATCAGCTCTTTTTCTTACGCGACTCCAACTCCGTCATCAACCCGACCTCGTTGAGGTACAACTCGACATGGCCGTTGGATTTCTCGACGGCGCCGGTGAACGGGCATTTCGCCGCGGACTCGTCGTTCCCGTTGGCGGCTTGTGTCGTCGGGGCCTTGGGAGCGGCCGCGCCGTCCTGCGTCTTGACCATCTCCTCCATCTGCGCCTTACCGGCTTCGATGCCATCCTCGACCAGTTGCAGCTCGATGATCCCGGCTCCCCTCTCCGCGGCGAGTTCCTCGACGCGGGTCTGGGTGCGGTCGCGCATGAAGCCGTGCGGCACCTGAAGCACGCGTGACGACGCTTCGGGGGTCCAGTCGAACGCGGAGAACAGAGGGTTCTTCTTGCTGTCGCGACCGATCAGTTTGAGGTTCTCGTCCGCGGCCGGTTCCTTGTCTTCGAGTTGATCGACGTTGTCGACGCTGGGTAGCACCAGCTTCACGCCCGTTTCTTCCTCGATGATCGTGGCCGCGAAATCGAGCGTCACCGTGGGCAACTTTTTGATTCGCGCGCTCTTCTCGACACGCGCTTTGGCACGACGCCTCTGGTACGCGTCTTTCATCGTCCAGAGAGCTCGTTTGGCGTCCTGCGTCCACTTCAGCTTACGGCCGTCGTAGGTCGCCTCTTCTGACACGCCGCCTTCCATCGAGGCGATGCGGTCGAGCATTTCGGGTGTGATCGTTTCAAACGTTGTGCTGTTGCACACGCTGCACTTCACGGGGTCGGGCTCGCTTGCCGTCACACCGCAGGTCTTGCAGATCGAGGTCGCCTGCTGCCGCGCCTTTTCGATCGCCAGCATTTCGGCCAACCGTTCGGTTTGTTTGGACGCGCTCTTGGGCATGTAGCGCTCCATCGCGTCGTCGAGGACGTCGCTGGTGATCACACTGTGGCCCTGCTCCACCGCCAGACGGTAGATCGCGGTGCGTGCAATCCCCTTCACCAGAGTCGGCACACGTTTCATGCGATCTTCGGCCTCGGGCGTCCAACGGATGCTCTCCTCGGCTTTGAGATCGAGTTCGGGGTAGTGCAGGCGCGTCGTCAACAGGATGTCGCAGGGGCAGCTGCGCAGCAAATTCTCCGCGTTGCTTCCCAAGCCCTGTTCGCTTTTGTCGCTGTGCACGCCGATGCGGCCGATGAGCAGCATCCACGGGTTGATCTTGCGCGCGTGGTCGAGCACCTTCTGGAAGCACTTGCCGTCGAGCAGCGTGCGCGTGATCTCGACGCCGCGATCCTCGGCCATCTTGTGCGCCACTTCAAGGTGCGACTGGTAGATCTGCGCCAGACCGGTGTCGATGATTTCTTCGTGCAGTTGGTTCTGCTCCTCGAAGCGGAACACCTTGGCGGCCTTCTCGGTCAGCACGTTGACGACGCCGTTGAACACCGAGTAGTGCAGGTAGGGGTCGTAGACCGCGATCGCCTCGACCTTCTTGTCGAACTTCTCGGCCAGGTCGATTGCGGTCATCAGCGCACCGAAGCTTTGCGGCGAGCCGTCGACACCGACCAGGATCGTGTCGCGGACGGGCTCGTCGGCGGCCTCGGGGAGTTGTTTGATCACCAGCACGTCCTTGGCGATCGTGCGGGTGACGCGTTCGCAGACCGAGCCGATCTGGCTGTCGCGCACGCGGCCGATACCCATCACGCCCATCACGGTCAGGTCGTACTGCGACTCCTGGATGTCCTTGATGATCTCGACGTGGTGCTTGCCGTCCATCATCTTCGATTCGAACTCGAGGTGCGCGGCATCGCATTGCTTCTTCATGTGGTCGAGGTAGCTGTCCGAGATCAGCTCCAGGCCCATCGTGATCAGGCTGTCGTGGATCTTGCGCTGCCGCTCGAGCTCGGTCTCCTCGAGGTACTCGTCGGGCAGCGTGTACTCCATCTGCTTGAAGCGGTAGTCGTGCATCTGGGCCGCGTAGACATGGCTGCCCACGAGCTTCGATTCGAATTTTTTGGCGAGGGTGACCGCCGCATCGATCGCCTTGTTGGAGTAATCCGAGTTGTCCACGGGGACGTAGATCGTCTTGTACATTGCGTCTCCCCCTCCTTACGAGGCCGAGCCTTGGGGCACCGCGCCGTGCGCCGGTGCTTCCGCCTTGGCGGCTAAATGCCGGCGGCGGATAAAGATGACCAATAGAATCTCTGCCAGCAACACGAGGCCTGCGGTGCGGAGCATCGGGCCCAGCGCCGAGACCTTTTCGGCCGGTTCGAGATAGAAATAAAACCACGGCGAGAGGGCGCGCTTGTTGCCCCGCTCGCGGTTGAAACCGTCCCACGCCGTGAACGCGATGGGGACGAACATCTCCTGCTGTAGGCTAACGCCGCCACGCGCTTTGAGCGGACGCTTGAAGATCGCGGTCCAGCGCCCCCCTTCGTAGGTCGTGACGACCTCGATCTCGTCGGATTCGGATACCTCGAGCGCCCCGCTTCCTCGACCGAGGAACTGCTCGACCGCCGGGACGCTTTTTGCGAGATCGACGAACCAGAAGTCCACCGACGACTGGCTGTCGCCGAACATGAAATACGGTTTGCGGTTGCCGCTCGGTAGCTTGGACGGGAACTGAAGCCCGATCGCGTCGCTGAAGCCGCTGCCGCCTGATGCGGCGGCATCGTCGTCGCCGCCCTCGCCCCAGAAGTCGTCTTCGCCGCCGCCTTCCTCCTCGACGCCCCAGAAGTCGGCCTCGCTGGAGTCCTCTTCTTCCCCGACGCCCCAGAAGTCGCCTTCGTCTTCGTCCTCGGCGGCTCCCGCTGCGGAGGTGTCGTTGTCCTCGTCCCATACCGGCACTTCCATCGTGGGGCTGTTGGAGCCCGACGTGTCGGCGGCGAAGTCGTGCCATTGGACCTGGAACGCGATTTCCTTCGGGTTGTACACCGCGCGCACATCGACATTGTTGATCGATGGGTAGAAGTTGCGACCGGGTTCGACGATCTGGCCGATCAGCGGGAAACGGCTCATCGGTGCGTTGGCGAACAGCGTGTCCGGATCGGACAGGTCCAACTCCTCGTCAATCCGCTCCACGACCAGCAACTCCGAGTAGTTCGGATCGTCGCCGTCACCCAGCCAGTAAATGTAATTGACCAGATCCCAGCGATCTTCCTCGACGAGCGACTCGGCGTACGAGGGCATCGGCGTCCCGTTGACCCCGGTGCTGAACGTGCGGTAGATGTCCTTGCGCGTCGGGCCACCGCGGAACGTCCAGCGTTTGGTCATGTCCACGGGGCGCAGCGGGTTGCCCCACTCATCCTTGAGCGTCTTGGCCGACCGTCCGTCGCCGCGACCCTGCAGGCCGTGACAGGCGCCGCAACCCTGATCGATGTAGACCTGGGTTCCGCGTTCGACCGACTCGTCCGACATCGACGGGGGATTGGGGATCGAGATCGGATCGCCGTAGCTGTCCGGGTTCTGCCACGCGGGCGACATCGTCTTGAGGTAGTAAACAATGTTCTGGATGTCTGTGTCGCTGATCTGCGGCCAACCGGGCATCGACGTGTACGGCAGGCCGTCCTTGATCACTTTGACCACGTCGGCATCGGTGGGCAGTTTGCCCGATGGGGTGGTGCGGAACTTGTACTTGCCCGTCGTGAAATCGCGCGGCACCGGCAGCACGCGCGTGGTCGCGTAGCCGTTTCCGTCGCCGTCGTAACCGTGGCACTGCGAGCAGTACTTGTCGTAGACGACCTTGCCGCGGTCGATCTGTTGCTGCGAACCCATGTCGGACTGCGCTGTGGCCGCGCCGGACAACAGGAGTACGAAGACGAGGATGGCGCCGAGCTTACGCATCAGTGCCCCTCCCCGTGTTCACCGCGCGCGCGGGGTGTGAAGCCCGAGAAGTCGGACAGGAACGTCACGACGTCCCACATTTCCTCCTCGGTCAGGAACTTCTCCCAGGCGGGCATGGCGGTGTCCCATGGACCGCCCTCTTCCGGCATGCCCGGCCCACCCTTGGCAACGCGCCAGAACAGGAACGACTCCTGAAGCTGCGGGATGATGCCCTGGTCGGTGAAGTTGGTCGGGATCGGGTTGAGCCCGTGCGCGAACATCCCGTCACCCGCGATCCCGTCGCCGTGGCAGTAGAAACAGTTCTGGAAGTACACGCGGCGGCCGTTCTCGACATGCTCCTTGAACTTGTCGGGGTCGTCCGTCTCGTAGTGCCGGTAGGGATTGTCGGCCGTGATCAGGCTGATCTCCTGCTCGTGCACGGTGATCGTGTCCGGCGGCGCGGGGTGAATCGTGCGGCCGAACGCCGGTGCTTCGAGCGGCACGTTCATCTTGGCCCACACGTTGAGCGCCGCGAGCACGGGCAACGCGATCAGCACCAACACCAGCATGATGCGCTTGGAGGGATCCATGACCAGGCGTTTGATCGGTCCGGTAAAGCCTTCCATGCGCTCGCGGCTGGAGGTCACGTACGCGAAGAGCGAGCCGATCGCGATGGCCATGTAGATCGCCGCCACCGAACCCGGCACCGGCACCTTGAAGCCGAAGTAGATGAAGACGTAGGTCGCGATCAACCAGGCGAAGGCCCAACCCAACGTACCCGGGTTGCGCAGGCGCACGAGGGCGAGCAACGCTAGGCAGCCGAAGATGACGAGGAAGTTCATGGCAACCTCACTCGACGCCCAGATCGGCGGGGGTCAACTCGAGCGTCACTGTGGGGGTGCCGCCGAGGCTTTGAAGATAGGCCAGGACCGAGATCATCTCGTCTTGGGTCAGCCCGATCGGCGGCTTGTTGATCGCCGGCATGCCTTTGACGAAACCGTCGACGATGAAATCGTCGGGGTGGTAGATCGAATCGGCCAGGTAGGTCAGCGCGTCCATGCCTTCGATGCGCGTCGCGGCTCGTGTGGCGATGCCGCCTAAATCGGGGAAGCGCAGTCCAGGGCCGGTCTTCCCGATCGTGTGGCAGGTCAGGCACAGGCCCTTGCCCTCGGAAATACTTTTGCCGATGTCGACGAGTTCTTCGGGCGTCGCGTTTTCGTCGATCTCGACCACCGTCGGGGCCAGCACTTCCTTCTGCGGCACCAGTTGCCCGATGTGCGTGTACATCGCGGTCGCACCCAGGATAAGGAGCACGATCTTGACCATCACCCATGCGTTGGATTGCTGCTTCACGACAGCGCCGCCTTCTTACGGTTGGGCTGCCAATTCGGCCGGCCCGAAAGCGAAGCCAGCCAGAAAACCACGCCGATCAACCCGAAGAATATCAGCACCGTGACCGAGACCACCTTGGTGGCGAACCCCAGGCTGGGTGTAAACGCATCCACCGAGGTGTCGCGGATCACGCCGAACACGTGCCAGTGCTGGCGCAAACCCGCGCGCACGTAGCCCATCAGGCCCATCAACCAGGTGAAGCTGAACGCGATGAAGATCAACACGTACTGCGAGATCGGATTGATCTTGCCCCAATTCATCTTGCTGGTCGTCTCGGCCTTGCGGAACAGGAAGACATCAATGATCGTAATCAGCACCATCGCGAGGAGCACGGCACCGACCTGCGGGATCGAGAACTTGATGCGCACCGCGGCCTCGACGAAGTAGCCGTAGATCCCGAAGAAGATCACGACCGCGGCGGATAGCGCGAAGATCGTGAACTGCATCGTGTTCAGCACACCGGCCATCGGGTTGGTGGCGCGCTTTCCGGTGCGGCGATACAGCAGGAAGCTCATGAACGTGGACAGGATCAGGATGTTGACCGCGGTGTTTTTGGCCGACATCACGCCGAGGTAGCCGAGCATCGGGTGCGCGGAGCCGCCCATCGCGCGGATCTCGGAAACGGTCGAGATGATCGAGCGCGGTGTGGCCCAGATGGCGAAGCACAGCGCGATCGCGATCAGCAGATACTTGATGAACTTCTGGTAATGCGTCGTGCCCTCGACGCGACCCATCCCCAGCCACAGGTAGTAGTTCGCCGCGAGAAACAGGTTGCCGATCAATGCGGCCTGGATGATGAACAGCCACGAGAACGCGCCGCCCATCATCTGGAGGCCCAGGGTCTGGGAGAACGCGTAGATCTCGGAAGCCAGCCAGTAACCCGCGAACGGGAGCGGCAGGAATGCGCTGATCGCGACGAACTGGCCGATGTAACCCATCCAGTCGTAGTGCGCGCGCTCCTCGTCGGTGCGCGCCGTCAGGAACTTGAACGCGGCGTAGGCGCCCGCGATCGATCCGCCGAACGCGACGTTGGCGATGATGCGGTGGATGTTGATCGGCATCCACGTGAAGTTGTTGATCGCCTCCCAGGTGCTGAACACGGCGCCCGATTCGGAAACGCCCGCCGGGGAGGTCATGAACGTCAGCCAGGCGTTGGCGATCAACATGATCCCGGTCCCGACCACGTTGAGCATCAGACCGAGGAACAGATGGACGCGCGGGCTGAACTTGCCCCAGCCGTAGTAGTAGCTGTAAAGAAACGCGGCCTCGAGGAAGAACAACGCCACGTACGGCAGGAACGTGGGGCTGAAGACGTGCATCAGGTACTGCATGAACTGCGGGTACAGCAGCACCAGCATGAACAGCAGGAACGCACCGAAGGTCGCGGTCATCGAGAACGAGACGGACAACAGCTTGGTGAACTCGTAGGCCAGCTTGTCGTAGCGCGAGTCGCCGGTCTTGTAGCCGATGAATTCGATGATCAACGCGAACATCGGCACCGCAAGCACGAACGCGGCAAACAGCAGGTGCAACTGCGCCAGCACCCAGACGATCACGCGGCTGCTGACGCCGCCGATCTGGCGGTAGGCCCTGGGTTCGTATTCGAGCGTCTTGTTGCTCTCCAGCTCGGCCGCGTGTTCGTCGGCCAGCCCCTGATCGCGTGGCGTGGTGTCCGCCGGCGCTTCGATCGCGGCACGTTGCGGCGCACGGAACTCCTGACTCTCCACGAACCAGTTCGTGGCACGGATGCCGGCGACGACAATGACGATCAGCAGGACCGCGAGAACGGCCAGGATGAGCTTGTTCGGCTTCACGACCCGCCCCCGGGCGCGCGTTCGCGCTGCATCTTCCGCACGTGGGCGAGAACGGCCCAGCGATCGGATACGCTCAGCGGGTAGGCGTACCCCTGCATCAGACCTTTGCCGTTGCTGATCACGTCGAACATCTCGCCGTCGGGCATCTGCATGATCCGCTCGTCGTAGAACGTGGGCACCGGGACCTTGCCGTACTCGAACATGATCCCCTTGCCGGTGCCGCGTTTCTCGTGGCACGGCTGGCAGTAAATCGTGTATTGCCGCAGACCGCGTGCCAGCACGTCGTCGCTCTCGCCGACCGGCGAGCTTGCGATGTACGCATCGGCCTCGTCGCGACCGGAGTAGTACGAGGCCGGTTCGGTGCGTAGCTCGCCGCGCGCGACCGTGCCCTCGATCGGCTGGCGCATGGCCTGACCGTCGTAGAAGAACCCGCTCTCCGATTGCGAATCGACGCGCGGCTGGTAGTCCATGTTGGGGTTGAAGTGGATCGGCGACCGGGGTGACGTGCAGCCACGCATGCAACCGGTCAGCGTCAACGCCGCCAGCGCCAGAGCCGTCAGTTGGAGCCCGCGGCCGAAGGCCCCGAGTTTCGTCGAGGGGCGCATCAGTGACCCGCCTCCTCGGTCGCGACCGTCGACTCGGGCGCCAGGTCGGGGTGTGGATTGCGTAACTTGGCCAGGTACGTCGTGCGCGGTTTGGTCAGCAGCTCGGCGAGCATCGCGTAGTTACGATCGGATTTCTTGGTCCGGCTGATCTCCGAATCGGGATCGAGCAAGTTGCCGAACTGGATCGCCCCCGCCGGGCAGGCCTGCTGGCACGCGGTCCGCACCTCGCCGTCGGCGATCTCGCGATCCTCGAGTTTGGCGTCGATCCGTCCGGCGTTGATCCGCTGCGTGCAGTACGTGCACTTTTCCATCACGCCGCGCGAGCGCACGGTCACATCCGGGTTCTGCGCCAACTTGACGACTTCGGGAGTGTCCTTGGTGAAGTTGAAGAAGTTGAAACGGCGCACCTTGTAGGGGCAGTTGTTGGAGCAGTAGCGCGTGCCGATGCAACGGTTGTAGACCATCGCATTGAGGCCTTCGTCGTCGTGGACGGTCGCGGCGA
>Ga0224508_10003019_pt1 | contig 14037 bp, 8 predicted proteins | sample SF_Jan12_sed_USG_4_FD_170157 | JGI IMG/M metagenome (GOLD analysis project Ga0224508, IMG submission 170157) | Sediment microbial communities from San Francisco Bay, California, United States - SF_Jan12_sed_USGS_21 | ecosystem: Environmental > Aquatic > Marine > Sediment | place: USA: California... | reverse complement strand
AGGGCGTCCTCGAGGCTCGCAAGGTGTCGACGTCGAGATCGTTGGTCGGCTCGTCGAGCAACAGCACGTTGCCGCCCCGCTTGAGCACCCGGGCGAGGTGGACCCTGTTCCGCTCACCGCCCGAGAGCACCCCGACCTTCTTCTGCTGGTCGGACCCTCGGAAGTTGAACGATGCGACATAGGCCCGGCTGTTGACCTCGCGGGTGCCGACCCGGACCGTGTCGTGGCCCTCGGTGATCGACTCGTAGACCGTCTCGTCGGGGTCGAGGACCTCTCTCGACTGGTCGACGTAGGCCAGCTCGACAGTCGAGCCGATGGTGATGGAACCGCTGTCGGGCTGCTCGCCATCGCCGGTGGCGGTAGCGATGAGCATGTTGAACAACGTCGTCTTGCCGGCCCCGTTGCCACCGATCACGCCGACGATGCCGGCTGGCGGGAGCGAGAACGACAGATCCTCGATCAGGAGCTTGTCGTCGAAGCCCTTCCGGAGGCGGTCGACCTCGATGACCTGGTCGCCGAGCCTCTGTCCGGGCGGGATGTGGATCTGCACCTTCTCGCTCGCCGGGTCGTACTCCTCGGCCTCGGCCTGAAGGCTCTCGTAGGCGGAGAGCCGGGCCCGCCCCTTGGCTTGACGGGCCTTCGGGGCCATCCGGACCCACTCGAGCTCCCGGGCCAGCGTCCTGCGGCGAGCGGCCTGCGCTCGTTCCTCCTGGTCGAGGCGGGCGTGTTTCTGCTCGAGCCAGCTCGAGTAGTTGCCCTCGAACGGAATGCCCCTGCCGCGATCGAGCTCCAGGATCCAACGGGCGACGTTGTCGAGGAAGTAGCGGTCGTGGGTGATCGCCACGACGGTGCCCTGGTACTCCGAGAGATGGCGCTCGAGCCATGCCACCGACTCGGCATCGAGATGGTTGGTCGGCTCGTCCAGCAGCAACAGGTCGGGCTTCGAGAGCAACAGCCGGCACAACGCCACCCGCCGTTTCTCGCCGCCCGAAAGGTGCTCGACACCTCCGTCCTTCGGGGGTAGCCGCAAGGCCTCCATGGCAATCTCGATGGTCCGCTGCAGGTCCCATGCCCCGGCGGCCTCGATCTTGTCCTCCAGCTCGGCCTGGCGGGCGCCGAGCTTCTCGTAGTCGGCGTCGGGATCCGACCAGCCGGCGAGCACCTCGTCGTAGTCGGCGAGAAGCTGAACGGTGTCGCCGGCGCCGTCCATCACGTTGCCCTGAACGTCCTTGCTGGGGTCGAGCTGCGGTTCCTGCTCGAGATAGCCGACGGTGAAGCCAGGCGTGAGACGAGCGTCACCGGTATGGCCGTCGTCGATTCCGGCCATGATCTTCAGCAGCGACGACTTGCCGGCGCCGTTGGCGCCGAGTACGCCGATCTTCGCTCCGGGGTAGAACGACAGGGAGATGTTCTCCAGGACCTGCCGGTCCGGCGGATGGAACCGTCCGACCTTGTGCATGGTGTAGATGAACTGAGCCATATCGTCCGCCACGATACGACCCTCCTCCCGGCCTTCGGGACGCCGAGGACGAAAAACGGGCGTGACCGCGCGCCGGCGAGCGCCGGCGGGCAGCAGCCGCGGAACGACCGAGACCCCGGCCAAGGGCCGGGGTCTTCAGGCTGCGACGGTCTCGCCGTCAGCTGTTCAGCGCTTGGCTGTGGTCTTCTTGGCCGTGGTCTTCTTCGTCGACTTCTTGGCCGTCGACTTCTTGGCTGTGGTCGTCTTCGCCGCAGCCTTCTTAGTGGTCTGCTTGGCCGTGGTCTTCTTGGCCGTCGACTTCTTGGCTGTGGTCGTCTTCGCCGCAGCCTTCTTGGCCGGGGTCTTCTTGGCCGTGGTCTTCTTGGCCGTGGTCTTCTTGGCCGTCGACTTCTTGGCCGTGGCCTTCTTAGCCGTGGTCTTCTTCGCCGGGGCCTTCTTGGTGGTCTTCGCTGCTGACTTCTCGGCGGCGGACTTGCGAGCCGTCGCCCGCTTCACGCGAGCTGATGACGTTGCCGTCGCCGGCTTCTTCGCCGTGCGTTTCTTCGCTGCCGGTCGCTTGGTCGCCTTGGTGCCCCGATTGGCGGCAGTCGGCTTCGGTGTAGCCACGTTGCTAGTGCTCCTTGTGAGATCCCCCTCTTCGGAGTCCTCGCCGTCGACGACGGTGCGGTCCCCTCCAGGGGTCTTGGCGGGATTCCTCTTGCGATTCGTGGTCGCCCCCGAATCTCGGATTGCCTCTTTCCTCTTGCTTGTCTGTCGGTCGTCCCTAGGGACGACGCGCACCAACTCGACGTTGATGCCGCGTCGGTCGGAATCGATTGACTCGACCTTCACGATCACTGTTTGACCCCGCGACACCACGTCGCGCGCCCGGGAAGGGGCAGGATCGCCCATCGCTCGCGATGGAAGGTAGCACTGGGCGTCGGCCGCCCGCAGGTAACAGCCGTGCGACGAGAAGTGCTCGACGGTCGCCTCGACCTCGTCGCCGATCGAGTATCGAGAGACGAAGCTGACGAAGGTGCGAGGGTCGTTCAAGGGCTCGGGACTCTTCCGCGTCGCGCTCTTCGTCGCCTTGGCCTCCGATGGCTCCGCCGGGCCTGTCTTGCGGCCGCTGCTTGCTTTGCGCGTCTGGGCGGTCGGAGTGGCGGGAGCCGGCGTCGCCGCTTTGGTCGCCGAGGGTCGGGAGCCGCGGGCCGCCTTCTTCGCTGGCGGGGGCGTGGCTTTGGTCGGCTTCGGTGTTGGGCCGGTCGCCTTGGCCCTCCGCGTCACCGTCTTGCGCGATCCTCGAGCACCCGACCGACCGCCAGCCTCTCGAACCGAGCGCCGACTGGTCGGGCCCCGGACTGGTGCTCGCTCGACGAACACCCAGCCAACGCCCTCGATCGGCTTGCCGCCGACGAGTCGACCCTGCTCGAAGAGCCACTCGTGCTCACCGTGGAACTCCTGGAATGAGTCGTTCGAGAAGACGACCGCTCCGACCTTCTCGGCCACCTGGAGGATGAACGCATCCCCCCGGCCTATCGCCCCGGCCGGCGGGGTGACGATCTCGCCAGCGAGCACAGCTGCTTCGAACTCGTCGCGTTCGGCGTCGTCGATCCGGTGGGCGAACGTGGCGTCGACGATCACGGTGACCGAGTCGAAGGTGTGCTCGCTCGTGATGGCCCGTACCGCCTCGTCGAGCTGAGCGAGGCTGGGGAGTGTCCGACCTTCGGTTGCTATGTTCGACCCATCCACTACCAGATGTCGATCGGTTGGTGCCATGGCTTCCCAGTCAGACCTGCCGGCGATCAGATGCCGGCCGCGCTCGCTCGTGTCGAGTTGGAGGTCGGCAATATTATCGGATTTGTGATCAAAGCAGTTCTGTTCGACTTCGGCGGTGTGGTGACGACGAGCCCGTTCGAGGCCTTCTCACACTACGAATCGGCCAACGGTCTCCCCTACGGACTGCTGCGCGACATCAACTCCACGAACCCGGACGACAACGCGTGGGCGAAGCTCGAGCGGAGTGACGTCGACACCGACACCTTCGCCGAGCTGTTCGAAGCCGAGGCCCGCGACCGCGGTCATCGAGTCGACGGACGGGCGGTGCTCGGGCTGCTGTCGGGTGAGGTCCGGCCGGTGATGGTCGAGGCGATCCGCCGCATCAAGTCGGCCGGGTTCGCTACCGCGTGTCTCACCAACAACTTCCGATCGTCGTCCGACGCTCCCCGCCGCGACACCGCTGAGGTGATGGCCCTGTTCGATCACGTCACCGAGTCGTCGGTGGTCGGGATCCGCAAGCCTGAGCCCGAGTTCTACCGCCGGGCCCTCATCGCCCTCGGTGTTGTGCCGACCGCCGCGGTGTTCCTCGACGATCTCGGCATCAACCTGAAACCAGCCCGGGCCATGGGCATCACGACGATCAAGGTCGTCGAACCGGAGCAAGCATTGGCCGAGCTCGGCGCGCTCATCGATCTCGAACTGGTCTCCTGACGGGAGCCGGCGGCGACCGGTCGCCGGCCCGACTCAGCCCTGGCCCAGTGCGCCGAACGCTCGGTTGAGCAGTTCCTCCTGCTCCTGACGGTGGATGGCGTTCGAGCCGGTCGCCGAGCTGCCAGACTCCGCCCGGCTCACCCTCCGAATCTGGTGGCTGTGCTCGTGGGCCTCGTAGAGCCGACCCTTGACCGCGTTCCATGCTCCCATGTTCTCGGGCTCCTCTTGGAGCCAGACGATCTCCCTCGCGTTCGGGTAGCGGGCGACCGACTTGGCCACCGCCTGATACGGCCACGGATACAGCTGCTCGACCCGAACGACGGCGGCCGCCGTGGCTCCGATCTCGTCGCGATGGGCGATCGCCTCGGTGGTCACCTTGCCCGAGCCGAGTACCACACGCTCGACGAGCTCCGGTTTGTCGATGCCGTCGTCGTTGACGACCTCCTCGAACGAGCCGAGCGTGAACGCCTCGATCGGTGACCGCGTGGTCTTCGCCCGGAGCCCGGACTTCGGGGTGAGCACGACGAGGGGTTTGCGAATGTTGCGCATCATCTGACGCCGGATCAGGTGGAAGAACTGTGCCGAGGTCGTCACGTTGGCGACCTGGATGTTGTCCTCGGCGCAAAGGAGCAAGAACCGCTCGAGTCGAGCGGAGGAGTGCTCGGGCCCCTGCCCTTCGTAGCCGTGGGGGAGGAGCATCACCAGACCGGTGCTCTCCCTCCACTTGTCCTCGGCCGCGACGAGATACTGATCGATGATGATCTGGGCCCCGTTCACGAAGTCGCCGAACTGGGCCTCCCACATCACCAGTGCATCAGGGTTGGCGATCGAGTAGCCGTACTCGAAGCCGAGCGCGGCGTACTCCGACAGGGTCGAGTCATAGATCCAGAACTCGGTGTTCGGACCGGTGAGGGCCGACAGCGGCGTGTACTCCTCGCCGGTCTCGTAGTCGAGCAGCGTGGCGTGACGATGGGCGAACGTTCCCCGCCGGGAGTCCTGACCAGCGAGTCGCACCGACACCCCTTCGTCGAGCAGGGAGCCCCAGGCGAAGGCCTCCGCCATCGCCCAGTCGACCTGGCCTTCGGCCCACAGCTCGTCGCGGGCCTCGAACTGGCGGGCCAGCTTCGGGTGGACCGTGAAGCCGTCGGGCTGCGTGGTCAGCGCTTCGTAGATCCGATCGAGCACCTCTCGTCGCACACCGGTCTGCACGTGTGGGAGCACACCGATCGGAGGCGGAGCCGGCTTGGCCCTGATGCCAGCGGGCGGAGCCGACTCGCGGGTGTCGTCGAGCGCCTTCTGCAGGATCGACTGGAAGTAGGCGAGCGCTCGCTCCGCCTCCTCGACGGTGATGTCACCCCGATCGATCAAGGTCTGGGTGTAGATCGTGCGGGCCGAGGGCCGGTCGGCGATCTTCCGGTACATCAGCGGTTGCGTGTAGCTCGGGTCGTCGCTCTCGTTGTGACCGTGGCGGCGGTAGCCGATCAGGTCGATGACGACATCCTTGTTGAAGCGCTGCCGGTAGGCGACGGCCAGCTCGGCGACCCGTACGCAGGCCTCCGGATCGTCGGCGTTGACGTGGAAGATCGGCGCCTGCACCGCCTTCGCCACATCGGTCGAGTATTCCGAGGAGCGCGACTGGTGGGGTGCGGTCGTGTAGCCGAGCTGGTTGTTGATGACGAGGTGGACCGTGCCACCGACCTTGTACCCGTGGATCTGCGACAGGTTGAGGGTCTCGCTCACCACGCCTTGTCCGGCGAACGCCGCGTCGCCGTGAAGCAGGATCGGGAGCACCGGGTAATCGCCGTGGTCGCTCTGATCCATGTAGGCCCTCGACATGCCGACCACGACCGGGTCGACCGCTTCGAGGTGCGACGGGTTGGCCGCTAGCTCGATGTCGATGACGGCACCGCTCGGGCTCGTGTGCTTGCCCTGGAACCCGAGGTGGTACTTCACATCACCCGAGCCCTGGATGTCATCCTCGTCGACCGCCCCCTCGAACTCCGTGAACAAGTCGGTGTAGTGCTTGCCGAGTATATTGACGAGCACGTTCAGCCGGCCGCGGTGGGCCATGCCGATCACCGAGCGGTCGAGGTTGCAGTCGGCCGCGGCCGACAGGATCGCGTCGAGGGTGGGGATCGCGCTCTCCGCCCCCTCGAGCCCGAAGCGCTTCTGGCCGACGTAGCGCGTCGCGAGGAACTTCTCGATCGCCTCCGCTGCGCTCAACCGCTCGAGGATGTGGTGCTGGGCGTCACGGTCGAAGGTCGGTGCAGGGCCCTCGAGCTGCTCCTGCATCCACCGCTTCTCCTCGGGATCGGCGATGTGCATGTACTCCACCCCGATCGTCCGGGAGTACGCATCGCGCAGCACGCCGAGGATGTCGCCGAGCCTCATGCGCTGAGCAATCCCGCCGACGGCGGCGTAGATGCCGTCCTTGTGGCCGGTGAGGAACTCACGATCGAGATCCCAGATCGTCAGGCCGTAGGTGGCAGGGTCGAGCTCGGGATGCCCCTTCGACGTGGTCTCGGCCAGCGGGTTCGTGTTGGCGATCAGGTGGCCCCGGACCCGGTACTGGTTGATCAAGGTACTGACCGCCATCTGCTTGGCAACGGCTCCGTCGATCGAGTCGTGCTCGTCGGTGGCGCCGCGGTCACTGCGCCACTGGACCGCTTCGTAGGGCACGCCCATGTCCTCGAAGGCCGAGGTGTAGAAGTCGTCCTCGCCGAGGAGCAGCTCGTGGACCTTCTTCAAGAACAACCCCGACTCGGCCCCCTGAATGATCCGGTGGTCGTAGGTCGAGGACACGCTGATGATCTTCGAGATCCCGAGCTGGGCGACGACGCGGGGATCGGCGGCCTGGTACTCGGCCGGGTAGCCGATCGCACCGACCCCGATGATCGCTCCCTGCCCGGGCATGAGGCGCGGCACCGATTGGATGGTGCCGATCGTCCCCGGGTTGGTCAGCGTGACCGTCGCCCCGGTCAGGTCGTCGATCGAGAGCTTGTTGGCCCGCACCTTGGCGATCAGCTCCTCGTAGGCGTCGACGAACTGCGCGAACGTCATCGACTCGGCGTCCTTGATCACCGGGACGATCAAGGAGCGCGTCCCGTCGGCCTTCTCCTGGTCGACGGCGATGCCGAGGGCGACCTGCTCGTTGCGGACGAGCCGGGGCTTGCCATCGGCGTCGGTGACGAACGCGTTGTTCAGGTTCGGCACGGTCGAGCTGATCGCCCGGACCACCGCATAGCCGATCAGGTGGGTGAAGCTGACCTTGCCGCCCCGCACTCGGCGGAGGTGATTGTTGAGGACCTGGCGGTTGATCTCGAGTAGTTTCGCCGGGATCGCCCGGAAGCTCGTGGCCGTTGGGACCTCGAGGCTGGCCTCCATGTTGGCTGCGATCCGAGCCGCAACCCCCCGGATCGGCTCGCCGGGCTCGGGCTCGGGAAGCGCAGTCGTGGCCGGCGCGGCCGGGGCGGTCGAGCTGTTGGTGGGCACGGCGGGTGGCGGAGCCGGCGGCGTTGCCGTTGCCAATGGGGGGTGGGAGGCGGCCGGGGGCGCCGGAGCTTGCGTAGCAGTCGGCGGCGCAGCGACAGCAGGCGGCGTTGCTGGCGCGGGCGCAGAGGTTCGGGCCGGTGCGGCGGTGACGGGTGGTGGTGGCGTGGCGGGTTCGGGGATCACGGCGGTGACGGGTGGTGGTGGCGTCGAGGTTGTTGGCGCGGCCGGTGAACCGCCGTTGGGGTGCTCGCCGGCCTGGCGCCGTTCGAACTCGGCACGCCACTCGTCGGGGACCGAGCGCGGGTCGCCCTGATACTGGCTATAGAGCTCGTCGATCAGCCAAGAGTTCGGTCCGGCGGGGGCGGGGCCTTCGTTCGCGCTCACGGTGGTTCTTCCTGCAGGTGGCGTTGACCTGACCCTTAGAATCGCCAGGCCCTCATCCGTTGAGCCTAGCTGCTGGCCGCCGTCCGACTGGCAGTGGGGCGGCCGGTGCTCCACCGATGCCGGCCTGGGATCACTGCAGTCCGAGGATCCGGCTGGCCCAGCGCTGGAACTGCTCGCTGGGATGAAGCCCGGTAATCGTCAGCTCGCCGATGCGCCAGCCGGGGGTCGCCGTGACCCCCACCTCGAGCGCAGCGTTCCGAGACGCGGTGAGGAGCGCATCGCCCTGACCGTCCGACACCAGCTCCGCTACCCGGGCGGCCGATCGCCGGCCCAGGACCTCGGCCACGATCGAGCCGACGACGCGGCGATCGTCGAGTGCCCTGCCCTCCACCCACTGGGCCCGGGCGATCGCCTCATCGATGGTCAGAAGCGCGTCGGGATGATCGCGGCCTACGACCTCCATGGTCTCCAGGCAGTACCGACTGTTGGGGGTCCTGGTCGGCTTCGTGAAGTCCAGACCGGCGGTCGCGCACTCCTCGGCGATGTGATCGTAGACCCGGTCGAGGCGTCCACCGGGACGGAGGGGCCGACCGGTTGGCCCGATCTCCGGATGGAGCTCGTAGAACCGGAGCTCGACCTCGGCTCCCTTGGCCCGCAGCCACTCGGTGCGAGGTCTGGCCGCATAGGCCCAGGGGCAGATGTAGTCGTTCCACGCCGTCACCGACTGGCTCCGAACCGCTCCGGTCATCGTCACAAGCGTAGAACCGGCAACCGATCCCGGGCGCCCCTCCGACCAGCCGTCCTCCGTGTCAACGCCGGTACCTGCGGCAGTAGGGTCGGATGGGTGTTGGTCGCCACGTGGAACGTGAACTCGCTCAAAGCCCGGCTGCCCCGGGTCGAGGACTGGCTCGCCCAGACCCAGCCGGACGTCGTCTGTCTCCAGGAGACGAAGCTGTCCGACCCGGCGTTCCCTGCGCTGGCGTTCAGCGCGCTCGGGTACGAGTCGGTCCATCACGGTCAAGGACAATGGAACGGCGTCGCCATCCTGTCCCGGGTGGGGGTGGAAGACACGGTCTTCGGCTTCGCCGACGGGATCGATGCCGACCAGGACGCCCGGCTCCTGTCGGCCACCTGCGACGGTGTTCGCGTCCACAGCGTCTATGTCCCGAACGGACGGGCCGTGGGCCACGAGCACTACTACTACAAGCTCTCGTGGCTTGGCCGATTGCGCAATCACCTCGAACAGACCTGCGACCCGTCGGACGACGTCATCGTCGCCGGCGACTGGAACATCATCCCAACCGATCTCGACGTGTGGGATCCCGCCAAGTTCGAAGGGGCTACCCACGTGACGCCGGAGGAGCGGGCCGCCCTGGGGGAGGTCATCGCCTGGGGTCTCGTCGACACGTTCCGGGAGCGCTACGCCGACGCCCCGGGGCTGTACAGCTACTACGACTACACCGCCGGTCATTTCCACAAGCGAGAGGGGATGCGGATCGACTACGTGCTGTCGTCGGCGTCGCTCGCCGAGCGATCGAGGCTCGATCTCGTCGATCGAAACGCCCGGAAGGGCTCGAAGCCGAGCGACCACGCGCCCGTGCTGGCCAGCTACGGCTGCGACTGACCTGGCTCCTGCCTCCGACCTGGCGAGATGCGGTGAGGATGACGCAGGCATGAAGCGGCCATCGATCACGGCCCGCACCGTCAGCGGCTACCGTCTCCCCCGAACCCTGACCGACCGAAAGATGGACGTGGGCGTCGACGTCGATGAGCAAGGGGCCGACGGCCCGTGCTGAGCAGTCTCGATCATCATGAGCTACTGGTGTTCTGGGTCCAGCTGCTCGTGCTGTACACCGCAGCGCGGTTGCTCGGCGCGCTGGCCCGTCGGTTCAGCCTGCCGTCGGTGATCGGCGAGCTGACTGCAGGCCTCCTGCTCGGCCCGACCGTCTTCGGTGTCGTCTGGCCAGGCGGATTCGATTGGTTCCTCCCCGACAGCGAGGTCCAGTCGGCCATGCTGCTCGCCGTCGCCTGGTTCGGCGCTGCGTTCCTCCTCGTCGTCGCCGGGTTCGAGACCGACCTCGACCTCATCCGTCAACTCGGCCGGGCTGCTGCGCTGGTCACCGCCGGCAGCTTGCTCGTCCCGCTGGTCGGGGGGCTGATCGTCGGGGCATCGATGCCCGACACGTTCTATGGGGAAACGGGTAACCGGCTGGTCTTCACCCTGTTCATCGCCACCAGCGTTGCGGTCTCGGCCCTCGCCGTCGTGGCCAAGATCCTCGGTGACCTCAACCTGATGCGCCGGGACGTCGGCCAGATCACGATCGCGGTCGGGATGGCAAACGATCTGATCGGCTGGGTGATCCTCGGAGTGATCGCCGGGCTCGCCGCCTCCGGCGAGGTGTCGGCGCTCGACGTCGGGACCACGGTGCTCGGCCTGGCCCTCTTCCTCGGGGGCGCACTCACGATCGGCCAGCGCGTGGTCGACGGTGCGTTGCGTGAGGTGCGCCGCGAGGGCAAGAACCTGCAGGGCGCGCTCACCGTGGCGATCGCCGCCATGTTGGTGTTCGGGGTCATCACCCAGTGGCTCGGGGTCGAAGCCGTGCTCGGCACCTTCGTCGCCGGCATCGTCCTCGCCCGCTCGCCCTATCAACAGAACGAGGCGGAGCACACGATCGAAGATCTCACCTCGGTGGTGTTCGCCCCCTTGTTCTTCGCTACCGCCGGCCTCCGCCTCGATCTCGGGCTCCTGCGGGGTGAAGCCCTGGCGTGGGCGATCGCGCTGCTCGGGGTCGCCCTCGTGCTCAAGTTCGGCGGCTCGTTCCTCGGCGCCCGACTGGCCAGCCTCACCGTACGGGAGGGGCTCGTCCTCGGGGCCGGGCTCAACGCCCGAGGGGCTCTGGAGATCATCATCGCCACCGTCGGCTTGTCGCTCGGCGTGCTCAACAACACCGCATTCACGATCGTAGTGATGATCCCGCTCGTCACCTCGCTGCTCGCCTCGATCGGCTTGCGACTCCTCAGCCGGGACCTGGAAGGCTCGGTAGCCGAGCGCGAGCGCCTAGCCATGGAGGAGGCGCTCGACCAAAACCTCCTCGTTCGCGACAGCCGGATCTTGTTGCCCTCGATCGTCGAGGCAAACAGCATCGTCGCCGCTCAGATCGTCCACTTCGCTTGGCCGGAGTCGCTGGCGGCCACGGTCGTCGCCGCCCAGGACAACGGCGGCGAGCCCGCCGGGCTGGAACCCCTGCGCAACGTCCTGTACGGCCGCAAGGTCGAGGTGAGGTCGACCACGCCGGCGGCAGCTGTCGACACGATCATCGCCGAGTCGAAGCTCGGCTACGGGGTGATCGCAGTCGGGACGGTGGCCGACCCCGGACACGGCGTGTTCTTCTCCCCGCTGGTCGACGAGCTGCTCGGGCGGGTCGATCTGCCCGTCGTGATCGTGCGGAAGGCTCGGAGCCTGGATGGTCGGTTGCCAGGAGCGTACGCCCGCGCACTCGTCCCGGTCATCGCCAGCTCCTCCTCCAGGGCGGCCGAGGAACTGGCCGCGAACTTCGGCTCCCGGCTCGGCACCCAGCTGGTGCTGAGCCACGTGGTCTACCGTCCGGTCACCGCCTCCGCGGGCGGTGGCCGCTTGCTGGGCCGCATCAGAGCCGCCGCCTTCCCCGAGGACAGCGACGTCGCCGAGCGCGTGCTCGCCCGGGCCCACGAGCACGCGGTCGGGGTGCGGGCGACGGCCGACACCGAGATCCGGTTCGCCTCGGCGCCGGCGGAGGAGATCATCCGCCACGCGTCGGAAGTCGAGGCCGATCTGATCGTGCTCGGCGCCCAGCTGCGCAACCTCGACGGCCGGCCGAGCCTGGGCCCGACGACCGAGCACGTCCTGGAGCACGCCCCCCAGACGGTGGTGGCCGTGGTCATGCCCGATCAGCGTCCGAGCTGACGGGTCGATCCCCCCTGCTGAGCGATGACCCGCAGGAGGTCGTCGCCGTAGCGCTGCAGCTTGGCCGGCCGCATCCCCGGCATCGATGCGAGCCGGGCCTTCGTCGCCGGCTGAGCCGTTGCGATCGCCCGCAGGGTGTGGTCGGTGAAGACCACGTGCGGTGGCACATCGGCCGCCCGCGCCCGGCGCTGCCGCCATCGTCGCAGCGCCTCGAACACCGCAGCACTCTCGCCCTCAGTTGTCGCCGTGGCCTCACCGGCCCCTCCGGCGTTCGGCCCGTTCACCGCTGGAGGAGCCGCCGCCGCCAGTGACCGGCGTGACTTGGCGAGCTGCGCCCTCCAGTCGATGCGGTGAGCTGGTCCAACACCGAGCCGTGCGATGGCGTCAGCCAACGGCCCGAGGTGAGGTGACGCCCGTCGAGAGACCGGCGTGTTGGTGAAGGTCCGCTCGGCCGACCACGACAGGTGCAGCTCGCTACGGGCCCGGGTGATCGCCACGTAGAGCAGGCGCTTCTCCTCGGCCAGCTGGGCGCCGGTCACCGCATAGGCGATCGGAACGAACCCCTCCTCGAGCCCTGCGAGGTGCACGACGTCCCATTCGAGGCCTTTGGCCGCGTGGAACGTGACCAGGTCCACCGCGTCGTCGTCGACGTGGACGTCACCGGCCTGGAGGGTGCCGATCCACGCCTCGAGGCCCGGGCCCGTTGGCAGCGGATCACTGGCCAGGTAGTCCTGAACGAGCCGGGCGAAGGCAGCCAGATTGGCCCGCCGCTCGATGGCGGCCACGGTCTCGGTCGGCAGCGGCTCCGCGAGGCGGTCGTCGAGATCGCCCAGGGCGGCGGCCAGATCGACGCCGGGACCGGCCAGCACCTTGAGCTCGGTTCGCACCTCCGGCGTCGCCAATGGGCCCGAGCCTCCCCGCAGCCGGGTCGGGATGCTGGCTTCGGCCAGGACTTGTTCGATCAGGACGAGCTGGGCGTTGGTGCGGACGAGCACGGCCTGGTCGGACCATGCTCCGGCTACTGAGTGCGCTTCACGAAGGCGGTCGGCGATCCCCTCAGCCTCGGCTCGATCATCTGGATGGGCAGTGATCGTCGGTACCGGGCCATCGCTTCGGTTGGCCGTCATTGCCTTGCCCCGCACGAGGGAGGCGGCGAGCGTCAACACCTGGGGGCTCGAGCGGTAGTTGTCGCTCAGCTCGATCACCGTTGCCCCCGACTCGCGCCGCACGAACCCCCGGAGCAGGTTCGGGTCGGCTCCGTTCCACCCGTAGATCGCCTGGTTGGGATCGCCGACGACGAAGAGGTCGGGCCGCGACCCTCGCCACTGGCTGAGCAGCTCGTACTGGAGCGGGTTGACGTCCTGGAACTCGTCGACGTAGAGATGGCGATACCGCCAGCGCATTGCCTCGGCGTAGTGAGGATCGGTGCGAAGGTCGCGGAGCGCGAGCATGAGCAGATCGTCGAAGTCGACGAGCCGTTTCCGCTGCTTCTCCTGCTGATAGCGGGCGAGGAGCTCTCCGATCTGCTCGGCCGGGATCGGAGGGGTTCGACCCGCTGCGGCGGCCGCTGCCGCATAGTCGCCCGGCCCGACCAGGCGGGCCCGGGCCCAGTCCAGCTCGGCGACTACGTCGAGCGCGTCGACGCGCCTGGTGCGGCCCGAGGAGCTCGAGAGGAGTCGGGCGACGAACCGGGTCTTGCGGTTGAGCAGCGTGGGTGGGGCGATGTTGCGCTCGGCCCATCGCTGGCGCAGCTGCAGCAGCGCGACGCCGTGGAACGTGCCGGCGGTGACCTCGTCGCGAAGGCCGAGCGCCCGCAGCCGGTGCCGGAGCTCGGCTGCCGCCTTCCGGGTGAAGGTCAGGGCCAGCACCCGAGCGGGGTCGGTCTCCTCGGTGGCGATCCGCCACGCGATTCGGCGGGTGAGGACCCTGGTCTTGCCGGAGCCGGCGCCGGCGAGCACCGCCACCGGGGATCGTGGCGTGGTGACGGCCTCCAGCTGGGAGGCGTTCAGCCCTCCGAGCAGAGCGTCGCTGTCCACGCCCTGGACCCTACACCGGGCCCCCGACGGTCGATCCCCGGTCGCACTCGCCCACTACCCGGTCGGTGGATAGCGAAGCTTCGATGGTGCTGGCGATGACGCTGGGGTGTTGTAGCTGAGGCGGCCTCGATCGACTAGCGTCCGCAGCGGCAGAGGTGCCACCAACTGGCAGAGGAAGGGCGAACATGAGCGACTTGCCGGAGGTTGGCGGGAGTGCGCAACACCCCTACGGT
>Ga0224508_10003018_pt1 | contig 14039 bp, 9 predicted proteins | sample SF_Jan12_sed_USG_4_FD_170157 | JGI IMG/M metagenome (GOLD analysis project Ga0224508, IMG submission 170157) | Sediment microbial communities from San Francisco Bay, California, United States - SF_Jan12_sed_USGS_21 | ecosystem: Environmental > Aquatic > Marine > Sediment | place: USA: California... | reverse complement strand
CCCGTCACTCACTGCGGCTTTAACGCTGAATACCGACTTTTCTGCGACCGAAGTGGATGACCGGCAAGTCAATCTGAGCCGCTTTTCGCTGTTCTTTCCGGAGAAACGGCAGTTTTTCAATCAGGATGTCGACATATTCAGTTTCGGCGGCCTCGAGGAGAACGGGCGTCCGTTTTTCTCCCGGCGCATCGGGCTCAGTGACGAAGGTGAACCCGTTGACCTTGTTGCCGGCGCCAAGCTCACGGGTCGAATCGGCCGCTGGAATATTGGCGTGCTGGATGTTTTGCAGGATGAATACGTCGGTGTTGATCAAAGCAACATATTTGTTGGTCGTGCATCGGCCAATATTCTCGAAGAATCCAGCGTCGGATTTATCGTGACCAAGGGCGACCCGACTTCAAACCTGGACAACCAGTTGCTTGGCGCCGATTTTCGTTACAGGAACACGAGCCTGATTCCCGGCAAGGCGATTCAGGGGGTGCTCTGGTACCAGCAATCGGACACCGAAGGAGTAAGTGCGGACGAGGCGGCGTACGGTTGGAAAGTCGAATACCCGAACAGCGAACAGTGGTTCGGCGAGTTGAGCCACTGGGTCATCGAAAACAATTTCAATCCGGCTGTGGGGTTCATCAACAGGTCCGATATCGCTGTTGACAAGGCCGAACTCGGCTACACATTTACGCCAAACGGTCGATGGTTTCGCAATGTCGGTTTCAAGTCGATCTATGAAAATTTTGACAATACCGACGGCAATCTCGAGTCACGCGAAATTATCGTCAAGCCCCTGGTCGTTGAGTCACAGTTCGGGGACACCTTTGAACTGAGGTTCAAGGAGCAACGAGAGGTTCTCATCGCGGATTTCGAAATAGCTCCGGGCATCGTCATTGGGGTCGGTGACTACACGTTTGACCGTACTCAAATCGTGTTGCAAACAGCATTGGAGCGGCGCGTCGCCTTGAATCTCGACCTGGACATGGGCGACTTCTACGATGGTGAGCGCCTGAAGATTGCCGGCGCAATTGATTGGCGCCCCAGCAGGCATGTCTATCTTCAATTCGGCTACGAATACAATGACGTAGAACTAACACAGGGATCATTCACCACTCGACTGATGCGCCTGCGCCTGGACGTTGCGTTCAATGCCAAGTGGTCATGGCTGAATGTCGCGCAGTACGATGACGTATCGGATTCTGCCGGCTTCAACAGCCGGTTGCGCTACAATCCGCAGGCAGGCCAGGATCTGTTTCTCGTGGTCAATCGTCAGTTCGACGTCGATCCGTTCAGCAAGAGCACGACATCGACGTTTTCCGAAGCAGCGCTGAAGCTTCACTATACGTTTCGTTTCTGAAGGTCCGATGCCGAAAATCGAGCCAGCAAACAAAGACATTCGTTATGCTAAGGGACTACACCTGTTTCATGCGGGATGGTCCAATTGTTCGATGCGCGTCCGTATGACGCTGGAGGAAAAAGGCTGTCAATGGACAAGCCATCATCTCAATACCCGCATTGGCGAGCACATCACTCCAGAGTATTTCGGCATTCACCCGCACGGCCTCGTGCCTGCGCTCATCCATGACGGCGACGTATGGATCGAGTCACACGACATCATTCGTTACCTTGACCAGACGTTTCCCGAGCCCCGGCTGACCCCTGATGATGATACCGGGCTAAAGATGCTTGCCAGATGGAAGCAGCTTGCATCCGATATCCACGTCAGCGCGATCAAAACCTATATTTACAGCTCCAGGCCGAAAGCCAGGCGCCAAAAATCGCCGCAGGATCTGGAGCGTTACCGCCAGTTGCAGTCCGACGCGCAATTGCTGGAGTTTCATGCGCGAAACTCGAGCGACACCGGATTGACCGGGCAGGATCGTGAGAATGCCGAGCAACTGCTGCACGCCGCTTTTACGCAACTCGACGAGTATCTCGGTGACCATAAATGGCTCGCCGGCGACCGGTTTTCACTGGCGGAGATTACCTGGATGCCATTGCATTACACGCTGGAGCGCGCCGGGTATTCGTTTAATGCACATGCCAACGTGATCGCCTGGTCGCAAGCAGTCGCTGCGCGTCCAAGTTTTCAAAAGGCCATCGTCGACTGGTTCGATGGCCCGCCCGGTGCCGGAGCGTCTTCAGCTGCCTGAATCGAATTCTGGAGTTATGCAATTGATTAGTTACAAGCAAGGATTCGTCGGACTCGCCCTGGTTGCAGCGTGCCTGATCATTGTCGCAACCCCCTGGCTTCGTGGCGAAATCGACGCAATGCAGGTCGAGCGAAAGTTGTCCGCCGGCAAGCACTTGGCAGGCGTCTATTGTGCGAGCTGCCATCTTGAACCCGCGCCCGACATACTGCCGAAACGGAGTTGGGAGACAGCGCTGGGCTACATGGGCTACATGCTGGGGATAGAGAACGTCGATTATCTCGCCGATCATCCGGAATTCGCACAGGAAAACGTCAAGTCGAAACTGACCTATCTCATCAGGGAGAAGCTGTTTCCGGAAGCGCCTCTGATGAGCGAGAGTGACTGGGATGCGCTGCGCTACTACTACGTAGAGTCGGCCGCGGCAAAGCCACTGCCACAGTTTGGCAAGCCGCCACTGCGCTGGGAATTACCCCAGTTCGAAATCGTTAAATCCAACTACCGTGCTGACCCGGCTGTAACTACCATGGTCCACGTCAGGGAAGAAACGGGCGAGGTTTACGTCGGCGATTCCGCATCGAATACGCTCGCCGTCCTCAACGAGGACGGCCAGCTCGCGATGGAGCCACGCGTATTCGGTCGCGGGATGATGCCCGTGGACATCGCATTTACGGACGATGCTGTGTTCGTGGCATCCATTGGCGATCTTTTTGCCGAAGGGATCTCCGAGCAGAAGACCGCGACTATCAGCCGGCTTGCACTCGTCGACCAGGCGATCGCATCGACGGCTATCAGTGTGGTCATTGATGATATTTACCGAATGGCCGGCATGGAGGTTGCAGACCTGAACGGTGACGGCACCCCGGATTTCGTCGTCTGCGGGTTCGGTATGCGGGAGGGTAACCTGGCCTGGTACGAGTCACAGAGTGATGGCAGCTACCGTGAACATGTGCTTTTGACACGGCCTGGGGCTGTCAAAGCTGAGCTCTATGACTTCAATGGCGACCGGCACATGGACATTGCCGTGTTGCTGTCGGATGCCAGAGAAGGGCTATACATCCTCATCAATAACGGGGCAAATCAATTCGAGAGTACAACGGTGTTCGAGACCCAACCGTCGTACGGTCACGTGTATTTCGAGCTGCAGGATTTCAACAGCGACGGTCTGATGGACATCATGGCTGTGAACGGTGACAACGTCGACTCGGATCCCTACAACACGCTGAAAAATTTCCACGGTATTCGAATCTACCTGAACCGTGGAGAACTGCGCTTCGAGGAAGCATACTTTTACCCGATGTACGGTGCGTTCGGCGCCAGGTCGGCCGACTTCGATAATGATGGGGATCTGGATATTGCAGCAATATCCTTCTATCCGGACTTCGAAATAGAACAGCGCGAATCGTTCGCTCTGTTACTAAACGATGGAAACATGGCGTTCAGTGCACACACCAGTTCAGAGTTGCTGAAGGGTCGCTGGATGACGATGGGCGTTGGTGATGTCGACGGCGATGCGGACGTCGACATAGTGCTGGGCGGAGCGAATATCCCAACCGGGATGTTTGCTTACATGGACACCTATCGCGCGCTGGCGGAAGCTGCGCCGTCAATACTCGTTCTGAAAAATACGCAAAACTGAAAAGGCCACAATGCGCATCAGAAGAACAACCAGTCCGGAACTGCCGCGGGAAGGTTCGGCCGGAGCCAGAGTGCAAGATACGACGGGTGAAATAACAGGCTCATGACCTGATCGTAAAAGAACACCAATATCGCCCATGCGGAAATCGCATAGGCTACGGCAACGCGCTTGCGATAATTGCCCCAGCGGACAAGGTAGACACCGATAAATAACGGCAGGGCAATTTTCTGGCCGACAAGCAGCGTAACAACGATCATGCTGAACACGTAAGCAAAGAATGGCAATGCCTCGGCGAGCCAGGCATCGCTGCTCGCCTGTTGCAGCGTGCTCTTCCAGTTGCCGGCCGCCTTCTTCGTCTGCATGAGATGCAGCAGATCCCGAATGACGACGACCAGTGATAGCAGCGCCCCGGGCACGGCGATCAATAACGGAAACTGTCGCACGGGCGGCGGCCAATCCAGCGCCGTATAACCAGCCCAAACGAAAACCCCGAACAACATCACTGAACACGGCAGCGAGATAGCCGGATTTTTCTCCGATGCTTCGCCTGCCGGAACCTTACCGGCCAGCTTTTCTCTCGCAACGCCACGGACAGCGAGAAAAATCGTGGTGACAATGATCAGTAACAACACGATGACGATCGGCCTGCCGAGCCAGCCGGGTCCTTCGTGAATGCGGGTGCTGATTTGAAAGGAACGTTCGAGAATCTCGCCGAGAACCAGCGCAAGTATGACTGGCGGTCTTGGCCACCCGCCACGCTTCATGAAGAATCCGATGACACCGAATACGGCGCAGCTCAGCCACGCACCGATCGACGCACCGCCAAGCCACGCGCCCATGAACACGAAAAGCAGCACACCGGGTACGACGAGGTGCCCCGGTAGCAACGCGACCCTGGCCACCTGATTGACGGTCCTGAGCAGTATCAACGTCGCAACGACGCTGGCTATCGCGATCATCCACACGAAACTGAACGTCATGGGCAGCTCGGAACTGAGCATGCTCGGCCCTGGTCGCAGTCCGTGCATGATCAGTGCGCCCATCAGGATGGCGGTTCCAACGCTGCCGGGGATACCCAAAGTCAAAGTCGGAATCAACGCGCCGCCGCGAAGTGCATTGTTAGCCGCTTCGGGCGCAAGCAGTCCGCGTATGTCTCCCTGCCCGAACTGCGAATTGTCCTTGACGCTTTGCTTGGCGTGGGCATAAGTGACCCAGCCGACGATAGAGGCACCCAGTCCGGGCAACATGCCGATATAGGCGCCAATGACGCTGCAACGAACAACCATCCACCAGTGCCTGAAGGCATCGCGAACGCCTTCGAGCAGTCCCTTGCGCGCGTCGTCGGTTTTTCCCGTCCGGGCGATTGAAACATCTTTGAGGGCCAGTTCCATGACTTCGGGAATTGCGAAAAGGCCGAGCAACACTGGAATAAGCGGCAGCTTGTCCAGCAAATACAATGTGCCGAACGTGTATCGTGGAATGGCCTGCGACTCCGGAAGCCCGATCGTTGCAAGCAGCAGCCCGAACATTGCGGCGGTGACGCCTTTCACTACCGATTGTCCGGATAGAGAGCCGACCATCGTCAGGCCCAGCAAGCCAAGCATGAACTGCTCGGGAGACTCGAACGCGAGAATGACAGGAAGAATCAGAGGTAACGAGATACCCAGCGCGGCGGCGCCACACACGCCGCCAATGGCCGATGCGGTGAATGATGCGCCAAGCGCCCGCGCCGCCTCGCCCCGTTTTGCCATGGGATAGCCGTCCAGCACTGTCGCTTGAGAAGCCGCGGTGCTCGGCACCCCGAGCAAGACGGAAGTGATGGCGCCGCTCGTTGACGTCGATGCCCAGGATGAGAGCAGCAGGGCGAACGCGGCGACGGGTTCCATGCTGAACGTAAAGGGCAGCAACAGCACAAGCCCGATCGCTCCGCCCATGCCCGGCACCGCGCCCAGCAGGATGCCGATGACGCAACCAAGCGCGAAATAGACCAGCACATGCCACTGGAAGATGAGGCCAAGGCCCTCGACGAGCGCTTCAAACATCGCGTGTTGCTCCAGAGAACGTTATGCGCACATCATACCGACGAGGTCAGTAGCGACTGTTTTTATCGATATGCGCCCTGATGTACTCGAGAACTTCCGGTGTCACCCGACCGGTCGCAGCGAGGATTTCGGCCTGGCGTTCGTGGCCAACATATCCAGGAACATAGCTAAGGATTTGCTGCGCTTCCTCGCGAAACGTCGCAGAGGCCATTGCCTCTTTGAGGCCGGCACGAAAGGTATCGGTGGCTGCCGGATTCATGCCCGGTGGGCCCAGAAACACGTGTTGCATGGTCTGATCCAGTTCCAGCAGGGTTGTAATCGAGTCCCATACAATGCCCGAAGGCACTTCGCCATGAAGCATTGCATACAGATCCGGTAATGACGGAACATCGGGCACCAGCGGGTTTTGTATCAACTCACCGTCGCTGTTGAGCATTGGCATGCTGAAGATCGGCAATGCGTGGCCCTCGTCTACAAGCACGGGAACGACCTGGTTCAGGTATGCGTGTGCGGCGTCTGTTGCCATATTGACCTCGCCGCTGATCATCGCTGCTCGAATGTTACCGCTGCTCGGATAACCCGCGATGTACCTGTAATTGGCGCCGATCAGATCCAGCCCCATCGTGCTGACGATCATGCGGCCATGTTCGGGTGGCATGCCACCGAATCGCAGTGTTTCTGTGGCGATAACATCTTCAGGTCCGTCGACACCGCCCGGCACAGCATCGGTTCGGCTGTAAATCACCAGGCCGCCTATCTGTACGCCACCGAGCGGCGTGAACTGGCTGTACTTGAATGAAAACCCGGGAAGCTCGAGCAACTCGCCCAGTGACGAGCGCGGACCGTAATAAACGGTTGTTCCGTCTTTCGGCGCTCGCAACAGAACGTGCAGATGCGCATTCAGGCCGGATGCGCCCGGCATGTTATTGACGATGACCGTCGGATTTCCGGCCAGGTTCGTCTCGAGGTGCTTGGCGAGCAATCGACCGACCGTTGTACCGCCGGCAGACGCATCGAGCCCGATTACTACGGTGATCGTCTCGCCCGCATAGGAGTGTGGCCCGTCAACCGCTGAGCCGTCGTTGCCGGCACCACAAGACACCAGAACAGCGCAGGCCAGCAAGACCGAAAGAAGATGGAAGCAGCGCACGGTCGCACTGTTTATCATTGTAGCAACACGAGCTGTCATGCCGAGGACTCCTCAAAGTCAATCTCAGGACCAAGCGGGACGATTCTGGTCTGCTTCAGCAGTTTATCGCTCGCATAATAATGTGCCTTGATCGACCAGACATCGATCGTGTCGGCGATGCCAGTCATGCTGTACAGGCGGCGCACAAGTCGCCAGAGATTCGGATAATCCACAATGCGTCGCTTGTTACACCGGAAGGCTCCGTAATATACATAGTCGAAGCGCACCAGTGTCGTGAACAGTCGCCAGTCGGCTTCCGTGAGCTGCTCTGCGACGAGATAGGTCCGGGATGCCAGACGCTCTTCGAGTTGATCGAGCGCATCGAAGAGCTTCATGTATGCCGCTTCGTAGGCTTCCTGTGATGTTGCAAAACCTACGCGATAAACGCCATTGTTTATCGCACCGTAAACGAGTTCGTTGACTGCATCGATTTCCGAACGCAATGCGACAGGGTAATAGTCACCCGCCGTGGCACCGAGGTCATCAAATGCGCTGTTGAACATCCTGATGATTTCGCTCGACTCGTTCGATACGAGTTTCTTTTGCGCTTTGTCCCAAAGTGTCGGCACCGTCACCTGTCCGGTATAGGTCGGATCCGATCGCTGGTAAATCTCATACAGGAAGGACGCAGTGAATTCCGGGTCAGGGACAACACCGTGACCTGCCTCGAAAGTCCAGCCGTTCGCACCTGAGATCGCGTTCACCACCGACACGCTGATCATGTCTTCGAGACCTTTCAGGCGTCGGAAGATCATGGTCCTGTGGGCCCACGGGCAGGAGTGGGCAATATACAGATGATAACGACCGGCCTCCGCTTTGAAGCCACCGTTGCCTGACGGCCCGGGTTCGCCGGTCGCCGTTATCCAGTTACGAATCTTTGCATCGGGGCGAACGAAACTGCCATCGCTCGCCTCGGTATCCCGCCACTTGTCGTGCCACTCACCATTGATCAGGTAGCCCATGCCTGCCCGCCGTTATTCCGCATTCCAGAGCTCACTGACCTTTTCGAATGCCTCGATTCCATAGCGCTGTCTTTTTGCGGTCGTCTTGTCACCCCACTTGGTGACGCCTTCTTCGTACGATGGCCGAGCGATGAAACGTCCATACCATTCGTTCAGGTGATTCAGGTTGCTCCACAAGGGCGCCATTTGAAAACTCTTCAGGCGGGTGACATAGACACCAAGCGAGATATCGGCAAGCGAGAAGGTTTCCCCGGCTAGCCAGGGTGAGTCTGCCAGAGCCGCGTCCATGTCATCAAAGACGTGCTTGAAATAGCTTACCGCCCGTGGCAACAGCGGCGAGTCGAGTCCTTTTGCAATGTTGATCCGGTCATTTTCCTTGCGAACAATCTCAGGCATCTCGTTGAGGTATTTCTCCAGCTCTTCAGGGCCGGCCGCGGTCTTCGCGTGTCGTACAACGATACACATGCCGACGACGCGGCTATGCACATGCAAGCCCTCATCGATCAGCTTCGTCCAGAGGCGCATCGTTGCTTTGTCATAGGCGCTCGCAGGCCGCAACGGCAGCTCGGGAAACGCGTCATCCAGGTATTCGAGAATGACCTGGGATTCGCGTATCGCCTTGCCGTCATGAACCAGGGTCGGAACGATGCCACGGGGATTGATTTTCAGGTATTCCGGCGAGAAGTGCTCGCGCGTCGCAACCGATGTATCGAGATGATGACTTTCCCAATCGAGTTGCTTTTCAGCCAGCGCGATTCTGATTTTCTGCGCCGCGGTCGAGTGGTCGTAGTGATAAAGTTCCAGCATTGGTTTATGGTATCCGATCCCCGGGCATTCTCGCTAACAGATGACTGCAATCCACACCGGGTGAATGGCAAATTACTGCGAACTCTGAGCTGCCGGACGAGCAAGACCATGCCAACGCAAGCCACCACTGCCGACACCCTGCATCAATTCGCCCCTCTGGATCAAGACATTGTCGATGCGTTGGGCCTCGATCCCGAGAACTTGCCGCTGGAAGACAACCTCGTCTACAAAGGCAATGATTTTTCGAGCGCCAGCCTGGCTGTCAGCTCAATATCCGAACCGCGGACGTTTGAAGCGCTGTCGAACAAGCCGACTCCGTTCATCGAGATTCGCCGCGCCCGACTCAAGTATTCTGAAATCGGCCTGACGATTAACAATGTCGAGACACGGATGAGGACGCCAGCGCGGGTCAACTACTATTCATTGGCGATTCCGCTATCGGGTAGTCAGCTTATCGACACCGAGTCCGGCCAGGTCGACACGAGACCACCGTTTGCACGCCTGAGTTCGGCAGGGTCCGTCTACGATATCAGGCGATCAGCAAATTACGTGGCGATCATAGCCAGCCTGTCCGTTGCGGGTTTCGAGCATTTTGTCGGCGACAAGATCGACTTCCTGATTCCACCGGAGAAGTCCTTCAGTCTTATGTTGGATCTGTCCGCTGAGCGCTTTACCGTGTTCGCGTCGATCCTGGGCGCGCTGTGCAAGGCGCTTGGCGAAAGAGGCAGCGATAATCCGCAACGCGACAGCGTCATTACCCGCCTGGAGGAAGCTCTGTGGTTTGCTTTTGCCGACGCCTGCCCGGAGTTATACACAGAGTACGAAGAAGCGCGGCGAACAGGCCCGGTTTCGGCTGTTGCCGGCCGCGTTACATCGTATATCGAAGCGAACGTACACAGGGACGTCACGCTTGCCGATCTTGTCGAGGTCTCCGGCATGTCAGCCAGGACCTTGTACTCGCGCTTCAGCCAGGCCTATGGAATAGGGCCAATGGCGTACCTGAAGCGGGTGAAATTGGGTCGATGCAGGGAGGAATTGCTCGCGGCCAGTCCCGACGAAGCCTATGTGGGGGACATCGCAGCCAATTGGGGCTTTTATCATCTCAGCAGCTTTGCGCGCGACTATCGACGGGAATTCGGTGAGCTCCCGTCGGAGTCGCTGAAGCGCGGCATATAGCGCTGCCCGCCAAGCCGGCAGCCGCGGCGGACATCGCGGCGACAGGCCGTGCCGCCTGCTGTTCGCGCTTGCATCGCCAGTTTCCTGTGTGATACGGTTTGCTCAGAGTGCAAACGTTTGCACCGTAGCGCGAAGAGGGGGGCAAGTCAGGCGGACTATCAAGCGGGCAGACCTGAAAACACCGTACGATCAAACAACAGCAAGACCTGAATCCGCCAAGACGATGTTCTGAGTAACCACAGAGGACAGATTTATTCCCAGCTAACGGGATAAATTGATCACTTGAGGCGGATAGCAATGAACAGCGACAAATTAACCAGATTCAAACAATTTTTTTGCGGCGGCACGGCGTTTCTTGCGACCGTGCTGTTGTTTTCCTCGGGGACGGCCGTCGCCCAGGAAGATTCGAGAAGCTCCTCGGCCGACACCCTGCTGGACGAAATCACGGTATCGGCACGCCGGCGTGAGGAACGATTACTCGATCAGCCAATGTCTATCGCTGCGATCACCGGCGAGCAGATGCAGGTGCAGGGCATTTACAGCATCGATCAGGCCAGCAAGTTCGTGCCGAACGTCACGCTGACCAATGATGACCGTGCCAACAACACCCGTGTCGTGATTCGCGGTATTGGCGGCGGTTTTCCGGATCCGGTTTTCGTCTTTGGCTCCGGCATGTATGTCGATGGCCACTACATTCCGACTTCGCTGGGCGGCTACATGAGCACGGTCGACATCGAACGCATCGAATTGTTGCGTGGTCCGCAGGGAACTCTGTTCGGCAAGAACGTGACAGGCGGCCTCGTCAACATCATCTCCACCAAGCCGCAACCGGAATTCGATTCCAGCGTCACGTTGCGTTTGGGTGAAGACGGCGAACAAGCGATCCGCGGCATGGTTAACGTGCCGTTCAGCGACACTGTTTTCGGCCGCTTCAGCGTCGCGTCGGAAGAATTTGACGGTTATTACTACAACCAGAACCTGAACATTGATTCCGGTTTCAAGGACACGAAAGCGGCGCGTGCCGCGATCCGGGTCCAGCCAAATGCGAACTGGACGGTTGACGCGTCTTTGTCTATCTCGAGGAAAGAAGACGACAACCTGGGCGGGCAGTGTCAGAACACAGATCGCGATGCGCCGCAGTGGGGCGGTGGCACCGGTAACCTGGAGCGCCGGCTTTACACCGGAGCCAGGGAGGACTTCTGGGCTATCTGCGATGCAGATGTTGCAGCAGGAGACTTCGTGCATTCCTCCGACAAGATCACCTTCTCCGATGTTGATGAGGAAATCTTCCAATTAGGCGTCGTATGGGATTCCGACGGTCCTGCCGGGCAGATGGACAATGCGACCGTCAGTTTCAAGGCATCCTACCGCGACATGCAGTACAACTATTTTGCGGATCGCGATTACAGCTCGTGGCCGATCGATAGTATCGGCACTGGCTCGACAAAGGGGCAGAACAACGAAACCTACGGCTTTGAACTGTTGTTCGAGGGCCAGGCGAATGACCGGCTGCATTTCACCGCAGGCGTGAACTACTTCGACGAGACCGCATTCAATGGTTCGGACACCTGTTACGACCTGTTTGTGGGTAATGGCGCGATTGGCAGCGTTACCTGTGTGGATACCGGCCTGCACTTCGAACTGGTGCCGGATAATCCAACGGGGGCCGACATCGATTCTTCGCAGGATCCTGACTTGTGGCCAAACGCGCCGCGCATTAATGGCGGTGGTCCGGGGCCATTCGGCGGCGAGGTCAGCGTCTGGAACAAGTCCACCGGCATATTCGGTCACGTGACCTACGACATCAACGACCGGTGGACGCTGGACGTTGGCGCGCGCTGGACTGAGGATGACCGCGAATTCCACAACTTCGAGTTTGCGAGCACCGGCTGCGACATCAGCGTCGATCCGCTGAACATGTGCGCCTACACGTTGCCGGTCGATATCGATTGGGTAAACGACTCGGGCTTTTTCAATCAGGCAGCCGACACATTCTCGGAAGTCACGCCGATGCTGAGCCTGACACGCAACCTGTCCCCGGGCGGCACGCTGCACAGCGGCATGTTCTATTTTCTCTATTCTGAGGGCTTCCTCACCGGCGGTTTCAACACCGAGGTCAACGCCAACCTGCCGTCCGGCGGCCCGGACCTGAGCTACGGACCGGAACAGGTAAGAAACTACGAGATCGGCTTTAAAGGCCAGTTCATGGACGGCAATGTTCAAGTCATGGCCGATGTGTTCTTCATGGATTACACGGATCAGCAGAAGTCTTTCGAACTGGCCAATCCCGATGGCACATTTGGCAGCGAAGACCCGGTTGAGCTCGTCACGAATATCGCTGATTCGTCCATTAGCGGATTCGAGCTCGAGTTGCGTGGAGCCTTCTGGGACGGCGGCTTCGTTTCGCTCGACGTGGGATATATCAAGAATGAGTACGATGACTATACCTATGAAGATCCCACCAGCCCGGGCACGATCATCGACAGGACCGACTTCCTCATAAATGACTTTACCCCGGACATGACGATCAACCTGGCCGTTGAGCATGAGTTCGAGCTCAGCGGAGGCGCGACAATCACGCCGCGGCTCAATATGAACTGGCAGGATGAGTATGAATGGGCGGCAGAAACAGGCGACTGGCCCAAGAATGCGCCGCCTTCGGGTTGTCACCAGGATTCCTTTGCAGTATTTGATGCGCGCGTGACTTACAAGCCTTCGGCTGGTGACTGGCAGGTGGCAGCGTTCGGCGGCAACATCACGGATGAGCGATACATTGAGTTCTGTGAAGCTGACCGCAACGTGTGGCTCTGGAGACTCGGGCGGCCGGCCTGGTACGGTATCGAGTTCTCGGCGCACTTTGGCAGATAAATCCAGTATCGACTGCAGTTAGTGCAGACCAGGAGCGCGGCACCTTGCAAGAGGTGCCGCGTTTTTTATTGCGGTCTAATCAGCATCGTGTTCCGCGGCGATCAGGCGCATAACTTCTTCGGCCGCTTTGCTGACTTCCTCCCGCGTAATCCGCTCAGCCAGGTCCCCATTGCCTGTCTCGATGGCGGAGACCAGAAGACTCAGGTTGCTGACACTTTCACTCAGGCGTTCGTGTGCCCGATTCGGGTGGGTGAGGCCGACAGCACGCCAGCGCCAGATCCGCGCCTGGACCATCGCCAGCAATGACGTTAGCGTTTCGCTGGAACCGCCACGGTACAGGACATCGTAAAACCGGGTCTTTGCCTCAAGCGCCAGTTCGCCATCAGTTCCCTGGTACGCGAGCCGAACCGCGTCAAGCGCCTCCTGCAGCGTTCGTAATGCGGCCGCGTCAGCGTTCTCCGCAAAAAAACGCGCTGCGAGTCCTTCCAGGACGGCACGAATCCGGTAAAGATCTTCGGCCTCAGCGGCGCTCAGTTCGCGTACGACCGGCCCCTTGTTGGGGATGATCTCGATGAGTCCCTCAGCTTCCAGTTGCCGCAAGGACTCGCGAATCACGGTGCGCGATACGCCTGTCATTTCGATGAGTTCGCGTTCGATCAGCCGTTGTCCGGGCGCAAGGCGGCCAGCAACAATGGACTGCCGCAGCGCCTCCAGCACCTGTTGGCGCAGCGGCGCTGCATGCTTTTCAATCCTGACGATCTGGGGGCTTTGGGAGCGGCTCATCGCTGGATTGTATTACGGTATTATCGTATGATCAAACTCCCGGAAACGATCGTTAATCAACAGGAGATTGGCACAGTGAGTTCAGGTCCAGTAAAAGTAGGCATCGTCGGCCTTGGCCGTTGGGCGAGAGTATTAACGCGAGCTGCCAGGAAATCCGAAAAATTCGAAATTGTCGCTGGTTTCAGTCGCTCAGAAGAAAAGCGCCTGGCATTTGAGCAGGACACTGGTATTCCCAGCACTGCCACCATGGAGGACTTACTGGCTAACCCCGAGATCAAGGGCGTGATTCTGACGGTCCCTAACGAACAGCACCTGCCCGTTGCCGAGCAGGTTGCCAAAGCCGGAAAGCATATCTATACGGAAAAGCCGATCGCCAATACGCTCGAGAACGGCCTGCAAATAGAGGCCCTGCAGAGCCAGTACGGTATCCAG
>Ga0224508_10003017_pt1 | contig 14042 bp, 14 predicted proteins | sample SF_Jan12_sed_USG_4_FD_170157 | JGI IMG/M metagenome (GOLD analysis project Ga0224508, IMG submission 170157) | Sediment microbial communities from San Francisco Bay, California, United States - SF_Jan12_sed_USGS_21 | ecosystem: Environmental > Aquatic > Marine > Sediment | place: USA... | reverse complement strand
GCTTGCCGTCGACCTCCACGTCGGCTGACCGACAGCGACGCGAACTCGACTCGTTGCTAGGGCTCAACGGCCAAACTCTCCACGAAGAACCCCGCGATCTCAGACGCAGACCGCTGCTGCTGCTGCTCATCTGAGTAGAGGGTGAGGTGGTTCGATGACGGCACGATGCTGAGCGTCTTCGTCTGGCCAGGGATCGACTCGAAAGCGCGTCCGGCGAGGTCCCAGTGCGTGTGATCGTCACCCTCGGCCATGACCATCATCATGGGCAGGCCGAGCAGCCGGTCAAGGTATGGGAACACGCTGTACGTGAGGAGCAACTCCGTCGACTCGGTCGTCGTGTGACCGACGTATGCAGGCGCCTGGTCCGCCTTCAACTTGGCGAAGACCTGCTTGCTCTTGGGAAACGGCCAAGTCGCTATCTCCCCCTCATTCAGCGGCTGGTGCTCGATGGTTGTGATCTCGCCGGTCTTCGCCTTTCGGCGACGGGCGTCGAGCAAGTACTCCTGAAGGCGACGCAAACCGAGAGTTCCGTGCGCGAGGCGCATATTCTCGTACCCGTCGACGACCGGGACCACCCCGCAGACAGCCTTCACCCTGGAGTCGATCGCCCCCAGGATCAACACGTGACCACCGCTGTACGAGATACCCCAGGCCCCAATTTGGTCGACGTTGATGCCAGAGAGGTTCTCAGCGAACGTGACCGCGTTCCGATAGTCGCGGATCTGCTCCCACGGATCGAGGTGTTGTCGAACCTCACCGCTGCTCCCGCCGCAGTTTCGATAGTCGAAGATCAGCGACGCGAGTCCGGCCGCCGCAAAGCGTTCGGCGAAGCGCGGCTGCGCCAACTCCTTCACGTAGCACCAGCCTCCTGCCATGACGACCAGCGGATGTGGCCCGGGCGTGCCAGGGCGGTAGAGAAGCGCCTCCAGCACGTAGCCGTCGCTATCGAACGTGACGGTCTCGGGCACGGCCTTCTCTGTCATGATGCGTCCTTGATGCTCTGTTGAATCGGGTATCAGAAGTCCATGCAGTCAACGACGGCCTGCTCGATGCGCTCGACCGTCGGGATAATCTCGTCTTCGAGCGCTACGCCGACCGGGATCGGGCAGCGCAGCGCTCCGACTCTGAAGATGGGCGCGTCGAGCGACGTGAAGGCATCCTTAGCCACACGGCTGGCGACCTCGCCGCTCCAGCCGCAGAACTCGACCGCCTCGCTGACAACAAGCAGGCGGGATGTCTTCGCAACCGATGTGAACACTGTGTCGACATCCATAGGCCAGAGATACCTCAGGTCGATGACTTCGCAGTCAATCCCTCGCGTGGAAATAGATTCGGCTGCGCTGAGGCACCGCCCGACCATTCGCCCCGCGCTCACAATCGTGAGATCGGAACCCTCGCGCGGGACCGCAGCCGCCCACGGGTCGGCCGGTGGCTCGTCGGCGACCTCCTGCTCGGCGCCGAAGTACATCGCCTTGTTCTCGAGAAAGATGACGGGATCGTTCAGCTGGATCGCGTGACGCATCATCCAGTAGCCGTCCGACGGGTTACTCGGCATCGCGACGATGAGGCCGGGGGTGTGGGCGAACCACGATTCGAAGCTCTGCGAGTGTTGCGGGCCGTGGTTGGATCCTCCGCCGCCCGGAAGGCGAACCACGATCGGCACGTCGAATTGCTCGTTCGTCATGTAGCGGAGCTTCGCGGCGTGGTTGACGATCTGGTCCATCGCGATCATGACGAAGTCCGAGAACATGATCTCGACGACCGGTCGCATGCCCTCGGTCGCAGCGCCAAGCGCGAACCCCGTGAACGACGCCTCCGCAAGGGGAGCATCCATCACCCGATCCGGTCCGAATCGCTCGATGAGGTCGCGTGTGACCGTGAAGACGCCGCCGAGTGGGCCGACTTCCTCGCCCATCAGAATGACGGACTCGTCGGCCTCCATCTCGTCTGCCAGGGCTTGGCGAACGGCGTCAACGAATCTCAGCGCGGCCATCCCAGCCCAAACCTCTCGTCGCATAGATGCCTCGGAGCGCATCGGAGGTCTCCGGCAGCGCACCGTTCGAGGCCGCCTCGAGGGCTTCATCGACGACCGCTGAAACTGCCGATTCGATGGCGTGTTGTTGCTCGACTCGAATGCTTGCGCGCAGGCTGTTGATGGGGTCATACTCACGAAGCCATTCCGCCCCCTCGTTCTTGGGTCGGTAGCGGTAGTCGGCGTCGTTCACGCTGTGAGCCTTCACCCGATGCACGGCCACCTCAATAAATGCCGGCTTCCCGGTGCGGACGTATTCAACGAGTTCGCATCCGGTCTCATATACCTTGACGGCATCCCGGCCATCGACGAACTCGGAGCGCACGTTCATGGCGCTGACGACGTTTGTGATCGATCCGGCAGGACCGAAGACCCCGTCCGACGGCATCGAGTGGGCCCAGCCGTTGTTCTCACACACGAAGAGACAGGGCGCCTCCCAGAAGTCCGCAACTCGGATCGCTTCCGCGAATATGCCGTTGGCGAACGCCCCATCGCCGGCATAAGCCACAGCGATGGCGTCGGAGCCGTGCCGCTTGCGCGTCCACGCCGCACCTGAGGCCCAGCCCAGACCTCCTCCGACGATCGCTGTCTCGCCGTAGAAGCCAACGGACCGGTTGTGGATGTGCATGGACCCGCCACGGCCTCCGCTGGAACCGTTCGTCCGTCTGAACATCTCGGCGATCACGGCCTCGGCGCTGACACCCTTGCCCACCGCGTGCCCGTGGCCTCGGTGGTTGCTCGTGACGATGTCGTCATCGCGAAGAGCGAGCGAGACCCCAGCGGCGCAGCTCTCCTGGCCGAGCGATGAGTGGAACGAGCCGGTGATCTTCGCTGCGCGATGAGTTCGCTCGATTGCCGCCTCCACGCTGCGGATGAGGAGCATGAGGGCAAACAACTGCTCCTCCACTGTGGCGAGGTCGCCTACGCTGTGACGCCTGAGGTCTTGCGCCCATCTCATAGAATCGTGCCTTTCGTTGCCCGCATAGTGAGCGAGTGGCCGTATTGTGTTCAGCCGATCACGTCGTGTCAAGTCGCATGCTCGTTGGTCACTCGCGCTGTCGGGCGGTCCCGCACATCCTGGGCGGCAGGTGAGTGTTCGTGAAACAACACACTGTGGTCGCACTCTCCAGTGGTGCGGCTGGGTGCATGGCGTAGAACGATTGATGAAACGGGACTGTCCTATATGGAGACGATTGTCGGGCCAGAGATGCGGGACGCCCATCTCGGGCCTTGACAGGTTCGAGGCACTGTGTGTCGGCCCCTCCTTCAATGCCAACGGCCCGGTCATCGTCTCGCTGATGGCTCCTTAGGCCCCTCCGACCCGAACCGCCACGGCTCAGCTGGCGAGGCGCCAGTGGGTGGTACGGGAGGCCGAGCCTCTGTCCACCGACGCGAACCTCCACGACCGTCGCCGACTACGAATCGAGTCCAGGCCGTGCGTCCCATATCGCTCACCTCAGAACTCCGCCGCGAATCGCCACCAAACGCCGGGTCTGTGGTGCTCGCTTGCTACCCACGTAGGCGAGAACGGTAGGTGAACCAGTAGGTGAAACGGTAGGTAGGCCGCGGTAGCCATCGGACTTCTTCGCCCCATTTGGTCGTCCATTCACAGCGGACGATTGCCGCCGTGTCCACGTGACGTAGCGGGATCGAGTAGTCGCGGAATAGTCGCGAACGGTGCCGAATCCGGGCGCAGCCGACAACATCACTCGGACCGGGCAACACTCTGACCAGCACTTATAGGACGTCACGCCACCCGACGGACGAGCCAGAGGCAGCTTAAACCCTTACACGACCACCGGGAGCGAGGTGGCCGCCTTCTCGAGATGTTCGATTCCGGCCTGCACGACCCGACGACCCGCCGATGCCGGTCGGATCACCGCGACGACCTCCCGGTGGGCGTCGGGCACGGTCGCGACGTGGATGCCGGGCATGGCACCGACGAGGGCGAGCTCGGGCAGCACGGCGACGGCGAGACCGGCGGCCACGATGGCACGCGTTGCCTCGAAGTCCTCGACATGGTGCCGCACGTCGGGCTCGAACCCCATGGTCGCGCACAGCGCCGACACGCTGCGCCCGCACTCGACGTGGGTCGGTGACATGACGAAATGCCGGTGCGCGGCGTCGGCGAGGGTGGCGACCGGGTCGTCGGCGGGGGACAGCACGAACAGCCGCTCGGTGAACAGTGACGTGAGGTCGAGGCCGTCGTGGCGGTTGTGGGGAACGTGGCAGTATCGCTGGTCGACGGCGATGTCGAGCGTGCCCAGCCGCAGTTCGCGCACGGCATCCTCGAGCGGCGGGAGGACCAGACGCGCGTCGAGGTTCGGGTGCTCGTCCCTGAGGGTGCGAAGCGCGCGGGGCAACAACGAGACGGCGGCGCTCTGGAACGACCCGAGGTCGAGGCGTCCGGCGATCTCGTCGGTCACGCCCGCGACCGCGGCCGAGGCGGCTTCGACGGCGTCGAGGACCGCGTCGCTGTGGGCAACGAGGACCTCACCGGCGGGCGTCAGGACCACGTTGCGGCCCCGCCGCTCGAGCAGGGGAGCGCCGACCTCGCGTTCGAGCACGGTGAGCTGCTGGGAGACCGCCGATGGTGTGTAGGCGAGCGCCTCGGCCGCAGCCGAGATGGTGCCGCGGCTCGCGACCTCGCGGAGGAACTGGAGCCGGCGCAGATCGAACATGTAGTGATTCTACATGTTCGATCCATCTTTATTCAATGGATCTTCGGTATTCGATCTGTCATCGTGAACGGTGCAAGCGCCGCCGAGGGCCGGGACAACAGCCCGGACGACAAGAGGAGTACCGCACCATGTTCCACGCCCACTGCACCGTCGAATCCGCTCAGATGTTGATGAGCGAGTCGCAGATCATCTCCGTGCACAACACCAGCGAGGGAATCCTCACGTACTACCGCTGCCACTGCGGCCAGATCGGGTTCTTCGTGTCTCGCCGGGACGAAGTCGTCGAGGGCCACCTCTCGCCACCGCTGCACCCGCCGGCGCAGGGTGCGACCACCGTGGCGGCCTGAACCGGCCGGTCAGGACCCGTGCGTGGGCTCGGGATCGAGCTCGACTGGCCCCAGCCGCCGGGTTCGCCGTTCGCTGAAGACGATGGCGGCAACGAGCATGAGCAGGATCACACCCAACGAGACGTACGTGTCGACGTGATACCAGGGGGCGAGGATCATCTTCGACCCGACGAATATCAGGATCGCGCCGAGTCCGTGCGAGAGGTAGTGGAACCGCTGGCGGGCGTTCGCCAACAAGAAGTACATGGCCCGGAGCCCGAGGATGGCGAATGCATTCGAGGCGAAGAGCAGGTACGGCTCGTCGGAGACGGCGAGGATTGCCGGAACCGAGTCGACGGCGAAGATCACGTCGGTGATCTCGACCACGACGAGCGCGGCGAGCAGTGGCGTGGCCGCGCGGCGGCCGTCGATTCGCGTCAGGAAACGGTGTCCGTCGTATTCGTCGCTGACGGGCATGACCCGACGGACGAGATTGACACCGCGGGTCGCGCTCGACCCCTCGTCGTCGCGGTGGCGGATCACCTTGAGTCCGGTCAGCACGAGGAACACGCCGAAGACCACCAGTGACCACACGAAGCGGCTGACGAGCGCGGAGCCCAACACGATGAATGCGGCCCGCAGCACGAGCGCGCCGACGACACCCCAGAACAGGACCCGGTGCTGGTAGCGGAGCGGGATGGCGAACGTGCTGAAGATCAGGGACCACACGAAGACGTTGTCGACGCTGAGCGACTTCTCGATGAGGTAACCCGACAGGTACTCACCGAAGGCATCGCCTCCGGCCGCGAACAAGATGACGACGCCGAAACTCAGCCCGCACAGCACCCAGCCCGTCGACTCGATCAGGGCCTCACGAGTGGTGGACTCGTGGTTGTCGCGATGGCGGGCCAGGTCGATGACGAGCAGCGCGACGATCGTGGCGAGGAGCGCGAACCATGCCCACACCGGGACGTCGAGATCGACGAAGTTGTCCCTGGCGGTTTCCGCAGCGAGGAGCATCGGCGAATTCTACGAGCCGCGGCCCGGCTCGGTGTGTCGTCGGGTCGGCAGTGGGCCATGCCGGGTGGCACGGGCCACTACGCGTAGAGCAGTGCCTGGAAGCGCCGGCCCGCCAGACGCAGGCCGGCGAACGCCATGGCCACCAGCACCGCGACGTGCATCACGTCGGTCGCGCCGACGTCGCCCAGCACCAGGTCGCGGCACAACGCAACGCCGTGGTAGAGCGGCGACAGCTGCACGATCGTGCGGAGCGGCTCGGGATAGGTCGACAGCGGGTAGAACGTGGCCGAGAACAAGAACAGCGGGACCTGCACGAGCGTCACCAGGTCGAGGTCCTCCCATCCGCGCATGTACGTCGCACCCGCGAGTCCGACTGCCGCGAAGGCGACGCCGATGAGGACCGAGGCGGGGAGCGCCAGGATCGCCCACCAGCTCTCGACCAACCCGAAGGCCACCATGGTCACCAGGAACGCCAGCGCGTATGCGGCCCCTCGGAGCTGGGAGAACGTGAGCTCGCCGAGCGCGATGTCGGTCGGTGTGAGCGGGGTCGACGTCATGGCCAGGTAGTTCTTCGACCAGCGAAGCTTGGCGAAGACGTTGGCGGTGCTCTCGAATACCGCGCCGTTCATGGCGGCCGAGGCCAACATCGCCGGCGCGACGAAGGTCGTGTAGTCGACGGAGCGCCCGGCGAGCTCGACGTCGCCGACGAGCTCGCCGACGCCGACGCCGATCGACAGCAGGTAGAAGAGCGGCTCGAACGCGCCCGAGACCACCACCCACCACGCGGCGCGGAACCAGCGGTAGTTCCGGTACACGACGTGACGGGCGCGGCGGCTCGCACCGGGGAGGAGGAACCCGAGCGTGGTCGTCACGGCGTGAGCCGCCGCGGATAGGCACGCCCGCACCAGATGACGCCGAGGGCCGCGTAGGCGACGAGCACCGCCAGGTGCCCGACGCTCGGTGCCAGGGAGGCCGTGCCGAGCGTGAGGCCGCGAACCAGCTCGACGCAGTGCCACAGCGGCGTGACCCATGCGAGGGTCCGGAGAACGACGGGGAGCTGGTCGACGGGGAAGAACGTCCCCGAGAACAAGAACATCGGCAACACCACGAACCGAAGCAGGTTGGGGAAGAAGTAGTCGTCTTGTTGGCCGATCGACCAGGCCGCGATGGGGGCCGAGAAGGCGAGGCCCCCGATGACGGCGACCGGCGGCGTGGTGAGCACCCAGCCCGACTCGATCACGCCGGCGACGGCCATCACCGCCACGAAGGCGATCGCGCTGGTCGCGAGGCGGACCGCGATCCAGGCCTGGTGGCCGAGCGCGATGTCGATGGGTCGGAGCGGGGTCGCAACCTGACCGATCGCGGTGGGTATCCACTTGACCGCCGCGAGCACGGGATAGGTGGCCTCGTTGACGGCGATCTGCATGGCGGTGGCCGCCATCAGGCCGGGTGCGACGAAGTCGAGATAGTCGACGCCGTCGAGCGTCCGCGCCCCGTCGTCGTCGACCAGGGTCCCGAGCCCGACGCCGATCGCCAGCAGGAAGAGGATCGGATTGAGGACGGTCGTGACGATGCTGCCCCGCCACACCTGGCGATAGGCGAGCGCGCGGTGTTCGGCGATGCGCATGAACCGGGGCGTCGATCGATGACGACCCGACGTCGGCGCCGTCATGCCTCGACGAGGGAGCGGCCCGTGAGCCGCAGGAACACGTCTTCGAGCGACGATCGCCGGATCAGAGTGCTCGCCGGCTGCAGTCCGGTGTCGTGGATCGCGGCCAGCGCAGCATCGCCGTCGTCGGCGTACACCAACACGCGGTCCGGCAGCACCTCGCGGGTGTGGGGCAGCTCGTCGAGTCTCGTGGCGGCACGGTCGAGCTCGTCGAAGTCGGCAAAGCGGAGCTCGAGCACCTCCCGGGTGCAGTGCCGCTCGATCAGCGCACGCGGTGACCCCTCGTCGGCGATCCTGCCGTTGTCCATGATGACGAGGCGATCGCAGAGCTGTTCGGCCTCGTCCATGTAGTGGGTGGTGAGGATCAAGGTGACCCCGCGCTGTTTGAGACGGTAGAGACGATCCCAGACCATGTGGCGAGCCTGTGGGTCGAGGCCGGTGGTCGGCTCGTCGAGGAGCAACACGTCGGGCTCGTTGATCAGCGCCCTGGCAATGGTCAGGCGTCGCTTCATCCCGCCCGAGAGCGGCTCGACCCGGTCGTCGGCCCGGTCGGCGAGACGGGTGAACTCGAGCAGGGCCTCGGTGCGCTCGCGGATCACCCGCCGGGGCAGATCGAAGTAGCGGCCGTAGACCAACAGGTTGTCGCTCACGGTGAGCTCGGTGTCGAGGGTGTCCTCCTGGGGCACGACGCCGAGACGACCTCGGATGGAGGGCCCGTCGTGGTCGGGGTCGAGGTCGAGCACCGACAGCTCGCCGTCGTCGCGAGGTGAGACACATCCGATCATCCGCATCGTCGACGACTTGCCGGCGCCGTTCGGCCCGAGGAAGCCGAACGACTCTCCCGCCGCGACGTCGAAGTCGATCCCGTCGACCGCGACGAGCGACCCGAACCGCTTGGTGAGCCCCCGAGCGCGCACGAGAGCAGCTGTGTCGACCACGCGCGCTCACGCTACCGGTCGGGGCGACCTGCTCGTGTCGTTTTCGGAACCGTCCGGTCGGGCGGTCAGGAGATCGCCACGCCGAGCAGTCGGGAGCGGCGGACGGCTCGCATGCCGCTGGTGAGGCTGATGGCTGCCGCGATCCACGCGATCAGGCCGATGAGGAACGTCGAGGCAGCCGAGGCGCCGAACAAGGTGCCGGTCGACTGGGTGTAGGACAGCACGATCATCGGCAGCGTGACCAGCCCCGAGGCCTGCTGGGCGGCGATCGTCGACCGCACCCGGGCCGAGAGCCGCAGGACGAGTGTCATGGCGAAGATGAGGAACGGCGGGACGAACCACAACATGAGCACCCACCAGTCGTTGGTCGGGAAGAACCAGCCGCCGACCTTGGGTCCGACGATCGAGTTGACCAGCACGGCGTAGATCCCGAAGCCGACGAACGTCGCGGCGTAGCCGGGGATGAAGCTCGCCAGGAGCTTGCCGACGTAGATCTCGTCGGTGCGGGCCGGGGAATGGGCCAAGAATTCACCGGTGCCCCGCTCGCGTTCGCCGACCATGGTGGCGGCGCCGATCGCGGTCGAGATCGTGAGCGGCACGATCACCGCCAGCGGCGCGAACAGGTACACCGCGAGGGCGTACTGGGTCCGTGCCGACGGCGTCGACCCCTGGATGGCGGCCTGGGCCTTCGCCGGCAACACGTCGAGGGTCTCGGAGATCCGTTGGACGGTCGGTACGTCGCCGAGGGCGTCGATGGCCAGCAACAACATCATCGGGAGGATCACGAAGAAGATCGCGGACAGCGCAGCGAGGGGGATGAGGAAGTCCTTCGACTTCAGGAGCTGCCTGAGATCGGTTCGCATGATCGTCAGGATCCGGTGGCCGTTCACGACGATGCTCCGAACTCGACGCCCGCGGCCCGATCGCGGCGGATCCGGAAGTACAGATCCTCGAGCGACGGGTTCTCGGGGTCGACCCTGGTGAGTCGGACACCCGCGCCGACGAGCGCAGTGACCAGGTCGGCGATGTCGTCGGCGCCGTCCACCTCGACCCGCACGAAGTCGCCCTCGCGTGTGGCCGTGATCCCGGTTGCCTCCATCGTCGCCGCAGGGACGCCGTCGATCGCGTCGAGCAGCACGGCCGGCCGGGGCCAGTACATGGCGATGAGATCCTGCTGGCTGCCCGCCACCAACGAGCTGCCGTCCTCGAGCATGACGACTTGGTCGGCCAGGCCCTCGGCCTCTGCCAGCAAGTGCGTGCACATCACGACGGTGCGGCCGTCGTCGGTGAGCTCGCGGATGAGCGACAGGACGGCGTGGGACGACTCCGGGTCGAGGCCCGAGGTCGGTTCGTCGAGCAACAACAGTTCCGGATCGTGGAGGATCGCGCGGGCCAGCGCGAGTCGGGTCTTCATGCCCGTCGAGTAGCCGCCGACCTCGAGCTCGAGCGCGTGGTCGATTCCGAAACGGGCGGCTGCCTCGCGCATGCGTGCGTCCTGGTCGCCGTCGATCTCGTACAGCCGGGCGGCGTAGCGCAGGTTCTCGAGCCCGGTCAGGCGGTCGTAGAGGGAGGGTTTGGCCGCGACGACGCCGCATCGCCGCCGAACGTCCTCGCCGTGTTCGAGGGGGTCGACGCCGAACGTCTCGCACCGGCCGGCGTCGGCCGGCAGTGCACCGGTGATCAGACGGATCGCCGTCGTCTTGCCCGCGCCGTTCGGGCCGAGGAGCACGGTGATCTGGCCATAGGCGATCTCCAGGTCGAGCTGGTCGAGCGCGTTGATGTCGCCGAAGGCACGGTCGACGCCCTCGAGGCGGACGGCGGGGGCGGGCGCGGGTGTCGGGACCGTGGGCGGATGCACGGCGAGATCTGTCACATCAGTCTCATCGGCACCTTTCCGGTCCGATTGAGCCCGAAGTGGCCGGTCAGCCCGGTGCTCTCCACAGCTCGGTGCTCGGGTTGAACTGGCTCCATGCGAACCAGAACGACTCCTGGTGAACGACGAGGTCGCCCTCGACCCTGATCTCGATGGCACCCTCCGCGCCGCTCGTGACCGCGACGCCGTCGACCACGACCTCGTCGCCGTCGTCGAGGGCCGCTTCGACCTCTGCGACGGGGAAAGCCACGACCCGGTCGTCGACGGCCACGCCGAGGACGCGGGTCTGTGCTCCGAGTCGATCGTCGACGTCGCCGATCGGGAAGATCGGACCGTTCGCATCACGGTCGCCGAGCGGGTCCAGGTCGTAGGTGCGGCCGATGCCCCCGTCTTCGGCCACGATCGTCGTCTCGGGGTGGGTTGCCTTCCAGTCGGCCCAGGTCGTGACGCTGAGCTGGGTCCGTTCGAGCACGACACCGGCATCCTGGAGGGGGCCGCTGACCGCCTGTCCCTCGAAGGTGTCGAAGTACGACCCCGACTCGATGTCGTACATGATCTTGTTCGACCGCCGCAGCAGGCCCGACGTGCGCAGGAGCAGCGGTGTCACGGTGGCCCCGGTCACGTCGTCGGTGAAGAAGGCCTCGGCCGACCCGCACAGGGTGCAGTAGGGGATGCCGAGCCGCCGGCCGCCGAGTGTGTCGTTCACCATCTCGTGCACCTCCATGATGTTCTTGGGATAGGCCCGGGCCTCGCCGCCCACCACGATGCCGAACACCACACGGTCGTCGGGATACCAGTCGCCGCCTGCGGCATCGGTGACTGCAGGGTCGTCGAGGGCGGGGATGCAGCCGCGCGAACACCCGCCGCCGAGCGGAGCGTCGTCTATCAGGACCCCGCCCCAGCTGACCTCCCGCCAGTCGACCGCCGCATCGGCCTCGTCGAACAACACGGCCCACTGTGGTTCGACGAGCTCGAGTGTCTCGCGTTTCACGGCCAGGTAGCCGGGCGGCTCGGGGATGTCCCAGGCGAGCAACTGGTTGGTGAGATCGATCCAGGCCGTCTGGGGCTCGAGCTCCAGGCCGGTCAGCACCTCGGCCTGTCGTTCGGCGGCATCGCCGATGATCGTGCCGCTCGCGATCCGCAGCAGATCGGCGAGAACCCACGCACCCCGCACGTCGGCTATCTCCGGGGAGGCCGTGGCCGCGAAGCCGGGCGATGGCCCGCCGATCTCGCGAGCGATCGTCTCGAAGGCGCGGGCGGTCGCCTCGTCGACCGGACCCTCGGGCACCGCCGGCCGGGCGGGCCCGACCGGTGCGCCGGTTGCCTCGTCGGGATCCGGGGTGCCGGTGGCATCGGTGCTGGCACCCGAACACGCTCCGGCCAACAGCATCGCCGCGACCGCGACGGCTCCGAGGCGCGCGAACCCGTCGATTCCCATGAAGTGGGAACGTCGGCCGACGACACGGTGTTCCATGACGTCGCAGCCCGGATCATCTGATGAGTGGCTGGGACCGAGCCGTTCGGGGTTGGTCCCATGGCGGCCCGAATTCGCTAGTGTCGGCGCCACCGAATTCGGAGGTTCGATGGATCTGACGCTCGTGGTGATGGCAGCGGGGCTGGGGAGTCGATTCGGTGGCACGAAACAGCTGGCCGAGGTCGGGCCCGACGGTGAGGCCTTCCTCGACTTCGCTATCGATGATGCCATCGCAGCCGGAGCCACCCGGGTCGTCCTCATCATCCGCACCGATCTCCGCGACGATGTGCAGGCCCACCTCGACCGGCGCCCCCACGGCGTGCCCATCACCTTTGTGTACCAGGACGAGATGGGCCCGCCGCGCGACAAGCCGTGGGGAACGGCGCACGCCATCCTGGCCGTGGCCCCGGTCGTCGACGGTCCGTTCATGGTGGTCAACGCCGACGACTACTACGGCGCCAGCTCGTACCGGGCATTGGCCGATGCGATGGTCGATCTCCCGGAGGACCGCGCGCTGCTCGTGGCGTTCGAGGCCGGCCGAACCCTGCCCGTCGAGGGCAGCGTCAGCCGAGGCGTGTGCAGCACCGACGGCGATGCCCTCGTCGAGCTGATCGAGACACACGAGATCAGCGCCGGACCCGACGGGACCATCGAGGTGGCGGGCGAGCCGTCCGACCTCGACGGCGACACGCCGGTCTCCATGAACATGTTCGGTCTGCCGGGCGCGTTCCTCGACTGGCTCCCCGACCGGTGGGAGACGTGGTTCGCCGACAACGGTCATGGCGAGAAGACCGAGTTCCTGTTGCCGACCGTCATTGCCGAGCTGATGGCCGAGGGTGCGCTCGACGTTCGTGTGGTGACGACGAGTGAGGATTGGATCGGAGTGACCAATCCGGCCGACCTCGAAGCTGCACGCGAGCTCCTCGCGGTCAAGCGACGGGGCTGAACCCGACGTGGCGCCGTCCTCGAGGCCGTGAACGACGACAGGCTCGGGCGGCTGTGGGCATACGAGCAGATCCGTCAGCTCGTTGCCAGGTACGCCCACGCCGTCGACACCCGCGACCTCGACTCGTTGGTCGCGCTCTTCGTCGACGACGTCCACGCCGGTCGGGGCCAACGGGGGCGCGGTGCACTGCGGGCGCAGTTCGACGCGTCGCTCACCGAGGTGGGGGTGACCATCTTGTCGGTCGGCACCCATGTGATCGACCTGATCGACGACGACCACGCAACCGGCGCGGTGTACTGCCGGGGCGAGATCCAGGTGGATGATCGCTGGATCGTCCAAGCCATCCGGTACGACGACACCTACGAGCGCCGCGACGGCGACTGGCTCTTCGTGCGTCGCCACCACCAGCTGTTCTACGGCGCCGAGGCGGCTGTGAACCCGCTGGGCCTGCCGGCGGCGAACTGGCCCGAGAACCACGAGGGGCTGGGCTCGCTGCCCTACAGCGACGACAGCTGGAGAACATTCCGGAATCGGGACCAAGATCGGCCGTCCACGGGTTGACAGTCCCCGAGGCGAGCCGAACGGCGCGCCCACCTAGCCTTAGGAATACGATCGGCACCGGGAGGTAGCCATGGGACTGTTCGGACGCAACAAGACGACGATGCCCGACGCGGCAGATGCGCTCGGAGGCCGCGAGTCGGCGATGGGGGTTCCCGCCGCACACTTCGTCACCGGCAACACGCTCACCCCACCCTTCCCCGACGGCTTCGAGCAGGCCCTGTTCGGCATGGGCTGTTTCTGGGGCGCCGAGCGCAAGTTCTGGGAGGCCGAGGGCGTGTTCACGACCGCGGTCGGCTACGCAGCCGGGTACACGCCGAATCCGACGTACGAAGAGGTGTGCAGCGGCGCCACCGGGCACAACGAGGTCGTCCTCGTGGTGTTCGACCCGACTGTGATCAGCTACGAGCAGGTGCTCGTGCTGTTCTGGGAGAACCACGACCCGACCCAGGGCATGCGCCAGGGCAACGATGCCGGCACGCAGTACCGATCGGGGATCTACACCTTCGACGACGCGCAGCGGGC
>Ga0224508_10003015_pt1 | contig 14049 bp, 16 predicted proteins | sample SF_Jan12_sed_USG_4_FD_170157 | JGI IMG/M metagenome (GOLD analysis project Ga0224508, IMG submission 170157) | Sediment microbial communities from San Francisco Bay, California, United States - SF_Jan12_sed_USGS_21 | ecosystem: Environmental > Aquatic > Marine > Sediment | place: USA... | reverse complement strand
TGCTGGCCTCATCGCGCTGAACCTGGTCGCCACCCCATTCATCGGTCGGAGGCGGCTGCGGTGGGGCACGGTGGGAACCGAGGCAGGTGATTCGCTTCCGGGCGATGAGTTCGTGCCCCAGCCCAAGTGGTCGTACACCCTGGGAATTGCCGTCGACGCATCGCCGGAGGCTGTGTGGCCCTGGATCGTCCAAATCGGACAGGGTCGGGGCGGTTTCTACACCTATCAGACGCTTGAGAACATGGTCGGTTGCAGGATCGCCAACACAACAGAGATCCTCCCCGATTGCCAGTATCCGGCGGTTGGCGAGGACATCTACCTGCATCCGACCTCACCGCCGATGCGAATCGAGGTTGTGGATGCTCCGAACGCTCTCGTGCTCCTCGGGTCACCCGCAGAGATCGGTGCCGAGGACGGCTGGGGAGTGTCAACCTGGCAGTTCTCCGTCAACCCCGGTCCCGATGGCGGCACCCGGCTACTGACCAGGGGACGCTATGACTACACCCCGAATTGGAAGAGCCGTCTCGCGTTTGGACGCTTCCCGATTGAGGTGATCACTTTCGTCATGAGTCGCAAGATGATGCTCGAGATCAAGAGGCTGGCAGAGCGCGACGCCCAGGCGGAATCCTGAGGCATTGCCCTCAACTCGCCCTCTGGTTGGCCTAGTTGAGGGCCTCGCCAGTGATTGGTCGTCCGAGGTCGTCATTCCGGCCTCAACGGGAACCACCCCTCGCCGTGACGACACCCTGTCGTTTCTGTCGATTGGGCAAGAGCGACACGGTCGGGCCGCTCCCCTCCCCCGGCGGCTCAGCCTGAGGCGCGGATAGAGCGTCCTCTCCCGTGTTGTCGGATCTCACCTGGGTTGGCCAAGCCTCGCGCCAATCTCACAAGCAGTCACAGGCAAAAGGGGCACATCGCCTCTGTTGCCCCCACTGGGCCCGGTAGAGCATCCGGCCTAGGAGCGAGGGAGGCAAGCATGCGTGTCCGGGCTGCGGTGTTCCATGTCGGGGTAAGCACAGGATTCCGAGGCCGGCTACCACTCGCGGTGGCAGCCTCGGTGTTGCTGATCGGCCTACTGCTGGTCGGAGTTGCTGCTCCAGTCAGCGCGGTGCCGTCGGGAGAGAATGGCAAATTCGCCTTTCACTCGAATCGCAGCGGTGACTTTGACATCTGGGTCATGGACAGCGACGGGAGCAATGTGACCAACCTCTCGCAGCGACCCGACTGGTCTGATGTCGAGCCGAACTGGTCACCAGACGGATCGAAGATCGCCTGGAGCGGTGAAGACATCGCTCTTGGCTTCGGAAACATCGACATCTTCGTCATGAACGCAGACGGCAGCGGGCAAGTCAACTTGACCAAGAACGCGGTTGGCCCCGATGCCCAACCCTCCTGGGACAAGGTTCCCGACTGGTCGCCAGACGGGACGAAGATCGTCTTCCACTCAGATCGAACCGGTGCCTCCGACATCTGGGTGATGAACGCCGACGGGAGCAACGCGACCAACCTGACCAACCTGTCCTCCTTCGATAGACAGGCCGTGTGGTCGCCGGATGGCAGCAGGATCGCCTTCTGCTCTGACCGGTCGGGTAGCGACGAGATATGGCTCATAGGCGCCGATGGCTCCAACCCGACCGTCCTCACGGGTGGACTGTCCGCCAATTGCTCTCCGAGTTGGTCTCCGGACGGTTCCGCCATCGCGTTCTCCTCCGACCGCTCGGGCAATCTCGACGTCTGGGTGATGAAAGCTGACGGCACCGAGGAGACTCAGGTCACTACCACCTCAGCAAGTGACAAATTCCCGCGGTGGTCACCAGACGGAAAGAAGATCATCTACGGGTCATTCCAGACCGGGGATTGGGAATTCTGGGCGATGAATGTCGACGGCAGCGACCAGGTGAACCTCACCAGCCACCCCGCCGAAGACGGATTCGGGACTTGGCAGCCGGTGCCGGCAGGGTCGGTGGGCCTGGTGGATCCCACCCAAGGCCAATGGAATCTGCGAGACTTGTCCGGCGACGCCACGAGTTTCTTCTATGGCAACCCCGGCGACTTCCCACTGATGGGCGACTGGGACTGCAACGGCACGGACACCCCAGGCATGTATCGGCAGTCGGACGGTTTCGTCTATGTCCGCAATTCCAACAGCCAAGGCGTTGCCGATCGCAAGTTCTTCTTGGGCAACCCCGGTGACGTTCCACTAGCCGGAGACTTCAACAAAGACGGCTGTGACACGGTGTCGATCTATCGACCAGTCGAACAGCGGTTCTACATCGCCAACCAGCTGGCAGACAACGACGCGGGGATCATCGCAGACTTCTCGTTCTTGTTCGGTAACCCCGGGGACAATCCGGTGACCGGTGACTGGGACGCAGACGGCATCACCGAGATCGGCCTCCATCGAGAGAGCACCGGGTTCTTCTATTGGCGTAACACCCTGGACACCGGAAACGCTTCTGGTGAGATCTTCTTCGGGGATCCCGGCGATCGCTTCGTGACGGGAGACTGGGGCATCATCGATGGGGTCGACACCCCGGCCATCTTTCGCCCAACCGGTGCCGCCTTCTTCTTCCGATACACACTGACTCAGGGCAATGCCGATAGCCGGTTCAGCTATGGCGCGAGTTCGTGGCTGCCTGTGGCGGGGGCGTTCGGTCTGGGTTAGCCAATCGCCTCGGGAGAGGCCACGCACCGGTGTGCCAGGGTTCACCGCTGCTCCCAGAGCTCTGCGCGCGAGCTCAGATGGTGTCTACTTGATGTCGTTGCACAGCAGGAGCCTGCAGGAAAGGCCCTACTCCGGTTGATATTCCTGGATTGGTCTCCCCAACCGAAGGCGTAGCTCCGCATGACCCGTGGCTTCGTGCGTTCGTCGGCCCACGAACTCGAAGCCGTAAGCGTCATAGAAGCGACGACCTACGGAGTTGGCTTCGAACACGCCAAGCTCCAGGAACGGGCGGGACCCCCGAGCTCCGTCCATCAGAATTCTTCCGATGCCGCGTCCCTGAAAGTCTGGGTCGACGAAGATGGCACCCACTTCGTTGCCGATCAGTGACAGGAAGCCGACAACGCGCCCGTCAGTCTCGTAGACCGTCGTTTCGGCGATGGGGAGCCAACGCTCGATGATCTCTCGACGCTCTGACTCGAAGAACTCTTCTGTGAGAAACGAATGGGCTATCAGCGAGGCCCGATACCAGACATCGAGCAACTCCACGAGGTCTTTGTCGCTGTAGGGGCGAGTCGTCACTGTCGTCGACGCTACCCGCGTCACGTGAGAAACTGTGCCACATGGGCGAGACATTGCTTCCCGAGCGGCTTCCCGAGGGCGCGCGCAGCGTCGTCCTGGTGGAAGGCGAAAGCGACCGTGCGGCCGTAGAGACGGCCGCGGTGAGGATGGGCCGTGACCTTGGCGGCGACGGCATCAGCGTTGTGGCGATGGGAGGTGCCACCAATATCGGGCACTACCTGGCTCGATTCGGACCGGATGGCCAGAATCTACGGTTGGCCGGCCTCTGCGACGTCAATGAGGAGTCGTACTTTCGGCGGGAGATCGAACACCTCGGACTCGGGAGAGGCCTCTCCCGCTCCGACATGGAGGCTCTGGGCTTCTACGTATGCGTTGAGGATCTGGAGGACGAGTTGATCAGAGCGCTCGGAACCGGCGCGGTCGAAGCATTCATCGAGGGGCAGGGAGAACTTCAATCGCTGCGCACCCTGCAGAACCAACCTGCCCACCGCGGGGGCGCCACCGAGCAGCATCTGCGAAGGTTCATGGGCTCGCGCTCGGGCCGCAAGCTGCGCTACGCCGCGGGGCTGGTCAGCCAACTTGATTCTGAGACACTCCCCCGCCCCTTGGTCGGCCTACTCACCAACCTCTGAGGCCGATTCCGAACATCGGATCGACGCTCAGGCAAGATCCATCTGCAGGAACTCGGTCACACGGAGGAAGTTGGGCGGGGCCTTTGTCCCCTTGGCCACCATCGGCCAGGCAACTTCTTTCGACACCACTCGTGGGCGGACGAGGTCGATCTCGTCGCCCCCCAGGGTGAGCCGGGCCGTCCCCGCGGCCAAGATGTTCTGGGTCCAGTCCGAGTCCGACCCGTACATCAGGATGAAGATGTAGCCGCCATCGATGGGATGGGCATCGAGGGGCGTCCGATAGGTCTTGCCAGACGACCGGCCGACGTGTGTCACAACAGGCCTGACGCCTTTCCGCAGCTCGAGTCTGTTGAACACTCGCTTGTTGACCTGGGCCATGAACTTGGGTACGGGCATGAGTGGTGCAGGCTATGGCGGCGTGACCACTCCACCAGAGCGCAGCTTCGTCGCGGCTCAGCGGTTCGCTGTTTCCTTGTCCTTGTCCCGCTCGTACAGCTCATGAGCCTTGTGCTCACCGAAGAAGACGGAGATGCCGTGACCTGCGAGCCCGAAGCCCCAGGCGAGGATGACCCAGTAGGCCCAGTCGAGGCCTAGGAACTCCTGGCCACCGTCGACTCGCCGATCGACGACTATCAAGATCGCGTTCACAAAGACATAGGTCATGAGGTGGTAGTAGAAGCCGCTCAGGTCCTTGACGCGCCGCCTTGCTCGTTCCAGGGCCGGATCATCTTGGGTCACTTGATTCTCCTTCGGTCTGTCAGATCCCACCTTGCCTGGAACGCGCCACCAGAACCAAGGGCCAAAGGTCCCGGGTCAGATCGTTATGACGACCTTTCCCTGAGCATGCCTCGTCCCGACGTGACCGACGGCCTGAGGGGTCTCGCCGAGCTCATAGGCAGTGTCGATGACCGGAGTGACTTCGCCGGCATCGATCAGTTCTGTGAGAGCGAGCAGGTCCTCCCTCTTGGGCATCGAGAGGAAAGGACGCAGCTTGTGGCTAACGAACGGGGACACGATGCGCGCCTTGATGATGCGCCCGATGCTCCCGAACCAACGGCCGCCTTCGCCGCTGTTCGGGATCAGAGTGCCATTGGGAGTCAGGGCTCGCCTATTGGCAGCCAACGAGTGATTGTCCGCTATGTCAAGAATGAGGTCGTAGCGCAGTCCGCTCTCCGTGTAGTCCTCGACGGTGTAGTCGATGACGTGGTCCGCCCCGATCGATCCGACCATGTCGACGTTCGGCGTGCTGCACACGCCGGTGACCTCGGCACCAAAGGCCTTGGCTATCTGCACCGTCATCGTCCCGATGCCGCCAGATGCCCCGTTTATGAGCACCTTGTGACCTGTCTGCACCTTGCCAATATCTCGTACTGCCTGCAGCGCCACTAGGCCGGCCATGGGAACCGCAGCGGCTTGCTCGAAGGAGATGCTGGTCGGCTTGGGCACGAAATTGCCGGCCTTGCCTGCGACGTATTCCGCGAAGGCTCCGGTGCCCCACCCGAGCACATCATCGCCTGCCTGCAACTGGTCGACCCTCTCCCCCACCGCTTCAACCGTCCCCGCGACATCGGTGCCGCGGACGCCGCTGCGGGGCCTCCGCAGCCCGTACAGCGGCCGCACGACGTAGGGCTGGCCCATCGTGTTGGACCAATCTGCCCAGTTGGCAGCGGCCGCTCGGACTCGTATCAGCACTTCGTCGTCCTTGATGCTCGGCTTGGAGATATCTCGCAGCTCCAGGACTTCCTGGGGCGGCCCGAACTCGTCATGAACGACTGCTCTCATCTTGTCCTCCTCACACCGTTACGACGGCATTCCTTTTGGCGTGTCCCTGCTCGACGTAGCGAAGGGCGTCGAGCGCCGCGTCGAGTGGAAACACCCTGTCGATCACTTTCTGTGGGCTTGGGCCTCCATCGCTGTGAGACGGGTGTAGTAATCGGAGATCTCGTCGAGGTGGGCCCAGGCGATCTTTCCCGTCACCTCGTAGTCGTCGTCTGTGACATTGGTGCGTTCGTCCACCAGCCCGTGCTCCAGTTCGACCGAGAGGCCGAGGCGGAACTCCTCGATCTCGAACGCCTCCTCGGCGAAGTTGATCCCTATCCGCTGCGCGATCTCCCGCGCTTCCGACGTCGTGAAGGACTTCTGGACCGCCATTGGCACCTCTCTTTCGGCGAATGCCATCACACCACTTGTCTCTCCGAATTGGAAGAGCATTTCGTCCCAGTTCCCCAGCCGCTCCGATCAGGAACAACTTGGAAGATGGCTCCGCAACCTTCCGAAATCGCATCCCGGCGGATATAGGGGACAACCCCCAGCCATCGGTATCATCCTGCTCACGGTCGGCCTTGTGCCGACCGTGTTCCGCGACCGGAGAGTCATGCAAACGCGCCAAATGCCCAAGGTGCCGAAGTCGCCGCCCCTCATGTATGCCGGCGATGTGCCGCCGAGCGATCCGCCGGTGGAACCTCCCCGAGCCAAGCGCCGCTGGGCTCGTCGGCTGGTGGTCATCGTTGGGACTGTCGCCGTGCTGGGTGCAGGGTGGGTCGCCCTGTCTGCGTGGCTCATGAGCAGCAGCATCGAGCGGATACCGAGTTCTGAGCTCCTGAGTCTGGACGCAACATCGTCGGGACCCGTCAACTACCTCCTCGTCGGCAGCGACAGCAGGGAGGACCTTCCCGAGGAGCTCGGAGGCTTCTTCGGCGACTTCGCCGGGAAACGGACGGACGTGATCATGATCGCTCACGTCGCCGACGGCAGGCTGCAGCTCCTCAGCCTGCCCCGCGACCTCAAGGTCGATATCCCAGGACACGGGGTCAACAGAGTCAATGCCTCGTTCGCTCTCGGCGGCCCCGACCTTCTGGTACACACCGTCAAGGAGTATCTCGACATGCCCATCCACCACTACATCGAGGTGGGCTTCGGCGACTTCTCCAACGTTGTCGATCAACTTGGAGGCGTGGACATCGACTTTCCCTACTCCGCAAGGGACAATAAATCGGGCCTCTCCGTCGAAGCTGGGACCACCCACCTCGATGGGCCTGGCGCAGTCGCGTTCGTGCGCTCGCGCAGCTATGAAGAGCTGCGGGGTGGCTCCTGGGTCGGAGCGAACCAGAGCGACATCGGTCGGATCGCCAGGCAGCAACTCGTGCTGAGCAGGCTCATGGACGCAGCCAAATCGCCAAAGAGCCTTGTGACGGCTCCCTGGCTTGGCTCGGGGCTCGGCAACAGCCTCACGGCCGACGAGGGCTTGTCGATGTTCGATCTCGCCAAACTCGGCTGGGCGGTTGTCCGGTCTGGAGGAATCGACACCGCCACTCTTCCTGTGGCGACATCCAACGAAGGCGGAGTCTCCTACGTCGTTCCCGTTGAGCCCCAGGCAGCGAGTCTGTTGGCCCTCTTCGTCAACGGTGGCGACATGAATCCCGAGCCGGCACAGGGCTAGTTCCTCACCGCAGGACGCCCGAACAACCCTTCCTTCAATTCATCCGATTCGGAAGCTTGATGCTCCGGCGAGCATGGTTGAAGCCACGCTGCCGAGAGAGACGGCCATGCGTTTCAGGATTCGCAACGTGACCTCCTATGAGGTGTGTTGTCGTATCCGGCGTCTGATCTGCCGGTACGGATATCCGCTTCGCTGGGTTGGTCGTCAGGCTGCTCGGGCACTCCTGGGAATCCGGCATTCTCCGGATCGCCACCTTGAGGTTGTTCCACGCGGAACGTGCGTCGTCGGTTCGGTTGGTTCCGAGGACACTCACACCGCCAAGGTGGTCGACTGGTGTCTCTGGATTGTCTCAGCAGCGACGCTCGACGGCCGCGACCCGGGGAGCATTTCGCTCCGAAGCTCGGGAAGCGCTTGCAGGCGGTCTAGTCGAGTAATCGCCAGAAGCAGTAGACGCCCTCGAGCACCCCGAAGGCGGGCCACATGGCCCACACCAATACCCAGTAGTAGAGGGTGTTCTGTCGAAACCGCATGTCTCGATCCCAGATGAAGTTCGTTATCGCGGTGTACCCGAAGGGCACGGACGCCATCAGCGCCAACAAGAAGCCCCATCGGTGGCCCCCAAGCATGCCGATGCTCCCTAGGACCTGGAGCGGAGCCCAGAAGAACGGATCGGCCCAGGCGTACCCCTGGTTGTACGCGAAGTAGGCGGTGGGATCGGTGGTGGCAGGACTGCCGCCGTATACGTTCTTGATGGTCCATTCGCTGCGAGGATTGACGACGGCTGCCAGCTGCACTCCGCTGATGATCACGATGAGCAGAAGCCCAAGGACGGCAACGATCCAGGTGAGGGCAGTTACTTCCATGCTCTACTTCCTTCCGGCACGGTGGCAGTCACGATGACAGTTCAATGGCGGCGATGGCAATGGTGACGGCGCCTACGGCCCCCAACATCGGGAGGAAGAAGTAGGCGGCTCGCACACTCGCCGGCGTCCCAACGCGAAGACCGCGACGCCGCATTTCGAGACGGGCCAGCACTCCCCTGCCGGCGAAGTACAGGTAGATGCCTCCCCCGACCAACCCGAAGTAGGGCCATGCCGCGGCGTCAGCGATGAGCAAGCCGCCTGCGGCGAGGAGTGTCCACAGGGTGAAGGTGTCCCATAGCGCCTCGGCGCGGATGTCGGCCCAGAAGGTCGGCTCCACCGCTTCCTCAGTTTCGGTCAGGGTCAACCTGGCCGCGGTCTCGGGCTTCCAGAACGAAATCGCCTGTCCTCCCCACGCCAGCAGCGAGAAGACGACGATCACGATTCCCCACACGATGTTCATCCGAACCATCCCAGCCTTCCGGAGAATTCATGGTTCCCAGAGCATCACAGCGGCGCTAGAGCCAGAGGTCCCTGACCGCCGATGTCCCACGGTCCTAATCTCCACACATGGAGGTTGCGGAGTCAACTATCCAGTGGTTGCTCGATGGAGACGCCTCGATTCGCTGGCAAACGATGCGAGATCTCCTCGACGCACCACCCCGCGAGGTTGCCGCCGAACGTGCGCTCGTGGCAACGACCGGCTGGGGCAAGGACCTCCTGAGTCGTCAGGATGCGGCCGGGACCTGGGCAGACGGTCTCTACAGCCCGAAATGGATCTCCACCACCTACACGCTCGCCCTGCTCCGACGCTGCGGCCTGGCCCCTGGCACCCCACAAGCCGTCCGCGGTGTCGAGTTGTTGTGGGAGGGTGCACAGTTCTTCGACGGCGGCCTCACCCCTGCTCACTCGATCGACTCTGCCGAAGCTTGCGCGACTTCGATGTACATCAGTCTCGCCCGCTACTTCGGCTACGAGAGCGACCGCGTCGACACCGCATTGGATTGGCTGCTGGCCAACCAGCTGGATGATGGCGGCTGGAACTGCCGCCAGATCCGCTTCGGCGACAGCCACGGTTCGTTTCACACTTCGATAGCGGCCCTTGAGGGGTTGGAGGAAGTCATCAAGACGCATCCCGAGAGAGCGGACATCGCCGAAGCGATGGCGCGGGGTCGAGAGTTCTTCCTCGCCCATCGTCTCTACAAGTCCCATCGCGACGGGCGCGTGGTTCATCCGGACTTCACCAAGCTGTCGTTTCCGCCCCGGTGGCACTACGACCTGCTCCGGGGCCTCAACCATTTCCAAGCGGTCGGTGTCTCGTGGGACGATCGCCTTCAGGACGCGATCGACGTGCTCAAGGGCCGTCGGCGCAAAGACGGCACCTGGCCGGTGCAGCACAAGCACGGCGGCAAGGTCTGGTTCGACATGGAGAAGACCGGCGGACCCAGTCGCTGGAACACACTGCGGGCCCTGAGAGTTCTTCGCTGGGCGGCTCGCGTTGCCCCTCAGCCGGCGATCGCCTCTCCCTCCAGCGGGTAGCCGGCCTCCTGTCAATCGCTGAGGCAATCCGAGTAGCGCCCGCACGCAGCATCCTCCTGTCATCGGTCTGCCTCCGAAGATTGCTACCAATGGCCCTATTCGGCTGCGGTCGGGTGTGCTGCTATCGGCAAAAGGGAGGGTTCCTATGACGACCATCGTCGAGCCGAGACTCATTGACCGCCGAGGAAAGACCATCTCGACCTTCGTTGCCTTCGACGTGGCCACAGAGATACGAGCCATGAGGGAGGGGGAGGTGCTGGAGGTCCTCACCGACGATACGGAGCTCCTAGAACGAGACATAGCCGCCTGGTGCGACACCACCGGCAATCGAATGCTGAGCTCGGAGGCCACCAGCGAGGGACGCCGCTTTCGCATCGAGAAGGGCCATGGCGTTGACATCGACAAGAGCCTGGCCATGATCATCTCGGTCGATGGCCTGGAGGAGCTGCTATCGCCCCTTGGCTTTGCGCTCGGCGCGGCGCTGGAGGGTGTCGACGTGCACCTGTACTTTCAGGGCCCAGCGGTTCACGTCCTGGCCAAGGGGTTCCGGCCCAAGCTCGGTGGTTGGGGGCGGCCCTTCAGCCGCTTCGCGGCTGCCAGCATGACCAAAACAGGACACATTCCCGCTCAGGACAAACTGCGCCAAATCCGGAGTCTCGGAGGGAAGTTCTACGTATGTGGAGGTTCGATGGATCACTTCAAGGTCGATCGCGAGGATCTGATCTTCGACGACCTCCCGGTGATCGCCTACCTCACGTTCACGCCGATCATGGCTGAGGCCGACGTTCAGCTCTATCTCTAGCGCTGCTTCCCTGACGATGCCCAGGGCCCCTGGGGGTAACCCATTCGCATTCGACGCGATGCCAAGATGCTGCTGGAATGCGCCTCATGGCTAAAGCAACCGGCATCGGCGGATCGTTCTTCAAGGCCCGAGACCCCGAGGCACTCCAGGCCTGGTATGTCGAGCACCTTGGACTCCCCCAGGAAGAGGACGGAGCGGTTGTGTTCCACTGGGCAGGCGAAGCCAACGGGGCGACGGTCTGGGCGCCGTTTCCCGAAGAGACGGACTACTTCGGGGACAACCGCTCGATGGTCAACTTCCGCGTCGACGATCTCGACGGCCTGCGAGACCACCTTCGAGCGATCGGAGCCGAGGTTGACGACCTGACGCAAGAGCACCCGTTCGGCAGATTCGGATGGGCCTACGACCCCGAGGGCAATCGCTTCGAGATGTGGGAGCCGTCCTAGCCCTCGTTGAGCCGACAGTGCGACGGGCCAGCGGCTGAGGTAGCTTGGTCCACCATGACCTATCGCATTGCGGCAGTAGTTGCCGTCCTCGCCCTGGCTGGAGCCTCCTGCGGGGACAGCGATTCCGAAGGACTCGAGACAACCAATATCACCGCTGGAGCATTGCCGCTTGTCGACTTCGCTCCGCTCTTCTATGCCGCTGATCAGGGCTACTTCGCGGATGAGGGACTCGACGTGACCGTCGAGGTGGTTCAGGGAGGACCGGTTGCTGCCCAACTGCTGCTGGCAGGCGACATCCAGGTGAGTTTCAACAACTGGCTCAGCGTTTCCGCCGCCATAGCCAACGGAGCGCCGCTTGTTGTGGTCGCCAACGGCACCTACCTCGGCGATGGTCAGGGAGGCGTGTTCGTCAACCCCGATTCAGTGGTCCAGACTCTCGCCGACCTGGATGGCAAGACCGTTGCGACTAACACCATCGGCAACGTCGGAGACATCACTGTCGAAGCTCTCGTCGCCGATGAGGGTCTCGACATCAGAATCCAGTACGTCGAGGTTTCGTTCCCCGAGATCATCCCAGCCATTCAGAGTGGAGCAGTCGACGCGGGCTTCCTCACGGAACCGTTTACGACTTTCGGCAGGCTCAGTGGTTTGCGCTCTGTAGCCGATCCCTACACAGGGTCGGCGGAGAACCTCCCGATCGCCGGATACGTCTCGACGAAGGACTTCGCGGAGTCGAACCCCAACAGCATCGCCGCCTTTCGCAGGGCAATCGAGAGGGCTACGAAGGAACTGGCAGCAGACGAAGCCTTAGTCCGTAGCTTCATTCCCCAGTACTCGTCGGTGACCGCAGAGGCAGCAGAGGTGTTGGTGCTTCCCGAGTACCAGGACACCTTGCGCAATGCCGATCTCCAGCGCGCCGCCGATCTCATGTTCCAGCTTGGCTATCTCGACAGTGAGCTCGACATGAGCCAGTACGTCATCGACGGCTAGTGAGGCGCGCCAGCACAGCCCTCGCTGGCGTTGCCGGGATCGCCGTCTTCGGTCTCCTGGCGGAGCTATGGGTGAGAGCAAGCGACAGCGGATCGTTCCCGCCTCCCAGCTCTGTCCTCAGAAGGACAATCGAACTCGTGGCCGAGGCCGACTTCCTACGCCAGGCAGGTTCGACGTTGGTTACCTGGGCGGTTGGCCTGCTACTGGCACTCCTCATCGGGGGCGGTCTCGGTCTGATCATGGGGTACTTCCCGGCGGTGCGCCACGCCATCCAGGGGCCCCTCGAGTTCATCAGACCGATGCCCGCCATCGCCATTGCTCCGCTGCTTCTCGTCTTCTACGGACGGGGCATCCCCATGCGGTCGCTCACGGTGGCTTTCGCCGCCATGTGGCCGATCCTCTACAACGCCATGTCCGGCATGCGTTCTCTCGACCCGGTTGCCACCGAGACGGGTCGCGCCTTCGGCCTCAACAAGTCCCAGGTGGTGCGGCGGGTGTCGCTCCCCTCGGTGGCGCCCTTCATCTTCACGGGACTGAGAGTCGCCTCCGGTATCGCACTGATCGTGGCGGTCGGAGTCGAGTTCCTCTTCCCAGACGGAACGGGACTCGGCGGTTTCGTACTGCGGGAGAGCGCGGGCGCTGGAGACCTGCCAACGGTCTACGGGACACTGGTGGTCGCAGGATTGCTCGGCATGGCGACTGACTTCGGCTTGGCCCTGAGCGAGCGGCGGCTGTTTCCGTGGATGTAGCGATCCGCACCCGCGCCCTGCAGTGGATCTCCGCCATCGTGGTTCTTCTCATCGCCGGCGAAATGTGGACTCGCTTCGCCTCTGATTCCATCTTCTTCCCTCAACCATCAGAGGTAATCGAAGCCTCCTGGGATCGCTACATCGTCGGGTCCGGAATCAGCGAGGATGTGCTGCCGAGCCTGTGGCGCTTCACCCGCGGTTGGTGGCTCGCCGTTGCCTTCGGCATCGCGGTTGGTCTACTGCTGGGCCTGGTTCCGATGGCCAAGGCCTTTGTCAACCCGCTGATCCAGTTCGGCCGGGCGATTCCGCCGCCCTTGGTTCTCGGGGCTTTCCTGATCTTGTTCGGGACCGATGACGCACCGAAGGTGTTCCTCATCGCTTTCGGATCGGTATGGCCCGTCCTCTTCAACACCATGGCCGCGGCCGCTTCGGTTCACCCGGCGGCAGTCGACACTGCTCGCGCATTTGGCAAGTCGCGTTCGACCATCATCACCAAGGTGACCCTCCCGTCGATCGCTCCCCAGATCGTTGCTGGTATGAAGGTCAGCCTCTCCATCGGGCTGATCCTCATGGTGCTGACCGAGTTCGTTGGCGCTCGCGACGGTCTCGGCTTTGCTCTCATTCGGGCCCAGAGGAGTTTTGCCCTAGTCGACATGTGGGCGTCTTTGCTGGTGCTTGCCATCCTGGGGCTCATGATGAACGTCGTTCTGATACTCGTCGAGCGGCGCGCCCTTGCCTGGCACAGAGGCCAGAAGGGACAGCTCGGTGTCTGACTCCCTTCTCAGCTTCAGAGGCGTTGGCCATCGATATGGGTCAGACGGCGCGGCCCTTGCCGATGTCGACTTCGACGTCGCAGCCCACGAACTCGCCGTAATCGTCGGTCCCTCCGGTTCCGGCAAGAGCACCTTGCTGCGGGCGGCCGCGGGTCTGCTTCTTCCGACGAGCGGCGAGGTCCGCTTGGACGGAGCAGAGCTCACAGGAGTAGCCCCCAACCTGGGCATGGTGTTCCAGGACTACGGACGGTCACTGTTCCCGTGGCTGCGGGTTCTCGGGAACGTCGAGTTCGGGTTGCCCAAGTCGATACCAAGTCACGAGCGCCGCGATCGCTCGATGCGAGCACTGGCCTCGGTCGGTCTCGATACCAACGCCGATCGCTATCCGTGGGAGCTCTCGGGCGGTATGCAGCAGCGTGTCGCCATAGCGCGGGCACTCGTCTCTGGCCCAGAGCTGCTCTTGATGGACGAACCGTTCGGATCCGTTGACGCCCAAACACGAGCCGATCTCGAGGATCTGGTCAGCAGGCTCCACGGCGAGCTCGGTTTCACCTCGCTGATAGTCACTCACGACA
>Ga0224508_10003014_pt1 | contig 14050 bp, 12 predicted proteins | sample SF_Jan12_sed_USG_4_FD_170157 | JGI IMG/M metagenome (GOLD analysis project Ga0224508, IMG submission 170157) | Sediment microbial communities from San Francisco Bay, California, United States - SF_Jan12_sed_USGS_21 | ecosystem: Environmental > Aquatic > Marine > Sediment | place: USA... | reverse complement strand
CCAGCGTGCTCTCCTCAAGGGCGGGCGAACCCGACCGAGCACATCCGCCTCATGCGCAAGAACATCACGTCAAGTGTGTGCCGCACTGATGGGGGTTAACGCGATTCGGCGGTTTCGTCGGAATCTTCGCCCGCTTCGGTGTCGCCGGAGTCGGGCTCCTCTCCTCCCGGGCCGTTGTCCGTCGGTCCGGGCGCCATCGGTTCCCCCTCGTCGCGCAGCGCACCCCGCTCTCGCATCTTGGAGACAACCTTGTCGGCGACGGCGGCTCGCTTCTCCTCGGGCACCCGCTCCGGCAGGTGCGAGTCAAGCTTCTCGCGTACCTCGGACTCGCTGAGGCCCGGCCACTCGGCCTTTTTCGTCGAAACCAGTTTGGCCGCGACCGCGGCGCCGCCAACGATCAGGGCAAGCTTCATAAGCTTCTTCACGACCCTTCCTTTCGCTTCGTGCGTACAAAGTGTATGACGCGTCAACACCGCCCGGACCGACAAAGCTGAGCTCACCGCGGACTCTCGCACCAACACATACGTAAGGCCAGGCCCAGCCAGACGACACACACCAGCTTGCGTCCCAGATCACCAAATATGCGTCATAACGCCCGCGCACCCATGGTGCGCTGTATCGGCACATCGGCGCTCGGTTACGCGGACCGTCAACTAGACGCCGTTGTCTTAGTTACAACGAAGTGGGCCTTATGGGACGGCTTTCAAACCTCGAAGTGCCTGGTCAGAGAGCTGAGTAGGTACCCGAGGGATCCGAGCGAACCACGACGTCGACGAATTGGCGGCGCAGCCGGGCGTGATTGCTTGCCGCGGCCTGGTCTCCTTTCACGCGGCCTCTGTTCCATCCAACGGAACCAACTGGCGCTAGGCGTGGTGAACGACACCGTTGAGGTTGCCCTCCGGGTCGGCGAAGAGGGCGAACGTCACCTTCCCCGGCGCCTCCGTGACGGGCACAACGACCGAGGCGCCCAAGCTGACGGCTTGTCCAGCGCCGCCTGAGGGTCGTCGACCTCGGCGTACACACTGACCCTCGGCTGCTGCCCGTCGCCGCCCCTGATCCTGCCGTTGATACCGACACCTCCCGACTGTGGGTCGAACACACCGTCGTTCGCCAGGTTGTCTGAGTTGACGTTCCAGCCGAACGGCTCCGAGTAGAAGTTGGCCAGCTTGTCCCTGTACCCACCTGCGATCTCGAAGTGAACTAGCGGTGCGCCCATTCCTTCTCCTCCACTGATGCCTGGGCCCGCTCGTGAGTGCTTGGAACCGCGTGTGAAGAAACGTACGAGCGCGGTCAAGCTGGGCGAGACGAGACCATCGACTCTGCCCACGCCGAGCTGCCCTTCTCCGCGCCGATCTTCTATCGGTACCTACAGTCCGGCCAGCCCGTCGACGGTCGCTGGATCATGGACCACGTCGATCGCAACGTGGAGCTCCTTCTAGCCCGGTAGGCCGCGCGTCGCCCGTTCGGCGACAGCCTGACAGATGCGCGAGTGCGCCGACGGTGTGCCGACTGGGTCGACCTGGGTTCGACGCGAGTCGCGTCGGCGAAGGAGTTCTTCGGTCCTCTCCCCGTTCGCCTGCCACGCTTCCTTAGACTGCCGGCCGATGAAGGGAATCGAACTCCCGCCACTGACCGATGACTTCACTGCCGATCCGGTCGAGCTCTTCTTCGACCTGGCGTACGTCTTCGCCTATTCCCAGCTGGTGGCGCTGCTGATCAACGAGCCGACCTGGGCGGGAGTGGGAAAGGCGGCGCTGCTTTTCGCTCTGCTCTGGCTGCCCTGGCAGCAGCTGACCTGGGCGGCCAACGCCGTGTCGGGCAACGGTCGTCCAGTGCGGATCCTGTTCCTCATCGCCACAGTGGTCAGCATCCCGATGGCGGCTTCTACGTCGACAGCGTTTGCCGGTGGCGGACCGGTGTTTGCCATCGCTCTCACCGGGATCATGCTGATCGGGTTCCGGATGCAGACGCTGGGCATCACCGAGGAGTACGACTTCCGAGGTGCCGTGTACATGTGGATCGCTCCCAACGTGGTCGCGATCACAGTGCTCGTCACAGGCTCCTTCTACGACGGAACGGTCCGACTGGCCTTCTGGCTCGGGACCGTCGCCATCGTGCTGTGGGCGATGATCAGAGCCGCAGAAGGCGAATGGGGAGTGCGCGCCGGGCACTTTGCCGAGCGCCACGGGCTGATCATCATCGTCGCCCTCGGCGAGGTGATCGTGGCCATTGGTATTCCCGTCGTCGCCGCCCTGGAGAAGGACGGCAGCTTGCCCGTGGCAACGATCTTGGCGCTGCTGGCGTCCGGATCCTTTGCGGGGCTGCTGTGGTGGTCGTACTTCGACCGACCCGGTCCCGGCCTCGAGTTCGCCGCTTCCCGGCTAGACAGTCAAGCAGCGGGCCAGTACGCCCGCGACGTCTACACCTGGGCGCACGCCCCGATCGTCGCCGGGATCATCCTGGCTGCCGCCGCCCTCGAAGAGATCGCATTGCATCCCCGCGACGCCGTGCCGTTCGAGTTCCGAGCAATGATCGCCGGCGGCCTCTTCCTGTTCCTGATCGGGGTCTTCCTCGCAGTCTGGCGCGCCTTCCGGGCGCAGGCGCGGGAGCGTCTCGTCGGCGCCATCGTCATCGCCGGCATCGTGTTCATCGGCGCCTCGCTGGAGGGTCTGGTTCTATTGACGCTTGTAGTGGCGGTGATGTTCGTGGTGCTGATCATCGAGCACCGCCGTGTCGAGCGGCTCCGCCTGCACGCCGAGCTGGAGGGCTGAGGCAGGCCGTTCACTCCACAACGAGTGGGCCCGGCAGGACTCGAACCAGCTTGGGGAGCTGGGCTAGCGCAGATTGCCGGATACTGAGCGCCGGTGGGCACTCGATTTCGCTTGGCGTGGCAAGTGATCTGGGCGCTTTCCTGGGATGGCTCTGGTCCTCGGTTGCTGGTCTGGTTTCGTGGCGCGTGTGGTCGCCTCGATGCGGATCGCATGTAGCGCGATCGGGCCCTTGGCGCCTTTACTTGGTGAGGGAGTTGGTGTGAAAGCTGCCGACGAGCTGACCGAATCGTTCACTACCTTCGTCAAGGAGGTGGAGCCTCGGCTTCGTCACGCCCTCGTTGCGGTTTTCGGTCAGGAGCGGGGACGGGAAGCAACGGCAGAAGCATTGGCGTACGGATGGGAGCATTGGGATCGGGTGGGTGCCATGGAGAATGCCGCTGGTTACCTGTACCGAGTGGGGCGCAGCCGGGGCCGTTCCCGGCGGACGGCGCCGCTCTTTGTTCCGGTTCCGACGGGTGAGCTGCCAGATGTCGAGCCGGGTCTCCCTGCGGCCCTGACGGGCCTGTCGGAGAAGCAGCGGGTGGCGGTGGTGATGATCCATGCGTACGGCTGGCCTCGTGGTGAGACGGCGGCGATGCTCGATGTATCCGTGTCGACGTTGGACACGCATCTGCAACGCGGATTGGCGAAGTTGCGCAACGCCTTGGGAGTGGACACCCATGCTTGATGTCGGCACCCAGATCCGGGACTACCTCGATGCCACCGCACCTGCCGTGGAGGCCGAGGAGATCTTCACCGAGCGAATTGGGGCGCCACCAGTGCAGCCGCTCCATCCACGTAGGTCACGACAGCCGATCCCGGGCTGGGTATATGCCGTGGCGGCAGCGATCGTGGTCGTGGCGCTGGTGGGAGGCGCCGCGTTGCTTCTGCGACCGGATTCGACCGTGGAGCCCGCCGACCAGCCGACCGTCACCACGTCGGCGCCGGACGACACATTGGCCCCTGACGAACCAGCGGCCCTTGGATCTGCCTACGACGTGGTGGTGGATGCCTTCACCGCCATGTCCGACGCCGATTGGCAGCGGTTCCTCGGACATATCGACACCGATGGGCCCTTGGCGAGGAACACCGTCGCATCCTGGGTTCGGTTACCCGGCCAGTCTCAAGATTCGACCCTCGGTGGCGTAGATCATGATGGAGACGGTCGGATCAGCGCGGCCGAGGAGTTCCTAATCCAAGCCCAGTACCTGGCGCTGGCACCGATTGAAGTCCTCGGTTGCGAGGTAGACGGCGACGCCGAAGTGTGCCGGGTCCGGGACACATCCGTGTTGCATCGAGCCGCAGGCTTCGAGCCGATTCCGATCCGAGTCACGGTGCGCGACGGGCGCATCTTCGACATCGCAACCCGCGAGGAACCGCACATGGCCCTCGGCGGCTGCGCCGGTTGTACGTGGCGGTCCTGGCAATGGTCGGCCTACGAATACCACCTCTGGCTCGGTGTGATCCCCCCCGAGGCTGTGTGCCCTCCGGGCACCGACTTCCCAGATATGGGAGTGGCGGGGTGCGAGTCGGGGTCACTGCCGTCTGACTACCTCGCACAAACCGCAGCAGACCCTCTGGCGATCTGGTGGGCTTCCATGGAGTCGAGCGGTTTCAATGAGTTTCCTTGGATCAATCCGGATGCGTTCGCCGAGCACCGCCGACTGATTCCGCAGTGGTTGGCGTCGAGAGAATCCACTGCGGCGGGCGACGGAATCGGCCAGATCGAGGCACTGGTTGCGGCGAGCGAAACGAGAGATTCCGGCCAATACCTGGCACTGCTTGCGGAGGATGCACAGATGTTCGGAGCACCGCTCGATGCCGCCGCCGAAGAAGCACTGTTCGTTGCCAACATGGTGTGGTCCCTGGACGAATGCGCCCTCGACGCCAACGGAGTCGTGAACTGCGTCGGCACCAGACGCGACGACTTCCACGGCGCAGCAGGCCTCGCACTGCAGGGAACATTCAGCTTCACCTTGTCCAACGATGGACGCATCGCCGGCATCGAGCTGGATCCGACAATCCAGCAACGAAGCCTCAATCAGCACCTCGCGTTCGCTACCCGCTTCCGCGCCTGGCTGGAGGAGACACATCCAGACGTCGCCGACACGTTCGGGCCCGCTGTTGCCGGAGGCACACCGAATGGCGCCGACATGCCCGCCGCTCTCGAGCACGTCGAGGAGTACGGAGCACAGTTGACCGTCGAGCATCGCACAGTCGTGGAGGACTTGCTCGCCACGTACAACGAAGGCTCAATCAATGGATGGCAGGCGCTCTTCCCAGGACCCGAGGCAACCGAGCCGAGCCTCGAAGCCGAAGCGTCCCTCATGGCGGCCAATGGAAGATGGGTCCTCGACGGCGACTGCCTGCTGACAGGCAGCCTCGGCGAGACCCGACTCACCTGCCCATCCCTGCGCAGCGATAACTTCTTCGGAGCCGGCGGGCTCGACCATCGCATCGACTACGTCTTCACCTTTGCACCGTCCGGTAGCGTCGCCCGGTACTCGACCGTGGGTGAGCCCACGACGAACTCGGATTGGTTCGGGGATCACATGCAGTTCACAGATCAGTTCAAGGAGTGGCTGCATACTGCCCACGCTGACGTTGCCGTATCCGCTGGATTCCCACGCGAGGGTGAGCTTCCGGACTGGATTGATCCATCGCTGATGCCCTTGGCGCTGCAATACGTTGATGAGTTCCTTGCGCAGTCGCCCGAATGGCCGTGAGTGCCCGAACGCAGCCTGGGTGACCGTGCTGGCCCTTTCCCACAGCGTCGCAAAGAGGGGGCCGTCGCGGCGTTGCTCGCTTCTCCGGCTCGACTGAGCATCGCCGATCGCCACATCCCGGGCGAGAACGATCACTCCGTTGGGTGCGCCAGAACGGCACATCCGCGCTCGGTTACACGGGCCGTCAACGAGAGGCTGTTGTCATAGCTACAACAGAGTGTGCCTAGCAGGACAGAACGCGAACCACGTCGAACTCCGACAATCCGTCCCACATGCGGCTAAATGACCGCCGGCCATGACGAACACGCGTCCAGAGCGTCATGTGTGGCTCCGCCTGAATCAACGTGAGACGCTGCGCTGTTCGGAGGACATGTCTGTGTATCGGATGTCTTGGGCCGGCGAGAGCTGTTCAGTTGCGGCCTTGTCGCAGCTCACCGATGTCAAGCACCGAAGGCGCGCTCGACCTCTGGTCAGGCCGCGCATATTGCCGGATATCTCTCGGTCGTGGATGCGCATATCGCTCCGGCCGGTGAGCGATCTGGGCGGGTCGCCGAGTCCACCGTGGGTGCGCAAAGACGAGGTCACCGACTACACGAGTAGAAGGCAGGGCGGCGATCCGTTGAGCAGTTGGGCCGTACGACGGCGGCATGGCGTTCGGCAGGATCACGGTTGACCCGGAGCGGATGGGTGGCGTGCCGTGCATCCGTGACCTACGGGTCACGGTGAGCATGGTGCTCGGTCAACTGGCAGCAGGGAAAGCGCGGCCGGCATAAGGCTGCTTCTCGACGCCAATCTGTCGCCCCGCCCCGGGAGAACCACTTGCCGCTGACGGGCACGATGTCGTCCACGTGGCCGACGTGGGGCTGCTGCGAGCTACCGACGTGGCGATCCTTCGGTGGTGCGTTACGCAGCGTCGGGTGGTGGTGACCGCTGACAGCGATGTCCCGATGCTGGTCGCGTTGCTTGGGGCGTCGGGTCCTTCCATCGCGCTGCTGCGCGGAGCGACCGAAACCTCCCCCGAGGTCCACGCCACCCTCCTCGTCGATAGCCTGCCGTCGGTCGCGGAGGACCTGGCGAGGGGAGCGATCGTCACGGTCACGCCGACCCGGTTGCGGGTGAGGGATCTCCCCTGCCGACACCCTCGATCGTCACCCGGCAGTGGCGTTCGGGTCGGTCATCGTCGGCAGGGCACTCCTGGGCGGTATCGGAGCGCTACTCGCACTCCCGATCGCCTGGACGGCTGTCGACTACACGAAACACTGGCGGTCGAGCGCGACCCACACTCCCCGATCTCAGGCCGCATCCCCTCGCCTAGAGAGGCAGGCCAAAGATCAAGATCACGGCCATGGCCAGCCCGACGAGGACGAAGCCGCCTACCGCCCACCAGTTCCTGTTGCGGCGGGCGAGGATCCCGGCGAGCAACGCCTGGGTCAAGAAATAGGCGGCGAAGACGCGGGACGCCAGGTTCACCGCCACCGTGACGTCGGTGAATATCACGACCAGGATCGCCGGTATCAGGATTACGAGGAAGCTGATCCGGCGTGGGACTTTGGCGTTTACCAGCATGTCGCTTCGTGACGACGTGGCACCGATAATGGCCGACGTCTGACTTCCGATGGCGGCAAGTAACAGCAGAAACGGCATGGACCGGCCGATCTGCTCGGACACGACGAAGATGGCGGTCCCGTCAGGTGGTACACCCGGCGGCAAGAACAGCACCAGGATCGATGCTACGAGCGCCACGAACACGACGGTCGAGATTCCCTGCGCGATCCGCATCGTGGAGATGCGACGCTCGGCATTGAAACGCACCCCGATATAGCGAGCGGCCTCGAATCCCTGCACCATGGCGAACAGCCCGATGATCTTGCGGAACTCCTCCACGCCGGGCGTGGGCGACTCTCCCAGATCCCAGCGGCCGCCGAGCGCCTGCTGGATGTTGAAGATGATGAACGCCACCAGCACGCCGAACACCGCTGCCACGTTGAAGGCGGTGGTGCGATCACCCTGTCGGTTGAGACAGTCCATCCCGCCCAGGAAGCCGACGACCGCGATGGCGCCTAGATAGACCGTGCCCCAGAAGGCCTGCCGCCCCTCGGTGAACGCATCGAAGGGCAACAGGAACAACGCCATCAACAGCAGCGTGTAGTAGGCGATGTTGACGATCGATGCCCCGAGCAATGCCCACTGCGCCGCTCCCTCGACCCGGGTCACAGGGTCGTCAGTGTCCTCGAGGGGTTCGTAATGTCGAATGTTGTAGGCGATGGCGAAGCCCGCAGCAATGGCGACGAGGCAGACTCCCAGCATGACCAGCGGAGCCGAGAACCCAGCGAGCAGCACAATGGCCGGAGACAGGATGATGAACCCGACATCCATGATGTTCGCCAGCGGCACCACGGTTGCCCGATACGACTTGGACTGCTGCACGCGCGGCCGATAGAGGGCATAGGCGAGACCCAAGATCACGAACAGAGCTAGACCGACTGCAACGTACTGGTCTGATTGGCTTCTCACGCTAACCCAACTCCATTCGGTTCTACCCCCTTGTACCGATTGCTCTCGCTAGACACCTGGACCGTCAGTGAAACGCGTCTGCGTTCTCGGACGAACGAATCCCGGCCCGCAAAGTCGACTTTGGTGTTGGAGAATCGTCCGGTCGTTGACTAGATGAATGCCGCGACCGGTGACGTCCTTCTCAATGCGCTCCTGATTCCACAGGTGCGCACCCGGTGTCACTCGGCCCGCTTCTTCCTGCCGCCCCAGACCAAGAGCAGAATCCCGACGACCACGAGGGCGATCGAGACGCCGAGGAGTTGCTGGGCTCGTTGCTTGGCCGCTTCGCCGGCGGCGGCGACGCGTTCGGCCTTGTCGAGCATCGATTGCACGTTGTCGAGTTGGGATTGCAGCGCGGCCACCTGATCCTGGGCATCATGGATCTTGTCCATGCCGGTCATGGCGTGCTCCCTTTCGTCGCCGGATCGAGGTCGTCGGTCGTTGAGGCTGATTCGTAGACCACGTCGTAGGTGGTGGCGTAATTGGAGATGAAGGAAGAGATGAGGGCGGCGGTCGGCAAGGCCAGGAAGGCTCCTACCGGTCCGGCGAGGCTGCCGCCGGCCAGCGCAGAGGCAAAGGCGAGGCCGCCGCTGAGGTTCATCGTCTCGGCGCTGATCTTGGGGCTGAGCCAGGCGTTCTCGAGCAGTTGGTAGACGAGCACGTAGCCCAACACGATGAGCGCCGCCACCAAGCCCTGCACCGCCAACGTGACCAGGATCGGGATCGCCGCACCCAGATAGGTGCCGATCACCGGAATGAATACCGAAACGAACCCGCCGAATACCGACAGCGGAAGAGCAAACAGCACGGGCATCCCCACCAGCACCATCGTGATGAAGAACCCGAGCCCGTTGATGATCATCAACAACGTGCGCGAGTAGAAGTACCCCCCGGTCTGGGTGATCGCCTCATCCAAGGTCCACCCGACCCGCCCCTGCGTCTCCGGTTTGAACCAGCTCAGCACGATGCGGGTCAGGCGCGGCGAGTCAGCCGTGAAGTAGAAGGTGAACATGGCAATGGTTCCCAGACCGAACACAAAGGTGGCACCGGCAGCGGCAACCCCGGAGATCGCACCGAAGGCGCTCGACGCCCAGTCCCCCACGAACGACTCGACCTCCTCAGACAATGTCAACCCTTGCGACTCGTCGAAGAGATCGACGCCGAAGGTGTCGTTGCTCCACTCATCGAGCGACCCGGCCCACTCCGGGCCGCGAGTACCGATCTGTTCTGCCAGTTCGACGATGGCCGGGATGAGTACCAGGACCATGACGGCGACGAAGGCGATCCCGGCGGCGTAGATCGCGCCAACCGAAGCCCCGCGACTCCAACGGCGCCTCTTTTGCAGCCACCGCACCGCCGGCTCGAGAGCCGTACTGAGGAACAGCGAGATCACGACCATGCCGACCAGGCTCCGCATCTGGAACAATGCCCACAGCATCGCCAACGTGGCGAGCACGGCGCCGATCACGCGCCAGATCGACCTCCACCGGATAACGGCGGCTGCACCTCGACCCTGGTCCGCGCCTGACGGCTGTGGCTCAACCTGCGTTGTGGGCCCCATTTCGCGATCACCCTCCCTCGATAGTCCGACTCGTCACGACGATCTCCGGTGACGGCATGTCGATACCGGCATCGTCGAGCGCCCGCCTGATGCCTCGTACGATACGTCACTACGAGTACTCAACACCTGCCCGATCTTGATGAACGTCGTCCCCAGATCCAGACAGACATGCCGCAGACGCTCCCCATCGCTCATCTCCAACAACTCCGGTTCGGCGACGCGTGTCGCCGCCGACCGCAACTGATCGGGAACCCCACCCGACACCCACGATGCACACCCGTAGCCGGCAAACGTGTTCACGATCTCGGCCACCCGCCCGAGTGCTGCAGCAGCGTTCGTCTGGCACTCGCAACGTCCGGCATGATCTCTCCTCTTGCATAGCTCCAAGACTTGTGCGTTGATCTACGACCAACGTCCGGCTTGGTTCGGCCCTGCGGCGCCCCTTCAGCCCTCGTCGGCTGCCAAATCCCCCCGCAGGTTGTCGAGCGATGCCGACAGCTGCTCGTTGACGGCAGCCCACTGGTCCTCGGCGGCGGCCTGTGTCTCGGCAAGCTTCACCCGAGCATCCTTGATGCCCGCATCCAGCGCGATGAGCGCCGGATCCACATCGGCTTCAGACACCTTGCCCTCGACGGTCAGCGAGAGCCGGCGCAGCTCAGTCCGGGTCATGCTGAGGTCGATGCTCAGCTGCGCCACCTCCTCGACAAGACGGCGGAGGTGCCGCTCGACCTCATCGTGACGCTCATCGTGTTCCTTGATCCCAAACAGATCCATGGTTGTCTCCTTTGGTGGGCATGCGCCCACATCGGGTCGGGCTTCTCGGTTGCGCCGGCAACGCTCGTCCTCCGGGGATCGCCACGAAGAGCAAGCGGTCTCCGAAAGCACACGAGCCGTCCGGTCAGCCGCCGTGGAAGAAGTTGTGAATGGCGTCCAGGATGGGTGTGTCGGACTCCTCCTGTTCTTTGGGGTTGAAGTCGAGGGGGGCACCCTTGGGGACGGCGTCCCCAATGAGCGACTGCTGGTACTCCACGCTCTTGGGCCCGTAGACCTGGTAGAGGACCCACGTGTGCCATGTACCAAAGTTGTACGGCATCTCCTCGTCGGGGTCCACGGTGAGGTTCTGGACGTGGGGCATTGCGAGCTTCTGGATTTGCTGCGAGCCATCCTCGACCTTGTGGGTGAGGATCTTGAAGTTCCGGTAGCGCATGCCCACGTAGTTCTCGTCGAAGAACATCGGGAAGTGCTCGCGATTGGAGTCTTCCTGCTCACCGCGGATCATCGCGGACTGGTCGACGCCATCGAGCACGCGATCGGTTGGCACCAGGTCACCGTGGTCGAGCAGGTTGAGCATCGTGGGGAACCAGTCGACGATGTGCATCATGCCATCGCTGGTCGTGCCGGATTCGATCTTCCCGGGCCACCGGGCGATGCACACCGTCCGATGATTGCCTTCGTAGGTCGAGAAGTAGCCGCCCCTGAAGTTGCCCTGGGCGCCCTTGGAGCCCGGAGGGTGGAACGACGTGTCGCGGCCGTTGTCCGCCGCAAACACGACGATCGTGTTGTCCTTGATGCCGAGTTCGTCGATCTTGTCGAGCAACTGCTGGAAGTCTCCGTCGATCATCTGGATGCAGTCGGCGACCGGGCCCCCGTCGGAGCTGTCGACGTACTCATCGCGCGGCAGCACGGGGAAGTGGACGTTGGAGTGGTTGAAGTACAGGAAGAAGGGTTCGTCGGCGGCGACCGAGTCCTCCATCCACTGCTTGCCCTTCTCCAGGGTGGTGAGGTCGAAGTTCTTGCGTACCTCTTCGTCGAGAACCTCGACTTCCTCGAGGTGCCCGGCCCCGGCGGATTCGAGGACCATGCTCTCCTTCATCCCCGCGTCTCGGAACCACTTGTCGGAGGGCCACACCGATTCGTCCCACGTCCCGCCGATGCCGTACCAGTAATCGAAACCCTTGTCAGTGGCATAGCGGCCGGGTTCATTACCGCAGTGCCACTTGCCCAGGCAGGCGTTGCGATAGCCCAGCTCCTTGAGCTGGTCGGCGATCGTGACCTCCCACGCCACCAATCCGCACCCGGGCAACACCGACACACAACCCGTCCGGGTCGAGTGGCGTCCCGTCATCAGCGCCGACCGCGACGGCACACACTGCGCCTCGGTGTTGTAGTTGGTCAGCATCAGGCTCTCGGATGCAAAACGGTCGATGTTCGGTGTCTTGGCACCGATCACCATCCCGCCGCCGTAGGCACCGAAATCGGCCGGGCTCACGTTGTCGAGTTGGAAGAACAGTATGTTCGGCTTGTCACTCATGTCCGTCTCCTCTTGATCTATCTCTATGCCGCAGCCTGTGCTGCCGGCGTCTCGGAACGTCCTGAGGCGTCGGACTCCTTGCCGAAGTACCCGGCGACAACGACTCCTACGACCAACTGAACGAGCAGGATTCCCGTCATCGCCCCGAGAATCGCGGGGTCGTTGCCAAACGCGATGGCCACCGCGGCAAAGCACGGACCCGAGTTGCTCATTGGTTCAACGAGGCCCGTCGCCTGCCGAGTCTTGGTGTCGCCGCTCGAGAGGAAGTACCCGAGGGCGATCATGACGGCGCTCACGATCGCTCCCGCGATCAGGACACGATCGCCGATGATGTCGACGATGGTCTGCCAGCTCCCAAACAGAGCTCCGACCAGGACGACGAGGAACAAGGCGCTCGAACCCCTCGCGGCGAACTCGTTCCACTTCAGCGCCACGCCTTCCGTCCAGTGGCGCATCAGGATCCCGACAACGAACGGCGTCAACTGGAGAACGACCACCGTCTTCAGGATGTCGGCTACCGGCAAGCTGAGGTCGGAACCGAGATCGGCTGCGCCGATGATGGCGTTCGCCGCCGGCGCAAAGGTGAAGCTCATCACTACCGCAAGCATCACCTGCAGCACCGCTCCCGACGAGACATCGGCCTTCGCCGTCATCACCAGCTTCGCACCGAATGGGGCCCCCGGAGCGCTGGCGGTCACGACCATTGCGACGAATGCGGCGGATGTAAGCCCGAACACTTCCGCGGCGCCCCAACCGACGAGCGGCCGGAGGAGGATGCCGACCGCAAGGACCGACACGATCAGCGCCGGCTTCCGGAACACGGACTTCACTTGGTCGAACGTCGTCGTGAACCCTGCGGACAGCATCGTCAGGACAATGAAGACCGCTATGACGGTATTGAACAGTTCCTGCATATTCGACACTTCCCTTGGAAGCCGGGACTCAACTCAGAGGGCTTTCGAGTGCGGGATCAATGGGCTACCCCTTCGATCCCGCACTCTTCGAGACCCTCCTCAGGAGGTCGATGCGGCCTCGTCCTGAGCCTCCTTCGACTCCTTCTCCAACTCCTCGGAATCGACCTGGGCTTCCTTGGCGATGATCGCTTCGGCGTTAGCCATCGCTACCCGCACTTTGTCGGCAACATCAGACGCCGCCGCTACGACCAACGCGGCTTGGCCGGCGTCGAGCGTCTCGCCGAAGTCCTTGAGATCGCCTCGATCCATGCCCCCGGACACGTGGCCGGCGATGGCGCCGAGCCCGGCCCCGACTGACGTCGTGCCCGCGAGCAACCCGGTACCGATGGCTGCTGCGGGGAAGAGCGCAACCACGAGACCCGTCGCCAAGCCCCAGCCGGCGCCCACCCAACCGCCATGCCGAGTTGGCTGCTCGTGCTTCTTGTGGATCTTCACCTTCCCGTCCTCGTGCTTCGCGACCACCGCGGCGTCGAACGTATCGATGATGTTGGTGCCGTAATAGACGTCCTTGACGGCCTGGTAGTCCGCCATGGCGCCGGCGACACTCGGGTACGTCCCTGCGTAGAACATGTACGTGTCGTAGTCCGCCACGACGTCTCCTCTCGTCTTCCGATGCTCACGAGCGACTGCTCGCCTGTTGACCGTAGGCGGACGCATGCCCCCGGAACCCGGAATCGACGGGTGGTCCGACGCCAGCGCGGTGTCACCCGCGGGTGATCATCGAACCCCGCACGCCATCAACTGCTCAACCCAAGCGACGATGAGCGACGACGGGCTAGGACCCGTGCGCCTTGTCGGCACTCGGCCCAGTCGCAGGGGCCACGCCCGGTCGACCTGGCGCGTTCTCGACGAGGTCTGCCGCAATCGCTTCGGTGCGCTGGGACAGCTCGATCAACTCGGCTCGATCAGCTTCTCCGACGTCGAGCCCCAGCAGTGACTGCACCATTGCTGCCAACGCCGCCACCACCACCATGGGGTCGTCCTTGCCGTAGAGCAGGATCTGCTCGGTACCCAGCGTGAGGAACTCGCCGAACGTCGCGGCGCGAATGACGACGATGGCTTCCGTGTCATCATTGCTGAAGACGAAGGAGCCCAATCGGTAGCGAACGTCATCC